>ERZ773142.97-NODE-97-length-118430-cov-21.2481_pt1 | contig 118430 bp, 98 predicted proteins | sample MGYA00580853_ERZ773142 | MGnify/ENA primary metagenome ERZ773142 (study PRJEB29015, sample SAMEA2737862) | human gut metagenome | biome: human gut; feature: human-associated habitat; material: faeces | place: China | collected 2012 ...
GCTGAAAGTACTTAGGGGGCAGCCCTTTGGGAGGATAGGAACTTGCCAATCTTTTTTATTTTTTGGATTAAGAGACTGTTGTATTTTCTAAATCTTAAAATTTTATTTTTATAAATAAGAAAAAAATAAATTTATACTATTTTTTAAAGAAAATAGATAATTAAGAATTTCAAATAAAGAATGAGAGTTAAGAGCTGTTTTATAGAGCTCTTTTTTTATTGTCTCAATGTAGCATAAATATAATAAAAAAACATTTGACACAAATACTAATTTAGGTTATATTCCATATTAATAATATTTTAAAATTTTAATAAAAGGGGAGGGGTAAGTCATGTTTAAAAGTAAATTGATGCTTTTAACTGCTGTATTAATTTTTGGGACACTGGCAGTCTTTGTAAGAAATATAAATCTTACTTCTAAAGAAATTGCTCTTTTGAGAGGAATTATAGGAAGTTTGTTTTTGATAATTGTAATGTTGTTTTCAAAAGAAAAAATATCTTTTTCAGCAATAAAAAAAAATAAGTTTCTTCTTATTGCCTCAGGGCTTGGAATAGGAGTAAACTGGATATTTCTTTTTGAAGCTTATAAATATACAACAGTTTCTATTGCTACATTAAGTTATTATTGTGCCCCTATATTTGTTACTGTAATGGCACCAATAGTTTTAAAAGAGAAGATATCATTAGTAAAATTTTTATGTGTATGTACTGCAATGCTAGGTATGTTATGTATTGTCGGAACTAATAAAGGAACATCAGGAGAGGGATATAATCATCTTTTAGGTATAGCTTATGGACTGAGTGCTGCAGTATTTTATGCAAGTGTAATCCTTATGAATAAATTTATTAAGGGGCTTAAAGGGGTTGAAACAACAGTGACGCAGCTTATTCTTGCTTCTCTTCTTCTTTTTCCTTATGTGATGATAACTTCTGGATTTGATTTTTCAAATATGACAAAAACATCATGGATATATATGATATTTTTAGGAGTATTTAATACAGGGTTTGCATATGCTTTATATTTTACAGCAATAAAAAAATTAAATGCACAGACTATAGCAGTTTTAAGTTATATAGATCCAATTACTGCAGTGATTATTTCAGCAGTATTTTTCGGAGAGAAAATGACAATGTTCCAAATTATAGGTGGAATTCTTATTTTAGTATCAACTTTTATAAGTGAAAATATTAAAAAATAGTTATATAAATTTTATAAAAAAGAGGTGTTGTAAATAAATTTATGCCATCTCTTTTTTTATTGCAAAAAAATTTAAAATAAAAATTAAAATAAAAGAAATAAATCTGTGATTGTGGTAAAATATAATAGTCTGAAAATTTTTAAAAGAGGGAGAAATTTTTATGAAAAACAAGGCAATTTTTTTAGACAGAGATGGAACTATAAATATAGATAAACATTATATGTATAAAATAGAAGATTTTGAATTTGTTGAAGGAGCAGAAAAAGGTCTGAAAATGCTCTATGATATGGGATATAAGCTTATAGTTGTAACAAATCAAGGTGGAATTGGAAGAGGATACTATACAGAAGAAGACTTAGAAAAATTAAATAACTATATGGAAAAAAGACTTCTTGAATCAGGAGTTAAAATTGAAAAATGTTACTTCTGCCCTCATCATACAGAACATGGAATAGGAAAGTATAAAAAAGACTGCAGCTGCAGAAAACCAAAACCTGGAATGCTTATTGAAGGGATAAAGGAATTTGATATTGATCCAGAGAAATCTTATATGATAGGAGATAAGATGTCAGATGCAGAGGCTGGAATAAATGCAGGTGTAAAACCTATTATAGTAAAAACAGGAAAAGATATTACAGAAGAAATAGAAAAAAGTGGTATTGAAATATATTCTTCTATTTATGAATTTGCATTAAGCCTACAAAAAAAAGAACAAAATTAATCAGAAAAAATGACAGAAACAGTTGTAGTAAAAATTTTTAAATGATAAAATAAAAGATATGCAAAAAGGAAATAAAAATGAATAAATTGACTGAAATTATTACAAAAGTGTTATCATTAAAAGATAAAAATATAAATATATCAGGCGTAAAAATGGACAGCAGAAAAATAGAAAAAGGTGATGTATTTTTTGCATTGAATAATGGAAAAAATTATATTGCTGATGTTTTAGAAAAGGGAGTTTCTCTTGTTGTCTGTGATGATAAAAAATGGGAAAATAATGAAAAAGTTGCTATTGTTGAAGATACTCTTTCAGCTATGCAGAAGATAGCTAATGAATATAGAAAATCACTTTCTGTAAAAATAATAGGAATAGTTGGAAGCAATGGGAAAACAACAACAAAAGATATAGTATATTCTATTTTATCTTCAAAATATAAGTGCAGAAAAACAGAGGGAAATTATAATAATCATATAGGTGTTCCTTATACAATTCTTCAGCTTAAAGAAGATGACGAATTTTCTGTTGTTGAAATGGGTATGAGCAGCCGTGGTGAAATTAAAGCACTTTGTGATATAGCTCTTCCTGATTATGGAGTGATTACAAATATAGGGGATTCTCATTTGGAATTTCTTTTAAATAGAGAAAATGTTTTTATTGAAAAAAGTGAAATAAAAAATTATGTTTCAAGTGAAAATTTAATTCTTTTCGGAGATGATTATTATCTTAAAAATCTTGAAGGAATAAAAACAGGGTTCGGAGATAGCAATGAATACATTATAAAAGACTATGAAGAAAAAGAAAATGGTGTAAACTTCAAAATAGACGGAGAAGAATATTTCTTTGGAATGAATGGTAAACATAACTGTATAAATGCTGCAATGGGAGTTACAGTAGGAAAAAGAATAGGACTTTCTGCTGAAGAGATTAGAAAAGGACTGAAAGACTGTTCAGTGACTCCTATGAGATTTCAGAAAATTGAAAAAAATGGAATTAAATATATAAATGATTCTTATAATGCAAGTCCTATATCAATGAAATATTCTTTAGAAACTTTAAACAACGCCTATAGAGGAATTTCAAAAATAGCTGTTCTTGCAGATATGGGAGAACTTGGAAAAGATGAACTTAAATATCATGAAGAAGTTTTAAAATATGCTCTTTCTCTTGATATTGAAAAAATTATTATTCTTGGAGAAATTATGAAAGAAGCTGCAAAATCTCTTGAGAATAAAGAAAAATTAATTATTGCAGAAACAAAAGAAGAAATAAAAAATATTATCAGAAAAGATTTTGCAGATAGAGTTATACTTCTTAAAGGCTCAAACTTCAATCATCTTTGGGAGATAATGGAATAGGAGAAAGAGAAATGTTATACATGCTTGGGCTGTATTATAAACAGCTGGAATTTTTAAAATCTATATATTTTAGAACATTTATAGGATTTACTTTATCTTTTTTAGTGGTTTTAATAATAGGACAGCCTTTTATTAAATTTTTAAAAAAGAAAAAGTTTGGTGAAGAAATAAGGGAAGATGGGCCAGCATCTCACTATAGTAAAAAAGGAACTCCTACAATGGGGGGAGTACTTATGCTGTTTGGTTCTCTTATAACAATTCTTGTAGCAGGAAATCTTTATAATAAATTTACAATACTTCTTATAATAACGACTTTGTGTTTCAGTGCAATCGGTTTTGTAGACGATTACAAAAAATTTACAGTCAATAAAAACGGGCTGTCTGGAAAGAAAAAACTTTTCGGTCAGAGTCTTATTTCTATAATTGTATGGGTTTTTATTAAGGAATTTGGTCTTACAGGGTCAAAGGCTGTAGATTTTTCTCTTTCTAATCCGATAGTTCCGAACTCATTCTTTTATATAGGAAGTTTTTTTATGCTTCTTTTTATCATGCTTGTAGTAAATGGAACTTCTAATGCAGTAAATATAACAGATGGTCTTGATGGTCTTGCAATAATGCCTGTAATAATAAGCTGTTCTATTTTAGGAACAATAGCTTATTTCAGTGGGCATATAGAGCTTAGCACTCACCTTCATCTGTTTTCTATTCCAGGATCAGGAGAGATAGCAGTATTTCTTTCAACTGTGATAGGAGCAGGACTTGCATTTTTATGGTATAACTGTTATCCTGCACAGATATTTATGGGAGACACAGGTTCTCTTGCTCTGGGAGGAGTTATAGGAGTTATTTCAATTCTTCTGAAACAGGAACTTCTTCTTCCAATAATAGGAGGAGTATTTGTAGGAGAAGCTGTTTCAGTTATTCTTCAGGTTGGATCGTATAAACTGAGAAAGAAGAGAATATTTAGAATGGCACCTATTCATCATCATTTTGAACTTATGGGTGTTCCTGAAAATAAGGTAACCATGAGATTTTGGATTGTGGCTCTTCTTTTTGGAATAGCTGCACTTGGAATGATAAGATTAAGAGGAATTATGTAAGAGGCTGACTGTGAAAACAGTTATCCTCTTTTAGTTGTTCATAGAGAAACATTTTTTGGAGGCAGAATTTAAGATGAAAGTTGGAATGGTCTTCGGAGACGGAGTCAGTGGAAAAGGGGCAAAAGAAGTCCTAAAAAGAATGAAATACGAGATAATAATGGTAGATGATAAAACAGGAATGTCTTCAGATTCAGCAGAAGAACTTCTGGATAAGACAAATGTTTTTATAAAAAGTCCTGGAATACCTTATACACATCTTGTAAATAAAGCATTTGAAATGAATGTAGAAGTTATTGATGAAATAGAACTAGCCTACAGATATATGAAAAGTTCAGGAATAAAAACAAAGATAGTTGCAGTTACAGGAAGCAATGGTAAGACAACAGTGACAAGCAAAATAACAGAGCTTCTTCAAAGAGCAGGATTTAAATGTGAACATGCAGGAAATATAGGAAATTCTTTTGGAGAGCTTATATGCAGCAGAAATGATTTAGATTATATTGTACTTGAATTAAGTTCATATCAGCTTGAAAATTTAAAAACATTTAAAGCTGATATAGCTATGGTGATAAATCTTTCTCCAGATCATTTAAGCAGATATAAATCAAAAGAAGAATATTTTGATGCAAAATTCAATATAGGAAAAAATCAGACAGAGGAAGATATTTTTATTTACAACTTAAATGATAAAGATTCTCTGAAAAGATTAAGCAGAATAACAGGAAATAAACAAGGGGTTACAGTAAATTCAGGAAAAGAAAAAGCTGTTTGTTTCACTGATGGAGAAAGTGTTATATATAAAGGAGAAAAAATCCTTAATGTGAAAGAGCTTTCTTTAAAAGGAAAACATAATCTTGAAAATGTTTTATTTATTGTTGTAGCAGCAGAAAATATTGGAATAGATAAAGAGATTGTGAAAGAGTTTTTATATACAACAAAACCTCTTGAACATAGAATGGAAAGATTCTATAAGTGGAAAAATGTTCTTTTTGTAAATGATTCAAAAGGAACAAATATAGATTCTACATGCTTTGCAATAGATGCTTATAAGGGAGCTGTGCTTATATGTGGAGGAAAAGAAAAAGGTCTTCCATTAGATGAGCTTGTAGAAAAAATAAGAGAGAACATTGAAGAAGTTTATCTTATAGGAGAAATGACAGAAAGATTTAAAGAAGCCCTTTTACTTGGAGGATATCCTAACAGAAGAATTTATACTGCTGGAGATATGGAAAATGCAGTTAAAATGTTAAGAGAAAAACTTTCAGGAGATGAAGAAAAAACTATTCTTCTTTCTCCGTCAACTTCAAGTTTTGACCAATTTCCTAATTTTGAAACAAGAGGAAAAGTTTTTAAAGAACTTGTAAAAGAGTATTTTGAAGAGGGAGAAGAACTGTGAAAAAAGTTATTATAACAACAGGAGGAACAGGAGGACATATATATCCTGCTCTCTCTGTAGCAAAAGGATTAATAAAAAGAGATGTTGATGTTTTATTTGTAGGAAGCGACAGCAGAATGGAAAAGGATATGGTTCCTAAAGAAAATATAAGATTTGCAGGTCTTGAAATATATCCTATAAAATCATTTAAAACATTTTTCAAACTGATTTCAGCTGTAATAAAATCAGTAAAAATAATAAGAGAAGAAAAACCAGATGTTGTAATAGGTTTTGGAAATTATATTTCACTTCCTATGATAACAGCAGCTTTTCTTACAAGAACAAGTTTTTATCTTCAGGAACAGAATGCTAATCTTGGAATGACAAATAAAGTTTATTATAAATTTGCCAAAAAAACATTTTTAGCTTTTGAAAAAACTTATGATGATATACCTATGAAATATCAGCATAAGTTTAAAGTGACAGGAAACCCTTTAAGAGAAGAAATTTATAGCATTGACAGCAAAGAGGAAAGAGAAAGTCTTAAAGCTGAAGAGGGAGAAAAAATTCTTCTTATAACAGGGGGAAGTCTTGGAGCAAAAAGTATTAATGATGCTGTGTTAGATGAATGGGAAAAATTAAAAGAGGAAAAAAATATAAGAATATACTGGGCAACAGGAAAAACACATTACGATAAAATATTTGATAGAATAGAAAAAAGAAATATGAAAGATATTATAAAGCCTTATTTTGATAATCTTATAAATATAATGGCAGCAGCAGATCTTGTAATATGCAGAGCAGGAGCTCTTACTATATCAGAACTTATTGAACTTAAAAAACCGTCAGTTCTTATTCCTTATAATTCAGTAAAAGTTGGACAGTATGAAAATGCTGTGATTTTAGAAGAGAGAGAGGGAGCTCTTGTTTTTAATAACAATGAGGCTGATGAGGCTGTAAAAACAGCTATTGATTTGATACAAGATGATGAACAGCTTCAAAAGATGAAGCTGAGAATAAAGGCATTGAGAAATATGAATGCTACAGAAAATTTAATTAACAGTTTGGATATTTGGAGGAATTAATTAATGGAAAATGTGTTTTTTGTGGGAATAAACGGGATTGGAATGAGTGGTCTTGCTAAAATAATGAGAGAACTTAATTATAATGTTGCAGGATCAGATCCAAGTAGCAGCTATCTTACTGAAGAAATGAGAAAACAAGGGATAAAAATTTATTCTGAACATAAAAAAGAAAATATTGAAAATATAGATACTCTTATTGTTTCTACAGCAATAAGCAGAGAAAATCCAGAATATAAAAGAGCATTGGAAGAAGGAATACCTGTTCTTAAAAGAGGACAGCTTTTAGCAGAACTTTTAAATCAGAAAACAGGTATTGCAGTTGCAGGAACTCATGGAAAAACTACTACAAGTTCTATGCTTGCAACAGTTCTTTTAGAAAAGGATCCTACAGTTGTTGTAGGTGGAATAGTTGATGCAATAAAATCAAATGCAAGATATGGAGCAGGAGAATATTTTGTTGCAGAAGCAGATGAAAGTGACAACTCTTTTCTTTATATGAGACCAAAATATTCAGTGATAACAAATATAGAGGCAGATCATCTTGAAAAACATGGATCTTTAGAAAATATAAAAAAATCATTTAATATTTTTATGCAGCAGACAGAAAAAGAAATCATAGTATGTCTTGATAATAAAAATGTTCAAGACTTAATAGGATATAAAGACAATGTCATAACTTATAGTCTTGAAGATAAAAGTGCAGATATATATGCAGAGGGAATAAAAATTTCTGAGGGAAAAACATTATATGATGTTTATATAAAAGGTGAATATACAGGGGAATTTTCACTTTCTATTCCAGGAAAACATAATATTTATAACTCTCTTCCAGTTATATATCTTGCAAAAGAGTTTGGACTTGATATGAATGAAGTTAAAAAGAAAATAAACGAATTCAAGGGAGCAAAAAGAAGATATGATGTTCTTTATGATGATGGGGATATAAAAGTAATAGATGACTATGCACATCACCCAACAGAAATAGAAGCTACTCTTCAAGGGGCAAGAAGTATAGAGGATAAACACATAACTGTTATATTCCAGCCTCATAGATACAGCAGAGTGAAATTTCTTCTTGAAGAATTTGCAGGAACATTTAAAAATGCAGATGAACTTATTCTTATGCCTGTTTACAGTGCAGGGGAAAAAGATGAATTTGGAGTTTCTCTTGAAGATCTTTTAAATAAAATAGGTCATAAAAACAGCAGAATTATAAAAGATAAAAATGAACTTGAAGAAGAACTTTCTAAAAGAAATGAAAGTCATGTTTATCTTTTTATGGGAGCAGGAAGCATTTCATCTTTTGCTCATGAGTTTGCAGAAAAACTAGAAAAACAGAAGAAGGGAATCAATTAATGAGAATATTAGAAAATTATAATATGAAAAAACATTCTAATATGAAAATAGGCGGAGATGCCAGAAAATTCATAGAAATAGAAAATAAAGAGGAGCTTCCTGAGTTATTAAAAGAGCTTAAAAGCTATTTTATAATAGGAAATGGAACTAACACTCTTTTAAATGATAAATATCTTGATACAACATTTATATCTTTAAAAAAACTTAATAAAATTACAGATAAGGGAGAAGGAAGAATAAATGTTGAAGCAGGTCTTGATTTTGGAAAACTTATAAAATATATGGGAGAAAATAATCTTTCAGGACTTGAAGAACTTGCAGGAATACCAGGAACTGTAGGAGGACTTGTTTTTATGAACGGGGGAGCTTACGGAAAAGAGATATTTGACTGCATAGAATCTGTTGAAATTTTAGATGAGGAAAAAAATATAAAAGTGATTCCAAAGGAAAATCTAAAAATTGATTATAGAAAAACAGAGATAAAAGAAAATCACTGGATAATTATAAGTGCAAACTTTAAATTTGAAAATGGTTATAAAAAAGATTTAGTAAAAGAGATACAAACAAAAAGAGAAAATAATCAGCCTCTTGAAATGCCTAATCTTGGAAGTACATTTAAAAATCCTAAAGGATATTTTGCTGCAAGACTTATAATAGAAGCTGGGGCACAGGGATTAAAAATCGGAGGGGCTCAGATGTCAATGAAACATCCAAATTTCATAGTTAATGATGGAACAGCTACTTTTGATGATGTAATAAATCTTATAGCAGAAGTTAAAAAAATGGTAAAAGAAAAATCAGGTATAGAACTAGAAAGAGAAATTATAATTTTAAGATAATCTATTTTTGTACATAAACAGAGAAAAGGGAGTGTAAATTTTATGAAAATAGCAGTTTTTATGGGAGGAATTTCTTCTGAAAAAGAAGTATCTTTAAGAACAGGGACAGCAATACTTAACAGCCTTTTAAAACAAGGATATGATGCTTATGGTATAGTGCTTGATAAAAATAATCTGCTTTCAGCATTTACAGATAATGAATATGACTTAGCATATCTTGCTCTTCATGGAGAATATGGAGAAGATGGAAGAATACAAGGGCTTCTTGATATACTTGGAAAAAAATATACAGGATGTGGAATGATTTCAAGTGCTGTATCTATGGATAAAGATCTTACTAAAAAAATAGCTCAGGCTGTAGGTGTGAGAACAGCAAAATCTTATACAAGAGAAGATGTGGAAAATATAACAGAATATCCAGTTGTTGTTAAGCCTTCAACAGAGGGTTCAACAGTAGGTTTATATATTTGTCATAATTTAGAAGAACTTAAAGATGCAATAGAAAAATCAGGAGACAAAGATCTTGTTATAGAAGAATTTATAAAAGGAGAAGAACTTACTGTAGGTGTAGTAGAAGGAGAAGCTTTGGGCGTACTTAAGATAACTCCTAAGATAGGGTTATATGATTATAAATCAAAATATACAGCAGGAATGACAGAATATGAATATCCTGCAAAAATAAGTGAAAAAGCCTACCAAGAAGCCATGGAATATGCTACAATAATTCATAATAGCTTAAAAATGAAGGGAATTTCAAGAAGCGATTTTATATTAAAAGATGAGAAACTATATTTTCTTGAAGTAAATAGCTGTCCTGGAATGACTGAAACAAGTCTTGTTCCAAAACTTGCAACTTTAAAAGGATATACTTTTGATGATCTTACAAGAAAAATTGTTGAAAAATTCAGATAAATAATGGATAATTAAAGAGACAGGTGATTTTGTTGAAATTAATCTTTAGAATAGCTTTAATAACTCTTCTTACTTTGGGAGTAATTAAGACAGATAGGTTTTTTCTGACAAAACCTGTGTTTAAAATAGAAGATGTAAGAATAGAGGGAGCTTCTGAAAAACTTGAAAAAAGTTTTGCTCCTTTAAAAGAACAGCTTATTGGAAAAAATATAAATGACATAAATCTTGAAGAAATAAAAAAAAGAGTCCTTGAAGATGTAAGAGTCAAAAATGGAAAAGTTAAAAGAGAGGCTCTTAATAAAATATTGATAACAATAGAAGAAAGAGAGCCAGAATATTATCTTCAGTATAAAAAAAATATTTATATTTTAGATAAAGAGGGAAAAATTTATGGATATTTAAATGATTTAAAAACAAAAGATTTTCCTTTTATAGTAGCAAAGACAGAAGAAGAGATAGAAATTCTTCTTGGAGTGCTTGACAAGGCAGAAGCAACAGACTTTAAGGATATAATATCACAGATATACATAAAAGACAGCAGCAGTATAAATATAGTTCTTTCAGACGGAGCTGTGATAAAGACAGATAAAGAAGTGACAAAAGAAAAATATGACATTGGAAGTTATCTTTTCTTTGATTTATCAAGCAGAAAAAAAATAGACTATATTGATCTTCGTTATGAAGATTATATAGTAAAATATGTGGAGGATAAAAATGGAAGATAGTATTATAAAATTTATCCTGGATGTAGGAAATTCAAAAATTAAAATGCTTGCAGGAGAGCTCAGCAATTACGGAGAAAAACTAAGAGTATTAAAATATATTGAAGTTCCCAGCAGAGGAATCAGAAAAAATGTGATAGAAAACCAGATTTATCTGAGCGAAAGTATAGCTGATGCTGTAAAAGAAATGGAAGCAGCAACAGGACTTGAGGTTAAAAAAGTAATCTTAGGTATAGGCGGAACAAATATCTATTCAAGAACAAAAAATATAAAACTGACTTTTGATGAAGAAAAGGTTATAACTAATGACCATATTACAGAACTTTTTCTTACAGCAGAAAAAGAACTTAAACAAAAAGCAGAACAAGTTCTTGAAAGTGAAATGTATAATATAAGAGTAAATAACTCTGGTATTGTAAAAAATCCTGTAGGACTTACAGGAAGAGAACTTCAGGCAGATGTTCATCTTATTTTTGTAAATGAAAATGAAGTTGAAGAACTTACAGAAGCAGTAAACAGAGCAAAACTTGAAGTTGACAGCATAGTTTTAAATCCATACGCTTCAGCAAAAGCAACACTTATGGAAGAAGATAAAACAATGGGAGTTGCTCTTATTGATATAGGAGAGGGAACAACTGACATTATTATCTATAAAAATAATAAACTTATCTATGCAAAATCACTTCCTCTTGGAGGAATGCATTATGTAAGTGATTTGGAATACATATTCAGTATTCCTAAATCAGAAGCTCAGGAAATAATAAGACAGATAAGCGAATCAAAAGATAAAAAAGAATTTAATTTCCCAGTGAGTGGAAATAAATATATTTCTATAGGAAATGTAAGAAAAGTTATAGATGCAAGAACAGGAGATCTTGTTACATTTATAAAAAAAGCAATAGAAGAATCTGGATTTACTGGATATCTTGGAAAGGGAATATACCTTACAGGAGGAGCTACAAAACTGGACGAAATATTTGAAGGTGTAAAGAGCAATCTAGGTTATTCTGTAAAGAGAGTTCTTCCAGTACAGCTTGCAGGTCTTGAAGATGTAAGACCAGAGATGTCTGCAGCAGTAGGAATTCTTTTAGAGGTAATGGAGAAGGAATATAATAACCTTGAAAAAGAAAGAAAGAAAAAAGAAGAACAGGAAAATCTTTTAAAAACAAGTATGAAATTAAACGATGACAAAACTGAAGAAAAACAACCAAAAGTAAAAAAAGAGAGATTTAAATCTGTAAAAGAATGGCTTTCAAATTTTATATAATTCTGGGGAGGTAAAACAATATGGAGAACAATATCGTAAAAATAAAAGTTCTTGGTGCTGGTGGTGCTGGTGGAAATGCAATCAACGACATGATTTCAGCAGGAGTGTCTGGAGTTGAATTTATAGCAGCCAATACAGATGCACAAGATTTAGGAAAATCTCTTGCTGATGTAAGAATTCAGCTTGGAGAAAAACTTACAAGAGGACTTGGAGCAGGAGCAAATCCTGAAATAGGAAAACAGTCAGCAGAAGAAGATTTAGAAAAATTAAAACAGCTTCTGGAAGATACAGATATGCTTTTCATAACAGCCGGAATGGGTGGAGGAACAGGAACTGGTTCATCTCCTGTAATAGCTAAAATAGCAAAAGAATTAGGAGTTCTTACAGTAGGTATAGTAACAAAACCGTTTGGATTTGAAGGCGGAAAAAGAAGAGCAAATGCAGAAAAGGGAATAGAGGAATTAAAAGAGTTTGTAGACTCTCTTGTTGTAATTCCAAATGATAAATTGTTTGAACTTCCAGATAAAACAATAACACTTCAAAATGCTTTTAAAGAAGCAAATAATATTTTAAAAATAGGTATTAAAGGTGTTGCTGATCTTATGATTGGAAATGGACTTATAAACCTTGACTTTGCTGATATAAAGACAACTATGCAAAATTCTGGAATAGCTGTTCTTGGATTTGGTGAAGGAGAAGGAGAAAACAGAGCTATAAAAGCAACTGAAAAAGCTTTAATGTCTCCATTACTTGAAAAATCAATTTCAGGAGCAAGTAAAATTCTTCTTAACATAGCAGGATCATCAGACCTTACTCTTATGGAAGCACAATCTATAGCAAATATTGTTAAAGATGCAGCTGGTAAAAGTGCAGATGATGTAATGTTTGGAGTAAATTTAAATGAAGATTTAAAAGATGGAATTCAAGTTACAATTATAGCTAATAACTTTGTTGATGCTGTTGAAAAAAATGAGCCTTTCATAAATGTAGCTATAAATAAAACAGAAGAACAAAAAGAGGAAACTAAAGCAGCTGAAGAAGAAAAAAGAATAGAGCTTGATCTTCCACCTTGGATAAGAAGCAGCAAATAAAATTTTATAAAATAGTTGAAAATAAAAGGATATTATGATATAATAATTCTTGCCCTGCTCAAGAACAGTAAGTTTTTTGGGCTAAAACCATAGGGAGGAGGTAAAAAACGAATGACTAAATACGAAATTATGTACATCATCAACCCAACAATATTAGAAGAGGGAAGAGATGCAGTTATCGCTAAAGTTGATGCTATATTAACAGAAGCTGGAGCTACTCTTACTAAAACTGAAAAATGGGGAGAAAGAAAGTTAGCTTATCCTATTGACAAAAAGAAAACAGGATTTTATGTACTAACTACTTTAGAAATGGACGGTACAAGATTAGTAGAAGTAGAAAGAAAACTTAACATAACTGAAGAAGTTATGAGATATATCATCGTAAAACAAGACTAATTTCTATTAAATTAATCAAAGTATCAAAAGTTTATTTCAAATAAGGAGGTATTTAAAATGGCTGAATTCAGAAGAAGAAGAGCAAAATTAAGAGTTAAAGCTTCAGAAATTGATTATAAAAACGTAGACCTTTTAAAAAGATTTGTTTCTGATAAAGGAAGAATCAATCCTTCTAGAGTAACTGGTGCTAACGCTAAGTTACAAAGAAAAATAGCTAAAGCTATTAAAAGAGCTAGAAACATCGCTTTAATTCCTTACACAAGAACAGAAAAATAATTTCACATAAAAAAGAGATGAATTTCATCTCTTTTTTTGTTTTTTGGAAATAAATGATATAATGCCTTTATAGAAATAAAATTTTATTTATGTAAATATGAGAGAGGAATGGAAAAAATAAAAGATGGAATTATATAAAGATTTAGAGACAGTAACAAAATGGTTTAAGGCTCTTGAACCAATAGGTACAGATAAGAAGGGAGGAGTCACAAGACTTGGGTATTCAAAAACAGAAGATGTCATGCACGGGGCTATAAGAAATATTGCAAGAAATCTTGGACTAAAATCTTCAGGTGATGAAGTTGGAAATACTTATATTCATGAAAAAAATTATGACAAATATTATGTAATAGGTTCTCATCTTGACTCTGTTATAAACGGAGGAAGATATGACGGTGTAGCAGGGATACTTTCAGGTCTTTTAGTGTTAAAGTGGATAAAAGAAGAAGGGCTTAATATTCCTGTGAAAGTAGCAGCCTTTAGATGTGAGGAATCAAGTGCTTTTGGAATAGCAACAGTGGGAAGTTCTCTTATCACTCATACTCTTGATGTTGATATAATGAAGCAGGTAAAAAATCAGGAGGGAAACTCTCTTTACGAAACTTTAAAATCAAAAGGATATAATCCTCATTGTAAAAAAATAGAGGGAGTTTTGGGATATTTTGAACTTCATATAGAACAAGGAAGAGTTCTTGAAGTCTCAAATAAAAAAATAGGAATAGTAAATGCAATAGCAGCTGCAACAAGATATTGGCTTTTTATTGAAGGAAGACAGGATCACTCTGGTGCAACTCCTATGGGAATAAGAAAAGATGCTTTGTGTGCAGCAGCAGAAATAGTTACTGAACTTGAAAAATATGCAGATGAAGAGGCAGCAAACAGTACAGTTGGGACAATAGGATATATTGCAAATTCTCCTAATGCTTTCAATGTAATTCCTGGGAATGTAAAAATGGGAATAGATATAAGGGGAATTGATAAAAAAAGTATTAATAAAGTTGACGATGAGATTGTAGAATTTATAAAAAAGGTTTGTGAAAAAAGAGGATTAAAATATAAACTAGTACCAATTTCAAAGGCTAAACCTGTAAAATTAGATGAAGAGTTAAAATTAAATCTTGCAAAGACAGCAGAAGAACTAAAGGAAGAATATATGATAATGAACAGTGGTGCAGGACACGATGCAATGAAATTTGCAGAGATAACTCCTACAGGAATGGTATTTATTCCATGCAGAGATGGGGTAAGCCATAATAAAGATGAGGATATTAATTTTGAAGATGTGGTAAGAGGAAGTAAAATTATATTTGAGCAATTAAAAAAACTTGCATTACAATAAAAAAGGGGGGATTTATGGACGGGCTTTTAAAAGAAATAAAAATATCTGAAATTGAAAATGTAAAAATAGGACATGCTGAAAACTTTGAAAGTGGTACAGGGTGTACAGTGATTATTTGTGAAAAAGGAGCTCCAGCTGGTGTTGATGTAAGAGGGGGAGGACCTGCTTCAAGAGAAACAGAACTTTTAAATCCTGTTGCAGATTGTAAAGGAATTCATGCTCTTCTTTTAAGTGGAGGAAGTGCATATGGTCTTGATGGGGCTGGAGGAGTAATGAAATATCTTGAAGAAAAAGAAATAGGATTTCCAGTGGGAAAAACAGTTGTTCCTCTTGTGTGTGCTTCATGCCTTTTTGATTTAAATGTGGGAGATTATAAAGTAAGACCTGATGCAGAGATGGCTTACAGAGCCTGTGAAGATGCAGAAAATTTAAGAGATGATTCAGGATGTATAGGAGCAGGTACTGGAGCAACAGTAGGAAAGTTTTTAGGGCCAGAACATACTATGAAGTCAGGGCTTGGATGTTATGCAGTGCAGATAGGAGAACTGAAAGTAGGTGCAGTTGTTGCAGTTAATGCTCTTGGAGATATTTTTGATGAAAAAACTGGTAAAAAACTTGCAGGAATTTTAAATGAAGATAAAACAGGATTCGGAGATACAGAAACAGAATTTTATAAAGTATATAGCAGAATGAAAAATCTTTTTACAGGAAATACAACAATAGGAGCTATAATTACAAATGGAAAATTTGATAAAGTACAGATGAAAAAGATAGCAGCTATGGCACAGAATGGTTATGCAAGAACTATTCGTCCAGTTCATACTACGGCTGACGGTGACAGTATATATGGGCTTTCTTCAGGAGATATAGAAGCAGATTTAAATGTTACTGGAACACTTGCTTCTCTTGTAATGGCTCGTGCTGTAAATAAAGCAGTTTTATCTGCCCAATCAATGTATGGTTATCTTTCTGCAAAAGATGTTCAGAAATAATATTATTTTAAATAAAGATACAAAGCGGGAAAATTTTACTCCCGCTTTTTATAATTGCACTTATATGATAGAATAGAGAAAAGAGAATATAAAAAACTTTACTTTTTTAATAGAAAATCTGTATATTAAATGCGGATTGTGGTATAATTAAAAAAAATTTGTCTGACAGAATTAGGAGCGTAGAATGAGAATAGTTGTTGATGGTATGGGGGGAGACAGAGGAACTGCTGAAGTTTTAAAAGGAGTGAGACTAGCTCTTCTTGAAATGCCTGAAATAGAAATTACTGTTGTTGGTAAAGAAGAAATTATAAAAAAAGAACTTTCAAAACATAAATATGATGAAAACCGTCTTACAGTTGTAAATGCTGATGAGGTTATAGAAATGACAGATGAACCTATGCAGGCTGTAAGAAAGAAAAAAAATTCATCAATGAATGTTGCTCTTGAACTGGTTAAGAATGGAGAAGGAGATGCTTTTGTATCAGCAGGAAATACAGGAGCACTTATATCTGCAAGCCAGCTTAAATTAAGAAGAATAAAAGGAGTGCTTAGACCTGCAATAGCAACAGTTTTTCCTGCAAAGGGGAAAAATATTGTTCTTATGGATGTTGGAGCCAATGCAGATACAAAGCCAGAGTTTATAAATCAGTTTGCTGTAATAGGATGCAAATTTGCAGAAGAAATTCTTCACAGAAAAAATCCTACAGCTGCACTTCTTAATATAGGAAGTGAAGAGGGAAAAGGAAATGAGCTTACAAGAGAAGCTTACAATCTTATGAAGAATAATAAAAATATAAATTTTGCAGGAAATATTGAAAGCAGAGATATGATGTCAGGAAAAGTAGATGTTGTTGTTACAGATGGATTTACAGGAAATATGGTTCTTAAGACAAGTGAAGGTATTGCAAAGTATATTTTTGAATGTCTGAAAGAGGAAATAAAAGATAGTTTTCTTGCAAAGATAGGTGTATTTTTTATGATGCCTGTCTTAAAAAAATTAAAGAAAAGACTGGATTCATCAGAGTATGGAGGAGCATTGTTTTTAGGACTTAATGGAATATCAATAAAAGCTCATGGAAACTCAGATGCAAATGGAATAAAAAATGCAATAAGAGTGGCAAAAGAATTTGCAGAAAATAAATTTGTGGAAAAATTAAAAGATATGATAGGTTCACAGGAGGAAGAAGAGTGTTAAAAAGTGTTGGAATAGTTGGATTAGGTATTTATGCACCTGAAAAGGTAATGACTAATGCTGACTGGGAAAAATTAGTAGATACATCAGATGAATGGATAAGAACAAGAACAGGAATACAGGAAAGAAGATATGTAACAGAAGGACAAGGAACATCAGACCTTGCTACAGAAGCAGCAAAAAAAGCTCTTGAAGATGCAGGAATGATTCCTGAAGATGTGGAATTTATAATTCTTGCAACATGTACTCCTGATTATAGAGCACAAAATGCTTCATCTCTTGTTCAGGCAAAATTAGGAGCAAAAAATGCAGCAGCTTTTGATTTAAGTGCAGCATGCAGTGGGTTTATATATGCTCTTTCTATAGGAAAATCAATGATACAGTCAGGAATGTATAAAAATATTCTTGTAATAGCAGCAGAGTCTGTATCAAAACTTTTAAATATGAAGGATAGAAATACAGCTATTCTATTTGGAGACGGAGCAGCTGCAGCAGTTTTAAAAGAAGTTGAAGATGGATATGGAATTATCTCATCTTTCTTAGGAACAGAAGGAGTACTTGATGAAACTCTTAGAATAAACTATGGAGGAACTCTTCATCCAGTTACTCATGAAGCTATAGATAATGGAGACATATATTTAAAAATGAATGGTCAGGAAGTATTTAAATTTGCAGTAAAAGCACTTCCAAAATCAACAAAAGAAGCTCTTGCAGCAGGAAATATAGATGTTGAAGATTTAGATATGGTAATTCCTCATCAGGCAAATATGAGAATAATAGAAGCAGCAGCAAAAAGACTTAAACTTCCAATGGATAAATTTTATGTAAATCTTCAGAAATATGGAAATACTTCAGCAGCTTCAGTAGGACTTGCACTTGGAGAGGCAGTACAGGAAGGAAAAATTAAAAAAGGAGATTTACTGGCACTTACAGGATTCGGAGCAGGACTTACTTATGGATCTGTTGTGATAAAATGGGCTAAGTAAATTAACTTTAGTTAATTATAACTTAAAAGATTAATTGACACAGAAAATAATGTTGTGATAAAATTACATATGTAATGATAAGATTACATTTATTTTTTAGGAGGAAGTATGGGCAAAACAGCTTTCGTTTTTCCAGGACAAGGGGCACAGTTCGTTGGAATGGGAAAAGATATTTACGAAAATAATGAAATAGCAAAGCAAGAATTTGACAAAATATTTTCAAGTCTTTCTTTTGACCTAAAAACAGCTATGTTTGAAGGACCTGAAGAAACACTTAAAAAGACAAAATATACTCAGCCAGCTATTGTGGCAATGAGTCTTGTGCTTGAAAAACTTGTAAGAGAAAAAGGAATAAAACCTGATTTTGTTGCAGGGCACTCTGTAGGAGAATATGCAGCATTTGGTTCAGGAGAATTTCTTACTCTTTCTGATGCTGTAAAACTTACTGCATTCAGAGGGGAAACAATGAATGAAATAGCAGAGTCTGTAAATGGAGGAATGGCTGCTATAATAGGAATGGAATCTTCAAAAATAGAAGAAGTTTTAAAAACTGTTGAAGGAGTTGTTGAAGCAGTAAACTTTAACGAACCTAAGCAAACAGTTATAGCAGGACAGAAAGATGCTATAGAAAGAGCATGTGTAGCTTTAAAAGAAGCAGGAGCAAAAAGAGCTCTTCCTCTTGCAGTATCAGGACCTTTCCATTCATCACTTATGAAGCCTGCAGGAGAAAAACTTAAATCAGAAGCAGAAAAATATGACTTCAAAGAAGGTACAGCAAAGCTTATAGCTAACACAACTGCAGAAATCATTTCAACACCAGCTGAAATAAAAGCAGAAATTTATGCTCAAAGTTTCGGACCTGTAAAATGGGTTGATACAGTAAATAAATTAAAAGAAAATGGTGTTGATACAATATATGAAATAGGACCTGGAAAAGTTTTAGCTGGTCTTATTAAAAAGATTGATAAAGAATTAACTGTTATAAATGTAAATTCTTTAGATGATATTGAAAAATTATAAAATAAGCAGAAAAAGGGACTTTTTGACAGAAATGTCCTAATATGAAAATTTTATTTTGATAAAAAGTTGAAAACTATAAACAAATTTGATAATATTATAGTGAAAATAAAAATTTATTTAAAGAAATTGAGGAGGAAAAGATGTTAGATAAAATTAAAGAAATAGTAGTAGAACAATTAGGAGTAGATGCAGATCAAGTAACTCCAGATGCAAACTTTGTAGACGATTTAGGAGCAGATTCATTAGATACAGTTGAATTAATCATGGCGTTTGAAGAAGAATTTGATATAGAAATTCCTGATACAGATGCAGAAAAAATCAAAACTGTACAAGATGTAATGGACTACATAGAAGAAAACAAGTAGTAATGAACAGTAAAGGGGATACAGAAATGGTCCCCTTTAATTTTTATAAGCAGAAATATTTTACATAAAAATTTCAACTAGAGAGGTGATAACATGAGAAGAGTTGTTGTAACAGGACTTGGTCTTATAACAGCTTTAGGAACAGGAATAGAAAAATCTTGGGCTGGAATCATAAGTGGAAAAACTGGAGTTAAAACAATAGAAGCTTTTGATACAGAAGATACTCCTGTAAAAGTTGCAGGGGAAGTAAGAGATTTTGAACCTGAAGCATTTGGAATAGAGAAAAAAGAGATTAAAAAACTTGCAAGAAATACTCAGTTTGCAATAGGAGCAGCTAAAATGGCTCTTAGTGATTCTGGACTTGTAATAGATGAAAATAATGCTGAAAGAGTGGGAGTAATAGTTTCTTCTGGTATAGGAGGAATGGAAATATTTGAAGCTCAACATGAAGTTCTTTTAAATAAAGGACCTAAAAGAGTATCTCCTTTCACAATTCCAGGAATGATAGCTAATATGGCATCAGGAAATGTAGGAATATATCTAGGAGCAAAAGGGCCTAATAAATCAATAGTAACAGCATGTGCAGCAGGAACTCACTCAATAGGAGATGCTTTTGAAACAATAAAACTTGGAAAAGCAGATGTAATGCTTGCAGGAGGAACTGAAGCATGTATAACAAAATTTGCTGTAAACAGTTTCGCTAACATGAAAGCTCTTTCAACAAATCCAGATCCTAATACAGCATCAAGACCATTTACAATAGACAGAGATGGATTTGTAATGGGAGAAGGAGCAGGAGTTCTTGTTCTTGAAGAACTTGAACATGCACTTGCAAGAAATGCAAAAATATATGCAGAAGTTACAGGTTACGGAGAAACTTGTGACGCTCACCATATTACAGCACCAGCAGTTGACGGAGCTGTAAGAGCATTTAAAATGGCTCTTAAAGAATCAGGAGCAGATGTTTCAGAAGTTGACTATATAAATGCTCATGGAACTTCAACAGGTCTTAATGATAAAAATGAAACTGCAGCAATAAAAGAAGTATTTGGAGAAGATGCAAGAAGACTTAATATTTCTTCAACAAAAGGAGCAACAGGACATGTTCTTGGAGGAGCAGGGGGAATAGAAGGAGTTATTCTTGCAAAGAGTATTTCTGAAGGAATTATACCTCCTACAGCAAACTATGAAAATCCAGATCCAGAATGTGATTTAAACTATACACCAAATAAAGCTGTTGAGAAAGAAATCAGAGTAGGAATGTCAAGTTCTCTTGGATTTGGTGGACACAATGCAGTAATTGTGATGAAAAAATACAAATAAAAGGGGAAAAACAGTGGAAGTGAAATTAGAGTCTTTAGAAAAAGAAATAGGTTATTTTTTTAAGAATATAGATTTATTAAAAACTTCACTTGTCCATAGATCTTTTGGTAATGAAAACAAAAAATACAAAAAAATAAATAATGAGAGACTAGAACTGCTAGGAGATGCAGTTCTAGATCTTATTGTTGCAGAATATTTATATAAACATTTTCAAAATTATTCAGAAGGCGATTTAGCAAAAATAAAATCTATGGCAGTAAGTGAACCAGTTTTGGCTAAAGTGGCAAAGAAATTAGGAATGGGAAAATATCTTATGCTTAGTAAAGGAGAAGAACTAACAGGAGGACGCGAAAGAAGCTCTATACTTTGTGATGTTTTTGAAGCTGTTCTAGGGGCAATATACCTTGATTCTGACTTTGACACAGCCAGAAAAATAGTATTAAGTCATCTTGAAAACTATATAAACCATATAGAAGAAGATGAAGATATTCTTGATTTTAAAACAATTTTACAAGAATACAGCCAAAAAGAGTATAAGACAGTACCAGTTTACGAAGTAATAGGAGAAAAAGGGCCTGATCATAAGAAAACCTTTGAAATTTTAGTTAAAATTGGAGACAATGCTGAAGCAGTGGGGACAGGGAAAAGTAAAAAAACAGCAGAACAAGGGGCAGCAAAGGCTCTTTGTAAAAAATTAGGTGTAAACTGATGGAAAAGAAGCATTATAACATACCTGTTTTTATAAGTCATTTTGGGTGTCCTAATGCCTGTGTATTCTGTAATCAAAAAAAGATTAACGGAAGAGAGACAGATGTTACTTTAGAAGATCTTGAAAAAATCATAGAAGAATATCTTGAAATTCTTCCAAAAGATTCATATAAAGAAGTGGCTTTTTTTGGAGGAACATTTACAGGTATATCTATGGAAAAGCAAAAAGAATATTTAGAGGGAGTAAAAAAATATCTGGACAGAGGGCTTGTTCAGGGGATAAGACTTTCAACAAGACCTGACTATATAAACCATGAAGTTATGGAACAGCTTAAAAAATATAATGTGACAACTATAGAGCTGGGAGTTCAGTCTTTTAATGAGGAAGTACTGAAAAAAAGTGCCAGATATTATCCAGTGGAAACAGTGTATAAAGCCTGTGAAATGATAAAATCTTATGGAATAGATTTAGGGATTCAGCTTATGCCTGGACTTCCTGGATCTACATTTGAAACAGACATTGAAAGTGCTAAAAAAACTGTTGAGATAGGACCTCAGAATGCAAGAGTTTATCCTACGCTTATAATAAAAGATACAGAGATGGAGAGAATGTATCAGCGTGGAGAATACGAAGTTTTTTCTCTGGAAGAGGCAATTAAAAGATGCAGAAAAATATGTGCTCTTCTTGAGATAAATGGAATAAATATAATAAGAGTGGGACTTCAGCCTTCAGATGATTTAAGAAATGGCGGAGTTGCAGTTGAAGGAGCTTTTCATCCAGCTTTTAGAGAACTAGTTGATGGAGAGATTTATTTTGATTTTTTGAAAAAAATAAAAGACAGAGATGGATTTCTTAATATAAAAGCCTGCGAAAAAAATATATCTAAAATAGTGGGCATAAAAAAGAAAAACAGTATCAGACTGGAAAAATTTCAGCTTGATATAGATAACAGCTTAGATACATCTGAAATAGAGGTAAATGGTAATAAATATATCAGAAACGATATTTTAAAAGAAGAATTGAGTGGTTGCAGATGAATAGAATAATTATCAGTGTGAACAGCTTTCAGAAAAAGGCCGCTATAATTGAAGATGGAAGAGTTGTAGAGGTTCTTACAGAAAGAGAAGATGAATCAAATATAATAAAAAATATTTATAAAGGCCGTGTAGCTAATGTTCTTCCAGGAATGGAATCTGCATTTGTAGATATTGGACTTGAGAAGAACAGCTTTCTTTTTGTAGATGATTTAAGAGAGTTTGAAGAAAAATATTTAAATGGAATAGTAAATAGTGGAAAACCTATAGAAGATCTTCTTACAGTAGGGGATAAAGTTGTGGTTCAGGTTCTTAATGTTCCAAGAGGAACAAAAGGAGCAAGGGTTACAACAAATTTTACAATTCCAGGAAAATATGTGGTTCTTATGCCTAACAGCGATCATATAGCAATTTCTAAAAAAATAAAAGATGAAGATGAAAGAGCAAGACTTCAGGAAATCTTTGAAGAAATAAAGCCAGCTAAAATGGGAGTTATAATAAGAACTGCTGCTCAGGGAAAATCTGTTTACCATTTTGAAAGAGAGATAAGTTATCTTGTAAAAAAATGGGAGGACATAGAAAAAAGAATCTCAAAGGCAGCTATAGGTGAAGTCCTTTATAATGATAACAGTATAGTAACAACTGTTTTAAGAGATATACTTTCAAATGATATAGATGAACTTGTAGTTGACAATGAAGAAGTCTACTGGGAGATTATAGACTATATAAATGCTTTCAGTGAAAATAATTTTAAAACAAAAGTAAAACTCTTTGATGATAACAGAGATATTTTTGACGAATATAATGTAAACAAAGAGATAGAAAAGGCTCTTGATAAAAATGTATGGCTTGACTGTGGAGGATATCTTGTAATAGAAAAGACAGAGGCTCTTGTAAGTATAGATGTAAATACAGGGAAAAATACAGGAAGCTTTAATCTTGAAAAAACAGTCCTTAATACAAATCTTGATGCAGCAAGAGAGATTCCTAAACAGCTTAGACTAAGAAATTTAAGTGGAATAATAATAATAGACTTTATTGATATGAAGCTGCAGGAAGATAAAGATTTAGTTCTTCAACAGCTTGATGCAGAACTTAAAAAAGACAGAACAAAGAATAATATAGTTCATTTTACTGATTTAGGTCTTGTGGAAATGACAAGAAAAAGAGTGGGAAGAAACTTAAGTTATTTTTATGAAGAAGAATGTCCTACATGTCATGGAAAAGGAAAAGTAAAATCAGTTGATTCTATTATTGAAGATATAATAAAAGATTTTAAAAAGGCAGCAGAAGAAAAAGATATTCGTCATATAAGCATAGCTTCTTCAAAAAGAGTAATAACTAAATTAAAAGAAGTTTATTATGACATTATGAGTGAGTATCTTAAAAGCAGAGGAAAAGAGCTTTCTCTTTCTTCAGAAGAAATTAATAATATTACAGGATATGATATATTCCTGAAAAAATAGGAGGCTTTCAGTGAGAGTTGGAGTTTATGCAGGAAGTTTTGATCCAATAACAAAAGGACATCAGGATATAATAGACAGAGCCAGCAGACTTTTTGACAAGCTTGTAATACTGGTATCAAATAACAGTGAGAAAAAATACTGGTTTACACTTAAAGAAAGAGAAGAAATGGTTGGAAAAGTACTAGAAAAATATGATAATATAGTTATAGAAACATATTCAGGACTTGTAGTGAACTATTGCGAAGAAAATAATATAAATACAATCGTAAGAGGAATAAGAACTGTTGATGACTGTGGACTTGAACTTTATTTTGCAAGTGGAAACATGGATATATCAGAAGGAAAGGTAGACAGTATTTTTCTTCCTGCACTTAAAGAATATATTTATGTAAGCTCTACTGCTGCAAGAGAAATAGCAAGATATGGTGGAAAAGTGACAGCTTATGTAGATGAAAGAATAGCTGACATGGTAACAGAAAGAGGAAAAAAATACAGACCTGAATAAATCTGAAAAAAAGGTGATACAGTGGCTAAAGGTAAATCAGTATATGTATGCAGTGAATGTGGATATAAAACATCTAAATGGATGGGAAAATGTATGAACTGTGGTTCTTGGGGGACTGTGGAGGAACAGGAAGAAGTATCTTCATTTGCAGGAACATCTTCTAAAGTTTCTAAAAACTCTTTATCTTTAGTTGATACTGAAAAAAAAGTATCTTCATTTTCAAATATTAAAATAGAAGAAAATTTTAGATTTAAAACTAAGCAAAGTGAATTTGACAGACTTCTTGGAGGAGGACTTGTTCAGGGAGAAGTGGTTCTTCTTACAGGAAATCCAGGAATAGGAAAGTCTACACTTCTTCTACAGATGGCAAAAGAGTACAGTGACTATGGAGATGTACTTTATGTATCTGGGGAAGAATCTCCTGCTCAGATAAAAAGCAGAGGAGAAAGATTGGGAATAAAGAGCAGAACTCTTTATCTTATGTCTGAAACAGATATAGATAAAATTTCAGAATATATTTCAATAAAAAAACCTAAGGTTGTAATTATAGATTCTATTCAGACTCTTTACAGTGAAAACAGTGATTCAATAGCAGGAACACCTACTCAGATAAGAGAGGCAACTTTAAAAATAGTTGAACTTGCAAAAAGACTAGGGATATCTTTCTTTATAGTTGGGCATATAACAAAAGATGGAAAGGTTGCAGGGCCTAAACTTTTAGAACATATGGTTGATGCTGTATTTAGTTTTGAAGGAGAAGAAGGTCTTTTTTATAGAATTTTAAGAAGTACAAAAAATAGATTTGGTTCTACTAATGAACTTGCAGTGTATAGCATGGAAGAAGAGGGAATGAGAGAAGTTCAAAATTCTTCTGAATTTTTCCTCAGTGAAAGAGAGGAAAAAAATATAGGAAGTATGATAGTCCCAGTTCTTGAAGGGACAAAAGTATTCCTTCTTGAGATACAGAGCCTTCTTACTGAAAGTGGTGGAATAGGAATTCCTAAAAGAATTGTACAGGGATTTGACAGAAACAGAATTCAGATTCTTATGGCAATAGGAGAAAAAAGAATGGGAATGAATCTGGGAATGAAAGATGTATTTATAAATATTCCTGGAGGAATAGCAATAAAAGATCCTTCAGCAGATTTAGGAGCACTTATATCTTTACTTTCTGTATATAAGAATGTGGCAATCAGTCAGAAGATAGCAGCAATAGGTGAACTTGGATTAAGAGGAGAAATAAGAAAAGTATTTTTTATAGATAAAAGACTGAGAGAGCTAGAAAAATTAGGCTTTAAAGGGGTGTATGTACCTGAAGCAAACAGAAAAGAGATAGAAAAAAAAGATTATAACTTAAAGCTTATTTATTTGAAAAATTTAGAAGAATTTTTAGAAAGGATGTAGAATATGGAAAGAACAGAGTGGGAAAGAATATTGTCTCTTGTAGCACCAGGTTCAAAGCTGCGTGAAGGTCTTGATAATATTCTTGACGGGCAGAAGGGTGCTCTTATAGTAGTTGGAAAAGATGAAGAAGTAGAAAAAGTTCTTGACGGCGGTTTTGCTCTTGACTGTGAATACACTCCAGAAAGACTGTTTGAACTTTCTAAAATGGACGGAGCTATAATCTTAGATGATAATATAGAACATATACTTTATGCTAATGTTCATCTTCAGCCTGATAAAAGATATGTGACAGATGAAAGTGGAACAAGACACAGAACAGCTCAGCGTATAGCAAAACAACTTGACAGAGTAGTAATAGCTATTTCTGAAAGAAAAAGAGTTCAGACTCTTTATAAGGGAGAAGTAAGATATAAATTAAGATCTGTTGAAGATTTAATGAGTGAAGCATCACAGGGAATAAATACCCTTGAAAGATACAGATATGTTCTTGACAAGGCCCTTATAAATCTTACTCTTTTAGAACTTGATGGAATAGCAACAGTTGAAGAAGTATGTATAGTTCTTCAAAAATTTGAAATGTTTAAAAGAATAAAAATAGATGTTGTAGAATGTCTTTTTGAACTTGGAAGCGAAGGAAAACTTTTAAGACTTCAGATGGAAGACTTGATTTTTGGTTTAAGAGATGAAAAATTAGAATTTTTAAAAGACTATTATCTTGAGGGAGATGAAAAGGAAGAAGAACTTTCTCAGGAAATGGCTGCTCTTGATGACAGTGAACTTTTAGATCTTGCTAAACTTTCAGCAGTTCTTGGATATGGTAAAACTTCTAAATCTTTAGATAATCCTGTTATAACAAAAGGATATCGTCTTTTAAGCAAATTTGGAAAACTTACTAAAAAAGATGTAGACTGTCTTGTGGAAAAATTCGGTCAGCTTAGCAAAATACAAGAAGCATCAATTGAAGAGCTTTCAGAAGTTTTAAGCAAATTTAAAGCAAATGCTGTTAAACGGGGATTTGAAAGAGTAAAATTCATGACAGAACTTGGAAAAAAATAAAAAATAAAAAAGCAGAAAATAGAGTTTTTATAAATTTTATTTTCTGTTTTTATTTTTTCAAACAATATGTAAATCAAATAAAATTTGACACAAAGTTCAATGAATGATAATATTAATATAGGGGGGTACCCTATATTTTAAAAAAGAAAGAAGGCATAGAATATGGATAAAAAATATAAATTAACAGGTGTCGGTTGCATGAAATGTGTTACAAAAATAGAAAAAAATATTTCAGAATTAAAAGGCACAGAAAATGTAAAAGTTGATGTAAATACAAAAATAATGGATATTTCTTTTGATGAAGAAAAAATAAGTTTTGACGAGATTAAAAATAAGCTGGAAGAACTTGGATATGGTGTTGAAAGAGAAGTTTCAGCTAGTGAAGAAATTTCTTGTGAAACTAATGTGGAAGAAAATAAATGCAGTGTAAAAGAGGAAGCAAAAGATATTTCAGAAGAAAAAACAGATATAGAAAATATTGAGAAAAAGCAATTTAAACTTTCAGGTGTTACATGTCAGGCCTGTGTAAGAAGAATAGAAACAAAAGTAGGAAAAATGAAAGGTGTGAAATCAGCTGTAGTAAATCTTGCTACAGAAGAGCTTACAGTTTTGTATGACTATGAACAGCTGAATAAAAATGATATAGAAAATGAAGTAAAATCAATTGGATATGGGATTGATGAAAAAATAGAAGCTTCAGAACTTTTAGTAAATATAGAAGGAATAAGCTGTCAGGCTTGTGTTGCAAATATAGAAAGAAAGGTAAAAAAGCTTGATGGAATTATAAGTGCAGAAGTAAATCTTGCTACAAACAGAGGAAGATTTCTTTATGACAGTAAAAGAATAAAGGGTTCAGAGATAATAGGAGTAATAAATGGAATCGGAGGGTATAAAGCTGTAAGAAATGAAGAGGCAAAACCTGAAGATGAAATGAAAAAAGAAGAAGAGGCAAAAAAGGAACTGAGAGAATTTAAAACGGCAATAATTCTTGCAGCAATTGTATTTTATATAACAATGGGGCATATGATAGGCTTTCCTCTTCCAAGTATAATTTCTCCAGATGTAAATCCAATAAATTATGCTTTGATTCAGCTAGTGCTTACAATACCTGTAACAATTATAGGAAGAAGATTTTATACAGTGGGAATAAGAGCACTTGTAAAAAGAGCTCCCAATATGGATTCTTTAATAGCAACAGGAACAGGGGCAGCACTTATTTACAGCATCTATGGAACATATGAAATTATAAAAGGAAATAATGCTTATGTTCATGCTCTTTATTATGAATCTGCAGTTGTTATTATTGCCCTTATAATGTTTGGAAAACTTCTTGAAAAAAGAAGCAAGGGAAAAACTTCAGATGCTATTAAAAAACTTATGGGGCTTCAGTCTAAAAAAGCTTCTCTTGTAAAAAATAATGAAATTGTTCTTGTAGATATAGAAGAAGTGGAAGAAGGAGATATTGTTCTTGTAAAACCTGGAGAAAGTATTCCAGTTGACGGAAAAGTTGTAGAAGGAAATACTAATGTTGATGAGTCAATGCTTACAGGAGAAAGTATTCCTGTAAGAAAAAAAGCAGGGGACAATGTTTTTGGAGCTACAATAAATAAAAATGGAAGTATAAAAATAAAAGCTACAGCAATAGGAAAAGATACAGTCCTTGCTAAAATTATAAAACTTGTGGAAGATGCTCAAGGTTCAAAAGCTCCTATTGCAAGAATGGCAGATATAATTTCAGGATACTTTGTTCCTGTGGTAATATTTATTGCAGCAGTATCAAGTATAGTATGGTATGCAGTTGGAAAAACTGGAATAGCAACTCTTCCTATGGCACCTAGTATTTTTGCCCTTACTATATTTATTTCAGTTTTAGTTATAGCTTGTCCATGTTCTTTAGGGCTTGCAACTCCTACAGCAATAATGGTTGGAACAGGAAGGGGAGCTGAACTTGGAATTTTAATAAAATCAGGTGAGGCTCTGGAAAAAGCACATAAACTTAATATGATTGTTTTTGATAAAACAGGAACAATTACAGAAGGAAAACCTGTAATAACAGATATTGTAATAGGAGATGAAAGCATTTCAGAAGAGGAATTTTTAAGTATTACAGCCTCACTTGAGCAACATTCAGAACATCCTTTAGGAGAAGCTGTAGTTGAAGAAGTTAAGAAAAGAGGAATAGCTACAAGAAATGTAAAAGATTTCATAAGTATTTCAGGTGAAGGAATAATAGGAGAAGTTGACGGAAAAAAAGTTATTGCAGGAAACTACAAACTATTTGATAATAATGGTATAATAATTCCTGAAAATAACGAAAGTGAAAGAGTGGCAAAAGAAGGAAAGACTCCAATATTTGTTGGAATAGATGGAAAATATTCAGGACTTATAGCTGTTGCAGATGTTGTTAAAGAAAATTCAAAAGAAAGTGTAGAACTTTTAAAATCTATGGGACTTAAAGTTGCTATGATAACAGGAGACAATAGAAAAACAGCTGAAGTTATAGCAGAACAAGTGGGAATAGATATTGTTCTTGCAGAAGTAAGCCCTGAGGATAAATATTTAGAGGTAAAAAGACTTCAGAATGATGGTATGAAAGTAGGAATGGTAGGAGACGGAATAAATGACTCACCTGCTCTTTCTCAGGCTGATGTAGGTATAGCAGTTGGAGGGGGAACAGATATTGCAATGGAAAGTGCTGATATAATTCTTATGAAAAAAGATTTAAGAGATGTGGCTGTTGCAATGAAATTAAGTCATGCAGTAATAAAAAATATAAAAGAGAATCTTTTCTGGGCATTTCTATACAACAGCCTTGGAATACCTGTGGCAGCAGGTGCTCTTTACTTAATAACAGGACATCTTTTAAATCCTATGATAGCTGGAGGAGCTATGGCAATGAGTTCTGTGTCTGTTGTAACAAATGCTTTAAGACTTAGAAATTTTGGAAAATAATCATTGTTTTCAATATGGAGGGAAAATGGCTGAAAAAAAAGAAAAATTCAGACTGGAAGCAGAAGAATGTACAGGAAGATATTGTACTTCTGCTGAAACAAAACAGAAACTGAGAGCAAGACTTAACAGAATAGAAGGGCAAGTAAGAGGGATAGGAAATATGATAGAAAAAGATGCTTACTGTGATGACATTCTTAATCAGATAGCATCAGTGAGAGCTGCCCTTGCAGGTGTTTCAAAACAAGTCCTTGAAGGACATTTAAAACACTGTGTTGTTGATGGAATAAAAGAGGGAAGAGAGGAACAAATAATAGAAGAACTTATCGCTACTTTAAATAAAATGATGAAGTAAGAAATATATTAAGATAAGAAATTGAGAAATAAAATTCTCGGTATTAAAAATATCTGCGTAATTTATGCAGCGAATGAAGTATAAAAATGACATGTTTGAGCGAAGCGAGTCTATCATTTTTAATGAAGAAAGCAATATAAATAGCTGATATTTTTTCTTAGAGAATTTTATTTCTAATTTTAAAACTAAATGATGGAGTAAAATATGAACTATTTTTTATTTTTAAATCACCCAAAAGGTGAAGAAGTATATAAAGTAAACGAAGAAAATGAAAGAGCAGCAAGAAAATATTTTAAGACTATTCCTGTTATTGAAACAGAGGCAGAGATACAAGGAAAAAAATATAAGGCTGTAATTGATTACGAAATGTTTGCTAAACCTTCAAATTTTGATTGCTTTAACTGCAATATAAACTGTTGTGCAGACAGTCCTTCAAAGCTTTCAAAAGAAAGCAGAAAATTTCTTTTTGACAATATGGAAGAATTTGAAAGACTTACTTCAAATACAGAAATTGCAGAAGATATGGGATATGAAGCTTCAGATCTTATGGAAAATTTAGAAAATGAAGATGGAGAAAGAGATATAATTCCAGAGATAGAAGATGAAACAGAGATGTGTTTTTATGCATATAAAAAAGATAATAAAACTACATTATGTAGTCTTCATTCTATCTGTCTTGAAAAAGGGATGACAGGAAAAGAAATATGTGACACAAAACCTCTTGTATGTTCTCTATGGCCTATTGAAATTTTATCTGAAGAGGATAACTCAGTTCTTTATATAACTCTTCCAGATGATTTTACTAATAGCTTTACAATAGAAGACTATTATACAATCCCTTGTATAAATGAAGATTTTGTTTCTTCAGCTCTTTTCAGAAGAAAAAACCCCAAAGGTTTTGAAGGAGAATATAAACCTGTTATTGAAACTTACAAAGATACAATAATAAATTGTCTGGGAGAAAATGTCTATAAAAAAATAAAAGAAAAATTAGATGAAGAATAGGCAGATAAAAAATATAAAATTATTTTAAAAAGTCTTTTAAAATAAATTAAAGATGTTGACATTATTAAGGAAATCGGATATAATATTATGGTAAATTAACCTTTCCCACAAAGGACCGTTGCGTTATATTATGAAAATATAACTTATTTTAGGAGGAAAAAAGTGAATAAATACACTGTAATGCAAAGAAAAGAAGATGTAGTTAGAGATTGGTACCACTACGACGCTGAAGGAGTTGTTTTAGGAAGATTAGCAGTAGAAGTTACTAAAAAATTAATGGGAAAAGAAAAAGTTTCTTTCACTCCACATGTTGACGGAGGAGACTATGTTATCGTAACAAACATTGAAAAATTAGTAGTTACTGGAAACAAAATGAAAGACAAACTTTACTATAGACATTCTGGATTCCCTGGAGGAATTAAGAAAAGAACTTTAGAAGAAGTTTTAAATGTTAAACCAGAAGATGCTTTAATGCTAGCTGTAAAAAGAATGCTTCCAAAAAACAGATTAGGAAGACAGCAATTAACAAGATTAAGATTATTTGTTGGTGCTGAACACGATCACGCAGCACAAAAACCAGTAAAGGCTGAAATTTAAGGGGGTATTAACAGTGGCAGATATGAATCAATGTAGAGGAACTGGAAGAAGAAAAACTTCTGTAGCAAGAGTAAGATTAATTCCTGGAGAAAAAGGAATTGTAATAAACGGTAAAGAAATGGCTCAATACTTTGGAGGAAGAGAAATCCTTTCTAAAATAGTTGAACAGCCTTTAGTTTTAACTGAAACTTTAGATAAATACCAAGTAATCGTAAATGTTTACGGTGGAGGAAATGCTGGACAAGCTGGAGCAATCAGACACGGAATTTCTAGAGCATTACTTGAAGCTGATGAAACATTAAGAGGAGCTTTAAAAGAAGCTGGATTCTTAACAAGAGATTCAAGAATGGTTGAAAGAAAGAAATACGGAAAGAAAAAAGCAAGAAGATCACCTCAATTCTCAAAAAGATAATTGTTGGAAGATTACAGACCTCACAAACCTTGTGTTTGTGGGGTTTTTATTTACAATAATAAAGATTAACAAAAAGTTATAAATTTAATATATAATAGTGATTGTAGAATTTGAATATTAAAACTTATGAATAAAATTATTAATTATAATGATGTTTAGCATAAAAATATGTTATAATATTTAAATAAAATACAGAGGAGCGTATTGATTGGTGATAACTAATTGGTCTTTAGAAGATGATGTAAATGATTATATAAAAAAACAATTTAAAGAATTGGGTTTAAGTAAACAAAAAGATTATAATGTTGAGTCAAGTATGTCTGAATATATGAAAGAGGCTTTAAAAGGATCAGCAAAGACAAAAAAGAAAACAAGTTTTGGAAAACCTGATTTTCATATTGAAAAGTATAAAATTCCAATAATTTTTGAAAATAAATTGGGATTAAAAAAATTGATTTTTAAGACTAAAGAAGGAATAAAAACAGATGATAAGTCAATAAATACATATGCAGTAAATGGAGTTTTGTATTATGCAAATCAAATGATAGCAAGTAATAAATATAAAGAAGTTATTGCTATTGGAGTTGCTGGTGACAATGAAGAAAATATAAAAATAGAAATATATTATGTGTATGGAACTTCAATAAAAAATATAAAGAAAATGGAGAATTATGAAACATTTGATTTTTTAGAAAATAAAAAATCATTTGAAGATTTTTATAAAAATTGTATTTTAACTGAAGAAGAAAAACATAAAATTTTAATTTCAAGTAGAACTGAATTACAAAAATGTGCAATGGAATTAAATAAATTAATGCACAATCACAATATTACAGCTCCTCAAAGAGTTCTTTATGTTTCTGGAATGTTATTAAGTATGCAAGATATTTATAGAGATAAAGAAAAAATTAAGGATGGGCTTATTCCTGAAAACTTAAAGGGCTTACAAGTTGGAGAAGAAAAAGATGGAGAAATTATATATAGACAAATAAATAATTTCTTACAGAATAGGAATATAGAAAAAGAAAAAAAAGATTTAATGATGAAATCTTTTGGTGAAATTTCAAAAGATTCTCAAAGAGATGAAATTACAGAAATAGATGGAATTGTTGGAAGTCTTTTAGATAAAGAAGCAAGTATAAATAAACAAATTTTTACTTATATTTTTAATCATATTTATTTATCTATAGATGGTATTGCTACTCATTTGGATATTATGGGAGAAATGTATTCTGAATTTCTAAAATATGCTCTTGGAGATGGGAGTGAATTAGGTATAGTACTTACTCCTCCATATGTAACAAAGTTGATGGCACAATTATTAGAAGTAAATAAAGACAGTAAAGTTATGGATTTGGCAACTGGAAGTGCAGGATTTTTAATAAGTGCAATGGAATTAATGATAGAAGATGCTAATTTAAATTATGGAAAAGATACAACTAGGGCTTTGAAAAAAATAAAAGAAATAAAGAGAAAACAGTTACTAGGAGTAGAATTAAATGCAGAAATGTTTACTTTAGCGGCTACTAATATGATACTTAGAGGAGACGGATCAAGTAATATAAAAAAAGGAAATACTTTTAAGACCCCTTCATATCTATACGAAGATTTTGGAGCGGATAAATTATTGTTGAATCCTCCGTTTTCTTTTGATGAAAATGGAATGCCTTTTATTAAATTTGGACTTTCTAAAATGCAAAAAGGTGGACTTGGAGCAATTATTATTCAAGATAGTGCAGGAAGTGGAAAAGCTATTAAAAGTAATATTGAAATATTAAAGAAACATACATTAATTGCAAGTATAAAAATGCCAACAGACTTATTTATACCAATGGCAGGAGTTCAAACTAGTATTTATATTTTCAAAGCAGGAATACCTCATGATTATGAAAAAATAGTTAAATTTATTGATTTTAGAAATGATGGATATAAGAGAACAAAAAGAAACTTAAATGAAGTAGATAATCCAAGCATTAGATATCAAGATATTATAAAAATATATAAAGCTGGTAAAAATGCAAAAGTAAATACTGAACTTTGGAATTTAGAGGATATTTATGTAGAAGATTTCATTACCAAAGCAGGTAACGATTGGAATTTTGAACAACATAAAAAATTTGATATTAGGCCACAAATAAAAAATTTTAAGAAGAATATTTCTAGTTATTTATCATGGGAAATATCTAATATTTTGAAAAATAAAAATTTATTATTAGATGAGAATGTATTAGGAATAACAAAAGAATTAGAAGAAAAATTTTTAAGAAAAGGTGGAACTTGGAAAGAATATTATATAGAAGAATTATTTACTAAAATAAAAACTAATAAACTTCCATATAAAGCATTAGATTTAGAAAATAAAAAAGATGATATTTTTTGTTTACCAGCTCTTACAGCAGGAATTGAGAATCAAGGTTTAGCATATTATGTTCCTAGAAATAATGCAACTATTTTAAAAAATGTTATAAGTGTTTCAGCTAATGGTGCTAATACAGGTATTATGTTTTATCAACCATATGATTTTACAGTTTTACAAGATAGCTATGCAATAAAATACAAATATGAAGAATTATCTGAAAAATCGTATTTATATTTGTTAGTTGCTTTACAAAAGAGTATTCGCTATAGATTTGATTGGTCCAATAAGGCTGGTTGGGAAAAAATAAAAAAAGAAAAAATTACTGTTCCTTTTTATAGAGAAAAAATATATTTTGAATATATGGAAGAATACATTGAAAAAATTGAAAATTTATATATAAAAAAAATAGAAGAATATTTAAGTTTAAAAAAATTGAGAAATGTTTAATTTAAAAATATATAAAAAGGAGGAGATAAAGATGTCTGAAGTAAAAAATGAAGAAGATGTACAATTTGCAGAAAATGACAATATTGATGAAGAAATTAGTGAGATTAAATCAGAATACGAAAATAAAAGGAAGTTGTTAGAGATAACTAAAATTACAAAACAAACATGGTCTATTAAAGAAATATTTCAAAAACGCAAAGAAGGAATACTAGTTGTAGATCCTGCTTATCAAAGAAATATTGTTTGGGATAATAAAAAGAAAACTTCTTTTATAGAGTCTCTTTTTATGGAAATAATAGTTCCACCTATCTATGTTGTAGAAATAAGTTCAAAAGAAGTATTAGAGGAAAATAAATATGAAGTTGTAGATGGCAAACAAAGGTTAGCAGCTATTGAAGAATTTTTAAGAAGCAAATTATTCTTAAACGGAAATGCACTTGAGTATTATAAAGACTTATTTGATAAAAAAAATTTCATGGAAATAAATGAAGACTTTCCAGAAAAGATAAGGCAATTACTTTCTTATGTTTTAGATGTTTATGTTATAACTGCTAATTCTCCACCAGAAACTAAATATGACATATTTGCTCGTTTAAATAAAGGATCAGAACCATTAAAAGTTAATGAGTTACGAAAAGCACTTTATTGTTCAGAAGTAACGAAGTTTATAGATAAATATATAAATGGATTAAATGATAATGAGAAGGAAGAATATAAAAAATTATTTACTGAAAATGATATTAAAAGATATAATGATTATGGTAGATTTTATAGAAGTATAGCCTTTTTTTATAGAAATAATATGGATTTACAAGAAGTAACAAACTATAATTCTAGACCTAGAGAAATGATTAATAATGTTTTATTAGAGCTACAGAAAGGAACAATATTAACTAAAATAGAAGAAATAAAAAATATTTTACAATATACTTTAAAATTAAAGAATTATTTTTTAGAACTAAACGAAAAAGAATTTTTAATAGATGCATGTATTAATTTTGCTGTAACTGATTGGGAAAATTTAAATAATAAATTAGATATTATTATTGAAGATTCAGAGATAAAAGAAACTTTTATGAAATCACCTTCAACAACTAGTAATGTTAATAAGCGTTTAAAAAGAGTTATTCAGCTAATGAGAGGGTAAAATACCATGGCAAATAAAAATGAAATATCGTTGCTTCAAATTAAATCAATAATTATTTTTCAATTTTTAAATTCATTTAATATTTTAGAAAAAAAAATAAAAGAAATATTTAAGAAAGAGTTAAAAACTCAAAAAAATGAAGCGAATATAAAAAAAATACATTTTTATTATGGTTCTAAAATTGGAACATATGTAGTTCCTGAAGAAAATGCTATCAAGCTTAAAGAGATTAAATATAACTTTAAGGAAGAGTTTAACACTTTTACTTTAAAAGAAATTATGAAATTTAATAGAGAATTAAATATAATAGAAGAATTTAAAGATTTGAAAATAAAATCTATTATTCGTCCAAAAGAGGAATATAGAGTACAAGATATTATAGATAAATTAATAAATATGAGAAATGTTCTTGCTCATGAATTAGAAAATTGTAATTTTAATAATACAAAAGATATAATTGAGGTCTTAAGTAGAGAAAAATTAATGTATTATAATTATGACTTTTTAATGGATTTTGATATAAAAACAATGGATGATATCACGATAAATATTTTTAGTAATTTAGTTTATATTTTTGAAATAAATGAAATGCTTCATATAAAATATTGTGCTAAAATATAAATCTTTAATAAAAAATAATAAGACCTCACAAACCTTGTGTTTGTGGGGTTTTTTGTTTATATTGATATTTAAAAAATCATGAAATATAGCTCTCGTAGGTAATAAGTAGGTAACAGGTAGGTAGCAAAAAAATACTTCCCTTTTTTGAGGGAAGTACCAATTTTTATATTCTCTAAAAGCTTTTTATTTTATTAGTTTTCTTTATATCTTATTTTTTTAAAATGAAATATTATCACTATCTTTATAAGATCCACCACATATTGTTATCTTATCAATTTTTTCCATATCTTTATCAGTAATTGTGAAATTAAGATTTAAATTTGCTTTTATTCTTTCTTTTGTCACACTTTTTACTAGAGGAATTACATTATGTTGAAGAGCATATTTTATGCATAACTGAGCTATACTTACACCATATTTTTCAGAAAACTCAACTAGTTCTTTACATTCAAAAACCTTTCCATTTGCAAGGGGACTATAACCAGTTACTATAATATTTTCCTTTTTGCAAAAATCTCTTATCTCTTTTTCAAGGCAGCTTGGATGGAACTCTATTTGGTTTACCATTGGTTTTATTTCACAGTTTTTCATAATTTCTTCCATATGATGAATTTTAAAGTTACTTACTCCTATAGCTCTTACCTTTCCTTGCTTGTATAAATCTTCCATAGCTTTCCAAGATTCTATATTTTTTTCAATGTAGTTATCATGATATTTAACAGGTCTTGGCCAGTGAATCAAATATAAATCTAAATAATCTAACTGTAAATCATTTAAAGTTTGATTAAAAGCATCAATTGTTTCCTGATATCCTCTGACATCATTCCATAATTTGCTAGTTATGAATAGATTTTTTCTATCTGCATTACTTTCTTTTATCCCTAATCCAACTTCTTTTTCATTTCCATAAATTGCAGCACAATCAATATGAGTATATCCACATTCAATGGCAGTTTTAACAGCTTCTATTGTTACTTTTCCTGTTGGGGCTTTCCATGTACCAAACCCTATTTCAGGAATTGTTATTCCATTAAGTAATATTAAATTATTCATTTTTATCTCTCCGTTGATTTTATTATATTAAAAAATCTTTTTATTTATTCTTTAGTATTTATAATTATATTAAAGTATTATTTGAAGAAATCTTTTAAAATAAGCAAGCAACCTGCTATTTTTTTCTTATGAGAATAATCTTTCATGTAATGTACATTTTCTTTTTTTATGCTTATCTTCTGTTCTTCTATTTTTTTTAAAAAATAACTTAAAATACTTTCGTTTGAAAAAATTTCTCCAGTTAAAATTAATTCATTTACAGGTATTGTCCAAGAGATTATAGAAAAATACTTTGCTATTGTATCTAAGTTTTTTTCAAGTATCTCTTCTCCTCCCTTTTTACAAACTCTTTCTATAAATTTTACATCTGATTCATCTTTCTTTTTTATATGTCCTTTACTTTCAAGTTCCTCAACCATTCTATCAAAGTGGATTTCAGATTCTAAGCAACCTCTTTTTTTACATATAGGACAAAAATATCCATTTTCTTTATCAAGTAATGGAATGTGTCCAAATTCAGCTGGCTTATTATTTTCTCCATATAATATTTTTCCATTAATAACAACAGAAGTACCTATTCCAGGACCGTATTTTAAAACCCAAAAATTATTATGTTGCTCTCTGAAATATAATTCACTTACAACAAGTCCTGTCATATTATTTTCTATAATAGCTTTTATTCCTAAGTATTTTTCTACTATTTCAAAAACATCAGGTATTGGACAATTTAAAGCTTTATTATCTTGAATTTCTCCTTGAACAAGAATCCCTATTCCTAAGACAATATTTCTGATATCTTCTATTTTCTCATTAATAAAATTAAGTATTTTTAAAAAATCATTTAGCTTAAACTCACCTGTTATTATCCATTCTTTTTCAAAAATAATATTTGCCTTTAAATCAGTTATTACAAATATTATTTTTCTTTTTTGAATTTCTAAACCTAAAGAATATCTTGCTTTTTCGTTTAAATCAATTAGAATTTTTTTCCTACCAACTTTTTTTTCTTGAACTTCTCCAAGTTCTAAAACCATATTATTATTTATAAGCTCATTGGTAATTATAGAAAGAGTTGCTGTAGTAAGTTTTAAATCTTCCGCTATTTTTTTTCTTGAACTTGCTCCATACATATTTAAATATGAAAGAACTGCTTTTCTATTAGAGTCTCTTACAGCCTCCATATTAATTCCTTTTCCTACTCTTACCATGTTATTCACTCCTATTACTTATATATAAATTTTTGAATCGTTATAAATCCTCTATTATATAATACTCCTATTTTTTATATTTAACAATATAATTTTAAATCAATAATGTTAAACCAGATATAATTAATAAAATATAAGTTATTAATAAGAACATTTTTTGACTCATTTTTTTATGAAGGATATTACCTATTATCATTCCTAATAAAAGTGGTATTATTCCCCACCATAATTTTGTTATTGTAGTAGGTGTAAATAATCCAGTTTGCCAGTGACTATATGCTAAATATCCATTTAATATTATCCATACAGCTGAAACGGTTGCTCTAAATTCTGATTTTTCTCTAAATTTTTGTGCTGCATAAATTATTAAAAGAGGACCTCCAGAAACAAACATTCCATGGATAATACCTGCAACAAAAACAATACTATTTAAAATCCATTCTTTAAGTTCTATTTCTTTTTTTACTAAAAGACCTTTTAAAGCTATAAGAATAATGAAAATAGCATATATTTTTAAAAGAATAGGTACAGGTATTACTGAATATATATATATTCCTGCTAAAAGACCTAAAAACATTATTATCATTACTTTTATAAATTCTTTTTTATTAAGATCTTTATAAGAAATAACTACAATCCAGATAGAAGCAAATAATCCCAATAAATTTAAAATAGGTTTTGCTACATCTATTCCTTGTAATAAAATACTTGGAGGCATTGCAAGAACTGTTCCTGCAAACCCTGTTATTCCCTGTATAATATTTGTTAAAAATATAACTAATAAAAACATGCTGTCTTTTAACATTTTTTCCTCCGTTATTAAATTAAAGGAGATATTTGAAACTTCAAATATCTCCTTTCAATTAGTTGAATATTTCTTTTTGATTGATTATTTTTAAATATTTTTTACTTCTTCAAATAATTCTTTATAAGGAGAATTTTTCCTATAGAATACTGCAGGATATCCAATTGGAACTTCAATATTTATATTTCCTCCATCATATTCTTTTCCTGTCCAAATATGAACCCATTTATCTTTTGGAAGATATACTTCTTTTATTGTTTCTCCTTTGTTATATACTGGAGCTACTAAAATATCTTGTCCATATAAATATTGATATTTTATGTCATAAGTTTCTTTGTCTTCTTCATAATGCATAAATAAAGGTCTTTGTACAGGAATTCCTTTCTCTGATGCAAGAGATACAATATCTTTTGTATATGGAACAAGTTTTTTATAAATTTTTGTCATTCTTGCAAGATGCTTTAATGTTTCCATATCTGTATCAAATTGATGATTATCTGCAGGTCTATTACCTTCATGAGTTCTCATAAATGGAGTGAATGCTCCCATTTCTGCCCATCTCATAAATAGTTCTTTACTTCTTTTTAGTCCATGAAGAGTTGTATACCCTCCAATATCACTATGAGTTAGAGCATTTCCTGTCATTCCTACTGAAAGAGCTCCAACTATAACTGAAGCAAGTCCATCATCTATACACCAATCAACACATTGATCTCCTGCCCACATAAGAGTACAGTATTTTTGATTTCCTGTATATCCTGCTCTCATGAAGTAAACAATCTTTTCAAGATTTCCTGTTTCTTTTACTGCTTCATAATTAGCTTTTGCCCAAAGAACAGGCCAAGCATTGTGCATTAATTCCCCTGTTCCATTTTTCAATACTGCATCACTAGGCAAGTATTCTCCAAAGTCTGCCATCCAACCATCAAGTCCAAATTCAATTAAATCTTTTTTGATTTTTTCTTTATACCAATTAAATGCCTCAGGATTTGTAAAATCTACAATACCACAGTTAAATTCCCCAAAATCTACTTTATAATCATTACCTTTCTGATCTTTTACCAAATATCCTTTTGCTTCTGCTTCTTTATAATAAGTATCATTTTCAATGAAAAATGGATTCATGTATCCTAAGAATCTTATTCCTTTATCTTTTAATTCCCATATTTTTTTATCAAGTTCAGGATAAGTTTCAGGAGACCATTTCCAGTTCCACCATAATCTTTTACCGAAAGATGTAATATTTATTCCTTGCCAATCTTGACACCAAAGTCCTGCAACTTCTACTCCAGCTTCAATAGCTTTGTTCATTTTTTCAATAACCAAATCTGTTCCACCTTGAATACCAAGAAGAACTCCATTGTAAACCCATTCAGGAAGTTTTGGCTGTCTACCAAAATAAGCAGTTAGTTTTTCAATTAATTCTAAGTATGTATCAGCTGTTTCAATCATGATGAACTCTGGCTTATGCCATACTTGTAATTCATGAAAACTTTCATTTCTGAAATCAAAATCAGCATAGGCTGTTGTTTCCATGTGTAAATAATACTTTTTAGTTGATACAAATGTAGGTTCAGGATAATAAGTAGTATAATAATCCCCACCAGCTCTATCTTTTACATCTGCCTGCCATGTTGTATAAGTTTTTTTATTTCTTCCTACTCCTGGTTCAGATGTCCAAAGAGGAAAGTTTTTTCCTCTTAGGTTAAAATATGTCATTTGTTCTCCACAACCATATATTTTTTCTTCAGCATCAGCAGAAATTCTAAACCAATATCTATTTAAATCATCTGATGATTCTAAGAATTTAACATATACTCTCCCATCTTTTTCTTCAAACTTAGTTACTAAAAATTCTTCTCCTCTGAAAAATTTTATCTTATTTTCTTCAATAACTTCAAAGTTTGTTAGTCCTACTCTTTCAATTACATAATCTTTTATATCATAGTTTCCTCTGTACATATCAAATGTAGCATTTCCCTTACCTACAAAGACAAAAGGATTTTCTTTTGAATGAGATACTATTTTTCTTCCATTTACAAATAATTCTAATTGCTTATCTTCATTTATAACAAGTTTCATTTTGCCTCCATCTATTTTTATAATTCTGAAGTTTTTTACATTTTATTTAATGTTGCTGCTTTGACAGCAGATATGCGTTTTTTTGTTTTATGAGACATAAATTTATAGAATGCTCCCATGAATACTAGTACACCAATCATTCCATATTTGAAATTAGGACCTACTATATCTCCAGTTGCTTTTGCATCTGATACAACTCCAATTGGTGATAAGAAAACATATACAAATACTAATAATCCCATTAATAAAGTTGATACAAGAGGTAATTTTTCCCATGGTGTCATGTCTACATTAGGTTCAGATTTAGGTTCTTCATAATCTTTTGCTGCAGGTTTAACTATTGTGATAATATTCATTAAAATTACTTCAAACACAAATAGTAATCCCATCACATGGACATAATTTAATTTTACTTTCAATATGAAAATTAAAACTGTATATAAGAATAAATGTGTAAATACTACTACTTTAGCACTTAATGCTGTTACTTTTTTAGAGAAAAGTCCAACAAGTACTATACAAATTGTAGGAATATTAAAGAATCCTGTAAATCTTCTCATTACTTCAAATAATCCACCTTGAGCATACATTGTAAATGGAGCTACAAACATACTAAATACAGCAAGTACTGTTCCAACTATTTTAGCAACTCTTATTAACTTTTCATCTGTTATATTAGGTGCAAACATAGGTTTATATACATCAAAACAGAATAATGTTGCAGCACTATTTAATAGAGAGTTATATGTACTTAAAACTGCTCCGAAGATAACTGCACTATAGAATCCTACTAAGTATTTAGGTAAAACTGTTGCAACTAATTTTGGATAAGCAGCATCCCCTAAATTTGCTTCTGATCCAAAAATGTGGAATGCAATTACACCTGGAAGAGAAACGATTACAGGAATTAATATTTTCATAAATCCTGATAAAAGAACTCCTTTTTGTCCTTCTTTTAAGTTTTCAGCTCCCAAAGTTCTTTGAATTAAAACTTGGTTAGTACACCAATAGAACATATTTGCAAATAACATACCTGTAAAAATTGTTCCAAATGGAATAGGATCTGTTGGACCTCCTATTGCATTTATTTTTTCTGTATGAGTAGTAGCTATTGTAGTAAGAGCTTCACCTATACTTCCATCTCCAAGATAAATAAGTCCGAAGAATACAACTGAAAGACCTCCGACTATAAGTCCTATACCATTAATAGTGTCTGATACAGCAACTGCTTTCAATCCACCAAATACAGCATAGATACTACCTATTATACCAATTGTCCAAACTAAAATCCATATAGATTGAACATAACTTACACCTAGCATTGATTCTAAATCAAATACCTGGTTAAAAGCAACAGCTCCTGCATATAGAGCAGCTGGTGTTGAAATTAATACATAACCTACTAAAAGAAGAAGTGATATAATTTTTCTTGTAGAAGCATCATATCTCTCTTCCAAAAATTGAGGCATTGTTGTAAATCCTCTTTTTAAATAATAAGGTAAGAAGAATACAGCTAGCATTACTGTTGCTATTGCTGCTGTTGATTCCCAAGCCATTCCTGTAATATTTTTCATATATGCTTGTCCACTAAGTCCAACTATTTGTTCTGCAGATATATTTGTTAAAAGCATTGAACCAGCTATAACTATTCCTGATAATCCTCTTCCAGCTAAGAAATATCCATCTGCAGTGTCTAATTTTTCTTCTTTCGTTTTCCACCAAGAAATTACAGCTACTAAGGCTGTAAAGAATATAAATGATACAACAGTTAATAACACCTTCTACCTCCTTTAACTTTCCCTAATGTTTTTTAGATAAAATTTTCCCTTAATGTTTTATTTTAATAATTAACTTTTAAGTTCTTTCCAATAATTCCTTCATAAGCACCTTTGCTTATAAAATCTTGCTTATCATTATGAACTAAAAGCCATTTATTTCTTTTAAATAAATATTTATCTTCTTCAAAAATTATTTTCTTGTTTTTTAAATCAATATCTGTATTTGTATATCTTGGAAGAATTACTATACATTTAAATCCTGTATCTGCTAATTTACAAGGTGAAAAATGCATTGTAGTTTGATATACTTCTATTACTTTACCTTTTGGAATGTAAAATCCAACTACTTTTGAGCTGTCTATTTTTCCATTTTCAATATCATTTACATGAGCTAAAAGAAGTACTAAATCTGTTATAGCTACATTTATTTCACTTCCTTTATGATATTCTAAACCATTTAATAAAGAGTTATTTCCATTACAGTATCCAAATTCTGTATCCATTCCTCCGTAAATATTATTTTTTACATCTTCGTAAACTGCTAGTTTTTCCATTTCAGCATCTGATGCAACATAGATATTTCCTGTTTCAGGAATAGGGGTATGCTTTTCTGCATACTCCTTTAATTCCTCAAAATCATATCCTGTTATAACTTGTCCGTATTTTTTAAATTCTTTTTCGTCGCATGAGTAAATAGGAAATTCATTTAACTTTTTTAATTTTTCTAACATATTTATCTCCTCTAAACTGTGTTGTTTTCCCTTAATTTTCAATTAATATCTGCATATTTCCATATTTAACATATTTGCTAAAACTTCAAGTTCTTTTGAAACATCTCCGTAAACTACTGTAAAGTGAGGTTCCCAACCATCTTTTACACTTTTTTCTATTACTTCAAGTGAGCTGTTTTCTGTTTTTACAACTACTGATGTACCTAAGAATTGTTTAGGTTCATCTAATGCTTCCCCTTTAGCTATAAAGAATCTGTATTGTCCATCAGGTTTTCTTCCAATTCTAAATACTGTTACTTCTTCAGCAGGTTTGCAGCCAAATTCCATTGTAGGACCTATTTTTCTGTTAGGATGTACTCCTACTTCTGCTCCTTTATCTTTTCTTGCTAATGAGCAAGCAGCAGTACCACAATGCCAGTAAGTTACTGTGTTTTTAACTTCATCTAATGATACTGGATCTCCAAAGAATACAGGGCTGTCAGTGAATCCCATACCGATATACATTGATAAAGCTCCCATTAAATCTGCTTCACAAGATGCAGCTACTAAATTGTCGTTTAACATTGCAAGTACTCCACAGACAGGTGCTCCATATTCAATGAAATAGTCAGGCCAACATCTTGATGCTATTGCTTTAATGTTATTTTGTTCAACGAAATCTTTGTATGCTTTATAAACCCTTACGAATTTATCTACATTTTCAGCAGGAGTATTGCAAAGTCCTACCATTTTTTGATTGGCTTCTTCTAAAAGTTCTTTGTATTCATCTTCAGAATATCCTTTAGCTTTGTTTATAAGTTCTCTTGCTTCTATTGAAACAAGGTTTACACCAAAGTATTTTAATAACTCTGCATCAAGTCCTCTTCCAAATCCAAATCCTTGAGGAGTATGTCCTATACTTGCTATATTAAGACTTCTTAGCTCTTTTTTCATTTGAGCTGCTTTTATACAAGCAGTCATTTTTGCTATTGTTGTTTCTTCAGTAGGAGCTCCGAAAATATATTCAAAAGCCTCTCTTCCTGTATGATGGAATAGATTTCCTGCTGAATAAGCACCTGTTAGAGAGTTAAGCCTTAACCTTCCTCCATCTATTACTGGTTCTCTTAAAGTCCAAAGAACTATTGGACATTGAAATTCTTTTACTACTTCGCTTGCATAAGCTGAGTTTGCGAATGTTGTATTTTGAAGAATTACTAAATCAGGATTTTGTCCTTTTATAAATTTTTTAAGATCATCTATTGAAAGTAAAGGATTTTCTGGATAAATTCCACACTCAGTTATAGCTTTTATCATATTTACAGATTTATTAAATTGATCGTTTGCACTTTCTAGGTGGAAAGTTGGAACACCAATTGGTACAAATATTACTTTAAAATCTTTCATTATTATTCTCCCTTTTATTATTTATTAACTACTTTAAATGTAGCTGAAAAATCTTCTTTTCCATATCCTGATTCCATAGCTTGAGAATAAACATTTCTTGCTACTTCTACTCCTGGAAGATTAAGACCAAGTTGTTTTACTAAACCTGCTGTTAGATTAACATCTTTGTTCATGTTTTCAACTGAAAATGCTGTTTTAAAGTTTCCTTCTGCAATAACTTTTCCTTTTGTATCTAAATAGAAGTTTTGAGCTCCACCATAAGATACAGCTGTCATAAACTCTTCAACACTTATACCATTTTTTTGAGCAAGAGTTATCATTTCATTTACTCCGTTTTGAATTTCAGATACAAGAGTATTATGACAAAGTTTCATTACAAGTCCTGCTCCATTTCCTCCAAGATAAATTATGTTACTTCCCATACATTTTAGTATATTTTCAACTTTTTTATATGTTTCTTCAGCTCCTCCTACATATATTCCAAGTGTTCCTGTCTCAGCTGCTGGAACTGATTTTACAACTGGAGCATCTATCATTTCTGCTCCTTTTTCTTTAACTTTTTCTGCAAGATCCCTTGAAACTTGTGGATCTATTGTACTCATATCAATAAATATTTTTCCTGCTTTTGCTTCTGGAAGAAGTTCATTATAAACTGAAATTACATGTTCACTTTTTGGAACCATAGAAATTATTACATCACATTTTTCTGCTATCTCTTTTATAGAAGTTGCTGCTTCAGCTCCTTCTGCTGCAACTTGATTTGTTTTTTCTTTATCTAAATCAAATACCATAACAGGCATTCCAGATTTTTTTATTATATTTATACTCATAGGTTTTCCCATAAGTCCTAATCCAATAAATCCTACTTTCATTTTACTTCTCCTTTTTTAAGTCAAATTCATTTTAAGTTATTTTGTTGTTTCATCCCATGCTTTTGTAAATACACCTAATCCATATGTTGTAAATGGATGTTCAAAGCTTGCTTTATAAACATCTAATCCACAAGTAACTATATGAGCTCCCATTTTTGCAGCTTCTGCAATTTGTTTTCCATTTCTTACTGCAGCTACTATAATTTCTGTATTAAAGTTATGTTTTCTATAGATTTCACAAATGTCGCTAATGTAATTTAGAGCATCATCACCTGAGTTTTCTTTCCATCCTACAAATGGAGAAACAAATTTAGCATCTAATTTACCAACTGGTATAGCTTGTGAAGGAGAGAATACTAATGTAACATTAGTTCTTACTCCAGCTTTTTCTAATTTTCTTGCTGCTATTAAACCATTTTCTGTACAAGGAATTTTAATTACAAAGTTAGAAGAGTAAGCAGATATTTTCTTTCCTTCTTCTACCATGTCTTCCCATTTAGTTAAATGAGGGTTTATTTCAACTGAGATAGGGAATTTTTCATATCCTTCAATTCCTTTTTCTTTTACCCAGTCTGCCATATCTTGAATTACTTTTAAAAATGGTTTTCCACTTAACATAATGTGTCTTGGATTTGTTGTTACTCCATCAATTCCATAATGTTCATAAGCATAATCAATTTCATTTAATTTTGCACTGTCTAAAAAATATTTCATAATATTGCCTCCTAAAAATAAAATTATTTTAATTTATTATTGATTAATTAATTTAATTAATTTTCTTATTTGAATTATATTTTATGTTTTTTATTTTGTCAACTATTTTTTGTGTTTTTTTTTATTTTTTTGTTCGTATTTTATAATTTAAGATATATTTTTTTTCACTTTTAATAGTGAGAGTCTAGAGAAATAGATTATTAAGTATAATATTTAGATTTTGAATTGAACATGAAATAATATAAAAAATTTATCTTATAATTTAAAAATATTTCTAAAATACTTTTAAATTATTAAGTTTTTAAGTGTTTTGAAGCAGATAAAAACTTTCTGTGCTTATTCATTAATTTTTTTATTTGATTAAAAATATTAACAAATAAATAATTGTTTATTTTCAATTTATAGTTGCTTCTTTTTAAAAACTGTTTGTAGATATTATTTTTAATGGAGAAGACAACAATATAAATTCATTAAAAAAGTAGTTATTAATGTAATAAGTTTTTATGATACAGATAAAAATCATGAGAATCTATATTAAATAATTTTTGGAAGGTTTTTATATGGTTTAGATGAATATAGAATGATATCTAATGTGAAAGCAGGACAGGAAAGAAGAGATAGAGGAAAAAATATGTTGTCTGCCTATATTGAAATAAAACTCTTTCTAATTTGATAATAATATTAGAATATGTTAGAATATGTTAGAATCATATTAGAACCTTAGAGGTGAGAAAATGAATTTTTTAGAAAGTATGAATGTAGAGTTGAAAGAGATATTAACATCTGAACTGAAAAAAGAAGTAGTAGCTTTTGCTAATACTTGTGATGGGACTATTTATATTGGAGTTAATGATAGAGGAGAAGTTATTGGAGTAAAGAACAGTGATGATGTTATTGAAAGAGCAGGAGCTTCAATAAGAAATGCTATAAAACCTGATGTATCTATGTATATAACACTAAATGTTGAACAGATAGAAAATAAAAACATTGTAGCAATAAGAGTACAAAGAGGAGTTTCAAGACCATATTATATAGCTGAAAAAGGATTAAAACCGTCAGGTGTGTATATTCGTCAGGGAAATTCATCTGTTCCAGCTTCAGAAGATTATATAAGGCAAATGAATATATTATATTGTTAAGATTATTAAATTTAACTTAAAAGTTATATTTATTAAAATATTTAAGTATACAGAAGATATTTTTATGGGTTAAAACATAAATTTAGCTTAATAATATCAATAAATTCAAATTCTCAAAAAGATAATTGTTGGAAGATTACAGACCTCACAAACCTTGTGTTTGTGGGGTTTTTTATTTTTCAAATAAAGACATTCTAGATTTTACAAGGATATTTTTATAAAATGTATATTTTTTTAAGATTTAAATTGAAATTTTCCTAAAATTATGTATAATAATATGGCAATATATAAAATGACAAATTAAGGGGAAACATAATGAGAAAAAAATTAGATTTAGAAAAAGGAAATCTTTCAGAACTTTTTATAAGTTTTGCTATGCCAGCTACCATAAGTTTGATTATGACATTTTTGTATTCAGTAGCTGATGGTATTTTTATCACAAGAGGAGTAGGAAGCAATGGGATTGCTGCTGTAAATATAGGATATCCAATTATTAATTTTACAGTTGCTTTAAGTCTTATGTTTGGAATAGGGGGAGCAACTCTTATAACTTTTAAAAAAGGGAATATCAGACTTCAGAACAGATATTTTACACATATAATTTTTCTGAATGTAGTTGTTTATATTATAGTGGCAGCAATAATATTTTTATTTACCAATCCAGTGATGATGGCACTTGGAGCAAGTGAAGAACTTCTTCCTATGATTAAAGGATATATGTATCCATGTACTGTATCAACTTCTTTTTTAATGATAGCCACATCTTTAAATGCTGTAGTAAGAAGTGACAATGCACCAAAAAGAGCAATGCAGTCAACTCTTATTGGAGCTGGAATGAATATAGTTTTGGACTATCTTTTCATTTTTAAACTTCATTTAGGAATAGAAGGGGGAGCTTATGCTACTGCCATAAGTCAGATAGCTGCAGCAATATATCTTTGCAGACATTTTGTTGGTTCAACTTTTAAATTAGATTTATCTTGGAGAAAATTAAATTTTAAAATAATGAGAAGGATAATAAATATAGGGTTTCCTTCGTTTATATTAGAATTTGCTGTAGCTGTTATCACTGTTTTATTAAACATAGCTTTTATGAAAGAAGCAGGAGTTTTTGCAGCATCAGCTTATGGAATTATTTCATATAGTTTTATGCTTTTCAGAATGTTGTTTACAGGTCTTTCTCAAGGGATACAGCCTATTGTAAGTTATAATTATGGAAAAAGAAATTATGAAAGGACAAAGGAAATTCTTGCTTATACTCATAAAGTAACTTTTGTAATTTCATTGATATCATTAGTTTTAATTATATTCTTTGGTAAATACATGGTAAATATTTTTACTTCAGACAAAGAACTGCTTAAAGAGTCAGTAAAAGGATTTATACTTTATTCAGCTGCTCTTTCATTCTTAGGATTTAACTTTGTAAATATAGCTTATCTTCAAGCTATTGATAAACCAAGAATATCAAATGTAATCTGTATGTCAAGAAGCTTTGTTTTTGTATTTATTGGGCTTTTAATTCTTCCAAAATTTTTGGGAATAAATGGAATTTGGCTTTCACTTCCTTTTGCAGATTTTGTAACAGCAATATTAACATTGCCATTTTATAAGAAGATAACAAATAGTTATAATGAAGCTTTAAAAAATAAAGCTTAAAAACTAAAAATTATTAATGTAAAGATAATGTAAAAAAATTTGAAAACATGGAAAATAAAATATATAATGAATTTTAATTATAAGTTAAATATAAATTCAGGAGGTTTTTTATGGACGAATCGGACACGGCAAATATTTTTTCTCAGTTATTATTACTTATTTTTTTAACATTGGTAAATGCTTTTTTTGCCAGTGCAGAAATGGCAGCAGTTTCAGTTAATAAGAATAAGATTAAAATTCTTGCAGAAAATGAGGATAACAAGAAAGCAAAATTAATTTTAGAGCTTTTGGAAGAGCCTACAAAATTTTTATCAACAATTCAGGTAGCAATAACATTATCAGGATTTTTAGCAAGTGCTTCAGCAGCTACAAGTTTTTCTAAACCTTTAGGTAAACTTCTGACACAATGTGGAATATCATATCCTTATAATGAAAATATATCTCTTATTTTTGTAACAATTATTTTATCTTATTTTACACTTGTTTTTGGAGAGTTAGTTCCTAAAAGAATAGCTTTACAGAAAGCTGAATTTATAAGTTTATTTTCAGTAAAAATGATACTTACTATTTCTAAAATAACTTCTCCGTTTATAAAGCTATTATCCCTTTCAACTAATTTTGTTCTTCATATATTGGGAATGAAAGATGAAAAATTAGAGGAAAAAATCTCAAAGGAAGAGATTAAATCTATGATAGAAGCTGGACAGGCTAATGGTGTTTTTAATGAAACTGAAAAAGAGATGATAAATTCAATTTTTGAATTTGATGATATCACAGTGGGAGAAATAATGACAGCGAGAACAGATGTTTTTATGGTAAATATAGATGTTCCTGTGTCTGAGTACATTGATAATCTTCTTTCTAAAAAGTATGCAAGAGTTCCTGTTTATCAGAATACATCTGATAACATTATAGGGACTTTACATCTGAAAGATTTAATAATAGAAGCAAGAAAAAATGGATTTGAAAATATAGATGTAAAATCAATTATCCGTAAACCTTATCTTATTCCAGAAAGTAAGAAAATAGATGAGCTTTTTAAGGAAATGCAGAAGAGTAAAAAATCCATGGCAATTATCATAGATGAATATGGTGGATTTGCTGGAATAGTTACAATGGAAGATTTAGTGGAGGAAGTTATGGGAGAAATAGAAGATGAACATGATATAAGTTCTCCTCAGATAACTAGAATTGATAAATTTACATATATAGTAAATGGGCTTATTTCTTTAGATGAGTTAAATGAAAAGTTTGGAACAGATATTGAAAATCATGGGTATAATACTTTGTCTGGATATATAACTTCAATTATTGGAGTAGTTCCTAATAAAACTTATGAAGGAAAAGAACTGGAAATAGATAAATTAAGATTAAAAATAGAAGAAACAAAAGAAAATAGAATTGAAAAAGTAAAAGTAATATTGAAATAATTATATAGAGGGACTGTTGTAAATCTATAAAAATAAAATTTTATCTTATGAAAATATTTTTTATTTATATTGTTCGTTTCACTAAAAATGACAAACTCGGACTTTGTCCTCAGACAGTGTCATTTTTCAGCGTTCAACTCACTGCATAAATTACAAAAATATTTTCAATATTCTAAAATTTTATTTTTATAAATTATAAAATGCAACAGTCTCTTTTTTATATAAAAAGCTGTTTTGATTTTATGTTTCAAATGGTAAAATATTCTTGAAAAATATCAAGGAGGAAAAATTTGGAAAATATTTTACTTGAAAGTTTAAAGACAAGTCTTTTAGATACCAATATAGAATCAAGCCAAAATTACCAGCATAGGCTTTTATGTAATAAAGATGAAAAAATAATAATAGACTTAAGGAAAGAACTGGAAAACTGTGATGAATTTATAATCTCTGTAGCTTTTATAACTGAAGGAGGGCTTTCTCTTATTCTTGAACAGTTAAAAATTCTTGAAGAAAAGGGGATACAGGGAAAAATTCTTACAGGAGATTATCTTACCTTCACAGAACCTAAAGCTCTTAAAAGAATTTTAAAGTATAAAAATATTGAGCTTAAAATTCTTTCAGGGGAAAAATTTCATGCAAAGGGATATTTTTTTAAGAAAGGTAATCTGTGGACAATGGTAGTTGGCAGCAGTAACCTTACACAGCAGGCTCTTACAGTAAATTTTGAATGGAATCTTAAAATAAATTCATTGGAAACAGGAAAGACTGCCTGTGATATTATAGGGAAGTTTAATAAAATCTTTAATAATCTTCCAAAAACAGATGAAAAAATTATTAAAGATTATGAAACAGCATATAAAAAGACAAAAGAATATGAAAGGGAGAGAAAGAAAACAAGAGAGAGGGAAAAAGAAAGAAATATAACTCCTAATATAATGCAGGAAAGAGCACTTGAAAGTCTTAAAGATTTAAGAAAAAGAGAAAAGAGAGGGCTTCTTATAAGTGCAACTGGAACAGGAAAAACATATCTTTCAGCCTTTGATGTAAAAAATGCAAATCCTAAAAAAATTCTTTTTACTGCTCATAGAAAAACAATTCTTCAGAAAGCAAGAAAGACTTTTGAAAGTATAATGGGAAATTTAAAAACAGCAATATATGGAGAAGAGGATATATCAGGAGCAGACTGTATTTTTGCAATGATACAGACACTTAGCAGAGAGAATCACTTAAAAAAATTTTTACCAGAAGAATTTGATTATATAATAGTTGATGAAGTACATCACAGTGGTGCAAAAAGTTATCAGAAAGTTATAAATTATTTTAAGCCTGAATTTATGCTTGGAATGACAGCAACTCCAGAAAGAACAGATGACTTTGATATATATGGACTTTTTAATCATAATATAGCTTATGAAATAAGACTTTATGATGCTTTGGAAGAAAATCTTCTTTGTCCTTTTCATTATTTTGGTATATCAGATATTATTATAGATGGAGAAAGTATAGATGAAAAAACTGCTGTTAAAAAACTTGTGATGGAGGAAAGAGTAAATCATATAATAGAAAAAAGCAGATATTATGGTTATAGTGGAGATAAACTTCATGGGCTTATTTTTGTTTCAAGAAAAGAAGAAGCTGAAATTTTATGTGAAAAGTTTAATGAAAAAGGTGTAAAAACAGCTTTTCTTATAGGGGACGACAGTGATGAAAAAAGAGAAAAAACAATAGAGCAGCTTGAAAAAGGAGAGATAGAATATATAATCACAGTGGATATTTTTAATGAAGGGGTAGACATTCCATGTGTAAATCAAGTTATTCTTTTAAGACCTACAGAATCTTCTATTGTATATATACAACAGCTTGGAAGAGGGCTTAGAAAAGATCCTGATAAAGAATTTGTTGTTGTTCTTGACTTTATAGGAAACTATGAGAAAAACTTTTTAATTCCAACTGCAATTTCTCAAAATAACAGCTTTGATAAGGATTTTATGAAAAGATTTCTTATGAATGGAACAAATATGATTCCTGGAGAAAGCTCTGTTATCTTTGAAGAGGTTGTAAAAGAAAGAATTTTTGAAAATATAGGTAAAACAAATTTTTCTACTAAAAAGAATATTGAGCATGACTTTAAACTCCTAGAAAAACAACTTGGAAGAACTCCTATGCTATATGATTTTTTTGAAAGAAATATGATAGAACCTTCTGTTATTTTAAAGTATAAGAAAAATTATGATGAGGTTTTAAGAATTTTAAAGCCAAGAGAAGAATTCCCATACCTTTCAGATGAAGAAAAAAATTATCTTACATTTCTGTCTTCATTTTTTACACCAGCTAAGAGAGTGCACGAGATGGTATTTTTAAATGAATGCCTAAGAAGTGGAAGGATAACAGCTGCTTTTGGAGAAGAGATTCTTTTTGAAAAATATGGGCTTAAAAATCAGAAAGAAGCAGTTTTAAATGCACTTAAGCATTTAGCAAAAGAGATTTTTAAAAGCTTATCAACTGCCAAAGAATTTAATCCTATATTTATAAATAAAAATGGAGTGTATGAATTATCTTGTGGCTTTAAAGAGTGCTATGATAAAAATAGTTATTTTAAATCCCTTATAGATGATTTAATAAAATATAATTTGGCTTACACTGAAAAAAATTATAAGCAGAATGAAGAAGAAACGATTTTAAAGTATAAGGAATATACAAAACAAGAAGCTTTCTGGAATCTTAACCTTGATTTTAATAATGGATATCAGGTAAGTGGATACACAGTTTTTGAAGAGGAAAAAAAGGTAATGCTTTTTATAACTCTTGAGGATACAAATCCTCTTTCAAACTATCAAAATAATTTTATAGATTCTCAAAGATTTCCATGGTTTTCAAAAAGCAACAGATGTCTTTCAAGAAATGGTATTTTAACAGCAGAAGGAAAAATTGCTGAAAATATTTATACAATGTATGCTTTTGCAAAGAAAAAGTCAGGAGAGAAATTTTATTATTTAGGAGAAGTGGAAAAGGTTTTAAATGCACAGGAGATAGAGGGAAAAAGAGGAGAGCCACTTGTAAAATATGAGCTTAAGCTTAAATATGAGGTTAAGAAAGAACTTTTTGATTATTTACATGGATAAAAAAATTATAAAATAAAATTTTATTTTATGAATTTGTAAATATCATAGTAACTTAAAATCTGTTATAGTACAACGAAAATAAATCTTGTATGTGTCTTAAAAAATATGATAAAATAATTGTGTATATCTTGAATGTAAAGAAATAATACTTTTGCAGTAATATTGAGACAAAAAATATTAATAACTTATAAGGAAGTGATGTATAAAATGACAACTTTTGAAAAAGAGTATCAAAGCAAATTAGTTTCGGCTGACGAGGCAGCTGCAGTAATAAAATCAGGAGATTTTGTTGACTACGGTTGGTGTGCTGCTACAACTGATGCAGTAGATGCTGCTCTTGCAAAAAGAATGCCTGAACTTAAAGATATAAAATTAAGAGGAGGAATTCTTTTAAAAGAGCCTGCAGTATTTAAAATTGATAAACCAGAAGAACACTTTACATGGAACTCTTGGCATATGACAGGAATTGAAAGAAAAGCAGCTGCTAAAGGTTTCGCTTTTTATGGACCTATCAGATATTCTGAACTTCCAAGATATTACAGAGACGGAGGAGCAAAAGTTGATGTTGCTGTAATGCAAGTTGCTCCAATGGACGAAAAAGGATTCTTCAACTTTGGTGTAAGCCCTTCTCATATGATGGCTGTATGTGAAATGGCAAAAACTGTAATAGTTGAAGTTAATGAAAAAATGCCAGTATGTTTAGGTGGAATGGAAAACTGTATCCACATTTCTAAAGTAGATATGATAGTTGAAGGAAATAACCCTGATATAGCTGTTCTTCCAGGACCTACTCCATCAGAAGTAGATATGAAAGTTGCAGAACTAATCGTTGAAGAATTATCAGATGGTTGTTGTGTTCAACTTGGAATAGGAGCAATGCCTACAGCTGTTGGATCTCTTATTGCAAAATCAAACTTAAAAGACCTAAGTGTTCACTCTGAAATGTATGTTGACGCTTTCGTTGAAATGGCTAAAGCTGGAAAAGTTACTGGAGCTAAAAAGAATATAGACAGATTCAGACAAACATTTACATTCGCTGCTGGTGGAAAAGAAATGTATGACTACTTAAATAACAACCCTGAAATCATGGCAGCACCAGTTGATTATGTAAACGATGTAAGAGTAGTTTCTTCTCTTGACAAATTCGTTTCTATAAACAATGCAGTTGATATTGACTTATATGGACAAGTTAACGCTGAAAGTGCTGGAATAAAACCTATAAGTGGAGCAGGAGGACAACTTGACTTCGTTCTTGGAGCTTACTTATCTAAAGGTGGAAAAACATTTATCTGCTTATCTTCAACATATAAAACAAAAGACGGTCAATTAAAATCAAGAATCAGACCTACTCTTGAAAACGGATCTATCGTAACAGACACAAGATCAAATGTTCAATATGTTGTTACTGAATATGGAAAAGTAAACTTAAAAGGTAAAGTAGGTTGGGAAAGAGCAGAAGCTTTAATAAGCATAGCTCACCCAGACTTCAGAGAAGAATTAACAGAAGCTGCTAAAAAAATGGGACTTTGGAGAAAATAATAAAATAAAAATAAAGGGGCTGCAATAAAGCAGTCCCTATTTTTATTTTAAAGGATTTCTTTTATGCCATTTCTTATAAAGTTCAGGAGAGAACAGAATAAGAACTGGGAATATTTCAAGTCTTCCAAGAAGCATACTGAAAGAAAGAATAATTTTATTTATATCAGTAAGAGTTGAGTAATTTTGTGTAGGCCCTACAACTTCAAATCCTGGTCCTATATTATTAAATGTTGCTGCAACAGCACTGAAGGCTGAAGCAAGATCAGGAATACTTACAGATATACCAAGAAGAATAATTACAAACACACCTATATAAACTATAAGATAACTTGAAATTCCTTCCATTAAATCTTTTGTTACAGGTTTTTCCTCCATTTTAAGACTTACAATTCTATTTATATTTCCAAGTTTTTTAAATTCTCTTATTGCACTTTTCATAAGAATAACAACTCTTGAAACTTTAAGTCCTCCTGCTGTTGAACCTGCACATCCTCCCATAAACATAAGGAAAAGAAGAATGATTTTTGAGAAAAGAGGCCATTTGTCAAAGTCTGCAGTAGAATATCCTGTTGTTGAAACAATAGATGCAACAGTGAAGAAAACATCTCTTACAAGACGGAAAACACTGTCATACATTGAATGAATATTTATACATATAAATAAAACAGAACAGAAAACTATTGAGAAAAACCATTTCATCTCTTCACTTTTAAAAAATTGTTTTATATTTCCCAGAAGAAGAATGTAGTAAAGGTTAAAGTTAAGACTGAATAAAAGCATTCCTATTCCAATAGTATAATCTATTACAGAGCTGTTATAATAAGCAATACTTGTATTTTTTATTCCAAATCCTCCAGTTCCTGCTGTTCCAAAAGCATGAAGGACAGAATCAAATACAGGCATTCCTTCAAGAGCAAGAACCACAGTAAGAAGAACTGTCATTAAAATATAGATAATATATAAAATTCTTGAGTTATAACTCATTTTTGCAACAAACTTACCAAATGTAGGGCCGGGAACTTCAGCTTTCATAAGATGAAGTGATTGATTATTGCTTTTTGGAATAATAGCCAGAGCCAAAACCAGAACTCCCATACCTCCCACAAGGTGTGTGAAACTTCTCCAGAAAAGAAGTGATTTTGGAAGAGCCTCAACATTTGTAAGAATACTTGCCCCTGTTGTTGTAAATCCACTTACTGTTTCAAAGTAAGCATCTATAAAAGATGGAATAAACCCTGAAAATACAAAGGGCATAGCTCCAAAGAAAGAAAGAAATATCCATGAAAGAGAAACACTTACAAGCCCCTCTTTTGCAAACATTTTCTGACTTTTGGGAAGCTTTCTTGAAAGAGCAAATCCTGCAGTAAGCAGAAGTATTATTGTGTAAAAATAAGCTTTATGCATAGACATATCTTCTTTAAAATAAAAGCTTACAAAAAGAGGAAGACAGATAAATCCAGCTTCAAGCTTTAAGATATATCCAATGATATACTTTATCATCTGAGTATTCATACTTTATATCTCCTTATTGAAGAAATCAAAATTTATAATCTGGTCAATATCGTCAAGATACTGCTGAGTAGTTATAATAATAACAGTGTCACAAGGTTTTATTACATCAAGCCCTCCAGGCATAATAAGTTTTCCTTCTCTTATTATATAAGGAATAAGAACATTTTCTTTTATATGAAGGTCTTTTAAAGGAATACCTGCAACACGGCTGTATTCTCCCACAGAAAATTCTATAGCTTCAACCCTGTTGTCAGCAAGTCTGTAAAGGTTCTGAATATTGTTTTCCCCTTGAGCACTAGCAAAAGATCTTACAATTTTTACAATATAGTCTGCAATGATTTTTTTAGGTGTAAGTATAGACTGAAGTCCTACAAAATCAAGAACATTTAAAAGAGAAGTGCTGTTGATTTTTGTTATAGTTTTTTTGATTCCTATTTTGTCAGCAAACATTGAAATAATAATATTTTCTTCATCAATTCCTGTAAGAGATACACAGGCATCATAGCTACTGAAATTTTCCTCTTCAAGAAGATCCAAATCAATTCCATTTCCATTTATAATTTCTGCATTTTCAAAAGTTTCACTCAGTTCTTTTGCTCTTTCTTCTTTAAGCTCAACTATTTTAAGTTTCATTTTTTTCTTAAGAAGAATGTCAGTAAGATAGTGGGTAATACGCCCTCCTCCCACTATAAATACAGATTTTATTCTTTCTCCTGAGTGTCCAAGAGATTTATAAAATTCTCCTAAGTCAGCATGAGCCCCTGTTACATATATTCTGTCATCAGCTTTTAAAACAAAGTTTCCTGTTGGAACATAAACTTCAGGCCCTCTCTGAACTATACATACAAGAAGGTTTCTAAAATGATTTCTTTTAAAATCAACAAGCTTAAGTCCGTCAAGATAAGAATTTTCTTCCACAAGAATTTCCACAAGATTTACTTTATTCTTAGCAAAAGAATCTACATTTAAGGCATTAGGATATTCAAGATTTTTACGGATAAAATCTGCAGCCTCTGCCTCAGGATTAAGCATAATATCAATACCAAGAGATTCCTTCATAAACTGCATCTGTTCAGAATATTCAGGATTTCTTACTCTGGCAATAGTATATTTTGCTCCCATTTTTTTAGCCATTACAGATGAAATAAGGTTTATTTCGTCGTTGGTAGTTACAGCAATAAAGATATCAGCACTATGAACACCTGCATCAGCAAGAACTTCACGGTTTGCTCCATTTCCTACAATCCCCATAATATCAGATACAGAAAGAACTCTATCAAGAATTTTTGCATCTTGCTCTATAAGGGTTATATCATTTCCTTCAGTGGAAAGATCTCTGCAAAGAATTTCTCCAATCTTTCCTGCTCCTACAATTACAATTTTCATAAATATACTCCCGTGTTAAAATGATTAAAATTATTATATCAAAAATAACAGTTCTTCTCAAATAAGAAATTAAATTACTTCCTATTTATTAATGAAGAAGAGAGGAAATCCATGAATTTTTCAGTACCTGATTTTCTTCTGCTTTCTCCAGTGCAGCAAATGGGAAAACACATTTCAGAAATTCTGTCTTTTATTCTTGTGCCAAAGGTTTTTGCAATGGCACATTTTAAATTGTCTCTGCTGTACTCAAGATTTGTTGTGATTATAAGAGGTTTTTCAGCCCTGTATCTTGTGTCAATTAAAAGAAATATCTTTTCAAGACTCCACTCTGATATTTTTTCACAGCCTAAGTCATCAATAATAAGAAGGTCACAGAGAGATATTTTTTCAAGAATTTCATTTTCAGCCTTTCCCCATTCAACCTTAAGCTTTCCAAGATAAAGCCCAAGATTTATGGCAATAACTGTTTTTCCCCTTTCAGTGAGATAATTTCCTATACAGGCAGCAGCAAAAGTTTTTCCAGTTCCAGAGTTTCCATAAAATAAAATTCCTGCATCTCCTTTGGACTTCATAAAGCTTTCAGCATATTTAAGAGATATTTCCATATGCCTTCCTGTTAAATCTGCTTTTTCAAAGGTTGAATTTAAAAACCTTGAATCAATAATAGAAAAATTTTTGTATTTATTCACCTTATTTTTTATTCTTTCCTCCCTTGCCTTTCTGTCAAATTCAGCAAGATCCCTTTCATAAAGAGTTTCATGGCAGTTGCAGCTTGGAATATATCTTATCTTGTCCCCTAAAATATTAATCATCTCTTCAGGAAGAGTGTGATTTTTTATATATGGCTTTCCACAGATACTGCATTTTTTAAAACTGTGATATTCAGGTTTTTTTGCTTTTAAATCTTTATTTTCAAAATCTAAAATATTATTTCTAGTTATTATTTTCATAATTTAAAACCCCATTTTCTTAAGTGCTGCAAGAGCTTCTTCATCTTCCTGATAGAGAGGCTCTTCTGTAATTTTGTTTTTTACAGGATTTCTTTCTGTATAAGTTCCATTAAGGGCTTTTTTTAGATTTTTTATATTAAATATCATGTTAATGCTAAAGGTCTTTGCATATTCATTCTGACTCATAATCTCCATAGCCTTAAAGAGCCGTGAAGCTCCAAGAGCCTGAATACAATTTACAAAAACACTGTTTTCAGGAAGAAATTCATAACTAGGAAGTCCAAGTTCAGCATATTTTTTCATAATATCCTGAATAAAAGGGGGACAATTTTCAGGCATTATATATTTATTTATGATTTTATTAGTATGATTATTATTAGTATGATCTTTGGTATGAAAATTTTTCATAGGGGGGCATGAAATTTTTTCATCGCCCCCTTGAAGATTTTTCATGGGAGGGGGTGAAAGTTTTTCATATGCTTTCCCAAGAGAAAAATATAAATATGTTCCTGATTTATTATTTTTTTCATTTTTTACTGTTTTTCTTAAAAATTCTTTTTCACAAAGTCTTGAAATTCTGTTTATAAGAGTTCTTTCAGTTCCAATAATTGGGATTTCATTTAAAATATATTTATAAGTGAGCCATATATATTTTATGCTGTTTTCACAGATAACTTCAAATTTATCAGATGTGCTGAAAAACATATCTGCAATAACCCTTAAAATAAGGGCATCTTCTGAATTTAAACCATATTCCATAAGGATATCCTGAGGATAGCCATATATATTAAATTTCATTTTCTCCCTCCTGATTTAATTTTTAGTCTCTTAAAAATGGAAGAATACCTTCAGTTACAATAAATTTTCTTTTTCCTCTTTTAAAAGAAAGTATCTCTCCATTGTCTATAGCTTTATAAATACTGTTTTGATTCATTTTTAAAAATCTTGAAAGCTCTTTTACTGAAGTGACAGTCCCTAGCTCTTTTTTCATTTTATCAAGGAGCATTTTTTCAAATTCACTTCTTGGTTTAGAAGCTTTTATAAGGTATTCATTAATTTCATCTTCTATATTTTCAGCCATTTTCCATATTCTCCTTTGTTTATTTTCCCTTCTTATTTCTTTTTTTATAATTTTAATTTTTTCATCAAGTTCTTGTTTTTCTCTTTGGGCACAGACGAGCCTGAACTCGTCTATGTCAAGATTATCAAAGAGAAATCTAAATCTTTCCCTTACACACTGAGAACTGTTTATACTTAAATCTTTCTTTTCAGTGTTCATGTTTTATCCTTTGATGAGGTTTTATTATGCTTAAGAAAGGAAAAATTTCTTTTGTTTTAATTGAGTATAAGTTGTTGCATGAAATACATGGAATAATTCCAGTTTCAACAGCGTCTAAGACTATATCTACATCAATATCAAGGAAATCAGCAAGAAGGTGAGGTTTTGTAAGAGCCCCAAGTATTTTTATAGCTTTTTCCATATAGTTGTATTCAAAGGGATCTTTTGTTGTCTTGGGGATATAAGATAAGGGATCAGTTAAAAAGGTTGAACATTTACGATAATAGCAGAATATTTGTTTTTGAAGCTTTTCAAGAGGTTCATCACTTTGAAAAAAGTTGATATACTCTTGTTCTTTAATATAGTTTCTTCTTCTTAGCAGCTCTTTGGCTGTTAGTTTTTTACTTTTTGCATTTTTTCTTCTGGGTTTTTTAATCATTTTAGTTTTTCTCCTTTTCTTTAAAAAATTTAAGCAGAGAAATTTCTCTAAAACAAACCACATGTGTGACAGAATTATATAAAAAAGTTTCAAAAATGTCAAAAATAAAAACGGTCAAAAGTTACACAAAGTGCCTTATAATGCACAAGAAGTCACCAATTTCCAAAAACGAGCACTTTTAAAATGAGGAAAAATTTGAAATAAAAAAAATTTATAAAAAAACTTTAAGAATTTTAAAAAACTTAAATTTAGAAAAAAGTGCTTGACATTTAAAAAGTGCAGTACTATACTTGAATTGAATATATTTGAAAAATATAGAGTGAATTTTACAAAAAATAGTATAAATAATTTTAACTAATTAAACAGTTTGATTTCCCCTTAAATCAGACTGTTTTTTTATTACTCTTGCATACAAAAGTAATAGAAAAAAAGCCAGATTACCATATTTCCAAGATGTAGAAAAATTTAAAAGTAATTATACAATTTTAAGGGGGATAAAATATTATAATTGCTTTTGATAGGTTAAAAAAAAGAGGTCAAAAAGGAAAGAATTTACAGGAGGGATTTTGGTATGAGAAAAAATTATGTAGAAAATTCACTTAAGAGATTTCTTAAAAGAAAAATGAAAATTACAATGGGGGTTGTGGTTTCATTTTTAATTACAGGAGCAGTGGCTTTTGGGGTTGAAATAACTGATATTCCAAAGGGATATGAAGATAGGGTTATTGTAGGAGAACAAACAGAAGTTTTAGAAAATATAAATGATATTTTTACTTTAAAAATAGATGGAAAAGAAGAAACAGCTTCTTTATTCGTATTAGATGGAGCTGTAGTTTTTAATGATAAAGAGATAAATTCATATGCTAGTAATGGAAATCCTCAAGGAAAAGTCTATGTTAAAGATGCAGAATTTGATAATCATGGTTGGATAAATATGTTAACGCTGAATGGTGGAAAAGTTATAAATAATGGGAAAATAGTGTCTGATGAAGCAAATGGACACTGGGTAACTTATAATCCTGTAACAATTTTAGGAGATAATCCTATTTTTATAAATGGAGAAAATGGGATTATAAGATTTAGAAATTATGGTGTAAATGTAATTTATGGAAGTAAAAATGCAGAAATATATAATTATGGTTTAATTCAAGGAATACCAAAGCCAAATGGATTTGATGGACATTATAATATAGCTTTAACTAAAAATGCAAATTCTAAGATATATAATTATGGAAAAATAATTGGTTCTATGCCAATTTCAATAAGCAATGATACAACTGAACTTAACACAGATATTTTTTATAATTATGGGTATTTAATTTCAACTAATAGTGCATTAGTAGCAGGATATACTGAAGGATTTACTTTAAAAAATTATGGAACAATAAAATATAAAGATAAATTATATACCTTTAGCGATAATGTAAATAAAGATTTACCTTATAATTTTGAAAATAGAGGTGTAATGTTTAGAAATCTTGATACGAGTGAAGAAAAAGCAGAAAAATTTGTTCAAAGATTTGATAATAATGGGATATTATTTACTAATAGTAAAAGTGGGACATTCTCTGAAGCACATGAAGTTACTGGGGCTGTTTTAGATAAAGACAATTTTTCACTTCTTAATGGAGGAAATGGAAAAAATGGAGATAATACTGTTAAAGATATGTCAAAAGAAACAGAAATAAATTCTACTAATACAGCAGATAATATGTTTATAAATAACAGTTCTTTAACTCTTAATCTTGGAGATAAAGTAACAGGAAAAACAATAACTACTGTATCTCAAGCAAAAGGAAATGTAGTTTTAGATAATGATATTGACGGAGATAAAGTATCAGGAAATAATAATTTAACTTTAGATAATACATCTATTATTGGATATTTTGAAAAAGATGGAACTCTTTTAAAAGTTGATGGAAATTTAACTTTAACAGGAAATTCTATAATAAATGCAGTAGCTGCAAGAGATGAAAATGGAGATATTTTAAAAGATGTTCAAAATGTTGTGGCTGTTGATGTCTTTGGAAAATTAACTTATACAGAGGGAGAAAGCCATATTTTTGGAACAATTAAAGGTGGAGAAGGTTCTAAAATTGTAGTAAATGGAACAGAAACAACAAATCCAAATGAACTTACTGAAACTTTATCAAGTTCAGGAAATATATATCTTAATGGACAAAAATGGACAAAGGGAGAAACAGGAAGTATTGAGTTAACAGGAGGAACTGTTCATATTGATGATGGAAATGGAACTCTTGTAGGATATTTAGCAAAAGAAGAAAATCCAACTACAAAAGCAGGAGAAAATGTATTAAATACAACTCTTGATGGAATGATTACAGGAAAAGGAACTTTAAATGTAAATGAAATAAGATTTGATTTAGGAAATTTAGAAATAAATAATATGGAAGATACATATAAAGTTAATGGTAATAAAGATATTGCAGTTCAAGATGCTCTTAATAAAATTAATGTATCAGGAATATTTAAAAAAGAAATAAAAGATGGAAATTTAATTCTTTCTCTTAAATCAGCAGAAGAAATGGGAATTCATGATCCTTCAAAACAAAAAGAATACGAAGAACTTGTTAAAAACTTTAAAGATTCAGAAGAATTTTATAACTTAGTAAATACAGGAAATGCTGAAGCTATAAGAAATCATCTTAATGTTATTGATGCTATATTAGAACTTCTTGGAACAGCTGGAGTAAAAATTACAAGAGATTTAACAGGAGCATTTACAGATGCAGTTGTTGAATTTGATAAAAAAGCAAATAAAGGTGAATGGTTAACTAATGCAAAATATATTGGTTCTGACATGGAATATGATGGAACAAAACATATAAATGGTTATGACAGCGATATTAAATCTATGATTGGTATGGCTGAATATGGAATAACAGAAAATACATCTTTAGGATTTGCTCTTGGTGGAGGAGATACAGAAGTTGATTTAAAAACTCTTAATGGAAAATCTACTTCTTTTGATGGTAAAAACTATTATGCAGGAATTTATGCTAAACATTCTATGAATGGTTTTGATATGATTGGAAGCCTTGGATACACTATAAGTGATTTAGATGTTGAAAAAGGTGGAAGTGCAGATTCAGAAGCTATAACTCTTGCAGGATATATTAAAAAAGATGTGTATGTAACTGATACTGTAAAACTTGAACCAAACTTATCATTTACTTATGACTATATTATGCAAGATAAAGCAGAAATGGGAGAAGGAATGACAATAGATAGTGGAGATTCTCATGTGTTTGAAGCTGGTGCAGGATTAAATCTTGTTAAAGAATTTGCACTTGAAAAAGGAAGCTTAAAACTTAAAACAGGTGTTAAATACTCTATGACAAATATAGAAAGAAATAAAGATGTAACAGGAAAATTCTATAATGCAGATGTAAACTTAGGAAGCCCTGATATAGATGATAAAGAAGGAAAAGCTCATGTAGGATTTGATTATGAACATGAAACAGGTTTCGGAGTAAATGGAAAATATGAAATGATGTGGAGTGATTCTGGAGACGATTCAAGAATTACAGCAGGAATCTCTTATAGATTTTAGTAAATAAAATCTTAATTAAATAAGCACCCAAATAAAAATCCTTAATAAAAACAGAACTCAGTCTTGGTGTTTTAAACACTGGGGCTGAGTTTTGTTTTAAAATCATATTGAACTTAAAATATAAACCTATTCAAAAATATGAAAATATGGTATACTTATGGTAACAAAAGAGCGGTGATTCTCCACCATAAAGCGTGGAAGTTAAAAGAGTAAGGTTGGTTATTAAAAAACCAACCTTTTTATATATAATTAAGGAGATTATATGGAACTGTATACAATAAATGAAGAATATATAAATTATTTAAAACAATTTTCAGAAAATGTAAAGTACAATAAAAATGAAAGAGGGACTTGATTTTATAAAAATTGAAGATGGTTTAGCAGGAGTTATAAATCTTAACAATATGATACCTGTTTCTCTAGAGTATGTAGAAAAAATTAATTTTTCTTTATGTGATAGAAAATATGCAGGACTTCTAAAAAAGCAAGCGAGATGGATAAATGAAAATTCTCCAAAAATAAAAAAGAAAACCTTGAAATTATATAATTTCATAATAACAAAAGAAAATACAATTTTTCATAAGAGAACCAATGATTTTAAATTTCTTGAAGAAAAAGCTCTTGAATACGAGAAAACAAATAATTAAAATATAAAACTTAATATTATTTATTAGATTTGATTTCTTTTACCTTATAGTATATACTTTAAGTAAGAAAGATTGTCAGGAAACTCAACCTGAGAAATAAAAATAGAGAATGAAAGAGTAAAGAAGAAGTTCTAAATTTTAGGACTTCTTTTTTATTTTAATTTAAAATAATATATAATATATTATCTATTAATTGACTTTTAATATGTTTTTAGATAATATATTATATATGAATTATAATTTTTTAGATATAAAAACACCAAAAGAAATTCAAATGGAAATAGCAAAAAATGTAAGAAAAAAAAGAAAAGAGTTGAAGCTGACACAGGAGGAATTTGCCAAAAAATCGGGGGTGAGTTTTGGTTCTATAAAGCGTTTTGAAAATACAGGGGAAATTTCTCTTTTCTCTTTAGTAAAGATTGTGATTGTCTTAGATTGTGAAAATGAGTTAATGGAGCTTTTTAAGAAAAAAGAATACAGTTCCATTGAGGAGATTATAAATGGAAAATATTAAATCTTTGCAAGTATTTTATAATAATATAAAAATAATACTAGACATTATTTAGAATTAATGAGAAAAGCACGGTAAAAACCGTGCTTTTCTTACTTTTTCCTATAAAAGTTTTCAATTTTTTCAAGGATAAAAATTACAAGACGCATAATAAAAAGTTTTTTATCTGTTTTCAATTAATACCTCCTGTAAAAAGAGATTAGGCATCACTTTCTTGGGCATTGGCAAGGTAGTATTCAAAAGCAGCAATTTCAGCTTTTTCAGTGTCAATTCTTTTGATGGAAGCCTCTCCAGATTTAATTTCTTTCTTAATGGAATCAATCCATTCAGTGAAAGAAGAATAAGCAGATTCAGGTGGAAATTCTTCTCCTTTATCAACTAAATCCTGCACATAAGTAAGCACTGCCTTATCATCATCAAGTTCTTTCATATAAGAATTTTCTCTTTCAATAGATTTCTTTAATTTTTCAAGAACTCCTGTGATAACCTCTTTTGTTTCTGTTACTGTTAAAGCCATTTTTTTACCTCCTGTGTTTTTAAAAGATTTCATCCTCTTAGGATAAGTAAATTATATAACATAGGGAGAAAAAACGGACTTCTTGTAAATAACAGAATGAAACAGATTAAAATTTGAAATATGGAAATTTTAAGATAAGATAAAAATATAGTAAAAATAGCTGTAAATATATGTACTATAATTGAAAAATATAGAAAAATATGTTAAAATTTTATATTGTGGTTTAGTGTGCTTTGTAATATGAATCGGAGGAAAACATGAAAATATATATAGCTCCTATGGCAGGAGTGACGGATTATACATTCAGAGGAATTCTGGAAGAATTTAATCCTGACTTAGTATTTACAGAAATGGTAAGTGTAAATGCTATGGAAATGATGAATGAAAAAACTTTAAATAAACTTTTAAGACTGAGAGAAGGAGAAGCAGTTCAAGTCTTTGGAAATGATATTCAAAAGATAACTGCCAGTGCAAAATACCTTGAAGAAAAGGGAGTTAAGCACATAGATATAAATGCAGGGTGTCCAATGGTAAAGATTGTAAAAAATGGTTACGGTTCAGGGCTTCTTGCAGATCCTGAGCATATAAGGGAGATTCTTACATCAGTGAGAAAAGCTCTTAAACCTGAAACAAAACTTTCTATAAAGATAAGGGTAGGTTTCAGAGGAGTGAAGGAATATGTAAAAATTGCCAAGATTGCAGAAGAGTGTGGCTGCTGTCATATAACTGTTCATGGAAGAACAAGAGAGCAGATGTACACAGGGAAAGCTGACTGGAATACAATAAAAGAAGTAAAAGAGGCAGTTTCAATTCCAGTTATAGGAAATGGAGATATTTTTACAGCAGAAGATGCTGTTGAAAGAATAAAAATTTCAGGTGTTGACGGAGTTATGCTTGCAAGAGGTATCTGTGGAAATCCTTGGCTTATAAGGGACATAAGAGAGATGCTTGAATTTGGAGAAGTGAGAACTGTAGTAACTCCAAAAGAAAAAATTGAAATGGCGATAAAACATGTTTTAAGAGCCAGAGAAGACAATGAAAATGATAAATTTATATATGAAATGAGAAAGCATATTTGCTGGTATCTTAAAGGAATAAGAGGTTCAGCAGAAGCTAAGAATGCAATAAATAAATGTGATGATTACCGTGATGTTATAAGACTCCTTGAAGAGCTTAAAGAGAAAGTTTAAGAAGGTGATATTTTGGTGTTAGACGACACTCCTATGATGAAACAATACAATGAAATAAAAGCTGACTATGAGGACAGCATTCTTTTTTACAGAATGGGAGATTTTTATGAAATGTTCTATGAAGATGCCAAGACAGCTTCAAGGGAACTGGGGCTTACTCTTACAAAAAGAAACAAGAAAACAGATGTTCCTCTTGCTGGGATTCCATATCACTCAGCAGCGTCATATATTGCAAAACTTGTAGGAAAAGGTTATAAGGTTGCAATATGTGAGCAGGTAGAAGATCCAAAAACAGCAAAGGGAATAGTAAAAAGAGATGTTATAAGGGTTATAACTCCAGGAACAATAATAGATACAGAGTATCTTGATGAAAAGATGAACAACTATCTTCTTGGAATTTTAACAGATGACAAGAAAACAGCTCTTGCATATGTTGATATTACCACTGGAGAATTTAGAGCCTCTGAAATAACAGGGGGGAATATAGGATACAAACTTCTTGGGGAGATAAATAAAATATCTCCTAAAGAGATTATGACAGATGATAAAGGGTATGAATTTCTTTCAAAAGAATTAGAAAATCACAGAATGAAAGATGGGATAAGCCTTCATAAAGGAAATCTTGTAAGAAACAGTGAAAAATATCTTACAGAATATTTTAATGTTCAGTCTCTTGAAAGTTTTGGAATAGCAGACAAGGAACTTGTGATAAAAACAGCTGGAATGATACTTAAATATGTTGTGGAACTTCAAAAGGGAAAAGAACTTCCAGTGACAAAAATAGTGTACAGCAGCAGTAAAGATGTGATGGAGCTTAACCTTACCACTCAGAAAAATCTTGATATTATTTCAAATTGGAGAGGGGAAAGCACAAATGGAACTCTTTTATGGGTTCTTGATTATTGTAAAAGTTCTATGGGAAGCCGTCTTTTAAAGAAGATTATAAAAAATCCTCTTCTTAACACAGAAAAGATAAAAAGAAGACAAAACCATATAGAATTTTTTATAAATGAAGTTCTTTTAAGAGAAGAGATAAGAGAAAAATTAAAAGATATTTATGATATAGAAAGAATTATAGGAAAGCTTGTTCTTGAAACTATAAACGGAAGAGACCTAACTGCACTTAAGCAGTCAATAAGAAGCAGTCTTGAACTTTATAAAATGCTTAAAGGGCATGAACTTTTTAAGATAGATGCAGAAAAGCTTATAAATGTTTATAATCTTATAGAAAGAATAATAGTTGAAGATCCTCCATTTTCAATAAGAGAGGGAGGAATAATAAAGGACGGATATAATAAAGAACTTGATGAACTTCGTGATATGTCAAATCATGGAAAAGATTATATCCTTAAAATTGAAAGTGAAGAGAGAGAAAAAACAGGAATAAAAGGTCTTAAGATAAAATATAATAAAGTTTTCGGATATTTTATTGAAATAACAAAGGCTAATATAGACAGTGTTCCTGATTATTATATAAGAAAACAGACTCTTACAAATGCAGAAAGATATATTGTTCCTGAGCTTAAAACTTATGAAGAAAAAATTCTTAATGCAAAGACAAGAATAGAAAGTTTAGAATATTATCTTTTCAAGGAACTTACAGAGGAGATAAAAAAATACAGAGAAACTCTTCAGGATTTAGGTTATAAGATAGGATATCTTGATGTAGTTACAAACCTTGCTCATGTTGCAATAAAAAATGGTTATGTAAAACCTGAAATTACAGAGGATTCTTCCCTTGAGATACTTGGAGGAAGACACCCTATAATAGAAAAACTTATTCCTGCTGGGGAATTTGTAAAGAATAAAGTTATCTTAGATGACAAAAAGAATTTTATAATTCTTACAGGGCCTAATATGTCAGGAAAATCAACTTATATGAAACAGACAGCCCTTATAATAATAATGGCTCATATGGGTTCTTATGTTCCAGCAGATTATGCAAAGATTGGGCTTGTTGACAGAATATTCACAAGGATAGGGGCAAGTGATGACCTTATGACAGGGCAGTCAACATTTATGCTTGAAATGAGTGAAGTGGCAAACATTTTAAACAGTGCCACAGAAAGATCATTTATAATTCTTGATGAGATTGGAAGAGGGACATCAACATTTGACGGAATATCTATTGCAACAGCAATTTCAGAATATATCCATGATAATATAAGGGCAAAAACAATATTTGCCACTCATTACCATGAACTGACACAACTTGGAGACAAGCTTGACAGGGCTGAAAATTACAGAATAGAAGTTGAAGAAAACGACAAGGAGATAAAATTCTTAAGGGAGATTGTAAAAGGAGGAGCTGACAAATCTTATGGAATAGAGGTTGCAAGGCTTGCAGGACTTCCTAAAGAAATTCTTGTAAATTCAAAGAAAATATTAAAGGTTTTAGAACAGAGAAAAAATATTGTAGAAAAAAAACTTGGAGGAGAGCAGATGATGCTTTTTGCTCCTTCAGTGCAGGAAGAAACAGTTAAAAAGGAAGAGATTGTTCAGGAGGAAAAAACTATTTCCAAAGAGGAAGAACTTACATTAAAACTTCTTCGTAGTCTGGACATAAATACTCTTACACCTATGGACGCTATGATAAAGCTTAATGAACTTAAAAAGTTATTAAATTAGGAGGCAGTATGAAAAAGAAAATATTGTACCCTGTTATTTTTGCTGTGGTAATTGTTTTGGGATATTTAAATTATTTCAGAGAAGAACCTATAATAAAAGAGGTTGAAGAAATAGTTGAAACAACAGATGTAGCTTATGAAACATCAGGATATTTTATAGAAGCACAGAAACAGTTTGACAATTTAAAATCTAATGACACAACTTTTGAAAAAGCAAGTGCAAAATATCAGGACATGGTTCTTTCAGGAGATAATGTTCTCCTTGATGCTGCAAGAAATCTGTTTCTGAAAAATAATATAGTTGGAAAAAGTGGAGAGGAATGGGAATTTTTCTCAGATAAGCTTAATTATGATCAGCTGAAAGATGCTGTAACTTCAGATGCAGGGGTAAAGGCAGTTAATAAACTTGAAAATGTAATAATAAAAGGAAAAAATTTCAAGACAAACAGTAAATTTGATTTTATAGACCTTGCTGAAAATGTTGAAATAATAAATGGGGATACAGAACTTTTCGGAGATATTGGAAGATATACTGCAGAAGATAAGATAATAACTTTAAGTAATAATGGTAAATACAAGACAAAAGATAAAGATGGAAAAGAAATTTCAGGAACTTTTAAAAACGGAAGATTTGATTCAAATAAAAAACTTCTGGAACTTTTTAATTCTTTTACAATAAATTATGGGGGAATTACTCTTACAGGGACAAAAATGTGGTATAATGATTTGAATAAGGGATTTTTAATACCAAATAATCCTGTAATTCTTGCAGGAGGATATAAAATCCTTTCAAAAGAGATAAAAAACCCTGATGGAGACAATATAGTTGATATTGTAGGTGAAATAACAGGAACAAATGGGGATACATCATTCAGAGCTGACAAAGGTTATTATAATACAGCTGAGAAGAAACTTTATGTCACAGGAAATATTATAGTAACTTCAAAGGCTGGTGAAAGAGTTGAAGCTGAAAAGATGGTGTATGACACAAATACTAAAAATGCTGATTTTACAGGAAAAAATAATAAAGTAATCTATACTTTTAACGACAGAAAGGCAGAGACTTCTAAGTTTGTATATAACTCTGACAGTAAGACAGTCCATCTTGATGAAGGTTATGTATATGAAGATAATCTTTACAAGAGCAGAGGTAAGAAACTTGATTACAACAGTGAAACAGGAGACGGTGTAATCTATTTTGGAAATCTTGTTACAAAGGAAAAAAATGAAAAAGCAAAAGGTGATAAGATAACTTTTAACAGTAAAAAGAAAGATTATACAGCAGAAGGTAATGCTGAAGTAAATAATGGAGAATATCTGTTTAAGAGCAGCAAGGTTGATTACTTTAACAGTAAGGGATTTGCTTATCTTCCAGAACCTTTTACAATTACAAATTTAAAAGATAAAAGTATAATAAAGGGAAATGAGGGAGAATATAATATAACAACAGGAGACTTTATAAGTCCTGGAAAAGTTTCTTATGAAAAGGGAACAGAATCTCTTACAGGAGACGACTTTAAATATAATTTAAAAACTGAAACAGGAAAAATAGAAAGAAATGTTGTTTATGTAAATAAGGCTGATAATATAAGATTTACAAGTGACACAGGTTCATTTAAAAAGGATAAATTTATAAAAGCAGAAAAAAATCTTAAAATAACAACTGCCAAAGAAGAAATTTATGCTGAGAAGGGAACATATAACCTTGAAACAGGGCTTGTGGATATTCCTGGAAAAATAGATTTTAACTCTAAAGATCAGAAAACAAAGGGAATAATTTATGACGGAGTATTTAATGTAAATGAAGATGTTCTTACAGGTAAAAATCTAGATGCTGTAACAGATAAGAAAGAGAAAATATCAAGTCTTAAGGCATCATACTTTACAAAAAAAGATCTTTTAAAACTTACTGGAAATGTAAAAATTTCTGATAATAATTCAGTTCTTACAAGTGAGGACATAGATTACAATACAAAAACAAGAGAAGCAGTTATAAATTCTCCATTTAAGCTTATATACAATAAAACTTTCACAGTTACAGGAACAAAGGGAACAGTTTATATGGCAACTGAAAAATTAAAAGGTGAAAATATAAAAATAGTTTCTGATAAAAAAGAGGAGTTTTCAGCAAATAAAGCAGATGGAAATATGAAAGAAATGAGATTTGACTTTATCGGTGATGCAAAAGGAAAAATGTATGATAAAGACAAAGAAACAGGAAGAGTAATACCTGTAACATATACTGGAAACTTTGCAAGAGTGTACTTTAAAAATGAAAATGGAAGTTATAAAGCTATAAGAATAGAGGGAAGAGAAAACAGTACAGTAATAAGAGATGGACAGAAATTCTATTCAGATTATATAGAAACAGATTTAAGCAGAAATATTGTTTATGCAGGTAAAAATAATAAAGTTATTCTTAATGATGAAAATGGAAAAACAGTAATAACAGGAGAAATCTTAAGCGGAAATACAAATACAAATATAATGGAAGGACGCGGAGATGTTGTTATTGTAAATACAGGAAAAGATGGAAAAGTTACAACTCTTAAAGGTCAGGAAAGCATTCTTGATAGTAACAACAACACTGTTGAAATGATAAAAGAGGTAACAGCAGAAAATGATGAACTGATACTTAATGCAGACAGGGCAGTCTACAATAAGATTACAAATAAAGTAAAAGCCTTTGGAAAAGTATTGGTTAATTATAAAGTGAATAACGGAAAATAAGGAGACATAGTATGATAAGTATAGAAGCTCAAAATCTATGCAAAAGTTACAAGAAAAGACAAGTTGTTAAAAATGTCAGCCTTAAAGTCAACAAGGGAGAGATAGTAGGTCTTTTAGGCCCTAACGGAGCAGGAAAAACCACTACATTCTATATGATAACAGGGATTATAAAACCTGAAAGTGGAAAAGTTTACTGCAATGAAAAAGAAATAACATCTTACCCTATGTATAAGAGAGCCAACCTTGGTATTGGATACCTTGCCCAAGAGCCTTCAGTATTCAGAAATCTTACTGTAGAAGAAAACATATATGCAATTCTTGAGATGAAGAATATGCCGAAGGAACAGCAGGACAAAGAGGTTGAACAGCTTTTAAAAGAATTTAAGCTGACTCATGTGGCAAAATCTCTTGGATATTCTCTTTCAGGAGGAGAAAGAAGAAGGGTTGAAATAGCAAGAACCATTGCAAATAATCCAGATTTTATACTTCTTGATGAGCCTTTTGCTGGAGTTGATCCTATAGCAGTGGAAGATATTCAGGATATTATAAAATATCTTAAAGAGAGAGGACTTGGAATACTTATTACAGACCACAGTGTAAGAGAAACTCTTAAAATCACTGAACGGGCCTATATTATGGCAGAGGGACAGGTTCTTATAAGTGGAACTCCTGAGGAGATAGCCCAAAACGAACTTGCCAGAAAAGTATATCTAGGTGAAAACTTTAAACTTGATTAAAATAAAAATATTATAAATTGAAAGATATAAACGGAGGAAAAATGTTAACAGGTAATGAAGTAAGAGCAAAATTTATAGAATTCTTTGAAAGCAAGAATCACAAACACTTTGAAAGTGCATCTTTAATTCCAGATGATCAGACACTTCTTTTAACAGTTGCAGGAATGGTTCCATTCAAACCATATTTCTTAGGACAAAAAGAAGCGCCTACTCCAAGAGTAACAACATTCCAAAAATGTATAAGAACAAATGACCTTGAAAATGTTGGAAGAACAGCAAGACACCATACATTCTTTGAAATGCTTGGAAACTTCTCTTTCGGAGATTATTTCAAAAAAGAATCAATCAAATGGTCTTATGAGTTCATAACAGAAGTTTTAAAAATAGAAAAAGAAAGATTATGGGTAAGTGTATTTGAAACTGACGACGAAGCTGAAGAACTTTGGGTTTCTGAATGTAACTTCCCAAGAGAAAGAATTGTAAGATTCGGAGAAGAGGATAACTGGTGGGCAGCAGGACCTACAGGTTCTTGTGGACCATGTTCAGAAATATATGTTGATTTAGGTGTAGAATTTGGAGGAGACGAAAATTCAAGACTTGGAGATGCAGACACAGATAACCGTTTCATAGAAATCTGGAACTTAGTATTCACTGAATGGAACAGAATGGAAGATGGACATCTTGAGCCTCTACCTAAGAAAAATATAGATACAGGAGCAGGACTTGAAAGAATCACTGCTGTTGTACAAGGAAAACCAAACAACTTTGAAACAGACCTTTTATTCCCTATAATTGAAGAAATGGGAAGAATTTCAGGGGTTAAATATGGAACAGATCCTAAAAAAGATTTCTCATTAAAAGTTATAGCTGACCACTCAAGAGCAGTAACTTTCTTAGTAAATGACGGAGTAATTCCATCAAACGAAGGAAGAGGATATGTTTTAAGAAGAGTTTTAAGAAGAGCTATAAGACATGGAAGACTTCTTGGAGTAAGCGAACTTTTCTTATATAAAATTGTTGATACAATAGTTGAACTTATGAAAGGTGCTTATCCTGATTTAGTTGAAAATGCAAAACACATTAAAAAAGTAATCAAAATAGAAGAAGAAAAATTCTCTAATACTCTTGATTCAGGAATTCAACAGGTTATGGCTGCTATTGAAGAAGCTAAGAAAAATGGAGAATCAAGACTTACAGGAGATGTTACATTTAAACTTTATGACACTTATGGATTCCCATATGAATTAACAGAAGAAATCTGTGAAGAAAATGGAATCACAATCTATAAAAATGAATTTGATCAAAAAATGGAAGAGCAGAAAGAAAAAGCAAGAAGCTCAAGAGAAGTTGTAATGGAAAAAGGTCAAGATGCCTTTATAGAAGCATTCTTTGACGAACATGGAAAAACAGAATTCACTGGATATGAAAGTCTTGAAGAAACAGCAAAAGTTCTTCATGTTTCTAAACTAGATGAAGAAGGAATGTACATGATTATAACTGACAAAACTCCATTCTATGCAGAATCAGGAGGTCAGCAAGCTGATAACGGAGTTATAGAAGGAAACGGAGCTTTAGGACAAGTTGTAGATGTACAAAAACAAAAAAATATCTTTATGCATACTGTAAAAGTTGTAAACGGAGTTCATAATTTCTTTGAAGGTGCTGAAGTGAAATTAGTTGTAAACGGAAGCAGAAGAGATGCTATCTCTAAAAACCACAGTGCAACTCATCTTTTACAAAAAGCATTAAGAGAAATTTTAGGAACTCATGTTCAACAAGCAGGATCTTTAGTTGCTCCAGACAGATTAAGATTTGACTTTAACCACTATGAAGCAATGACAGATGAAGAACTTGAAAAAGTAGAAAGACTTGTAAATGCAAAAATATCAGAAGCACTTCCAGCTGACATTAAATACATGAACATGGAAGAAGCTAAGAAAACTGGAGCAATGGCACTTTTCGGAGATAAATATGAAAGTGTTGTAAGAGTAGTTTCATTTGGAGATTTCTCAACAGAACTTTGTGGAGGAATCCATGTATCAAATGTATCTCAAATTGGACTTTTCAAAATCATATCTGAAACAGGAGTTGCTGCAGGAGTAAGAAGAATAGAAGCTAAAACAGGATTCCATGCTTATGAAGCAGTAAAAGATATGGAAAGAACTATAAAAAATGTTGCAGACAGTTTAAAAACTGATGTTTCTAAAGTTGAAGAAAAAGCAGAAAAGACTTCTGAAGATTTAAGATCAGCTCTTAAAGAAATAGAAGAATTAAAATCTAAGATAGCAGCTTTTGAAGCAGGAAATCTTTTTGAACAAGCTGAAGAAATAAACGGTGTTAAAGTTCTTGTAAAAGGATTTAAAGACAAAGAAAGCGACTCATTAAGAGAAATCGTAGATAAAGCTAAAGATAAACTTGGAAGCTGTATTGTTGTTCTTGGAGCAGACAATGGAAAAGCAATCTTTACAGTAGGAGTTACAAAAGATCTTACTTCTAAAGTAAAAGCAGGAGATATTGTAAAAGAACTTGCTGTAATTGCCGGAGGAAACGGTGGAGGAAGACCAGATTTTGCTCAGGCAGGAGGAAAAGACGGTTCTAAAGTTATGGAAGCTCTTGAAAGTGTAAAAAAATCAATAAGAGAAAAATTATAGTATCTTATAATTCTATGGAGTAATGAAAATGTTTAAAAAATATATATCTCTTGATATAGGAGATGTAAGAATAGGAGTTGCCAGATCCGATATAATGGGTCTGGTTGCCACTCCACTTGAAGTTATAGACAGGAGAAAGGTAAAATCTGTAAAGAGAATAGCAGAGATTTTAAATGAAAATAATACCAAATCTCTTGTTGTGGGAATACCTAAAAGCTTAGACGGTACAGAAAAAAGACAAGCAGAAAAAGTTAGAGAATATCTAGAGAAACTGAGAAAAAATATTGAGGGACTTGAGATTTTTGAAGTAGATGAAAGACTGACTACAGTATCAGCAGACAGAATGCTTACAGAGGGCGGAAAAAAAGGAGCTCTTGAAAAAAGAAAAGTTGTTGATAAAATAGCAGCAGCCATTATTCTTCAGACTTTTCTGGACTCTAAGAAGTAGGAGTGTTGGAGGAAAAATGAATAAATTATGGATTAGGTTATTACTTGTGATAGCAATACTTGCCGGTGCTGTAAGCTTAATAGTAAGAGAACCTGTAAAACTTGGACTTGACTTAAAAGGTGGAGTGTATGCAGTTCTTGAAGCATCACCGGAAAAAGAGGGAGATGTTATTGACAACGAAACAATGAACTCTCTTATAGAAGTACTGGACAGAAGAATAAACGGAATAGGAGTTGCTGAGTCAGTTGTTCAGAAAGCAGGAAATAATAGAGTTATAATAGAACTTCCTGGAATAAGTGATACAACAGAAGCTATTAATATGATAGGAAAAACAGCTCTTCTTGAGTTTAAAATCATGGACGAAAACGGAAACCTTGGACCTACTCTTTTAACAGGAGGAGCACTTAAAAAAGCTCAGGTAGGATATGGAAACCTTGGAGAACCTCAGATTAACTTTGAAATGAAACCAGAAGGTGCAATAGAATTTGCAAGAATAACAAGAGAAAATGTGGGAAAACAGCTTGCAATTGTTCTTGACGGAAAAGTTCAGACAGCACCTGTTATAAGAACAGAAATTCCAGGAGGAACAGGAAGCATAAGTGGAAACTATACAGTTGAAGAAGCTAAAAGAACTGCTACTCTTTTAAATTCAGGAGCACTTCCTATAAAAGCTGAAATTGTTGAAACAAGAACAGTGGGAGCATCTCTTGGAGATGAATCTATTGCAGCAAGTATGGTTGCAGGGAAAGTAGCAATGGCTCTTATAGGAATATTTATGCTTGTATTCTATAGATTCCCTGGAATAGTTGCAGATATAGCTCTTGTGTGCTTTGGAATTATAACATTTGCACTTCTTCAATTTATAGGTGCAACACTTACACTTCCTGGAATAGCAGGACTTATTCTTTCAGCAGGTATGGCAGTTGACGCCAATGTTATCATATTTGAAAGAATAAAAGAGGAGCTTGGATTTGGAAATACTATAAGAGGAGCGATAAATGCTGGATTCAGCAAAGGATTTGTGGCCATATTTGACTCAAACCTAACAACTCTTATAATAACAGGAATATTATTTATATTCGGTACAGGGCCTGTAAAAGGTTTTGCCGTAACACTTACAATAGGAACAGTTGCTTCAATGTTTACAGCAATAGTTATGACAAAAGTTCTTTTAATGGTATTTGTTGAAGTATTCCACATAAATAATCCAAAATTATTTGGTATAAGGGGGAAAGCTTAATGGATATGCAGATTCGTATAATAAAAAACAGTAAGAGATGGATAACTCTTTCTCTGATTGTTGTTATAATCTCTCTTGGAGGATTATTTGCAAAAGGTCTTAACTATGGAATAGACTTTTCAGGAGGAAGCATGTTCCAGTTAAGATTTGAAAAACCAATAACTCTTAAAGAACTTAATCCTGTTCTTGATAAAATAGCAGAAAATGTTCCGCAGTTTAATCCAAGCAGCAGAAAAGTTCAAGTTTCAGAAGGAAACGAAGTAATTATAAGAACACAGGAAATATCAGAAGCTCAGAAAGCTGAATTTTTAGATGAATTAAAAGAATTTGGAAAATTCCAGATTACAAGAGAAGATAAAGTAGGAGCAAGTGTAGGAGCTGAACTGAAAAGATCTGCAATTCTAGCTCTTGCAATCGGTGCAGTTATGATAGTTGGATATATAACTATGAGATTTGAGTTTAGATTTGCAGTTGCTGCAATTTTAGCTCTTCTTCACGATATTATAATTGCAGTGGGAGGAATAGCTCTTCTTGGATATGAAATAGATACAGCATTTATAGCAGCAGTTCTTACAATTTTAGGATATTCAATAAACGACACAATAGTTGTTTTTGACAGAATCCGTGAAACTTTAAAAAGAAAAAGTGATCTTACTTTTGGAGAACTTCTTGATAAAAGTATCAATCAGGTTATAATAAGATCTATAAATACATCAGTAACAACACTTCTTGCAGTTCTTGCAGTTCTTCTTTTCGGAGGGGACAGCTTAAGAACATTTATAACAACACTTTTAATAGGAATACTTGCAGGAACATATTCTTCAATATTTATTGCCACACCTCTTATCTATCTTTTTGAAAAAGACAGAGACGGAAAGGTTGACAATACTAAATATATTGAGCCTGAAGAAGATGAAAATCACGAAAAAATAGTAGTATAAAACATAGAGAGCTTGACTCAAAAAATAGAATTTAACATCTGATTTTGAGTCAGGCTCTTATGACTATTTAAAAGGAGGCATAAAAATGAGGACATGGATAGAAGTAAATACAGATAATTTTATACATAACATAAAAAAAATCCAGAAGGATATGAAGGACAGAAAGGTTATAGCAGTTGTAAAAGCTGATTCCTATGGAATGGGAGCAGTGAGACTTGTTCAGGAATTTAAAAAGTGTGGAGTTGATTTTTTTGCAGTTGCAGCACTTTGTGAAGCATTGGAACTTAGAAAAAATGGAATCAATGATAAAATTCTTATTCTTGGAGGAGTATTTGATGAAGAGCTTGAAACAGTTGAAAAATATGATTTTCATATAGCTCTTACTTCAATGAAGCAGCTTAAGCTTATCCATGAAAAATCTCTTAATGTTAAATGCCATTTAAAACTTGAAACAGGAATGGGAAGAGTAGGATTTATTCCCAGTGAACTGGAAAAAGTTAAAAACTATGTAAAGGAAAATAATGTCAAAAATATAATAGGTGTGTATACTCATCTTTCTGTATCAGATGAACCTGGAGAGGACAACAGAAAATATACAGAAAAACAGCTGGAAAAATTTAACAGTTTTGACGGCATAGAAGGAATAGAGTACAGACATGTGTTAAACAGTGGAGGTATAGTAAACTACGCAGGTTTTGACAAAGGAAATTATGTAAGAGCAGGAATAATTCAGTATGGAGTATGCAGTGGAAAAATTGCTGAAGGATATAAACCTGTATTTACATTTAAAAGCAGAATACTTTTTATAAAAACTCTTGAAGAGGACAGTGATATCTCTTATGGAAGAACAGCCACACTGAAAAAAGGAACAATTCTTGCAACAGTGGCAGCAGGATATGCTGATGGTTTCAGAAGAGAGATTTCAAATAAAGGTTGTGTAAAAATTCATGGGGTAGATTGCCCTGTAAGAGGGAAAGTGTGCATGGATATGTTTATGGCTGAAATACCTGAAGAAATTAAAGATAAGGTTTCAGAAGGAGATGAGGTTATCCTTTATGGTGAAGATATAGGAAAACAATCTGCCCTTATGAATGTATCAATATATGAATTATTTACAGGAATAGGAAAAAGAGCAGAAAGAGTTTATGTAAAAAGCGATAAATAAAGTTAGAAAGGATTGGTATGGGACAAGTAATATTATTAAAAGGCAAAGAAAAAAAGATTGAAAATTTTTATCCTAATGTTTTTAAAGATGAAATTAAATCTATACTTGGAGAGGCAAAAACAGGGGATATTGTAGATGTTTTAAGAGATGATATGAAATTTGTAGGAAGAGGATATGTTACAGAAGGAACATCAGCTTTTGTAAGAGTTCTTACTACACAAGATGAAAAAATAGATAAGGATTTTATTTATAATAAAATAAAAACAGCCTATGACAAAAGAAAACATCTTTCAGAGGAAACTAATTGTACAAGAGTGTTTTTCTCTGAAGCAGACGGTATTCCAGGACTTGTAATAGATAAATTTGAAAAATATATATCTGTTCAGTTCAGAAATTCAGGAGTAGAAGTTTTCAGACAGGAAATAATAAATGCCATAAAAAAATATATGAAACCAAAAGGTATATATGAAAGAAGTGATGTTGAAAACAGAGTTCATGAAGGGGTTGAAGAAAAGACAGGAATAATTTATGGAGAAATCCCTGCTGAAATTATAATGGAAGACAACGGGCTTAAATATACCATTGATATTGTAAACGGACAAAAAACAGGATTTTTCTTAGATCAGAGAGATTCAAGAAAGTTTATAAGACCATACCTTAATGAAAGAACAAGATTTTTAGATGTGTTTTCTTCAAGTGGAGGATTTTCAATGGCAGCTCTTAAAGAGAACTGTGAAAAGGTAACAGCTATTGATAAAGAACCATATGCTCTTGAACTTTGCAGAAGAAACTATGAAGTAAATGGATTTACAGGAGATTTTGAAACTCTTGAGGGAGATGCTTTCATGCTTCTTAAAACTCTTGTTGGAAGAGGGGCAAAATATGATGTAATAACTCTTGATCCTCCTTCTTTAATAAAAAGAAAAACAGATATAAGAAAGGGAAGAGATTTCTTCTTTGAACTTTGTGACAGCAGTTTCAAACTTCTTGAAAAGGGAGGAATTCTTGGTGTAATAACATGTGCATATCACATGGGGCTTCAGGATCTTATAGAAGTGACAAGAATGGCTGCATCAAACAATGGAAAAATGGTGCAGGTAATAGGAATAAACTATCAGCCTGAAGATCACCCTTGGATACTTCATATTCCTGAGACACTTTATTTAAAAGCTCTTTGGGTAAGGGTAGTGTAAAGGAGGATATAAGATGTACTTGGATATTATAGTAGGAGCAGTGATAGTAATATCAATTCTATTCGGAATAAAAAATGGATTTGTAGTTGAATTTATATCAACTTTTGGAGTTGTTATAAACTTTGTAATAACTCAGAAAGTTACACCAATAGTTTTAAAATATGTAGAAAAATATCTTGGTTCAAATTATACATATACTTATGTAATAACTTTTGTAATTGTATTTATTGTATTCAGTATTTTAATACATATATTAAATATAATTTTAAAAAAACAGAGCGTTTCTTTTATAAGCAGAATTCTAGGAGGAATTTTAAGTCTTGTAAAAGGATTTATAATAAGTGCTCTTATTCTTTTAATTTTTAATGTAACAGCTGATACTTTCCCAAAAATTCAGGAATATGGAAAAGACAGTGTATCTAATGTATATTTTCTTGAAGCATCAAAAAATGCAGATCAATATATTCCTGAAATTTTTAAGGAAAAACTAAAAACAATAAGAGACAACAAAACTATTGATAAGTATATAGACAAATTATTCTAGGAGAGAGAAATGAAAATAATAAATAGATATATATTATCAGAGGCAAAACTTCCCACAATATTTGGGATATCTCTTTTTACATTTATATTTATGATAGAGATAATTGTTTCAATGATGGAAAGTATAATAATAAAAGGTATCTCTCTTATAGATGTTATAAGAATGCTGTCTTTTTATCTTCCAATGATACTTTCTCAGACAATACCTATGGGTATGTTTTTAGGAATAATGATAACTTTTGGAAAATTTACAAAGAACAGCGAATCAACAGCTATGAACTCTATAGGAATGTCCCTTAAAGATATGATAAAACCTGTGGCTGTAATGGGAACTATAGCTACACTATTTATATTTTTTCTTCAAGAGAGTATTATTCCAAGATCATTTAATAAACTTCAGCAACTTACAGTAAAAATGGCTTATGAAAATCCTGTTTTTCATTTAAGAGATAAAGTTTTAATTGATGAAATGGCAGATTACAGACTTTATATAGATAAGATAGATCCTAAGACAAAAGATGCAAGAAATCTTCTTATCTTTGTAAATGATGAAGATTCAAAATACCCTACTCTTGTTCTTGGAGAGACAGCTCATTGGAAAGATGCAGCTATGATAATTGATAATGTTGATTTTTATAAGTTTGATAAAAAGGGAAAAGAAAATTTAAGAGGGCATTTTCAGGAAAGAAAAATACCTTTAAGTTCATATTTTCAAAATGTGGAAATGCAGGTAGATGATATAGAAGGAATGAGCATATCACAGCTTGTGAAAGATATGTCAAAAGAGAAGGATAAAGCAGAAAAACTTCCTTATATTGTTGAGATAAATAAAAAAATAGCAATACCTCTTTCAACAATAATGCTTTCTGTTTTAGGGGTGCTTATGTCAATAGGTCATCACAGAAGTGGAAAAGGTGTAAATTATGGTTTTGGTATAGCTATTATTTTTGTTTATATAGTTCTTTTAAATATTGGAATGGTTATGTCTTACAGAGGAAAAATAAATCCTTATGCAGGAATATGGCTTCCAAATGTGCTTCTGTATCTTTTCACTGCAGCAATGTATAAGAAAAAGGTAAGGCTGGTGTAAACTATGAAGATGAATTTAAAAATGAAAAAATTAGATTTATATATGAGCAAGAATTTTATAAAAGCATTTTTATTAAGTCTTATAGCTTTTATAAATGTTTTTGTATTAAGCCAGCTTTTTAAAATTTTTAGATATGTAGCTGATGGAAGAATGTCTTCATCAGATGGTTTTATATATGTGCTTAACATGATTCCAGATATTCTTCTTAATGTAACTCCTCTTGCAGTTCTTCTTGGATCTCTTATGATGATAAATAAAATGGCTGCAAACCTTGAGATAATATCTCTTAAAACTTCAGGGATAAGTTTCAGAAGGATAATAATGTTTCCTGTTATAATATCTTTCTTTATATCTCTTGTAGTGTTTTTTATAAATGGAAATATCTATCCAGTTTCTGAAAAAAGAATGAGAGAGCTTAGAGGGAATACAATTTCAAAAGTTCTTCCAAAAGAAAAAAGAAATGGATTTTTAAGAGATGCAGAAAAAAATAATATATATATGATGGGATATATAAATGTGGAAAAAGGAACAGCAGATGATATTGAGCTTATAGAACTTAACAAGGATTTCACAGAGATAGAAAAAGTTATAATTGCAGAAAAAGGAGAATACAACAGAGAAACTAATACATGGGAATTAAAAAATGTTGTTGTAAATGATCTTAAAAACAGGAAGTCAGAAACACATTCTCTTTATGTCTCTGAGGAATACAAAGAACCTCCTGAAAACTTTGTAACTCTTTCAATAGATCCTAGACTTCTTACAACAAAAGAACTTAAAAAAGAGATAAAAGATTTAAGAATCACAGGAGGAGATATAAGAAATGGAATGGTTGAACTTGGAAACAGATATTCATTTCCTTTTGCAAGTTTTATAATATCTTTTCTTGGGCTTTCTCTTGGAAGCAGATATGTAAGAGGAAATTCTGCAATGAGTATAGTTTTATGTATGTTCTTAGGTTATGGATATTATATAATGCAGGCTTCATTTGAATCTTTAGGTAAAAATGGACTTATGAATCCTTTTGTAAGTGGATGGCTTCCTAATATAATATTTTTGGGAATAGGAATGTATTTTGTACATAAAGCAGAGTATTAATTTAAAATTATTAGAAATCAATAAAAATAAAATTTTATCTTGTGAAAATGTTTTTTATTTATATTGTTCGTTTCACTAAAAATGACAAACTCGTTTCACTCAAACAGTGTCATTTTTCAGCGTTCAACTCACTTCATAAATTACAAAAATATTTTCAATATTCTAAAATTTTATTTTTATAGATTGTTTTTCAATATAGGAGTTACAATATAATAATAAATTTTCTCTTAAAGTTTGTTATGAATAATATAGAGAATTAAAAGAGTAAAAAGGAAGGTATATGAGTATCAGAATAGAAAAACTTAAGAATGGAATTCCTGTTCTTATGGATAAAATAGATGGAATAAACAGTGTGACTTTTGGAATCTTTGTTAAGACAGGAGCTAAAAATGAACTTAACGGAGAAGAAGGAATATCTCATCTTCTTGAGCATATGATGTTTAAGGGGACAAAGACAAAAAGTGCAAAGGATATTTCTGAAATAATAGACAATGAAGGGGGCATAATAAATGCCTACACTGGAAAAGAAAACACAGTTTATTATGTACAGATGCTTTCAAATAAGCTGAAAGAGGGAATAGAAATTTTAACAGATATGTTTTTAAATTCTACTTTTTCAGAAGAAAATCTTGAAAAGGAAAAGAATGTTGTCATTGAAGAGATAAGAATGTATGATGACATACCAGAAGAAATAGTTCACGACAGAAATACAGCTCTTGTAATAGAAGGTGTTCAGGGAAATACAGTTTTAGGAACAGAGGAAAGTATAAAAGGAATAACAAGAGAAAAACTTGTAAAATATTTTAAAGATCAATACAGACCAGAAAATATTGTAATTTCAATAGCAGGAAATTTTTCTTTTGAAGATATATCAGAGCTTTTAAATGAAGGGCTTGGAAAAATAGAGAATATACTTCCTGAAAGAAAATATGACGGGGCTATGAAAGTAAAAAGTATTGAAAATAAAATAAATAAAGATACAAATCAGGTTCATATTTGTTTCAATACAATGGGATGTTCTCTTACAAGTGATATAAGATATGAAGTTGCAATAATTTCAAATACACTTGCAGGAAATATGAGTTCAAGACTATTTCAGAAAATAAGAGAGGACAGGGGGCTTGCTTATTCAGTATTTAGTTATACTTCATCTTTTGAAGAGGGAGGACTTTTTACAGTTTATGCAGGAACAACAAAAAAAGATTATAAAGAAGTTATTGAAATTATAGAAAAAGAGTTTGATGATGTAAGAGAAAACGGAATTACAGAGTATGAACTTCAAAAATCAAAGAATCAGTTTTTAAGTGCTGTGACATTTGGACTTGAGAGCAGTAAGGGAAGAATGAACAGAATGGCAAATTCTTATCTTCTTTACAAAGAAATAAAAGATTTGGATGAAATTCTTGAACAGATAGAAAAAATAACTGTTGAAGACATAAAGAAAGCTGCACAGAATATGTTTGATAAAAAATATTATTCTAAAACAATTTTAGGGAATATATAACTAACTTAAGGAGAAATCATAATGGAAAAAGTAACAGTAAAAATAATTTTAGATAAAGGTGTAGAAAAACCTATGTATATGACAGAAGGAGCAGCAGGTATGGATGTAAGAGCAAATATTACTGAACCTGTTACACTTGGAAGTCTTGAAAGAAAATTAATCCCTACAGGAATAAAAATGGAAATTCCTGAAGGGTATGAAGTTCAAGTAAGACCTAGAAGTGGACTTGCTTTAAAGCATGGTATTTCTATGGCAAATACACCTGGAACAATAGACAGTGACTACCGTGGAGAAATTGGAGTTATAATGATAAACCTAAGTAAAGATGAATATACAGTTGAGCCAGGAGAAAGAATTGCTCAGCTGGTTCTTGGAAAAGTATATCAAATGGATTTAGTTGAAGCTGATGAACTTAGCAGCAGTGAAAGATCAAGTGGTGGATTCGGACACACAGGAAAGTAAGATAAAAAAAGCAGGGAGCAAGAATGGGATTATTAGACAGAAGAAGCATAAATACAGCAGTAAAAAAATTTAAAAAGATGGATCATACCCTTATATTAAAAATATTTTTAATAATAACTTTAAGTCTTACTGCTGTTTATACAGCTACAGCTCATAGAACACTTTCTTTTTTTAAGAAAGAGCTTATATGGACAGCTCTGGGAGTGAGTGTATATTTTACAGTTTCTCTTATAGATTATAGAAAATATGCAAAATATTATAAATTTATCTATGCAGTAAATATTTTAATGCTTGTTGCTGTTTATATATTTGGAGACGAGGCAAAGGGAGCTAAAAGATGGATAGATCTTGGAGTTATAAGTGTTCAGCCTTCTGAATTTGCAAAACTTTTTCTTGTTCTTTCTTTTGCTGAAGTTCTTATATTAAATTATGGAAAAAGTTTCAGAGGACTAAAGGATATGTTTTTCTCAGGGCTTCATGTGCTTCCAATATTTCTTTTGGTTCTTAATCAGCCAGATCTTGGAACATCACTTGTTCTTATATTCATATATCTTGTGATGATTTTTATTCATGGAATAGACTGGAAAACAATATGGCAGCTTGTAATTTTAGGAGCAGCAAGTATTCCAGCAGCATATTTTTTTCTGCTTAAAGATTATCAGAAAACAAGAATTCAGACATTTTTAAATCCAGAAGCAGATCTTATGAACAGTGGATGGAATGTTGTACAATCAAAAATTGCAATAGGTTCAGGAGGAATGTTTGGAAAAGGATTCCTTCAAGGGACACAGAGCAAATTAAGATTTCTTCCTGAATCTCATACTGACTTTATCGGTTCTGTTTTTCTTGAAGAGAGAGGATTTGCAGGAGGAGTTCTTCTTATTGTTCTTTATCTAGCTCTTATAATGAATATTATAAAAATAGGAGATGCTTCTGAAGACAGATATGGAAAATTAATATGTTATGGAATAGCAAGTATTTTCTTTTTCCATGTTGTAATAAATGTGGGAATGATTATGGGAGTAATGCCTGTTACAGGTCTTCCTCTTCTTTTTATGAGCTATGGAGGAAGTTCATTTGTTTTCGGATTTTTAATGCTTGGAATAGTTCACAGTGTAAAAATACATAAGTTTTAGAGGTAATTATGAAATATATAATAGAAAAAGAAGATGAAGGAGTAAGACTGGACAGATATTTAAGAAAAAAACTTAAATCAACTCCTCTTACAGAAATCTTTAAGGCTATGAGAATAGGAAAGATAAAAGTAAATAATAAAAAGAAAAAAGAAAATTATCGTCTTATGGAAGGAGACAAGGTCTTTATAGGTCTTGAAGTTTCTGAAGAAGAAATAAAAGAAGAACTATTTATAGAACTTTCTCTTAAAGAAAAAGAAGAACTTAAAAAAGGTATAGTTTTTGAAAATGATGATTTAATTATTTTTAATAAGAAAAAAGATGTGGTTATGCATAAGGGAAGTGGCTATGAATATGGAATTTCCGAGATGTTTAAATCATATTTTAAAGATAATAATTTTAACTTTGTAAATAGGATAGACAGAAAAACTTCAGGTCTTGTTATAGGTGCAAAAAATAAAATATCTACAAGAGTTTTAACTGAAGAGGTAAGAGAAAATAATATAAAGAAAAAATATTATGTTCTTGTACATGGAATTATAAATAAAGAAAAATTTATAATAGATAACTATCTTAAAAAAATAGAAGATAAGATAGTTGTAACTTCTGAAGAAGATCCTGAAGGGAAAGAAGCAATAACTATATTTAAAACTTTAAAACATGGAAAGAATATAACACTTCTTGAAGCAGAACTTATTACAGGAAGAACACACCAGCTGAGAGTACAGCTTTCACATATGGGAAATCCTATAATAGGAGATACAAGATATGGAATAAAAGATGATGAAAAATCATTATATCTTAATTCTTTTTATTGTGAGATACCTAAATATAATGTAAAAGTTGAACTTCCTATCTCAGAATTTTTTGAACTTAGATTAAAAAAATAATTTTATAAAATATTATGGGCTGTTGCATTTTCTAATTTATAAAAATAAAATTTTAAGATATTGAAAATATTTTTGTAATTTATGAAGTGAGTTGAACGCTGAAAAATGACACTGTTTGAGTGAAGCGAGTTTGTCATTTTTAGTGAAACGAACAATATAAATAAAAAATATTTTCACAGAATAAAATTTTATTTTTATAGATTTACAACAGCCCATTTTAATATAAAAATTTTCTTTTAGTTACTTTTCTTTGCTTTCACAAAGAAAAGTAACATAATAATTTTATTCAGGTTTTACAACAGAGTCAAAAGTATATTCTCCGTTTACAATTTTTAAAACAGTAACATCTTTTACAGGGTTATTTTTTTCATCAAATGTAAGATGTCCTGTTACACCATCATAGCTAAGAGTTTTTAAAGCATCAATAACAGCTTGTTTTTCAGTAGTTCCAGCTTTTTCAATAGCAGCTTTCATCATGTATGCAGAGTCATAAGAAAGAGCAGCGAATGAAGAAGGTTCTTCATTATAAACTTCTTTATATGCTTTAACAAATTCTTGAACTTTAGGAGACTGATCATCTAGAGAATAGTGATTAGTGAAGTAAGAATTTTCAACAGCTCCATATGCACTAGGATCAAGAGTTTTAGAAACACCGTCCCAACCATCAGGACCAATGAATGTAGATTTTAAACCAACTTCTCTTGCTTGAACTGTGATAAGAGCAGCTTGTTCATAATAATCAGGAACAACTAAAACATCTGGATTAGTTGGAAGAATTTTTGTAAGCTGAGCTCTGAAATCTTTGTCCCCATCAGAATATCCTTCTTTAGCAACTACTTTTAATCCAAGTTTTCCAGCTTGTTCAATGAATGCTTTAGAAACACCATCAGAATAGTCACTTGAGTTATTTACAAGAATAGCAACAGTTCCAGCTTTTAGATTATTTTTAGCAAAGTTTGCAAGAACAACTCCTTGGTATGGGTCAGTGAAGCATGTACGGAATACATTTGGTCCTGCTTCAGTGATATTGAATTGAGTTCCGTTTGGTGTAATCATAGGCATATTATCCTGAGCAGCTACTTCAGCAATAGCAAGAGTAGGTTTAGAAGGTGCGTCACCAATAAATGCAACAATTCCTTCATCTACAAGTCTGTTGTAAGCAGTGATTGCTTCAGTAGGATCTCCTTTAGAGTCAAGAACAGTAAATTCAACTTGTTTTCCAAGGATTCCACCTTTTTTATTGATTTCATCCATAGCAAGTTTAGATCCATTTGAAGAAGTAACTCCATAAATAGCAAGAGGTCCTGTAAGAGGTGCAGTACAACCGATTTTTACAGTTTCAGCAGTTTTAGCAGTTTCTTTTTCACCTCCACATGCTGCAAGAAGTAAAGTTGCTCCAAGTAGTAAAGTGTTAAATTTTTTCATAATGTTTCCCCCCTTAAAAATATATTTTTATTTATTTTTTATTTTTAAATTTTTGTTAATAAAAAAGACAGCCTTTGTCAGGCTGCCTTTAAAATCAAATTAATTATTTTATTCAAAAATATTTTATTTTATCACAAACTCACATTTTGTAATCTAACAAAACTTATCAATTTATGAATTTATAAAATTATATCTAAATAAAGGTAATAAAATATGATTATAAATTATCCTAACAAAATTATCTGCATATTCAGTTGTGCTTATTATTGATATTATTATGGCACATATGACAAATATTATGCTAAGTATTATAAACATATTTCCTCCTTTTTTATAGCTTTAGAAAATTTTAAGTTTTTGTATTCTGTTATTGGAGTAAGTATAAAACAAAATTAAAAAAAATGCAAGAAAAATTTTAAAAAAATTAAAAAATTTTTATAAAGTTATTATTTTACTTTAAATATAGATAAAAAATGCTCTGCCCATAAGGCAGAGCATTAATCTAATAGTTTTTATTCAATTGTAATTAATTTATTATTCTTCTACTGGAGTAAGAGATGCTTGGAAGTGACGAAGAATAGGTGGTTCCCAAGTAATTTTGTAACCATGTTTAATTTCGTGTGCTCTCTTACTTACAGCTATAATAGCGTCAGCCATTATGTCAAAGTGAGATTGAGTGTAAACTCTTCTTGGAATTGCAAGACGAGTAAATTCAAAGTCAGCTTTTAATTGTTCACCAGTATCAGGATCGTTTCCTAACATATAAGATCCGATGTCACAAGTTCTAATTCCAGCTTCAATATATAATTCTATTGCAAGAACTTGTCCTGGATATTCATTGTAAGGGATTTGAGGGAACATAGCTTTCGCATCAACGAATGCTCCGTGTCCTCCGATAGGTGCTTGGTAAGCGATACCAGCGTCATCTAATCTAGATGCTAAGTATTCCATTTGTCCATTTCTGTATTTTAAGTAGTTTTCATCTATACCTTCATAAAGTCCTATAGCAAGAGCTTCTAGGTCTCTTCCTCCAAGTCCTCCATAAGTGAAGAATCCTTCGTAAGAAATACAGTTAGCTTTTATTTTAAGGATTAATGGGCTTTCAGCATCTTTAATACCGATAAGACCTCCCATATTAACTATAGTATCTTTTTTAGCAGACATAGTAAACATATCAGCATAGCTGAACATTTCTCTTACTATTTCTTTTATTGATTTGTCTTGGTATCCTTCTTCATCTCTCTTAATGAAGAAAGCATTTTCTGCATAACGAGCAGCGTCTATATTGAAAGGAATGTTGTATTTTTTACATACAGCAGCTGTTTCTCTGATGTTTGCCATAGAAACTGGTTGTCCACCTGCAGAGTTGTTAGTAACTGTCATAACAACAAGTCCAACATTTTCAGGTCCTTTTTCAAGGATTATTCTTTCCATTTTTTCTACGTCCATGTTTCCTTTAAATTTGCAACGAAGAGATGGATTTTTAGCTGCTTCAATAACACAGTCTATAGGTCTTGCTCCTGCTAATATAACGTGAGCACGAGTAGTGTCAAAGAACATGTTAGAGATAGCTACTTTACCTGTGCTTAAGAAAGTAGGGAAAAGAACTTTTTCAGCTGCTCTTCCTTGGTGAACTGGTTGGATAAATCCATATTCAAATATATCTTTTCCAGCTTCAACTAATTTATAATAACTTGATGCTCCTGCGTAAGCTTCGTCTCCACGCATAACTCCTGCCCATTGTTTGTCACTCATTGCATTTGTTCCAGAGTCAGTTAGAAGGTCAATGTAAACATCTTCACCTTTAAGATTGAAAAGATTGTATTTAGCTTCTTTGATTTTCTCAATTCTTTCCTCTCTAGTTAACATTTTAATAGGTTCTACCATCTTAATTCTAAATGGTTCTGGGATATACTTTACTGCCATAAAAAAACACCTCCAAAATTTCTAATAAAAAATTTGTCTGTGCCCCGGTCATCGTACAGGCCGACTGGCGGGCGGCATCTTTTTAAATAAAAGCTGGTCACAGATTCCAGCATATTTAACATAACGAGAACAGAACTTAAAAAATTTAATCTTTCCTGTTCTGTTGAGACTATATTATCATTTTAATAAAAAAATGTCAATATTTTCTTAAAAATTTTTTGAAAATTTTAAGAACTTTATGTTCTGAATAAGTTTTTCAAGAACAGAAAACATACTTTGAATTAAAAAATAAAAAAATATAGGGTATCAGAAAGTCTAGAAATTATGATACTATATAATATCTTTTTTATAGAAGAAAATAGCCAGAATCTTTTTTATTGATATAAAAAAAAGAAAAAGTATGTAAAAACAGTACTATGCATTTAAAAACGGCTTAATTTGAGACTTAATATTTAATTTACGAAAGAAGTGTTTGTATTTAGATTTATATTTTACATTTTTACCATATATATTATATATTTTACTTATTAGAAAAATGTATTATACTTAAGAATATAAAAGTTAGAAATACTTCTCGGAGAAAAAATATTACAAGAAAAAATTCTTATCAATTAAAACGGGAGGCAAGACAATGACTTTTAATGATAGTTTTGAATATTATACTATAATAATAAACTTCCTTGAAAAAACACTTGGAGATATAGCAGAAATAACTCTTTATAGTTTTGAAAAAAGTAAAGAAGGAGAACTTATTTCTAAATCTTCAAACTGCAGCTTTGAAATGGGAAGTTCTATTCCGAAAACACTTGGAAAGCTTTTGGAAAAATATGCAAAAGATGAAGATCCAGATCTTAATTTTGTAACAAATTTTCCAGGAAAAGCAAATGACGGACAGCTGTTCAGAGTATCTACCTTTTTTATAAAAGATAGTAAAAAAAATCTAAGAGGTGTCTTTAATATAAGAATAGATATTTCAAATATGATAGGAGCAGCGAATTTCCTTAATGGGCTTTTAAAAGCCATAACAGGAGGAGATGAAAGAAATATTGCTAAAGAATCTGATGAAGTTGATGAACTTGGAACTATAGAAGAATATGCACAATATGTTATTAATCAATATTTTAATAATTTGAAGAAACCAATAGATGCATTGAATACTTCAGAAAAAATAGAAATAGTAAAGCAACTTAACCAGAAAGGTATATTTCATCTTAAAGGAAGTGTTGGTGAACTGGCAAAGAGATTCCATACTTCTGAAAAGACAATTTACAGATATTTAAGTACAGGACAGTAACAGCGAAACACAATTCTACATAGCAACAACTTAATAATGATATTCCGGAAGAACTTTTATAAAGAAAACATGGAAAGTTTATGGGTTTTCCTTTATAAAATTATTTTATAAAAAACTATGATTTTAATCTTAAGGAGGTCTATCATCATGGCTGAAGCAAGAGAATTATGGCAAAGCAGAAAAGGATTTATTTATGCAGCAGTAGGGGCAGCAATAGGACTTGGAAACTTATGGAGATTCCCGTTCCAAGCTTATAAAAACGGAGGAGGAGCATTTTTCTTCCCTTACATAGTAGCTCTATTTACTTGTGCAGTACCATTAATGATATTAGAATATCAATATGGTAGAAAAATTAGAGGAGGATCAACAAAAGCCTTCAGAATGCTTGGAAAGAAGTATGAATGGGTTGGTTGGCTTCAAGTAATGGTACCGATAGTTGTAATGATGTTCTACAGTACAATTATTTCTGTATCTGTTGTATTTATGGTATGGTCTTTATTACATGCTTTTGGTGTAGTAAACTGGATGTCAAATCCTGGTCCTATAATGGGAATGATTGCAGGAAGTGCATCAGGGCCTTTTGACTTAGCAGCAGGAATCAGTAAGTATATGTTAAGTTTCATAATCGTTGTATGGCTTGGAAACTGGATAATCGTTAAAAATGGTATATCTGGTGGAATAGAAAAATGTTCTAAAGTTTTCACTCCAGTTCTTATGGTTATGATGGTAATATTTATGATAAACTCTGTAAGACTTGATGGTTCAATACTTGGACTTAATACATTATTTACACCTGATTTCAGCAAAATAGCAAATCCTAATATTTGGGTTGCTGCTTATGCACAGGTATTCTTCTCTACAACTCTTGCAGTTGGAGTTATGATAGCTTATGGATCTTATATTCCTGATGATTGGGATATAGTAAACAGTTCATTTATGACAGTATTCTCAAATGCGTCATTTGACATAATTGCTGGTATAACAGTATTCTCTACACTTGGACACCTTGTTACAAAAATGGGTGTTGGATTTGACTCTTTCGGAAGCGGTGCAGGAGTTGCCTTCATAGCTTTCCCAATAGCAGTATCAACAATAACTTCTAATACAGTATTACAAGGATTAATAGGATTCCTATTCTTCTTCTGTCTATTTATAGCAGGTCTTTCTTCAAGTATTTCAATGCTTGAATCATTTGCAGCATCTGTTATGGATAAATTTAACATAGACAGAAAGAAACTAGTATCAATCATATCTGTAGTTGGATTTATAGGAAGTGCTTGCTTCTCAACTTATGCAGGATTTAACTATATTCTTGATATAGTTGATGCCCATGTAGGAAACTATATTATAGCAACTTCAGGACTTCTTGAAACAGTTCTTATAGCTAGACTTTATGGACTTGAAAGAATAAGAGAAGATGCGAACGAATTCTCTGATTTCAAAATTGGAAAATTATTTAACTTCTTATTAAAATATGTAACTCCTATTATTCTTGGAATTACAGTTATATCAAACTTAATAAGCGGATTTACAAGCATGACTACTGCAAAACTTGTATTTGGTTGGGGAACAATTGCAATAATGCTTGTGACAGCAACTATTTTCTACAAAAAACCATGGGAAAAATCTATTGATTAATAATTTAATCTGCAAAGGAGGAAAATTATGACTGCTGGTGCAATAATAATGATGCTTATAGGTTGCGGTGTAGTATGGGGAGGATTAATAACTACTGTAGTAATCGCAATTAAAAAAGGAAATCTATAATTTAAAAGGTTATAAAATAAATCGGGCTGTTTGATAACAGCCCGTTTTTATATTATTTATCTGTTTTTAGCAATTACATCAAGAACTCCTGATATAAAAATTCTTACTCCTATTGACATTATAAATACCTGCATGACTCTTGAAAGAATATAAAGAACAAGTTTTCCAAGAAGTTTTTCAAGAAAAGTACCTATATAAAGGATAAATCCAATAACAGAAAATGCTATTATAAGTGAAAGAGTACTTTGAACCATTCCTGTCTGAGATTTTACAATAAGCATTGTTGCAAGACTTCCAGGCCCTACCATCATTGGAAATGCCATAGGAATAACCCCTTGTTTAACCTGTTCTTCAGGTGTCATTGAAAGCAGATCATTGTCTTTTGCTTTTTTAGGTGGAAAAAGAATGTTTCTGAAAGCAAGACCTGCAAGAAGAAATCCTCCAGCTATTCTAAGTTCCTTCATCTCTATTTTATAAAGATTTTTCATAAGAAACTCTCCAACAAAACCAAAAATAAGCATAATACAGAAACCAGTAAGTGCTATCGTTTTAAAAAGTTTTGCACGAACTTCCCTGTCCATTCCATCGCTCATACTCACAAAAAGTGGAACATTTCCGAATGGGTTAAGGATAGCAATTAAAGTCAGAGCATCAGCTATTACATTGTGAAAAAACATATTGAACCAACCCTCCAATAAATACTAAAGAATAAAATAAAAAAAATAAATAGAACAGATAATATACATATATATTTAGCGTATACATAATAGTACAATTCCATTAAAAAGTCCAGTAAAAAAAGCAAGTATTACTTTTTTGTATAGTAAAGGTAAAGATGGTTAAAATTAGATATAAATAAAAGGGACTGTTGAATTTTCTAATTTATAAAAATAAAATTTTATCTTGTGAAAATATTTTTTATTTATATTGTTCGTTTCAGTGAGGAACAAACCAAGAAATTTAATAAATAAAATTTCTTGGTTCGTCGGGATTGCTAGTCGTCAGACTCCTTAGTAGTCCTCTGTCTCCTGCACTTCCGAACTCACTGCATAAATTACAAAAATATTTTCAATATTCTAAAATTTTATTTCTATAATATTTTCAACAGTCCCTCTGTATTATTATATAATATTTTTACTTAGTCTTTTTGTGTGCTGTAAAAAAGTTTCTTTGAAATCATATCTTCTTTTTTATTTTCAAGCATAAATTTAGCATGTTCAATAAACATTTTTCTTATATCTTCCATCATACCAAGGCTTGTAAGTTTAACTTTTACTGTAAATCCTTCTTTTTCAAGAGCTTCTTTCCAGTCAACAGCTATATCGTTATTAGCATGATCTCCTGCTACAAACATAAATGGCATAAGAACAACTTTTTTAATTCCATCTTTTTTAAGTCCTTTTACAACATCATCAAATTCAGGAAAACCTTCAACAGTTCCAACATAGAATTTATATCCCATAGATTTTGCAGTATAATCCATAGCAGGATAAGCTGCATTTCCACTGTCATGTGTTCCGTGTCCTACAAGAACAACAGCTTCATCATCAGCAAGTTTTCCAGTTTCTTTGTTTATAATTTCTGCAACAGATTTGTAATCTTCAGGAGTTGTAAGAAGAGCTGAACCTATTCTTACTTCTTTAAATTTATCTTTGTACATATCAAGCTGTTGTTCAAGAGTTTTAGCTTCAACTCCGTTGATTATATTTGTAGGCTGAACTATTATGTGAGTGTATCCTTCAGCTGCAAGTCTATCAAGAGCTTCAGCAGGATTATCTTTTACAATTCCTCTGTCTTTAAGCCTTCTCATAATAATTCTTGATGTGTACGCTTCTCTTACTTCCATTTTTGGAAATTCTTTTTCAGCTTCAGAGTTTACTGCATCAATGGTATTTTTTCTTGTGTCGTCAAAAGTGGTACCAAAATGCACCATAAGAACAGATGCCTTATCATTTTTTCCCATTGTTTTGTAAAAATCAGATTTCACAAATCCTCCTTCTTCACCAGATGCAGCTGCTGAAATGGCAGCTGTAAGCATTAGTGCTGCAAATAATTTTCTCATAAAAACCTCCTCATAAAATTTAGGGAATTAAAAAAACTCCCAATTAAAATTGAGAGAAGTCCATGACTAAAAAAGTCATTACCTCTCCTGTCCTCGCAGGCAGTAAAACATATATTTTTATAGCAGGTCTCCTGATTTAGAGTCATTTTACTGGCAGTCCTTCCCAAAGAAAAATCTTCAGTGGCATTCTGCTTTCATCATCATCACAGTGGCGGGACCATGGGAGAATCTCACTCCTCTTCCCTTTTAACTGCTTATGCAGACTATAAAAATTTTTTATACAATCTGGAAAAAATCCAGTGATTATATACTATATATATTAAATAAAAAATTCAAGAATAAATTTTTCTATTCCAGTAACATCATCAATTTGTCCTGTTTTTATTTTATATTCAATAACAAGAGTATCTTTCATTTTTCTCTTGTAAAATTCAGCAGAATATAGATCAAGATATTTGAATTTTAAAAACAGAGGGTATTCAGCACTGATTTTAAAACTGTTTATTCTGAAGTGATTTTTTATATTTGGGTAAATATCAGCTTTAAATTTATTATAAGACATTCCTGTGCTTATGATTCCCCTTTGAAGAAGATCTTTTAATTTAAGCAATGTAGTAAGTTCTTCTCCTAAAATATTAAGAAAAAGCATATAATTTTTTTCAGCTCTTAAATGTTCAATAAGTTCTTTTACATTTTTATTATAAATAAAACTTTCAACAAGTTTGTAGAGATTATATTCTGTATTTATAGAAAGAATATGCTTTATTTTTTCTAGTTTAAAAGGTTCTCCATTTAGAAAATTTTCAACTTTTGCTATTTCATTCTTGATTTTGAGAAAATCTTCTCCTACCATTTCAATAAATTTTTCAGCTTCATATTCTGTACATTTAAGTTCTTTTTCTACGAAAAACTGAAGTGACTTTTTTTCTGTTTCTTTTCTTGCAGGAATAAGTTTAGCAACAGCTTCAAGATTTTTCATAGTAAGAGCTTTTTCAAGAGGATTTACTGTTTTTCCATAGTCGTTAAGAGATTCTTCATAGATTAAAATTATAATCTTTTGTGAGTAGTTAAATTCTCCTAAAGATTTTATAAAAGCATTAAGCCCTTTCATTTTTTCAAGCCTTCTTATAACAATAAGAGATTTTGGAATAAACATAGAATTTGTAGAAAGAGCCTGAAAAATATCATCAGTTTCATCTTGGGTTATGTCAAAATATTGTTCAGGAATATTTTGATTTTCCTCTTTTATTTTTTTCAAAAGTTCATCGTATTTAAGCTGTAGAGGGATGTCCCCATATAAAAAGTAAACCAAGATAATATCCTCCTTAAAATTTCCTTACTATAATTATATCATAAACTGGAGAAATAAAATTATTCTATGAAAAAAATTTTTTTGCACACTTTTAGTATTTTTTCCGTCTATATGATATAATGATTTTTTAAAGAAAGACAAATCAGGAGGAAACAAAATCATGAAAATAGGAATTTTCTACGGAAGTACAACAGGAGTTACAAAAAGAGTGGCTGAAAGAGCAGGAGAGCTTCTTGGTGCAGATGTAATGAATGTATCTGAAATAGAAGATAAGATTGATAATTACGATATGCTTATATTTGCTACATCAAGCTGGAATAGAGGAGATGTTCAAAAAAGCTGGGAAGGGCATCTTAAATTTCTTGGAAGCAGAGATTTTGGTGGAAAAAAAGTTGCTCTTATAGGTGTAGGAGATCAGGAGTTTTTCGGAAAAACTTTTGTTGATGGAATGTGTGTTCTTTATACATATATAAAATATAATAATATAAATTTAATAGGAAAAACTTCAACAGAAGGTTATGAATTTGAAGAATCAAGAAGTGTTGAAAAAGGAAAATTCATAGGCCTTGCAATAGATGATAAAAATCAGAAAGAACTTACAGAAGAAAGAATTGTAAACTGGGTAAATCAACTTAAAGAAGAGATGAAATAATTTATTTTTTATAGAGCTGTTGCATTATATAATCTATTAAAATAAAATTTTAGAATATTGAAAATATTTTTGTAATTTATGAAGTGAGTTGAACGCTGAAAAATGACATGTTTGAGGACAAAGTCCGAGTTTGTCATTTTTAGTGAAACGAACAATATAAATAAAAAATATTTTCACAAGATAAAATTTTATTTTTATAGGTTTACAACAGCTCTATAAAAAAGATTTTTTAAGTTAGAAGATAATATTAAAAATTAAAGAAGTATCCATTTTCTTTAAGAACTTCAGCAAGTTTTTCAATATCATTTTCTTTAATTAAAATATGAAAGTTTTCAGCTTTCAAAATAATATTTGAAAGTCTTCTGTCTTTAGTAATAATACTTATTAAATTTTTATCCTGTTCAAGTTTTATAACTCTGTATTCAGGAACAAGCTGTACATATTCCATTCTTTTCAGTAACTCCTCAAAAAAGTTTTTCCATAAATCATTTAATTCATATTGTATTTTCTTTTTAAACTCATCTATTTTTTCTAAAAGAGCTTTCTTTGATGAAACTTTCTTTAAGAAACTTTCCTGAGTTATTTTAAATTTATTATCAGCTATTCTTATTCCTATACTTTCAAGGAAAAGAACTTTAACAGGAGAATCTCCTATTATTGTTATAATAAGTCTGTCATCTTCAAGAACTGCTGTTCCCTCTTCTTCCTCTTTGAAATCATATTTTTCTTGTCTGTCAAATATATATTTTCCAAGAGCAGTGAATTTAACTGCTTTTAATCCATCAAATTTTGAAAGATAACCATGCTTTAAATAAAGAGCATTATTTTCAGATGGAAGATCATAGTAAACTTCAAGAACTCCAAGAGCACTTAAGATGAAAAGTATTGATTTGATAAAAGGCTCAATTATATAAGCCTTGTATTTAAAATATGAAAGGATTTTTGTTCTTTCATAATTAGCTTCATTAATATAAATGTTTTCATAAACATCATTGATATCAAGAATTTCTATAAATTTATCTCTGTAAAGAATATATTTTATAATATTTTCTACAGAAACAGGTTTATCATCAGGCATTTCAAGAAGAGCATCTCTTACACTTCCTATTGCTCTTTTTATCTCTTCATTATCTTTATCAATTTTCTTTACACCCTTAAGATAATTAAGATAAAGTCCTACATAAACAGAATTTTCACTTTTAATATTTTTTCCGTTAAGAAAATCAAGAATAATATTTTTAAGATTTGTTATTCTGAAATATTCTCTTGTAAGAAATTCTTTTTTCATCAGGAAAAAGAAAAGAGCTATAGTTTCTGTTTTAAGAAAATCAAGGTCTTTTGCATCTGTATAATATTCTTTTATATTACAGTATCTGCACATATCATTTTTAGAAGCTTTTAAAAGTTTTCCACTGCTTGAAAGCTGAAGCCTTCCATCATTGAAAAAATTAAAATAGCTTGTAAGATTTTCAACAATACAGTTTTCATTATTATCTTTTAAAAGTTTTGGATTTTCAGGAACAGAATAGATGTAACAGTCTCTTATCTGAGGAAGAAAAGGTCTGTACATTCTTATTATGTCATTATCAATATAAAGATATTCATTTTTTTTAACTCCCTCTCCTATTTTAAAGAAAAGGTATTCATCTTTTAAATCAATAGAAGCTGCAAATTCTTTTCCTGCTTCCTGAAATTTTTCTCTGTCAGTTATAGGCATTCTGCCTTCCCATGCAATAGTTGTAAACATATCTTGTATATCTTTTGGGAAAGTATTGAATATAGTAAGAAATACTTCTTTTTTTGAAAAAACTTGTTCAATAAGATCAAGAAATTTATTCTTACTGCTGTCAGCAGTTATAAGAGAAATTTCAAATAATCCAAGATTGCTTCCAATATAACCTTCTGCAATCCAATTAAGGAAATATGTTTTAAAAAGTCTGAAAAGTTCATCTTTGGTATAAAATCTATTTAGTGCTTCCCGAAATCTTGTTTTGCTTATTGCCATAATCATCTCTCGCTTTCATTATTTACCTAAAAGAAATTCTATATCATCTTCACTTAAAATTTTTGCTGCTGTTCCCTCTTCTGAAATAAGATTTTCTACAAGCTTACTTTTTGTTTCCTGAAGCTTTAAAATCTTTTCTTCAATACTGTCTTTCAGAATAATTTTGTAAGAAAATACGGTTCTGTCCTGGCCAAGTCTGTAAGCTCTGTCAACAGCCTGATTTTCAACAGTTTTATTCCACCAAGGATCATAAATAAATATAGTATCTGCAGCAGTAAGGTTAAGCCCTACTCCTCCTGTTTTAAGTGTCATTACAAAAACTTTATATTCATTGTCATTTTGGAATTTGTCTACAAGAATATGTCTGTCCTTTGTAGCTCCTGTCATTGAAAGATATTTAATTCCATTCTTTTTAAGCTGTCTGCATATTGCTTCAATAGAATGGATATAGTTTGCAAAAACAAGAACTTTATGGTTATTCTGAACAGCATCAAGAATATTTTCCACAACGACTTCTTTTTTACTTGAAACAATGTGTGAATTTTTACTTTCAGGACAGCTTGTAAGCTGTCTTAATTCATTTAGTGCCTGAAGTACATAAATATGAGATTTTCCAATTCCTTTTTCTCTTATATTTTCATGCACCATATTATAATAATACATTCTTCTTTCTTCATAGAAGTTTCTTTGCTCTGGATTCATTTCCACATATAGAGTTTTTTCTATTTTGTCAGGAAGATCCTTTAATACATCTCTTTTAACCCTTCTAAGAATGAAAGGATATATTTTTTTTCTAAGTTCATCAATAGCATTTTTATCATTTTCCTTATGTATAGGTCCTGCATAATATCTGTTAAATTCATCAGCAGTTCCAAACATAGGAGGATTTAAAAATCTGAATAGGGAGTAAAGTTCTCCAAGATTATTTTCAACAGGAGTTCCAGAAAGTGCAACTCTGTTGTTTCCTTTTAAAAGCATAACAGCTTTTGTTGTTTGTGCATTTGTATTTTTTATATTTTGAGACTCATCAAGAATGATAAGCTCAAATTTATATTTTTTAATTTTTTCTATGTCATTTCTTATTGTTCCATAAGTTGTAAGAATAACTTCACATTCTTTAAAAACAGAAATATCTCTTGCATTTCCATAGTATATTCCTGTTACAAGGGAAGGGCTGAATTTTTGTATCTCACTTTCCCAGTTATAAATAAGACTTTTTGGCATAACTACAAGACTTCTTTTTTTCTTTTTTCCTGCATGAATTCTTGTAATAAGAGCTATAGCCTGAAGTGTTTTACCAAGTCCCATGTCATCAGCAAGACATCCTCCAAGATTATTATCTGTAAGATAACAAAGCCATTTATAACCATATTCCTGATATTCTCTTAAATTTGCATTTAAATTAGGAAGAGGGGCCTTATAATTTTCTATGTTATTTATCCCTTTAAAAAACTCTTTTCCTTTATTAACCTGCTGCCTTAAAATTTTATCTTCAATAAGTTCATCTATGATAGGAAGATCAAAGAAAGAAATTTTAACTTTTTCTCCATCAACTTTTTTGAATACTTTTTCCAGTTTTTCAATATATTTTTTATTGATAACAGCATTTGTACCATCAGCAAGAACTATATAAGAATCTTTTTTTAATTTTGAAAGGACATCAAGAAGTCCGAATTTTTCTTTTCCTATTTCAAGCTGAAGTTCTCCTTCAAGGAAATCTATTGAATGATTTAGTTTTCCAATAAGTTTAGGTTTTACAGGCTTTATATTATATTTACTAAGTTTGTCTGTTCCTACAACTTTATATTTTCCTGCAAGCTGAAGAAGCTCTTTTGTAACAAATTCTTTTGCAACTTTTTCGTTTATGATAATAAGATTATCATCATCAACAAAGAAAGATGAAGTTTTTCCAACTTTTTTCTGATGCTTTGCAAGAGAAGTAGTGACATCTCCAACAGCAAGATTTATATCTCCTGAAGGATTACATATATATATTTTTTTCTCAAGATGGTTTACAATAACAATTTCACTTATTTCATTTGCTGAGATAAAATTTTGTGTTATTGTAGAAAAGACTAAGTCAACCTTAAGATAAAGACTGTTGTCCTGAGATATTTTTTCTATTGTAATCTGAGGTATTCCCTTTATATCTCTCTCTGTTTCAGTAGGATATCCCATATAGTCAAAAGATATATTTTTTAAATAATGATGTGAAAGAGTAAGAAATGCTTCAAGTTCATTTTTATTTATGATATCTATTTTTTCATTAAGCATTTCAAGGTCTTCATCAATAAGGCTGAAACAGTAAAGAACTCCTTTTCTGTAAATTAGTCCATCTGAAATAATCTGAAAATCTGTATATTTTTTATTTAAAAGAATAGAAGGTTTAAGTTTTTCAGGATCATCTTCTATTTCTTCAATTTTTAAAGTAAGTTCATTATCTGAAAGACTCCATACTATTTTCTGGAAATCTTCATTTACAAAATTTTCAATATTTTTAAGATTTTCTGAAAGATCATAAAAATCATCAAGATAAACACGAGAAGTACTTTGTTTTTCCCAGTCTATAAAAAAATCATCTTCTTGTACTTCACTTAAAAGAGAAATTACACTTTTAATGTTTTCATCTTCAATGTGATAATATTCAAAGGAATCTATTTTTTTTCCAGATCTTGTGACAGGACTTATGTATCCTCCATTTTTATCAATTTTAAGCATAAAATAAATTTCTTTTTCGCTTTTATAATTTTTTTCATTAAATGTACTCATTAAAACCCAGTTTCCTTGTATAAATTTTTGTCTAGATTATATTATATCATAAAATTAATGTTTACACTATTTTTTTGTAAACTGTGCAAAGAAGTGGTTTATTTTTGACCTTTAAAATTAAAAAAATGCTCTTTTAAAAGAAAAGTTTTATATATTTTTTAAAATAAAATAAAAAAGCAAAAAATTATAAAAAAATAGTAAAAAAATAAAAAAAGTAAAAAATTTTTATAAAAATATTTTACTTTATAAATTTATGAAAAATGTCATTTTAGATATATTTCCTGAAAAAATCAAATTTTTCTTTTAAACTTTTAACTGAATAAAAACATCAAAAGGGCGTTGTTAAAAAATATATTAAAATTTGCGGAGGGTGTATATGGAACAAGATAATAACAAACTTGGTCTTATTGGTCTTATAGCCATTGTCGTCAGCTCTATGATAGGGGGAGGAATATTTAATCTTCCATCAAATATGAGTATTGATGCAGGGTTTATAGGGGTTACAGTTTCATGGATAGTTACAGCTGTTGGTATATATTTCCTTGCTAATACTTTCAGCATACTATCAGACAATAATCCAGAACTTCATTCAGGAATTTATTCTTATGCAAGAGCTGGATTTGGAAAATTTGTGGGTTGTGAAATAGCCTGGGGATATTGGCTAAGCTCTATCTTTGGGAATGTTGCTTTTGCAGTGCTGCTAATGCAGACAATAGGGTACTTCTATCCTGTCTTTAATGGACATAATATTCAGTCCTTTATTGGAGGATCAGCATTTATATGGCTTATGTACTTTATAGTAATTTGCGGTGTTACAAAGGCTACATTCTTAAATAATATTGCGACATTTGCAAAACTTTTGGTTCTTGTAGTTATATTATTTTTCTTTGCAAAAGGATTTAATCCTCATATAGCTTCATATGATATGCTTGGAAAAATAGAACATTTAGGACCTCTTACTCAACAAGTAAAAAGTACAATGCTTATTACATTATGGTGTTTTATAGGTCTTGAAGGGGCAGTAGTTCTTTCAGGAAGAGCGAGAAATCCAAAAGATGTAGGTAAGGCAACACTTCTTGGAATACTTATATGTATTATAATATTCTCTGCTTTATCAATACTTTCTTTTGGTGTACTTCACCAAAGCAAACTTGCATACCTTCCTAATCCATCAACAGCTTATGTTCTTGAAGCTATTGTAGGACAATGGGGAGCAACATTTGTTAATGTGGGAATAATAATAGCACTTCTTGGATGTTGGTTGTCATGGACAATCATAACAGCTGAAGTTCCTTATATAGCAGCAAAAGACGGAGTATTTCCAAAATTCTTAGTAAAAACAGATAAAAATGATACTCCTACAGCATCTCTTTTAATGTCAACAATAGCTATGCAGCTAGCAATGTTTATTGTTTTATACAGTACAAATGCTTGGCTTCTGCTTGTAGATATAACAGGTCTTATGATTCTGCCTCCTTATACAGCAAGTACACTTTTCTTACTTAAAGAGGTAAGAAATGGAAATCTAAAGGAAACAGGAAAAGGAAAAATAAGAATAGCCTTTGTATCAGGACTTGTTGCATGTATTTTTACAATATGGCTTCTGTTTTCATCAAAAGCAGAACTGCTTCTTATATCAACAACAATATTCTCTCTTGGAATAGCTGTTTATGCATATTCACAAAAAGAAGTGGGAGGTCATAATATTTTTGCCGGAAAAGACAAATTTATCGCTTTTGTTCTTGGAGCAGTTGGAATAATATCTTTTATACTTTTAGTTTCAGGAAAATTAAACATGAATTAATTTTACAGAAGGAGTGATGAAGAATGAAAAACTTAGAAGGAGAAATGTATCAAATACTGCTGGTGCATAATATAAAAACAGATGAAGAAAGCAGTATAAAAGGAGTTCTTGAAAATCTTAAACAAGAAATTATAAAAAGAGGCGTTGAGATTGTAACAGCTGATTCTTTAGAAGATGCTGAAAATGTAATAAAAGTAGATAAAAATATAGACTGCCTTTTAGTTGACTGGGATTCAAAACATGGAGTAAAAGGTCAGGAAGAAAAATTAGAAAGATTTATTAAAAATCTTCATACAAGACAGGAGAATGTTCCGGTGTTCCTACTTGCTGAAAATGAAAAAGCAGTGGATTCATTAAAAGCCGAAACATTCAGAGATATAAGTGAATATGTATGGATTCTTGAAGATTCTCCTGTATTTACAATGGAGCGTATTTCAGCTGCAATAGAAAGATATAGAAAACAACTTTTACCACCTCTTGCAAAAGCTGTTATGAATTATGAGAAAAAAGCAGAATATTCATGGGCAGCTCCTGGACACCAAGGGGGAGTAGGATTTACTAAAACAGCAGTAGGTAAAAAATTCTATGATTTCTATGGAGAAAATCTTTTCAGAACAGATATGGGAATAGAAAGAGCTGAACTTGGTTCACTTCTTGACCATACTGGATATTTCAGAGATGCAGAAGAATATGCAGCTAAAGTATTTGGTTCAGACAGAACTTACTCTGTTCTTGGAGGAACATCAGGTTCAAACAGAACAATAATGCAGGCTTGTATTAAAGACAATGATATTGTTATAGCTGACAGAAACTGTCATAAATCAATAGAACAAGGACTTATTCTTGGAGGAGGACTTCCTGTTTATATGACTCCTACAAGAAACAGATATGGAATAATAGGTCCTATCCTTCCTGAACAAATGGAAGAAAATACAATAAAAGATAAAATTAAAAATAACCCTCTTATAAAATCAAAAGGAAAAGAAAATGACAAGGGAGTATATACAGTTGTAACAAACTGTACTTATGACGGAGTTACATATAATGCTGAAAAAGTAGAAAAACTTCTTGAAAAATCATCAGAGATTATTCACTTTGATGAAGCATGGTATGGATATGCAAGATTTAATGATGTATATAAAAATCACTATGCTATGAGAGGAGAACCTAAAAAGGACAATAACGGACCTACAATATTTGCCACTCACTCAACACATAAACTTTTAAATGCACTTTCACAAGGTTCATTTATTCATGTAAGATATGGTAAAAAACCTATGGATGAAGGAAGATTCAATCAAGCATATATGATGCACGCAACTACATCTCCTCTTTATGCTATTGCAGTTTCAAATGACATAGCAACAGCAATGATGGACGGAGAATCAGGAAAATCACTTATGAGTGAAGTTGTGGAAGAAGCAGTTGAATTCCGTAAAGTTATGGGAAAATTATACAATCATTACCAAGAAGAAAAAGATTGGTTCTTTAAACCTTGGAATGCTGAAACTTATCACGATGCAAAATCAGGAAAAACAGTTCCTTTCTTTGAAGCAGATACAAAAGTTCTAGCAAAAGATCAAAACTTCTGGATAATGCACCCTGAAGATACATGGCATGGATTTAAAAATCTTCAGGAAGACTGGTGTATGCTTGATCCTATTAAAGTAAGTATCCTTACTCCTGGAATGGGAGATGACGGAAAACTTCTTGAAAAAGGTGTTCCTGCAAGTCTAGTGTCAGCATACCTTAATAGATTTGGAATAGTTCCTACAAGAACAACAGATTTCCAACTTATGTTCCTATTCTCAATGGGAGTTACAAAAGGAAAATGGGGAACTCTTGTAAGTGTTCTTTCTGAATTTAAAAAATACTATGATAGAAATGCACCTCTTGCAGAAGTTCTTCCAGAACTTTTTGAACAATACAAAGACATATATAAAAATATGGGGGTAAAAGATTTAGGCGACAAGATGTTTGCATATTTAAGAGCAAATAATCCTGGAGAAGTTTTAAATGAAGCTTACTCAACTCTTCCTGAACCAGTTATCACACCAAGAGAAGCATATAATAAAATAGTAAGTAATGAAGTTGAACTTGTTCCTGCAGAAAAACTTGTAGGAAGAATAGCAGCCAACTCTGTAATTCCATATCCTCCTGGAATCCCAATGCTTATTTCAGGAGAAAATTTTGGAGATGAAAACAGTCCTCAGATAAAATATCTTAAGGCTCTTTCTCTTTGGGATCATGCTTTCCCTGGATTTGAACATGACACAGAAGGAACAGAGGTTATAGATGGTGTTTACCATGTTCTTTGTGTAAAATAAGTAATAAATAAACGATTTTCTTCCAAATAAAAGATAAAAACTCCCTGCTCGGAAAAATAATTTAAAATGCAGGGAGTTTTTGTTAAAATATAATTTTAAAAAAAGTCACAGCAAGGAGAGTTTATGTTAAAGTTAAATTTAAAAAAAGTGGGAATGATTGTTCAGACAGCAGTAGTTTTTATTATGCTGTTTTTTATCTATCATGAACTTAAAAGTTATAGTATGGGAAGCATAAAAGAAGCACTTATGAGAATTCCTTCTTATAAGTTAGTTTTGGCAGTATTTCTTGTAATACTTAATTATCTTATTCTTACAGGATATGAGCTTTTAGCTTTTAATATTACAAATATAAAACTGGAAAAGAAAAAAATAATGTTTACTTCATTTATAAGCTATGCTTTTGCAAACTTCATAGGACTTTCAGGGCTGAGCTCAACAAGTATAAGAATAAATCTTTATTCTTTATGGGATATAAATTATAAATCTATTTTAAATATTATAAAAAATGTATATTTAAGTTTTCTTATAGGTGTTCTTCTTGTAGGAGGAATATCTCAGATAATTTATCCAAATGATTTGACAAGATTTGATTTTGTAATAGAAAGTACCTTTTATATAGGAGTTGTTGCAATTCTTGCAGGAATGTTTTTTATATTTTATTTTCTTAAAAAGAAACAGCTGAAACCAAAAGATATATTTATACAATTTCTTTTAGGATTATGTGACTGGCTTCTTGTAAGTAATATTCTGTATCTTTTCCTGCCTCCTTCAGATATAAATTTTGGAATATTTCTTTCAATATTTATGTGTGCTCAGGTTCTTGGTGTTTTAAGTACAATCCCTGGAGGACTGGGAGTTTTTGATGTAACTTTTGTAAAACTTCTTAACAATTATTATTCAAGTGATGTGGTTGTAGCAATACTTATCGTTTACAGAATTCTTTATTATCTTGCACCTTTTGTAATAGCATTTGTATCATTTGTATTTTATAAAATGCTTCGTATGAAAGATTCATTAAAAGGATTCGGAAACTTTATAAGCAATATGATGGTAAATGTATCCCTTGAAGTATTGTCAATTTTAGTTTTTACTTCAGGAGCACTGCTTCTTTTTTCAGGAGCACTTCCTCCAAACTTTGCACATATAAAAATTCTTACAAGACTTCTTCCACAAAATGTGATAATTGTATCTCATCTTCTGGCAAGCATTACAGGAACACTTCTTCTTATTTTAGCTTATGGACTTAAAAGAAGACTTGATGCAGCGTATTTTCTTACAGTGATTTTAATCTCTTTAGGAAATATATTTCTGATATTTAAAGGATTCCATTATCCTATTTTCTTTGTGCTTTCTGTGACTCTTATATTCTTGCTTTTTGAAAGAGATAAATTTTATAGAAAATCTTCAATATTTAATGAAGATATAAATATGAAATGGCTTATTTCTATAGGTGCTGTTATAATTTTTTCAATAGGAGTAGGAATATTCTCATTTAAGGGAGTGAAATACACAGATGAAATGTGGTGGCAGTTTACCCTTCATAATAATGGAGCACCAATGTTTATGAGAGCTTCCCTTGTAAGTGTTGTAATATTTATTTCATTTTTAATGTTAAGAATGTTCCGTCCAGTTATACAGATAGATAAGATAAAAAGCTCTGATGTTCAGGAAGAGCTTAAAGAAATAATGAAATATTCTCAGCACACAAATGCAAACCTTGCTCTTCTAAATGATAAATATATATATTTTAATGAAGAAAAAACAGCTTTTATTATGTATGGAAAAAGCAGCAATAGACTTATTGTTATGGGAGATCCTGTAGGAGATGAAAAATGTATAAGAGAAATAATATGGGATTTTTATAACATAAGTAGAAGAAGTGGTTATAATGTTGCTTTTTATGAGGTTGGAAAAGATTACCTTAACTACTATCTTGATTTAGGGCTGAAACTTTTCAAGATAGGAGAAGAAGCTGTTGTTGATCTTACTAAGTTTACTCTTGAAGGCCCTTCTCAAAGAAAATTAAGATATACTTTCAGCAGAGGGACAAAATCTGGAATAGTCTTTGAAGTTGTTGATTTTGAAAGTGTAAAACATGAACTTAAGGAAATATCTGACAGCTGGCTTAAAAATAAAAACGGTGCAGAAAAAGAATTTTCTCTTGGAAAATTTGATGAGGAATATCTGAAAAATTTCAGAACAGCAGTTCTTAAAGTTAATGGAGAAATCACAGCTTTTGCAAATCTTTGGGAAACTTATAACAGAGACGAACTTTCAATAGACCTTATGAGATATAATGAAAAAGCTCTTGTAGATTCTATGGAATTTTTATTTATAAATATAATGCTATGGGGAAAAAATGAAGGCTATAAAAGATTCAATCTTGGAATGGCTCCTCTTTCAGGGCTTGAATATAAAGGAAGTACTTCATTATGGAATAAGTTAGGTTCATTTATTTTTAAAAACGGAGGAAATTTTTATAATTTCCTTGGACTTAAAAACTTTAAAAATAAATTTAATCCTGAATGGAGACCTAAATATATTGCTCTTTCAGGAAACTTTACCCTTCCTGCAACTCTTAATGATATAGCTGTATTAGTTTCAGGAGGAATAAAAGGGGTAATAAAAAAATAAATATTTTATATAAAATAGAGCTGCTGCAGTAAATTAGCAACAGCTCTTTTTGTATTAGTTTATACTCTTAAGTCTCTTACACCGTTTTCAATTTGTTTTAAATATCCTCTTATTTTTTCTTTAAAACTTTCATCAGGCATAGCTTCAAGAGTTTTTGAAATAGCTTCATCTCCTATTTTTCTTAGATTTTCATCAGCATAATCAAGAAGAAATTCTTTAAGAGTCATAAGAGCATTCGCTTCACACATAACATTTATTTTTCCACTTTTTGCTATTTCCATGAATCTGTCTCCAGTACGCCCTTGTCTGTAGCAAGCTGTACAGTAGCTTGGAATGTATCCTGATTTAATTAAGCTTTCAAGCATTTCCATTGGAGAACGGTTATCTCCTACTTCAAACTGCATAGTATTTTTAGCAGATTCAGAATATCCTCCTACACCTGTACAAGAACCACTGCTTACCTGAGAAACTCCAAGAGCTATGATTTCATCTCTAAGTTCAGCTTCTTCTCTCGTAGAAAGAATAAGTCCAGTATAAGGCACAGCAAGTCTTAAAACAGCCACAATTTTTTTGAAATCATCATCTGCAACAAGATGAGGATAATTTTCAAGAGTTACATTTTCTGCAGGTCTAAGTCTTGGAACAGAAATAGTATGAGGTCCTACACCTGTAATTCTTTCAAGAGCATCAGCATAAACTATCATGGCAACTGTTTCATATTTATAATCATATAGTCCATAAAGAACTCCTATACCAACATCATCAATTCCAGCTTCTCTGGCTCTGAACATTGCAGTTGTGTGATAGTCGTAATTTTTCTTCGGCCCTTTAAGATGAACTTCTTCATAAGTAGGTTTGTGGAAACTTTCTTGGAAAAGAATATAAGTTCCTATTTCAGCATCTTTAAGTCTTTTATAATTCTCAACAGTTGTAGCTGCAATATTTACATTTATTCTTCTTATATTTCCATTGTCAAATTTAATAGAATATATATCTTTTATACAGTCAAGAACATAGTCAAGAGAACAGTTTATAGGATCTTCTCCAGCTTCAAGGGCAATTCTTTTATGCCCTAATTTTTCAAGAGCTTTTACTTCTGCAATAAGTTCTTCTTTTGTAAGTTTTTTTCTGCAAAGTTCATCGTTTTCATGTTTATATCCACAATATTTACAACTGTTTACACAGTAGTTGCTCACATAAAGAGGAGCAAACATAACGATTCTTTTTCCATATATTTTTTCTTTTACAGTATGAGCAGCCTCAAACATCTCATTTAAAAGTTCTTCATCATCTATATTTAAAAGAGCAGCAGCTTCAGCAGGAGTAAGTCCTTCTGCTTTTTTAGATTTCTCAATTATTCTTCTTACTTCTTCTTTATCTTTAGATTTTTCTTTTGAGATTTCAAGGATTTCATTGATCTTGTTTTCATCAAGAAAACTGATATCATAAGTTTTATTCATTTTCCTTTTCCTCCGTTTTAAATTCAATATTATTTATTATATCACAGTTTTAGAATAAAATATATTTCAAATAACAGGAGAATCAAAAATATTGGTTTTCCTGTTTTTATTTATATTTTCAAATAAAGAAAAATAGGTTATAATAAAAGGTACTATTTTTTTAGGAGGTTTTTAATGCATAATAATTTTACAGAAACAAAAAAAGGAAAGGGATATCCTAAGTCTTTCTGGCTTATGTGTGTGACAATAGTTTGGGAAAGATTTGCATATCACGGAATTTCAACTCTTCTGGTGCTTTATTTTACAGCTCAGGTTATTCAGGGAGGGATAGGTCTTTCAGTTAAAGAAGCAACAGCTCTTTATGGAACTTTCGTAGGAATACTTCATCTTACTCCACTTATAGGAGGGTGGCTTGCAGATTCTTATCTTGGACAGCAAAAATCAGTAATACTTGGAGGAACTTTTGTAGCTTTAGGGGATATAATTTTATTTTATAGTCCTGTTAAGGAAGTTTTATATCTTGGGCTTGTGTGTATAATAATAGGAAATGGATTTTTCAAAGCCAGTGGAAGCAGTCTTATAGGAAATATTTTTTCAAATGAAGAGCCAAACAAAAAAGAGGTTGCGTACAGTATCTTTTATATGTTTATAAATTTAGGTTCTTTCCTTGCACCTTTTACAGCAGGAATTGTATCAGATAAAATTTTTGCTGTAAGAGATGCAACAGGAACAGTTCTTCATTTTGGATACAGAGAGATGTTTTTAATAGCAGGGCTTATGGCTTGTGCAGGAACAGTTCTTTTCATACTTACAGCTCCTAAGTATCTTGGAGAAATAGGAAGAAAACCTTTCAAGAAAACTTCAGAACAGGAGAAGACTAATATTTTTACTTATAAGTTTTCAAAGAGTGAGAAAAAAAGAATTCTTGCTATGGGAATAACAGCTGTTTTTGTTATTTTGTTCTGGACAAGTTTCTATCAGTCTTTCAGTTCAATAACTCTTTATGCAAGAGATCATGTAAACAGAAATATAGGAAATTTCCAAGTTCCTGTTCCGTGGTTTGCTGCTCTTAATTCAATACTTGGAATAGTTCTTGCTCCTGTAATTGCAGAAATATGGAAAAAATTTGGAAGTAAAGGATTTACAACTCCAGTTAAAATGACAGCTGGAATTTTTTCTATGGGAACAGCTTTTGCTCTTATGACACTTTCTGTTATTTCAACAGGAGGAACAGAAAATGGAGTAAAAGCAGGTATGATATTTATAGTTCTTGCTTATTTCTTTAATACAGTTTCAGAACTTTGTATAGCTCCTATAGGAATTGCAATGTTTAACAGACTTGCTCCAAAAAGATTTTCAACTTTCTTTATGGGAATGTGGTATATGACAATGTTTGTAGCAAGTTTTATTTCTGGAAGAGTTGCAGGATATACTCAGAATGTTGGTTTCTTAACAATATTTGCATCTCTTTCAACAATACTTTTTATTATGGGATTTATACTTTTCAGTATAAGAAAGTACCTTAATAAACTTATGATGTCTTAGAAAATATAAAAATATATGTTCTGCAAAAGCTTAAAAAATAACTTATAACAGCGTAACAGTGAAATAATAAGTAAAAAATATTACACGAAAAACAGTTATAATGATATAATAAAAGCAAGGGATATAATATAAAAAATTTTTTAGGGAAACAAAGATTGTTTATGGGTAAAGGCTTTAAAAAATATCTAATTTTTAAGGAGACTGACTATGAATAATCAAACTACAAACAGAATAGTAATGGTAAGACCAGCAAAATTTTATTTTAATGCAGAAACAGCAGTGAACAATCATTATCAGAATTCTGACAATCAGGATAAGGACAAAGTAAATCAAAAAGCTTTGGAAGAGTTTGATGCCCTTGCAGCTAAAATAGCAGAAAAAGGAGTTCAGGTAAATATTATTCAGGATACATATAATCCAAGCACTCCTGACAGTATATTTCCAAATAACTGGTTCAGTTCACATGAAGAAGGAATTTTATTTTTTTATCCTATGTTTGCAGAAAATAGAAGAGAAGAAGTAAAAAAATTCAGAGGAAAACTATACGATATAGTTGGAAGAGAAAATCTTAAAATTGTTGATTACAGCCTTAAGGCAGAGGAAAATATCTTTCTTGAAGGGACAGGAAGTATAGTTTTAGACAGAAAGAATAAAAAGGCTTATTGCTCTTTGTCTCAGCGTTCAAATGAAGAACTGCTTAAAAAATTCTGTGCAGAGACAGGGTATAAGCCTGTTGTATTTTCATCTTTTCAAGATGATTATCCTATATATCACACAAATGTAATGATGAGTGTAGGGGAAAACAGAGCTATTATATGTCTTGACTGTATAAAAGATGAAGCTGAAAGAGAAAATGTAAAAAGAGAACTTTTAGAAAGTGGAAAAGAAATAGTAGAAATTTCTCAGAAACAGGTTAAAAATTTTCTAGGAAATACTCTTGAATTAAAAGGAAAAGATGGGAAAAAATTTGTGGTAATGTCTGAAACAGCATATAGAGCACTTACAGATGAACAAAAAAAAAGAATTTTAAAAGATACAGAGATAGTTCATTCTGATGTGCATACAATAGAATATTATGGCGGAGGATCTGCCAGATGTATGATAGGTGAAATTTTTTAAAAAATTAATATAGAGGTATAAGGTAATTGTAATATTTTGAGGAGGAGAAATTATGAAGAATACTGAGAAGAAAGGGAGACTTTCCAGTTTGTTTAAAAGTTTCACTGACAGGCTTAATGGAAAAGAAGCACCAAAGAGAATAGATACGAGCAAAATGTCAGATGAAGATTTCTGTAAGCTTGTACTTGTTGAACTTGGAGGAATAGAAAATCTTCTAATGATAGATTCATGTATAACAAGACTTAGACTTGAAACAGCAGATATTAAAAAAATAAATGTAGAAAGACTTGAGGCACTTGGATCAGAAGGTGTTATAAAAGTAGGGGAAAACAGAGTGCAGATAATATTTGGAGAAAAGGCAGCTCTGCTTGAAAAATACTACAATAAAATGAAAAAAGATATAGAAGAGAGACTTCATAATCATAAGAAGTAAAAAAAAGCCACTGTAAATTTATTTACAGTGGTTTTTCATGTATTAAATAAAAAATTAATTCATATGAAGAAGCATTGTTGCCATTTTAAAATATATAACAAGGGCACATGCATCAACTATTGTAGTGATAAGAGGACTTGCCATTATTGCTGGATCAAGTCTTAATTTTTTTGCTGCAACAGGAAGAATACCTCCCACAACTTTTGCAATTACAACAGTGGCAAAAAGGCTTAAGCACACAACAGAAGTCATTGTAAATCCTATTTTATCAAAATAGAATATTCTTAAAAAGTTTACAAAAGCAAGAGTGAATCCAACTATAATACTTACTCTGAATTCTTTCCATAAAATTTTCCACACATCACTTGTTTTAATTTCTCCAAGAGCAAGTCCACGAATAACAAGTGTTGATGATTGAGAGCCTGCATTTCCTCCAGTATCCATAAGCATAGGAATGAATGCAGCAAGAATAACTACAGACTGAAGAGTATCTTCATATTTTCTGATTATAGTTCCTGTGGCTGTAGCTGAAATCATAAGAATAAGCAGCCATAAAATTCTGTGCTTTGCAAGAGAAAGAACAGAATCTTTTAAATATTCTTTGTCAGAAGGCTCCATTGCAGCCATTTTTTGGAAGTCTTCAGTATTTTCCTGATCAATTACATCTACTATATCATCTATTGTGATAATTCCAACAAGTCTGTTTTCCATATCCACAACTGGCATAGTAGAAAGGTCATAGTGTCTGAAAAGGTCAGCTACAATTTCACGGTCTGTGTCAACTTGAACCTTTTCAAAATTGTCAGTCATAATATCTTTTATAAGAGTATCTTCTTGATTGACAATAAGCTCCCTTATAGGAACAGTCCCTTCAAGTTTTCTTTCCTTGTCAACTACAAAGCAATCGTTTATAGTTTCATTTTTTATTCCTTTTGCTCTTATTCTTTCAAGAGCTTGTTTGATATTCATATCATTCTTTAGAGAAACATATTCAACAGTCATAACACTTCCAGCACTGTCTTCTGGATATTTTAAAAACTGGTTAATAAGTTTTCTGTTTTCTGCAGAAGTATTTTTTAAAATTTTAGCAACAACACCTGCAGGCATCTCTTCAACAAGGTCCACAGTATCATCAAGGAACATGGCATCAATAATTCTTCCAAGTTCTTCATCACTGCTGGACTCAATTATTTCCTGCTGTTTTTCTGAAGAAAGATATGAAAAAACTTCACTGGCAGTATCTTTTGAAAGAAGTCTGAAAGCCTTTATAGTATTTTCTTTTGAAAGTGTTTCCAAAATAGATGCAATATCTATAGGATTTAAAAGGCTGAGCTCATTTTTTACCTCCAGCAGAAGATTTTTTTCAAGTGCATCAGATATACGAATCATAATAAATACACCTCCTGTTTAAAAAATTTTTATATAATAGCTTAACATTAATTGCATGAAAAAAGCAAATATTAAAAAATTTTTTTACATTAAAAAGTGTATTGGTACGATTTTAAAAATATTTTTTGAAAAGCTTGCTAATTAGAGTATAATTGTAATGGAAAAAATAAAAAAGTTACCAATTAGGGAGGAATTTATGTATAAATATCTGTTTGGACCAGTACCTTCAAGAAGACTTGGAATATCTTTAGGACTTGATTTAGTAGCACCAAAAACTTGTAATATGAACTGTGTATTCTGTGAATGTGGAGTTACTCAAGAACTTACAACTGAAAGAAAATCATATATAGATGTAGAGGAAGCAAAAAAAGAGATAAAAGATATATTAAAAACAGTAAAACCTGATTGTATAACTTTTTCAGGAGATGGAGAGCCTACTCTTAGCAGTGATCTTGGTGAGATGATAAACTGGATTAAAGATAATACAGATGTAAATGTTGTTGTTATTACAAATTCAGGGCTTTTACACGATAAAAAAGTAAGAGATGAAATTAAAAGAGCAGACATTGTTATTCCTACACTTAATAGTGCCATAGAACTTACAATGAAAAAAATAAACAGACCTAAAGCAAGTATCTCTTTAAAAGAAATAGAAGAGGGAATAAAGGCTTTAGGGGAAGAGTTTACAGGAAAAATATATCTTGAAACATTTATTATAGAAGGGATAAATGACTCTGAGGAAGAGCTAAATGCCCTTTACAGTTTTCTTAAAGATGTAAATTATACAAAGCTTCAGCTTAACAGACTTGACAGACCTGGAACAGAAAAATGGGTTCAACCTGCTTCATTTGAAAGACTTGATTTTATAAAAAAATATCTTGAAGAAAAAGGTCTTCATGATGTTGAAATTCTAGGAAAATTCCATATAGCAGAGCAGGAAAAAATTGAAAAAAATGATGAGCTTGTGGAAAATATGAAGTCTAAAAGGGTATATTCTGAGGAAGAACTTAATGCAATATATAAGTAGTTCCCAATAAATAAACCTTTGGAATATAAGAGATTTTTTAAGTGTTGTAAAAAAATATAAAAAAAATGAAAAAAATTTATTGACAAAATAATGGAGATAAGATATAATCAATCTTGTTGAAGGCGCCGCTTTAGCTCATCTGGTAGAGCAACTGACTTGTAATCAGTAGGTGATTGGTTCGATTCCGATAAGCGGCACCATTTTTATGCCCCGTTCGTTCAACGGTTAGGACATCAGATTTTCACTCTGGAAACAGGGGTTCGATTCCCCTACGGGGTACCAAACTCATAACTAAATATTTGGTGAGGTTCCCGAGTGGTCAAAGGGAGCAGACTGTAAATCTGCCAGCACAGCTTTCGAAGGTTCAAATCCTTCCCTCACCACCACTAATTCAAACTACACTACCAAAAAATTATGGAATGTGTGGCTTTTTTTTTAAATATAGTATAAAATATAGATATGAAAATTTTATAAAATAAAATTTAGGAGGAAAAAATGGCAAAAGAAAAATTTGACAGAAGCAAACCCCATG
>ERZ773142.99-NODE-99-length-118166-cov-9.3081_pt1 | contig 118166 bp, 103 predicted proteins | sample MGYA00580853_ERZ773142 | MGnify/ENA primary metagenome ERZ773142 (study PRJEB29015, sample SAMEA2737862) | human gut metagenome | biome: human gut; feature: human-associated habitat; material: faeces | place: China | collected 2012 ...
ATTGCAATATTGAGACGTAACCACATAAGGTCCGAAGGTTCGGTCAGACTATACAGAATCAGCAGATGCTGTGAAATTTTGTACTTCATTCGCTCCGCCGCCTATTGCCAGACCTGCGACCCAAACTCGTGCGCTTTGCGCACTCAGACAAGGGTCTCCGGTCTGGCGCTATGCTCGCGCATGAAGAAAATTCCAACGCATCTGCTGATTCTGTATAGTCTGACCGAACCTTCTGCTGTATTGGTTATTCTACGATAATAAACGCAGCCAGAACGTTGCTGACGAAAGCCTGTAATCTGGCTTTTATACGATAGTAGCGTTCTGGCTGCGTTTTTTTATGGCAGAGTTAATATAGCCTGTAGCTATTATTTTTTGTAGCGAAGCCAATACAGCAGGAAGTGAATGAGATCGCTTTCCGGGATTTTCAGCATATCAGGTGTTTGCATCTTGAGCACACACGTCCGAATGTGGCGGATGTTAATCCGACACAGGCGAACGCGTGTTAGCGAGAGCAAGCAAACAACGATATGTGAAAATAGAGGAAGGCGGTCTCTTTCACTTCCGGACCTTTATTCAGCTTTGTAACTCAATTTTTATTTGCCCTCATAAATGATTGCGGACTCTACCTTGTATCCGGCAAGGCGCTCCCTGCCTTTTAAGCCTGCAAGTTCCATCACGAAACAGAGCTTTACGACCTCACCGCCCAGCTGCTCGATCAGGCTGATGATGGCCTCGGTGGTGCCGCCGGTAGCGATGAGATCATCTACCACAACAACCTTCTGTCCCGGTTTGATGGCATCTTTATGGATTTCAATCTCAGCTGAGCCATATTCCAGATCATATTTTGCTGTGATGGTCTCACGCGGCAGCTTGCCCTTCTTACGAATCGGCACAAAGCTCTTGTGCTCTGCGTAGGCAACCGGCACACCAAAGATAAATCCTCGGGATTCCGGTCCTACCACAACATCGTAATCCAGATCTTTTACCATTTCACGAATGCTGTCTATGGCCAGTGCCAGTCCGTCTGCATCCTGCAGGATAGAAGTAACATCGCGGAAAATGATTCCCGGCTCCGGAAAATCCGGAATGCTTACAACATACTCCTCTAACTTTTTCATCTCTCTTCTCCTTTGATCTGAGCGTTCCGAAAACGCTTTATTTGTTCATGCAAAACGGAGCTGTGCTCCGGCTCTTACCGAAATACCTTCATCAGATTCCGCACTTCCTTCTGGCAGGCTTCGTCCTGGAACGAACTGTATTCGTAGAAGCAGTAACCGGATACCGAACCGCTTGCCCGCCCTGCTTCCACCTGACGGCTGATAATATCGTCATATCGTTTCCACTCCGGAATTCCGGTATTATCTCTTGCGTTGCTTCCGGCCTTATACATGGCCAGTCCGATGTATAGCTTTGCATGACCCCTTTTCACCAGGCTGATCCAGGTCTTTAAATTGTTTTCAAAGGCAAACGGTGCCGGGCTGCCGTTAGACAGCTGATGTTCAAAGCCCCAGTAAATCTGCGGCATGATGTAATCCACATAGCCGTCATGGGACAGCCAGACGTCAACATCCGCAAACAGGCGGTTGTCACTGCGCAGATGCTCCACATAGCCCTCCGGGCTGATTCCGAACTGTGCGGACGGGCGCGCTTCCTTCACTGCACGGTAAACACCGCGGATCAGCTCATTGACATTTTCCCTTCTCCACTGGGCTATGCTTAAGCTACTGCCGGAGGCGTCGTACTCCGGCTTATCAAACCAACGGCTTTCATTGCTGTTATCCACCTCAGGATAAAAATAATCATCAAAGTGAATGCCGTCTACCGTATATTTCTGTGCAATCTCCCGCACACCATTGATGATGAGTTCCCGTACCTGAGGAATGGCCGGGTTGAAATAATAGGCGCCATTCTGCTTTAACACCCAGCGGTCATTGGACGGATTTCCATCCGTCAGCCATTTTTTCGCCGGATTCTGCTCCGAAACCTGCTCCCAGGTATTGTGATATCCGGTCACCCTGTACGGATTAACCCAGGCATGAATCTGCAGTCCTTTATTATGAGCTGTCTTTACAAAGATCGCAAAGGGATCATAGCCAGGGTTATGTCCCTGGGTTCCCGTCACAAAACGGGACCACGGAAAGTACGATGACGGATACATGGCATCCGCATCCGGGCGTACATGCACGAATACCGCATTCATCTTCAATTCCACACAGCGGTCCAGCATCTTGTCGACCTCCCGCTTAAAGGCTTCCTGATCGGCCGGCATTTTTTCCCAGTCCAGATAGGAGATCCATACTCCCCGCAGTTCATCGGATCGGATCACCGATGCCACCGGTGCGGCCAGGACAGTAAGCATGCCAGTCTGTACAAGCAGCAGACACACCGCCAGCAGGCACACTGCCCGCTGTAATCTCAGGCGCAGCTTTCCTGACGCCTGATCTGTATTCTTTCGTATCAGCATTCCAGTCCCTCCCGGATGTCTTTCCAAACGGGTTGTTTTCACATTCCCGCATTCCTTTATTTACCATTATATTTATAAACAGTATAGCAAAGGAGTCCAGAAAGAACAAGGAAACAAATCCTTAAGAAAAACCGTCAGTTATCGGTCCAGCAAAAATTCACTTAAGACCACATTGCTGACATCGATTCCAAGCTCAGTCAGCCGGACCACAGGCGCCTCCACCTCAATGAGTCCCTGCTTCTCCAGTTTTTTTAAGGCATCACCATATACATTCCACATATTCTGCCCGAAGCGGTCCAGAAATTCACTTCCGGATACCCCCTTCATCATGCGAAGGCCCACAAACATAAACTCTTCCATCTTGTCTTCCAGAGTAAGTTCCTCTATGTCACGTGCTGCGGCTCCGCCCTCATAGAGGTTTAAAGAAAGATATTCCTGCAGGTCTTCGGTATTATGATAGCGGTAGCCGTAGGTATAGGAGGAAGCGCCAAGACCGAGCCCCAGATACTCCACACCGGTCCAGTAGCCGGTATTGTGACGGCATTCATAACCTTTCTTCGCATAATTGGAAATTTCATAACGCTCATAACCGTGCGCTGCCATCATCTCCCTGGTCAGATGGTACATCTCCCGGTCCGTATCCTCATCCGGAAGATCCGGCAGCGTCATGACTGCCGCGCGGGCTGCTACTTCTGCTGCCGTCTGTGCTCCACAGGCGCAGCTTCCCTGCGGCTCGCCGAAGCGCTCATAAAACAGGGTCCCCTCTTCAATGATAAGGCTGTAAGCGGAAATATGTTCCGGTCTCAGCATCATGACCTTTTTTAAGGTATTTTTCCAGGAATGCACATCCTGTCCCGGCAGGGCAGACATCAGATCTATATTAATATTCTGAAATCCCGCCTGCCTTGCACGCTGATAGCTCTTTAAAAAAGAGTCGTAGGAATGAATCCTGCCTAAATATTTCAGTTCCTTATCGTCCGCAGACTGCAGACCGATGCTTAAACGGTTTACGCCGCTCTGACGGTACACCTCCAGCTTTTCCATGGTAAGCGTGCCGGGATTGGCCTCCATGGTAATCTCTGCATCCAGAGAAATATCGAAGTTCTCATGCAGTGTGGCAAACAGTTCCATGATCAGATCTGCCGGAAGCAGCGACGGAGTACCGCCGCCCACAAAGATCGTGGACACACGATACTCCTGAAAATTCGGACCCTGACCGCAGATTTCTTCCATCAGCTTGTCCATATAGTCCCGATACACCCTCTCCGGCGCCGCAAAGGACAAAAAATCACAGTAGGCACACTTGCGGGCACAGAAGGGAATGTGAATATAAAGTTCCAGTTCTCGTTTATTCATCGTCTAATTTCAGAACACTCATGAATGCCTTCTGCGGGATCTCTACATTGCCCACCTGACGCATCCGTTTCTTTCCTTCTTTCTGTTTTTCCAGAAGCTTTTTCTTACGGGAGATATCACCGCCGTAGCACTTCGCCAGGACATCCTTACGCATTGCCTTAACCGTTTCGCGGGCAATGATCTTACCGCCCACCGCTGCCTGGATCGGGATCTCAAACAGATGGCGCGGAATCTCCTCCTTTAACTTCTCGCACATCTTTCTGCCGCGCTCGTAGGCAGAATCCGCATGCACGATGAAGGACAGGGCATCCACCTCTTCCTTGTTGATGAGAATATCCAGCTTCACCAGTTCAGAAGTCTCATAGCCCTTCATGTCATAATCAAAGGACGCATAGCCCCTGGAGCGGGACTTCAGTGCATCAAAGAAATCGTAAATGATCTCATTTAGAGGAAGATCGTATTTTAAGAGCGCTCTCGTCTCCTCAATGTATTCCATGCCATGATAGATACCGCGGCGTTCCTGACACAGGGTCATGATAGCGCCTACAAACTCGGTGGTAACCATGATCTCCGCACTGACGATCGGCTCCTCCATGTACTCGATCTCGGTTGGATCCGGCAGGTTGGACGGATTGGTCAGCTCGATCATCTCACCATTTTTCTTATGAACACGGTATACTACACCCGGAGCCGTGGTAACCAGATCCAGGTTGTACTCACGTTCCAGACGCTCCTGAATGATTTCCAGATGCAGAAGACCCAGGAATCCGCAGCGGAAGCCAAAACCGAGGGCAATGGAGGTCTCCGGCTCAAAGAAGAGGGAGGCATCATTTAACTGCAGCTTTTCCAGAGCATCCCGCAGATCGTTGTACTTTGCTCCATCTGCCGGGTACAGGCCGCAGTAAACCATGGAGGTTACCTTCTTGTAGCCAGGAAGCGGCTCTGCGCACGGACGGTTCGCGTCAGTGATGGTATCACCCACGCGGGTATCTTTCACGTTCTTGATGCTGGCTGTGATGTAGCCAACCATGCCGGCATTCAGCTCATCGCACGGAATAAACTGGCCTGCACCGAAGTAACCAACCTCAACCACCTCTTCCTGTGCTCCTGTTGCCATCATGCGCACCAGCGTACCTTTCTTTACGGTTCCCTCTTTGATACGGCAGAATACGATAACACCCTTGTACGGGTCGTACAGAGAGTCGAAGATCAGGGCCTGCAGAGGTGCCTCCGGGTCTCCCACCGGAGCCGGGACCTTGTGAACGATTGCTTCCAGCACATCTTCCACATGCAGTCCTGTCTTTGCGGAAATGCGCGGCGCGTCATGGGCCTCAATGCCGATCACATCCTCGATTTCATCCGCAACCCAGTCTGGGCGCGCACTTGGCAGATCAATCTTGTTGATGACCGGGAATACATCCAGGTCATGATCTAATGCCAGATACACATTTGCCAGGGTCTGGGCCTCAATCCCCTGTGCAGCATCCACCACAAGGATTGCGCCGTCACAGGCGGCCAGGCTTCGGGACACCTCGTAGTTAAAGTCTACATGACCCGGAGTATCGATCAGGTTAAAAATATATTCTTCCCCGTCTTTTGCATGGTAGACGGTGCGGACAGCCTGGGACTTGATGGTAATGCCACGCTCCCGCTCCAGATCCATGTTATCGAGTACCTGTGCCTGCATCTCGCGGCTGGTCAGAAGGCCGGTCATCTCGATGATACGGTCAGCCAGAGTAGATTTGCCGTGGTCGATATGGGCGATGATACAGAAGTTGCGGATCTTGCTTTGGTCCATTGATGCCATGTATTTATTTCCTCCAATAACGTATAAGGTCTAGTTTGTCAATTTATTATGATATCATTTTTTCAGGTTCCTTGCAAGAGCGTATCGCTGTGGTTTCTGCATGTGTGAATTCCTGCATGTCTATTTCTGCGTCACCGGATCGAGCACCGTATCCACCACCTCTGCCAACAGCTCCATGGCATTCCACACCTCCTCTTTCGTGTTGGTCTGGGCTCCGGCCTCGATCAGAGAAGATCTGCCCCGCAGGTGCAGGTTGTAGCGCAGCCCCTTCAGGTAAATTTTCCTTGCAAATCCCGGATATCGTCCACAGGCCAGCTGCATCTGAAAACAAAAGGCAAGGTTTTCCTGCAGATGCGGATTGGGCAGATAAGCGATCTCGCCCTCCGGCGTGCGGCTCATACCCTGAAAAAACATGATCTGGGCCGTAGGCTTTCCATTGATATTCTCCGTCAGCCGCACCGAATCTGCCACACCGTCCCGGTGCAGATCCAGCACAACCTCGATCGTCGGATGTGTCTGTAAAATCCCCTGCACGCCTTCCAGGGCATAAGTATAGGCACGGCTGCGTTCCAGCTTTCCTTCTTTCCGGTCATAGGCTGTAGTGTCATGGATCACATTCCAGCCACGCTGACGCAGCAGCTCTGTCAGATAGGTTCCGGCTCCCACTACATCCGCGTCCGTATTCTGCGGTCCATAATCCGCATAGGTTTCGCTGGCATGGGTGTGGTATATCAGGATCTGAGGCTCATCCGGATTTTTCGTCAGTCCTACATCGGTTTCCAGAAGCCTCTCCGCCTTCATGAGGCTGCGTTCTGCCGTGGTGGAAGCATGCACGCTGAAATACTGCTTCATGAGATAGTCATAGTCCTGAAGGCGGGCCAGGGATGCTGCAGAAAGCATGTTTTCGGCACCGGCCTGCACCGCTTCTGTTCCATCCGAAGCGGTATTTTCCTTTTCTTCTGTTTTCTCCGCATAGGAAAACAGGTATCCGTACCGCTCGTACGCATACCTGTATGTCTCGTAAACCGCATAAGCCGGATCTTTCCGCACGGATTCTTCTTTTTGAAACCGCACTGCCGGATATCGAAGCTGCAGGCACAGCGCCAGAAGTCCTCTTAACACCCAGACCAGCAGATTACTCAAAACGGACAATTTCCTTTTTCAGACGTTTCATGATTTTCTTTTCCAGACGTGAGATATAGGACTGTGAAATTCCCAGGCGGTCTGCCACTTCCTTCTGCGTCATCTCTTCATCCTCCGCATTCTTTAATCCGTAACGCAGCTCAACAATCGTTTTCTCCCGTGGGCTCAGGCGGTCGATCGCAGATTTTAACAGCTGGCGTTCCGTCTCATCCTCCAGTCCCCGGTAGATTATGTCATCATCTGTTCCGAGAATATCCGACAACAGCAGTTCATTTCCATCCCAGTCCACATTCAGCGGTTCATCAATGGATACCTCCGCCTTCATCTTGCTGCTGCGGCGCAGGTACATGAGGATTTCATTCTCAATGCAGCGGGATGCATAGGTGGCCAGCTTGATATTTTTCTCCGGATTAAATGTGTTGATGGCCTTGATCAGTCCGATGGTGCCGATTGAGATCAGATCTTCCACTCCCACCGCCGTATTATCAAACTTCTTTGCTATATACACTACAAGCCGCAGATTATGCTCAATTAAAAGAGCTCTGGCTTCCTTCTCCCCTTCCGTTCCCAACCGGGAGATCATTTCTGCTTCTCTTTTGCTTTCCAGAGGAGGCGGAAGAATATCTGCCCCGCCGATATAATGGACTTCACCCTTTTTCTGCCACAGCATTGTGGTAAAGGAAGAAACTGCCTTAAACTGAAAACGATTTGGTACTGAAACTTTCATGATCATTTTTCCATCCTCCCGGTCCTATCTTATCATTCTCCATGCAGAAGCATCTCGTATTGATGCCGTACAGATAACGGTGTTTCACTGATCGCCACCCACGGGTGCTCCAGCACACGGATTTTCTCTCCCCGCTGCCGCACTTCCATCCTTTCCATGCGGACGGCAGGCAGAATCCCGTGTTCATTTCCTACTGAGCAGAAGGGAATATAAATCACCTTGAAAACCGGTTCAGGAAACTCCGGCCAGGCATTCTTTTCCAGAATATGGACTGGCTGGTGACCGTACGGCTCATACAGCTGATTTCCTGTATCCAACAGTGCCAGAACTGTTTTCTGTTTTCCCTGGTAATGCAGCGTCACTTCATACAGACTGCTTCGCAACGTTATTCCATTCTTAAGGAACACTGTTCCCGTCCAAAGCATTCCTCCCGCTGCGCTGAGTGCAAGTCCAAACTCCCGGAAAGTCCAGGGTGTCAGCTCCCAGGCACGTTTCGTCGCTTCCAGCGCTGCAAATACACCGCCGCTTAAAACCGCTGTAAGCCCCAGTACGGTAACCCGCCGCAATGTTTCTAAAAGGCTGCAGCGGCCAAAAGCCACCTGCGTCATCAGCAGGGCCGGGATTGCAAGTTCCAGAAGAATCCAAACCGGAAGCGGAAGTTTTGGAAAGAATACCAGGACACATCCGACTGCGGCCCCCACAGCCGCCCCAAGAAACAACCGTCCTTTTCGTCTCCTTACCGGCTCCCGCAAAATCATCCCGGTAAGAAACAGCAAATACAGATCTGCGGACAGATTCACCAGAAAAAACAGATCCAGATACAGTGTTTCTGTCATGCTACCATGTCCTCCTGCCAGCATGAGCATTACGCTGATAATCATTCTCACTGCTCATGTTCCCCATTATAATCATTCCGAAGGAAAAATTTTGTCAATCTGACAGAAACAATCCGTATTTTTGAACGACAAAAAAAGACAGAAAGCCAAATCTGGTTTTCTGTCTTTGTCGATTTTGTTTGAAAGATGGATTATCTCTTATTCTTTAAGAAATCCGGGATATTGATCTGAGTCTGGTTTAACGGACGGTAAGAACCCTGACTCGGTGCAGCAGCCTGTGTGGAAGCTGCCTGCTGTACAGCCTGCGTCTGAACCGGCTTTACAGTCGGAGCCTGAGCATGCAGCTGCGGTGCAGCCTTCGGTGCAGTTGCACCTGCCTCAGCAGCAGCGGTGCGGCTCTGGGTGTTTAAGTTTAAGCCGGATGGCATTTTCGGCTTAAAGCTGCCAAACTCAGCCATAGCCTTGTTAACCGGAGTGCTTGCGTGAGCATCCAGACCAGTTGCGATAACGGTGATGGTTGCCTCATCCTGAGCGTTCTCGTCATACATAGCACCAAAGATGATGTTTGCGTCATCTCCAGCCAGCTCCTGAACATAGCTTGCAGCCTCGTTTGCCTCGATCAGGCTGATATCGCCGGAAATATTGATGATAACATGGGTAGCGCCCTCGATGGTGGTCTCTAACAGCGGGCTTGCTACTGCCTGCTTTACAGCCTCAACCGCCTTATCATCACCCTTGGCATGGCCAATGCCGATGTGAGCGATGCCCTTGTCGGTCATGACAGTCTGAACATCTGCGAAGTCAAGGTTGATCAGGCCAGGTACATTGATCAGGTCGGTAATACCCTGTACTGCCTGCTGAAGAACTTCGTCTGCCTTCTTTAATGCGTCCGGCATGGTAGTTCTGCGGTCAACGATTTCAAGAAGTTTGTCATTCGGAATTACGATGAGAGTGTCCACGCTTGCCTTTAAGTTTTCAATTCCGGACAGTGCGTTGCTCATACGTGCCTTTGCCTCGAAACGGAACGGCTTGGTTACAACACCAACAGTCAGAATGCCCATATCTTTTGCGATCTTTGCAATAACCGGAGCTGCACCGGTACCGGTACCGCCGCCCATACCGCAGGTGACAAACACCATGTCAGCACCCTTGATAGCCTGTGCGATTTCCTCTGAGCTCTCCTCTGCTGCCTTCTGTCCAACCTCCGGCTTTGCGCCAGCGCCTAAGCCCTTGGTCAGCTTCTCACCGATCTGCATGGCAGTCGGAGCCTTGCAGAACTGCAGCGCCTGTTTATCTGTGTTGATGCCGATGAACTCCACACCCGCAATATTCTCATCTACCATGCGGTTTACTGCATTGTTGCCGGCACCGCCGACACCGATCACAACGATTTTCGCGGAGTTCTCCGCTTCATTTATCTTAATCTCTAACAAGATAATTCCTCCTTAACTTCTTTCATTGGCCTTATGTAACATTTTTGTAATATCATATAAAAAACTAGTCTATGTAATACTATAGGTGATTTCCATAAAAATATCAACCGTTTTTTTCGCAATGAGCCCAAAAAACTATCCCCTCGGTTTGAAGGTATACATGGGATTTGTCTTGGTCTCATCGTAAGTATCCAGATACAGGGTACCGCTTTTTCCTTCCAGCTGCGGGAGCATATCTCCAAGCTCCGCGATCTTGCCATTGAGCCCGGCACTGTTTCCCAGGATCACCTCAATATCTCCCATATAAAGAGTCGCATCTCCAATGCTATTGTACTGAATCTTGTCCACACTCAGTCCATAAATAGAAAGAATCTGCGTGAGATTTAAGATTTCCTCAAATATGCGGTCGCTTTCCACAGGAAGCTTCTGGTAAAGGACGATATGACCGAACTTCAGTCCTGTGATCCAGGGAATGCCAGGGAGCTTTTTGCTGGCACTTTCCACGATGATACCGTCCTTATCAAAATACATATAACTGCTCATATAGGACACATAGCCCACCACACTCTTTTCGTAGACAATGATCTCCGCACGTGACGGTCCCTTAAACACCAGCTTGTAATCCTCCACAAACGGAATCTTCTCATGTTTTCCAAAGTGCTCCCGCAGATAAGTAAATACCGTACTGCGGCTTACATCGTCCGGAAAAACCAGACTGATCAGCTGTTCATCCGTATATTTTTCATTGCCTGTCACAGTGATCTCCTTCAGCTTGATCGAGCATATTCCCGCCATAACTGCAATCAGCAGAAGTACCACCACAGCCAGGATCACTGTTTTCTTCCTGCCTGATCCATATTCCATCTGTTCTTTTCTCCTATCCTCCTGACGCATCCGCTGCTTCAGCCGATCAGGCTGATACGCGCCCCGGCTCCCGCCAGGTCACTGCGGATATCCTCGTAGCCGCGGCTGATATGCTCATACCCGTCAAGAAAACTGGTTCCGTCAGCAGCAAGTGCAGCCACCGCCAGCGCAGCACCTCCGCGCAGGTCTTCTGCCGCCACACGGGTGCCTTTTAAGGTATTCACACCATCCACAACCGCAAGTTTGTTTTCTATTATAATATGTGCCCCAAGTTTCTGCAATTCTTTTGCCGCGCAAAAACGGTTTTCAAATACGTTCTCCTGAATCCTTGAGGTTCCATCCGCAATGGAGGCTGCAGCCATCATCACAGACTGCATATCTGTGGGGAACTCCGGGTAAGGTCCGGTCTCAAGACGGATCGGATGCGGGCGCCCGCGCATGGATACCCGGATTCCCTCTTCTAAACTTTCCACCGTGGCCCCCATCTGCCGGGCTGTCTCAATGGTCCGCTCCATATGACCAGCCGGAGCCTGTTCCAGAAACACCCGGCCGCCTGCGCACAGCACCGCTCCCAGATAGGTTCCTGCCACGATCCGGTCTCCCGGAATAAAAAAGCTGGTATCCTCAAATGTGGATGTTCCGCGGATCTTTATCACGGAAGTGCCTTCGCCCTCCACCCTGACACCCATGGCACGCAAAAAGCCGCACAGAATTTCTATTTCCGGCTCCCGGGCTGCCCCGGTCAGAACCGTTTCGCCTCTGGCCCCGGCAGCTGCCATCAGGATGTTTTCCGTAGCTCCTACACTTGGATATGGAAGATGGATTCTGGCTCCGCTCAGTCCGCCAGATGGGCAGACTGCCCGGATCATGCCATTTTGTTTTTCCACCGAAGCCCCCAGTGCCGTTAATCCCAGAAAATGCAGATCCACCGGTCGTCTGCCAATGCGGCAGCCCCCCGGCAGACTGGTCTCCACCTGTCCAAGACGTGCAAGCAGCGGTCCAAGAAGCATGACCGAAGATCGCATCTGTCCGGCCAGTATCTCCGGGATCCTGGCTCCGCTCAGAGATACTGCCGAAATCACCAGACGGCTTTCCTCCATCCGACAGTCTGCCCCCAAAGCGTTCAAAATCCCCAACATACAGAAAACATCCTGTATTTTGGGGACATGCTCCAGTACCGTGGTTCCGTTATGAAGAAGAGATGCTGCCATAACCGGCAGCACCCCATTCTTGGAACCCTGTATTTTGATGATTCCGTCCAGACTGTATGATCCTTCTATCCGAAGCACCGACAAACCACGTTCCCTCCCGCACACAATTTTCACGAATTCCTTCTTTCATATCTTATGTACCCTGGGAACCATCGGTTCCTGCAGTCTGCATATCTGTTTTTTCTGTTTTACCGTTCCAGCCGGATCTGATTGGATACGCCAAGTACCATGCCCATCTCCATCATCAGAAACAGTACCGACGTGCCCCCGTAACTGATAAAGGGCAGCGTGATTCCCGTATTCGGAATCGTGTTGGTTACTACTGCGATATTTAAAACGACCTGGATCGCGATATGGGCCATAACGCCTACCACGATCAGGGCACCCAGAAGATCCGGCGCATTATTCGCGATCAGCATGAACCGGTAAATCATAAACAGGAAGATGAGGATGACGGAAACAGCTCCGAACAATCCAAGTTCCTCACAGATGATCGAAAAAATCATATCATTCTGTGCCTCCGGCACAAAGCCCATCTTCTGGATACTCTCGCCCAGTCCCTTGCCAAACAGACCGCCGGAGCCGATGGCATAAAGTCCCTGGAGCACCTGGTATCCGCCATCCATCGGATAGCTCTCCGGAGACAGCCATACATGGATACGGCTCAGCTGATACGGCTTCAGGAGCTTGATCTTCTCAAGAAAAATTGCCAGTGGACCGGCCGTGACGACTGCAAGCATCGCCAGACCTCCGCAGGCATAAAATGGCCACTGCTTTTTACAGGCCACAAACAGCATCACAAAGGCAATTCCCATGATGATGATACCGGAGCTTAAGTTGTTTGCCGCTACAATGCCGGCAATCGGAATGGCCAGCCCCATAACCCGGAACATATTGTTCCATTCATTGACCTTTGCGCCCATCCGGGTGATCAGCACGGCCAGGAAAATGATCAGGGCTATCTTTACAAACTCGGTCGGCTGGAAGCTCAGGGAGCCTACGCCCAGCCACCGCTTTTTGCCGTTTACCTCTTTACCCACCAGAGTAACAGCGATCATCAGCACATAAGACAACATATACGCGAAGATGGAAAATTTCGCATACCAGTGATAATCCAGTTTGGAGATGAACAAAGCCAGGACCAGACCTCCTGCCGCAATCTTAAGCTGGCGCATCATGAAATAACCGGCATTGTTGTATTTTAACTGTGCCGTGTAGGAGCTGGCGCTGTAGATCATGACCAGTCCGAACACCGACAGAAATATGATACAGAACAACAGACTGTAATCATAAAACCGTTTTGGCCGGTTTTTCTTTGCCATACCAATCCTCCTACAGGTTTCTTACGCATTCCTTGAAAATTTCGCCGCGCTGCTCGTAGTTGTCAAACATTCCCCAGCTTGCGCAGGCCGGAGACAGAAGCACATTATCTCCCGCATTGGCATAAGCAGCACAGACACGTACTGCCTCTGGCATATCCTCTGCATACATGATATCCGTAAAGCCGTGGCTTCTTGCACACTCCGCAATCTTGTCGCGGGTCTGACCGATCAGCACCAGGTATTTTACCTTATCGCCAAATGCTTCAATCCACTCATCGTATTCACTGTGCTTGTCATAGCCGCCTGCGATCAGGACAGTCGGTCCCGGCATGGCTCGGATTGCCTGGATCGCCGCGTCCGGGTTGGTTCCCTTGGAATCGTTGTAGTAACGGACTCCGGAACGCTCCAGAACAAACTCGATACGGTGCTCAACGGCCTTAAATTCCTTTACTGCTTTTCGGATCAGGTCCATCGGCACGCCCATGCGGATGCTCATGGCTACTGCTGCCATGACATTCTCGTGATTGTGCTTGCCGAGAAGCTGCATATCCGTCTTTACGTTTAAGACTTCCTCTTTTTTGCCGTCATGTGCATAGATCATCATGTCACCGTCTAAGTACATGCCCTCTTTTAAGGTCTGGGTGCTGGAGAAGAAGATGACCTTCGGTTTCAGATCCTTCTTCTCGCCAAACTCGCGCAGTACCTTGTCATCGTAATTCAGCACAATGCAGTCATCCTCTGTCTGGTTGACCGCCACACGCTCTTTCACTTCGATATAATTTTCCATGGTTCCGTGACGGTTTAAGTGATCCGGCGTGATGTTCAGGATAGCGCTGACATTTGGATGAAAATCCATGATGGTCTCAAGCTGGAAGCTGGAAACCTCCGCCACGGTCACAGACTTTTCGGTCGTGTCCAGGGCCACATCGGTATACGGAATGCCAATGTTTCCTACCACAAACACCTCGTTGAAAAATGTCTTCATGATAGCACCGGTCAATGCAGTTGTAGTCGTCTTTCCGTTGGTTCCGGTAATGGCGATCAGCCTGCCCTTTGCCACATGGTATGCCAGCTGGATCTCACTCCAGATCGGGATTTTGGCCTCATCCAGTACCGGTACAAACGGAGCATCCAGCGGAATGCCCGGACTGATGATGGAAAGCTCTACGCCTAACAGATCCGGTCTGGTAAGCTCTCCCAGAACAACGGTAACCTTTGCGTCTTCCTCAAAATTTTCTTTGATCTTCTCCGGATCCAGTTTGTCGTTGCCGTCATAAAGCACGACCTCACCGCCCATGGCAAGAAGAAGCTTTGCTGCTGCGATACCGCTCTTGCCGGTACCTGCCACTAATACTTTCTGACTCATCTCATATACCTCCTGTTCTTCCGATTATAATCCTAAGTATGCCACCAGACAAAGCAGCGCGGTAACAATGGAAAAGACTGCGACCACCCGGGTCTCAGACCAACCGCCCAGCTCGAAATGATGATGGATCGGCGCCATGCGGAAAATGCGTTTTCCGTGAGTCGCCTTAAAATAAGACACCTGCATGATAACTGACAGCACCTCCACCAGGTAGATCAAACCAATGATGGGGATGAACAGCGGAATCTGCATCATGAATGCGCTGGCTGATACAAAACCGCCCAGAGCCAGGGAGCCGGTGTCGCCCATAAATACCTTTGCCGGATAAACATTAAACAGCAAAAAACCAAGCAGGCTGCCTACAACCGCTCCGGTGATCGGGCTGATGCCGCTGTTTTCTCCAATGGAAATAATGGTTAAAAATGTTGCCACCAAAATGGTCACACTGGTGCAAAGACCATCCAGACCATCGGTAAAGTTCACGCCGTTATCAGTTCCGAGAACCACGAAGAATACAAACGGAATGAACAGAAAACCAAGATTCAGATAAAGTCCGTGCTCAAAGCCGCCGGTAAATGGTACCAGCATGGAAGTGCCAACCTCACCTGAGCACACCAGGTAGTATACAAAAATGCCGGTGATGATAAATTGTCCGATCAGCTTCTGAACCGGATTTAAACCCTCTGAACGCTTCATCACGATCTTGATGTAATCATCCAGAAAGCCGATAACGCCAAAGCCCACGGTCATGAACAGCACCGGAATGATGCGCGGATAATCGCGAATATATAACAGGGATGTGATCACTACAGCAGTCAGGAATACCAGACCGCCCATGGTCGGTGTTCCCTGCTTTTTTAAATGTGCCTGAGGTCCGTCTTCCCTGACCTGCTGCCCGAATTTCAGCTTATGCAGAAACGGGATCACGATCGGGCAGAGGATCGCGCTGACTGCAAATGCGATGATGATCGCAAGAATAGTTTCGTTAATCATGATACTCTCCTAAATTCCTTATGTATTTTTGACATATTCATAAGTATACGTCTTTTCGTTTGAATAATCAACTAAAAATGGCTCTCTCGCCGGATCCCCAGATACGGCAGAATGTTCTGAAAAATATCCGCGATCACAGGAGCTGCAATGGTTCCGCCATAATAGATGCCCTGAGGCTCATCAATGGTGATCAGAGCGATCACCTGCGGATCGTCCGCCGGTGCAAAGCCCACAAAGGAAGAAATATATTTTTTCAGGCTTCGCGGCAATTTTTCAGAGGTAGCTGTCTTTCCGCCTATGTGAAAGCCTGACACCGCCGCCTTTTTTCCGCTGCCCTCCGCCACCACCTGTTCCAGCACGTAACGCATGGTTTTGCTGGTCTCCTCCGAAAGGATCCGTTTTCCCTCCGGGTAAGAAAACCTATGGAGAAAGCTTCCATCCGCCGCCACTGCCTTCACGCCAAAATGAGGTGTAATCCGCACGCCTCCATTCACAATGGATGCTGCCGTGGTGATCAACTGAATGGGCGTAATCTGAAAAGACTGGCCAAAGGAGACTGTGGCCAGCTCCACCAGCCCCATGTTTTCTTTTTTGTGCATGATGGTGGAGGCTTCTCCAGGCAGATCGATACCGGTTTTCTCCCGCAGTCCGAACTGTTCAAAATACTGACAGTACCGGTCAATGCCAAGACGCTGTCCCACATCGATGAACACCGGATTGCAGGAGTTCATGGCCCCCTGCAGAAAGGTCTCCTCTCCATGTCCGCCCACCTTGTGGCAACGGATCTTCCGGTCCTCCACAACCCGAAAGCCAGGGCAGGAAAACCGGTCTGTCAGAGCCACAGCACCAGCCTCCAGGCCTGCTGCCGCAGTAATGATCTTAAAGGTAGACCCAGGCTCGTAGGTATCATTGATGGATGGATTTCTCCACATCTGATTCAGGCGTTTCTGTTTTTCCTTTGCCGAAAGCACTGCTGTCTCTTCTGTATTTAATGTGAACGGATCGTTGAGATTAAATTCGGGTACATTGACCATTGCCAGGATTTCCCCATTCTGAGGATCCATGACAATAACAGACACCCGTTTTGCGCTTTTTTGTTCCATAACCGTAAGTGCCGCCTGTTCAGCATATTGCTGGATATTTACATCCAGGCTCAGGTATAGATCTGCCCCGGCCACTGGTTCGATCCGCTCCTCAAACGCATTTTCCAGCTCCACTCCGGCCGCATCCGTCATAGTGAGGATAGTTCCGTTCTTTCCTTTTAAGATGGATTCATATGCAGCCTCCAGGCCAATGATTCCCTGATTATCTCCTCCGGTAAAACCAAGCACCTTCGAAGCAAGACTGTCAAAGGGATAGGAACGCCTGTAATCCTCATCCACCTTCACGCCTGCCAGATGCAATTCCCGGATCCGGTCGCCAGTCTCCTTATCCACATTCGTACGGATGATTTCACGGGAGCTGCGTTTTTCCACTTTTTTCCGGACAGAATCCTCCTCTGTCCCCAAAATTTCACAGAGACTTTGAATGACTGTCTCCGGATTTTTAATCTGGTTATGGATCACGGAAATGGTGCAGACAGTCCGGTTGGCTGCGATCACCGTTCCATTTCGATCCAGGATCCGGCCTCTGGCCGCCTTGATTGAACGTTCCCGCTGATGCAGCTCTTCTGCCATCTCACTGTAATGGTCCGCCCGGTACAGCATAAGAAACACAAGCCGCCCAGTCAGCCCTGCCATACAAAAACACAGCAGGCCAAACAGGACGGCTATCCGCTTCCGGTGATGCGTCAGGAACGTGCTGTGGTTTCCATGCTGCACAGACAGCAGTTTTAGCATTCCCATACCAGCTCCTTAAAGCAGTCATTATTCTATTGTATGAGATATCCGGATCTTTTTATTCTCCTGCAGCAGATGTTTCACTCATGGTTTCCCGCTCCGGCTGGTTTTCCTGCGCGCCTGTCTCGTTCTGATCTGCCGTCTTTGCAGAAGTCTCTTCGCTTCCGTTACTGTTCTCCGAAGCAGATGTCTCCGAAACCGTCTGAGGCGGAAGCACATAGCTGCCTCCATTCTCTCCGTCTTCTGTACTCTCCGGCACATCCTCCGGCAGATCAGAATCATCACCCGGCTCAATATATTCTTCGGTCTCATATACCTTCGGCTCTTCCGGTGTCTCAGTTTCTGAAGTCAGCCCGCTGTTGTCAGTGATACCCTCTGCCTCCGGAAGCTGCGCAGCCGCCTCATTCTGCTGTGTCTCAAAGTCTACAGATGGGAATACATTCAGATATGGAAGAATATCTCCCATGATTTTTGAGAACACCCCGCTGGCATAAGTACTGTGCGGCTGATCCTCCACGTGCGGAGTATCTATCGTTACGTACACCAGCACCTGCGGATCGTAAGCCGGCGCAAAGCCACAGAAGGAAAGCAGATAATTCTTCGCGGAACGCGGAATTTTCTCTGCCGTACCAGTCTTTCCGGCAATCTCATAGCCTTCTACAGCCGCTGCCTTACCGGTTCCCTCAGAAACTGTGCGGAACAGCGCATCCTTGATAAAGTTGCTGGTCGACTCGGATACTGTTTCCCGGACCAGTTTCGGTTTTACTTCCTTCACCACGGAACCCTGTTCATTTAAGATCTGCTTTACCACATGAGGCTCATAATAAGAGCCTCCGTTGATCACAGAGCAGTAGGCTGCCGCCATCTGGATCATGGAACAGTTATAGTTCTGTCCGAAGGAGTTGGTCGCCAGGTCCGCAGAGTTCATCTCGCTGGCACTTCGCACCAGTCCCTTCGCATCTGCCTCACCCGGCAGGTCGATACCGGTCTTCTGGCCAAACCCAAAGGCTGTCATATAGCGGGTAAACGTGGTTGCTCCCATCTTGGCCGCAATCTGCATCATGGCATCATTGCAGGAAACCATCAGGGCCTCCGCCGCAGTCAGCATACCATGTCCGCCCTTCCGAAAGGCTGTACACTTAATCTGATGTCCCGCCACCTCCTGATAGCCATCGCAATAGAAGGTATCATTCGGAGAGATCACACCCTCCTCCAGAGCTGCCGCAACCGTAAAGATTTTGGACGGAGAACCAGGCTCAAAGGTATCACTGATATCATAATTCCGCCATTTCTGGTTCCAGGCTACCTGAAGGCCAAAAGAACGAATCTCATCTGCTGAGTAATGCTCCGGGACCTGATCGGTGGTGATGGTGCTGCCATCTGTTTTCTTATGCTGGCGGTTATACGTCTGCATAGCCTCCTTTAATCCGTATGTCCGCAATTCTTCTTCACTGCAGCTGTCTGCTGCGCTCCTCGGGTTATTCAGATCAAACATGCTATTGTTAGCCATAGCCAGGACTTCACCATTGTTGGGATTCATAACCATAACGCCGATATGCTCGGAACCCGGATCTGACATCCACTCATTGATGCGCTTTTCCACTGCGTTCTGGATATTCACATCAATTGTGGACACTATCGTATCTCCGTTCTCTGCCGGTTTGATGACACGTTCCAGGTTGGAATCATCATTCAGATAACCATATTCCCGGCCATTGGTACCTACCAGTGAATCATTATAGGACTGTTCAATACCGCCGTTTCCCGTGCCGCCATCGCTGGTCGCAAAGCCGATCACATTACAGGCCAGGGAATTATAAGGATAGATCCGTTTAAATTCATCTTCAAACCAGATTCCCTTGACACGGGCCTTTGAATCCACCTTGGCATTGGCCTTATTGGTATCAGACTGGTACTGTTCGAACGCTTCCTTCTGGTCATAGGAAAGCTGTTTCGCATAACGCAGATACGCCTTTCCGGAATTATCCCGGATCAGATTTTTCATCTCAGTCTCATCATAATCAAACACCGTGACAAGTGCCGTGACCGTTGCGTCCAGATAATCTGTTTCCGCCGACATGATCTGCTTCGGGTCAATGATCAGATTATATACCTTCTCCGTAGTTGCCAGATATGTGCCGTTGCGGTCTACGATATCGCCCCGCCGGTACGGCAGCACACGGCTGTCATACTGCTGCTGGGACAGCACGATCTGGTTGTAGCTGTCCTGCTTTGTGGTAATGATGTGATACAACACATAGATTAACGCAAACAAAGCCAGCGTAATCACAATAACTGTGATCGCCAGCTTTTCCTGCATATATCTCGTGAAGATCCGGCGTGCACCGGATCTTCGCTTCTCCCCCATCCTTGAATCCTGATTAATGTTTTGGGATGTCCTCATATTGTCTTACATACTCGCTTTCCGTTTTATCATATAATAACACCTGATTACGGTTGGCATATACCATGCCAAGTTCCTCTGTAGCTACCTTGTAGATGTGATCCAGGTCCATATCGGTATTGATGCGGGTCTGCAGCGCATCGTTCTCAGAGCGAAGCTGCTCCAACTGCTGCTCCAGCGTCTCAATGTTGTGGATCTTTGCGGTCATGGAGGACTGCACATGCAGATACCCGATACAGATATACAGCGCGCAGACTGCTGCCAGTGTCAGCATGATCACGTACGGCAGATTCATCTGAAGTGCCTTTTCCTGATTTTTTCTGACAGTATGGCTCATATCCTGGCGGTACTGCACCACTCTCTGCTTTCTTGTGCGTTCCCTCTCTGCTGCCATATTTCTGGCTGCAGTTCCGTACACATAGCCCTGGTTTGCTGCTCTGTGCGAAGCCATACTCATTCCTCCTTTTTTCTCTTACGTAAGATTCTCTTTTATTTATGCTCTTTCAAATACCCGAAGCTTGGAACTCTTCGAGCGCTTGTTGTATTCTAATTCTTCTTCCCCCGGCACGATGGGTTTTCTTGTGATCACAGTGCCTTTGCTCTTTCTGCCGCACATGCATACCGGGAATTCCGGCGGGCAGATGCAGGGATTTTCATTGTCCCGGAAGCGTTTTTTCACGATCCGATCTTCCAGCGAATGGAAGGTAATAATGCTTAACCGTCCTCCCGGATTCAGGAGGTCAATCATGGTATCGATGGAGCAGTTTAATACATCCAGCTCATGGTTTAGCTCAATGCGGATTGCCTGAAACGTACGCTTGGCCGGGTGACCTCCCGTTGCCCGGATTTTGGCCGGAATTGCGGCCTTTATGGTCTCAATGAGTTCTCCGGTCGTCTCGTAAGGCTTTTCCTGACGCTGCCGCACAATGTGCTTGGCAATATTCTTGGCAAAACGGTCCTCTCCATAATCACGGATGATCCGGTAAAGTTCCATCTCGCTATAGGTATTCACAATATCTGCTGCCGTCTGGGTATTCCGCTGGTCCATACGCATATCCAGCGGCGCATCCTCCCGGTAGGTAAAGCCCCGGGAAGCAGTATCCAGCTGATAGGAGGAAACTCCCAGATCCAGATAAATGCCGTCCACCTTCTCAATACCAAGCTCATGAAGGACCGAAGCAATATTCTCATAGTTGCTTCGTACCACCGTAACCTTGTCCGCAAACGGCTCCAGGCGTTTGGTGGCCGCCGCGATCGCGTCTGCATCCTGGTCGATGCCGATCAGGCGTCCATGTTCTCCCAGCCGTCTGCAGACCTCATAGGCATGTCCGCCTCCGCCCAGGGTTCCATCCACATAGATACCGTCCGGCCTGATGTTCAGGCTGTCAACCGTTTCATACAGTAATACTGATTTATGCTCAAATGCCATCTTAAATTCCAAGACCCTCCATATTTTCTGCAATTTCTTCCATGTCGTCGTAGGTGTTTGACTGATTCCAATTATCTCTGCTCCAGATCTCAATCCGGCTTCCTACGCCGACTAACACTGCGTCTTTATCGATCTTGGCAAACTCCCTTAAAACAGCCGGCAGCAAAATCCGTCCCTGTTTGTCTACTTCACAGGTAGTAGCACCCGCAAGAAAAAAGCGTGAAAACTTTCGTGCGTTTGCATTGGTAAGAGGCAGGGCATGCAGCTTTTCTTCCAGAGCTTTCCATTCGGTGTTTTCATAGACGAATAAACAGCCATCGAGCCCTTTCGTTACAACGAATTCGTCTCCAAGCTGTTCTCTGAATTTGGAAGGGACAATCAGTCTTCCCTTCGCGTCCACTGTATGATTGTATTCACCCATGAACATAATCAATCACCTGTTATCCTGTCATCTGGCACCCACATATGCCACTTTTGTACCATTTCAAACCACTTTGTGCCACTTTCCACCACTTGTATTCTAAGTTTAGTACATGCGTAAGAAAATAGCAAGTTTTTTTTAACAAAAACGACTGGAAAATCCAGGAATTATCGTCAAAAAAAGAAGGATATCCACACTTCTTTTGTGGACACCCTTCCGGAATGGATGTTAAACCTTTGTTAAGAATCTTTTCATTAATATTCCATGCTGATGTATATCTCAAGCAGGCGGTCAAGCGCTATGCTGTTTTCATAAATATAGCGATAATCGTCTTTGTTCGCAATACTGCCATCCAGTTTCTTTCTGGCACGCTCAATACACACAACCAGTTCCTCCTTGGAAATTTCCATGTCTGCTTTTCTCCTTCCAGTTGTCAGATGGTGCAAGGTGCATCATAACAATACTGCGACATGTTTTATGGCTTGATTTTGCGTCTTTGTCATGGCTTTGTTGCTGTCAGGTTTTCTGTCTGTGCCGATATCCTCTCCAGATCAGGTTTCCTGCTGCCACCAGGATCAGGACCAGGGAGAGCGCCTGAGATACCGGAAGTCCGGTTCCGAACAGGATCAGCTGGTCTGTACGCAGGCTCTCGATCCAGAAACGTCCTATCCCATAACCAAACAAATAAATCCAGAGCATCTGTCCATCATACTTTTTATATCTGCGAAACCACAGCATAAAGAGTAAAAGGCACAAATTCCAGCAGGACTCGTAAAAAAAGGTGGGGTGCACCTGAATATATTCCACCCCGTTTTCCACAATTCTGTGGTTCAGAACATCTGCATTCAGCATATTATCATTCACCAGAGCCCGTCTGATCCGCATGGCCAGCAGACTGTCTGTATAGCCGCCAAATGCCTCGCAGTTAAAGAAGTTTCCCCACCGGCCGATGATCTGACCGGTAACCAGTCCAAGCACACCTGTGTCAGCCATGGAAAAAAAGGATACTTTTTTCATCCGTGTGTAGACGATCATGGTGATGGTTCCCGCAATGACACCACCATAGATAGCAAGACCGCCGGCTCTCAGGTTAAAAATCTGCAGCAGATTGTTCTTATAATAGTCCCACTCAAAAATCACATAATACAATCTTGCACCGATAATGGAACATATGATCGCGTACAGTGCAAAATCCAGATACAGCTCCGGGTCCTGCCCTCTGCGCTTTGCATCTGACTGGGCGATCCACAGCCCTGCCAGCATTCCGATTCCAATGATGATGCCATAAAACGCAATCCGGAATCCGAATACTGAAATACTGCTTTTCAGATGATTGATCGTAATTCCAAGATGTACAAAACGGATGTCTGCTCCGTTCATTGTCGTTCTCCTTTCGATGCTGTTTATATTTTAACGCGGATCTCCGGCAAAGGCAAACAGATTCGTGCGACTTTGTTCGACAAACTCCGCATAGATAATATGCTACAATCAAAGGGAAAAAAAATCAACTATTATATTCTCTGGTGATCAGAAGCTCCACTGCCAGCCGGTCCTGCAGCCGTCCACTCTTTACCGCTTCCTCTGTCTCCACGCAGAATTCCACATAGGAAAGGATCTGTTCTCTACCAAACTGCCTGGCCTGCGGCATGGTCTTTCCGACTACGAAAGGCTGCATCTTCAATTTAGAAGCAATGGTTCCCTTATCCATACCTTTTCCCATCAGATCCTTTACCTGCAGCAGCTGATTGAACTGTCTTGCGATCAGGAACAGAATACGCATGGGCGGCTCTTTTAATGTCAGAAGATCTTCATAAAGGTCCATCGCCTTTCTGGGCTGCCGGTTCACAATAGCCGACACCATCTCAAAGATGCGGTTTGTCACCTGTACTGTGCAGACCGCCAGGACATCCTCATCGGTGATGACCTCCCGGCCCAGGGTATAGCTGATGAGCTTTTCCAGTTCCATGCGGATATTTTCCATGTCATCTCCCGCCATGCTTAAGAACAGCTCCATCGTATGCTTCGTGATTTTTTTCTGCTCCCGCGTAAGAATTCCGCCGGCCCATCTTGCGAGCTGGGCACTGTCCTGACGGTTCAGCTCTGCCGCATATCCCATGTCCTTTACTTTCTTATAAAGACGGTTCCGCTTATCCACTTCCGTTTCTACAAACAGCAGAATAGTGGTATCCGGCATGGATGGCAGATACTGCACCAGGGCATCCGACGCACTCTTAAAAAAGCCGCTGTCCTCCACCAGGATCAGACGGCGCTCCGCAAAAAACGGCATGGTGTCCGCGAGGCGGATCAGCTCGTCCACATCCAGTCCCTTTCCCTCAAAGCGGGCAAAATTCATGGTATCGTCTCCAATGATAGCTTCTTTTAAACGGTTCTTGTAGCTGTTCTTTAAAAATGCCTCTTCTCCGTATAAAAGATAGATCTGTTTGAATTCGCCTGTTTTGATATCCTGGTTTAATGTCTGCATTGCATGTATCTCCCATTCTGTTTTACATTATGATAACACAAGCCGCAGAACGGAACAAGAAAAAAACTCCATTTGAAGCGTGCGCACAGGGCGCACAACACAACAGGGCTGCCGGTCCAAGTCCGGCAGCCCTGCGTTCCATTTAGATCTGAGCCTTTATTCTGTTGGGAATCTTAATGTGCCTGATCACTCTTTTGTTACCAGACTGTCAACGGTATCCTGGGTAACAAGCTGATTATCCAGAACAACGTGAGCCTCAACCTCTTTGCCCTCAAGATAATCATAAGCAGTGTTCAGAATTGCTTTGCCAAGGAAGAACGGCGGCTCTGCGATGGTTGCTTCCACACGTTTATCTTTGATTGCTTCCAGAGTATCATCGATGGCATCACAGCCAACCTTAACGATATCAGCAGTCCTGCCTGCGGCATCCATAGCCTCCAGAGCACCTAATAACATCTCATCGTTTGCAGCGTATAATCCGTCAATCTCAGGGTTTGCCTGCAGGATGTTTTCCATAACACTCATTGCTTTTGCACGGTCAAAATCCGCAACCTGACATGCAACGATTTCCATATCCGGATTCTCAGCAATTACAGAATTGAAACCTTCCGAACGCTGCTGCGCAACATTGGTACCCATAATACCCTGCAGCTCAACGATCTTTCCTTTTCCACCGAGGGAATCTACTAAGAACTGACCTGCGAGCTTGCCGGATTTGATCGCATCGTAACCGATATGGGAAATAACGTCGCCGCCGTTTGCTTCACGGTCCATGGTAAATACCGGAATACCAGCCTCATTGCATGCCTCAATCGAAGAAACAATTGCATCAGAATCACAGGTATCAATGATGATCGCGTCCGGATTCTTCGTGATCAGATTCTCCACATCCTTCATCTGGATAGTCGGATCATCCTGTGCATCAGTGATGTAAAGCTCAATACCATGCTCATCTGCCGCTTTCTGAACACCATCTTTTACATCTACGAAGAACGGGTTTGTCTGCGTATTCATTGCAAGTCCGATCACGTAACCATCCTTCTTCTCTCCGCCTGTCTCTTCCTTACTCTCGTCGGCTTTCTCCTCTGCTTTGCTCTCTGCCTTTGTTGCTGCCGGTGCACTGGCTCCTGAACTACATGCAGTCACGCCTGCGCACACCATTGCCATTGCCATAAAAGCTGCTCCCATTCTTTTTCTCATAAATACATTCTCCTTTTTTATTTTTCCCCGCAGGGATATTTACGCCTTTTATTCAGCCTTTGCAGACAGATCCTTTACCTTCTTGTCCACCAATACTGCAATTAAGATCACCGCACCCTTCACAATATTGGTTGCATGCGGATTTACATTCATAAGGGTCAGGATGTTATCAATAATACCCATGATCATCGCGCCGACTACCGTCGGAAGCACGAATCCGACACCACCGCTTAAGCTGGTTCCCCCAAGAATAACAGCTGCAATGGCATCCATCTCGATACCTGTTCCGCTTGTGGACTGCGCAGATCCAAGACGTGCTGTCAGGATCAGTCCTGCCATACCACACATCAGACCATTTAAGGTATATACCAGAAACTCACTGGTTTTTACCCGGATACCGGAAAGACGCGCTGCCTCGCGGTTTCCGCCCACCGCATACACACTGCGCCCGTAGGAGGTCTGAGTGAGGATATAATGTGCCAATAAGAATACAATGATGAGGATGATGACCGGCACCGGGATTCCTGCGATACTGCCTTTACCAAAGAACTTGTAGGCATCTGATTTGATCGGAATCGGCGAGCCCTTTGTGTATACAAGAATCACACCGCGAAGCAACGTCATCATACCAAGGGTAGAAATAAACGGCGGGATACCACAGACAGATACGAAAAATCCATTCACTGCACCGCAGGCAATACCGACTGTCAGGGATACTGCGACAGCCACAGCCGTATTGCCGGTCGATGCCAGCACACCGGAGGCCAGTACACCGGATAATCCCAGAATAGAGCCAACGGAAAGGTCAATACCACCGGTTAAAATTACAAATGTCATACCGCATCCGACAATTCCCGCTACCGTGATCTGCTTAAAAACATTGAACAGGTTTGTCACACTCAAAAAGCTTGGAGACAAAATCGTTGCAAATACACAGATCACAAGAAGGATCAACACGGAGCGGTAGATATTAATCTGATTGATTAATTTTTTCTTATTCATTTTCACTGACTCCTCCTGACGCATAGGCTAATATTTTTTCCTGATTCATCTCTGACTTATCAATTTCCAGAACGGTATATCCCTCACGCATGATCACCACGCGGTCACTCATGCCGATCACCTCGGGCAGATCCGTTGAGATCAGAATAATGCTCTTTCCCTGCTTTGTCAGTTCATCCATAATCTGATAAATCTCTGCCTTTGCGCCCACATCGACACCACGGGTAGGCTCGTCCAGAATCAGTATGGACGGATCTGCCTCCAGTACCTTTGCGAATACAACTTTCTGCTGGTTTCCGCCGCTCAGCTTTCCGGCAAGCTGAGCCGGACTGCTGATCTTGATATTCAGGCGCTTTACCTCTGCATTGATATTTTCTGTTTCTTTTGCCTTATTCAGATACAGACCATTGCTGATCTTATCCAGAGACGACATGGAAATATTTTCCCGGATATTACGGATCAGGACCAGTCCCTCCTGCTTGCGGTCATCTGAGACAAACCCGATACCTGCTTTTAAAGCTTTTCGTGGTGAGGAACAATCTTTTTTCTCTCCATTGATGATAATTTCCCCATCCGTCATCGGCAGTGCACCATATACGATTTTGGATAGTTCGATCGTTCCGGAGCCAAGAAGTCCTGCCACACCAAGAATTTCTCCTTTGTGCAGCTTTAAGCTGACACCGTGTACTCCCTTTCCGGTTACATTGCGAAGTTCCATCGCAACATCCTGTTTTTCATAATTTCGTTTCGGATAAAGGTTGGTCACACTCCGTCCTACCATCATGGAAACCACATCATCATAATCGGTTTCTCCGATTGCTTTTGTCGCAATGTATTTTCCATCCCGGAATACGGTCAGCCGATCTGAAATCCGGAAAATTTCATCCATACGGTGTGATATGTACAAAATAGAAATTCCCTTTGCCTTCAATTCCGCAATGATCCGGAATAAAATCTGAATTTCCTCATCTGTCAGTGCCGCAGTTGGCTCATCCATGATAATAACCTTTGCACCGATCGTCAGACATTTTGCGATCTCCGTCATCTGCGATTCTGCTACCGACAAATTCTTTACTTTATTGCGGCAGTCAAATTTTAAGCCGAGCTTTTTCAAAACCTCATCCGCATCCTGATAAAGCTTTTTCCAGTCAACCACCCCAAGCTGTGTTTTCGGCAGTCTGCCAAGGTACATATTCTCTGCCACAGAAAGCTCAGGAACCATATTAAATTCCTGATAGATCATGGCAATCCCCATTTTTTCCGCTTCCTTGGTTGAATGGAATACCACCTCCTGGTCATTGATGTACATATGACCGGAGGTATAGCCCTGCGCGCCTGCAATGATCTTCATCAGGGTTGATTTGCCGGCTCCGTTCTCCCCGCAGAGCGCATGAACCTCCCCCCCTTTCACATCAAGCTTTACCCCATCCAAAGCCTTTACGCCCGGGAATGTCTTAACAATATCCTCCAGGCGCAATATAACACGATCCCCCATTTTCCGCCTCCTTCGGGTTTCTTGCACTAATAAGCGCAGCCTGCAGTAAGGATTACATTAGTATAGCCTGTAAACTCTCCCGTAAGAATGATTGCTTTCGCGTTTGCGCTTCTGGCTTTTAATTCTGTATGCGGAATATACTCCACCGGAAGTTCCGCCGGAAGAAGCGCCTTTGCCTTTTCATGAAACTCTGGCGTTACACGGAGTGCCTCATCCGCAAAGGTAGCTTTTTCAACCACAATATATTTTAAGATTTCCTCCAGTACATCCAGATAGGCAGGATCTCCCGGTCTCCAGCCAAGATCGATGCGTTCCACCCCTTTCGGGATCGGAAGTCCTGCATCTCCGATCACCAGTGTATCCTTATGACGCAGTTCCGCGAGCACTCTTGCCAGCTGCGGATGTAAAATTCCAGTTTTCAGCATAATTTCTTCCCCCTATTTTTTATGTGCATTTAAAAAGTTATCGATTTCACTTCTGACCGGCATAGATGGTGTCGTTCCGATTTTCTGAACAGATAATGCAGCCAGCGCATTCGCAAAATCTGCTGCCTCCCAGATATCCTTATCCTCGGCCAGTGCCGCCAGAAGTCCCCCATTGAAGGCATCTCCGGCACCTGTTGTATCAATTGCATTAACCTTATAAGCCGGGATAATTCCTTTTTTATCTCCGGTGTTGATGTAAACACCTCTGCCCCCCAGAGTAATCAGCACTCGTTTTACTCCTTTGCCGAAAAACCACTCAGCTGCTTTATCTGCCGCTTCTTCACTGTCAACCTTCACACCGGTCAGGATTTCTGCCTCTACCTCATTCGGTGTGATCAGATCAACCTTGCTGAGAAGTTCATCACTGATCGGCTGTACCGGCGCAGTATTTAAGATAACCTTAACACCCTTTTTGCAGGCAATATCCACAATGCGCTCTACCGAAGATACATTCGTTTCCAGCTGGGTCAGCATATATTCACAGCCATTCAGCAGATCCTCCAGAGAATCTACCTCCGCATCAGAAATCGTATTGCAGGAACCCAGAATCACTACAATCTCGTTCTGACTGGTATTTTCATCTACCATGATCAGCGCACAGCCGGTCTCGGTATCATCTGAATACAGGATACGGTCCTGCTTCATGCCAAGCTCCTTCATGGTATTTAATGCAATATCAGCAAAAGTATCCCGGCCAAGCTTTGTTACCATGGTCACATCGGCTCCGGCTTTATGAGCAGCCACGCCCTGGTTGAATCCCTTTCCTCCCGGTCCCATTTTGAATACGGTTCCTTTTACGGTTTCTCCTGCTGCCGGAAGATGCGGGGTTCTTCCCATCAGATCCACAACAAAGCTTCCAAATACAACTGTTTTCTTCCCCATAAGCTGTCTCCTTCTTTCCTTTTTATCCCCAAACTGCTACAGCAACACAATTCCATTTCCGGCACCGATCCGGTCTGCGCCTGCTTCTACCAGCGCCTTTGCCGCCTCCGGTGTGCGAATACCGCCGCTTGCCTTTACCTTTGCACGCTCGCCAACGGTCTTTTTCATCAACGCCACGTCTTCCACAGTAGCACCACCGGTAGAAAATCCGGTTGAAGTCTTTACAAAATCCGCTCCGGCTTTTACAGATAATTCGCACGCCCGAACCTTCTCCTCATCAGTAAGGAGGCAGGTCTCAATAATCACTTTTACAACTGCGCCTTTGGATGCTTCAACCACTGCACGGATATCATCTTCCACGTAGTTATCATCTTTATCTTTCAGTGCACTGATATTGATAACCATATCCACTTCATCGGCTCCGGCTTTTACTGCTTCAGATGCCTCAAAAGCCTTGGCTGTCGTCAGCATGGCTCCCAACGGAAAACCAACCACACAGCAGGTCTTTACTTCACTGCCCTTTAACTCGTCAGCCACCAGCGGAACAAAGCAGGTATTTACGCAGACAGATGCAAACTCATGCTCCTTCGCTTCTCTGCAGTAACGGATGATGGTTTCCTTTGTTGCGTCTGCCTTTAACATTGTGTGATCGATCATGCGATTTAAGTTCATAATACTCTCTCCTTTATAATAAATATTTCTCCTTCTGTATGTAACCGGTTACATATTGTTTCAAAGAAAAATGTGCATCTTACATACACATTTCTTTCGTACTCTTTTCTGATCCTCGCAGAATGACCCGATACGGAACCAGAATCCTTTTTCCGCGCTGCCGGTTCTTACTGTCTGCAAAGCATTCCATGAGAAGCTTCATAGCCTCCATTCCCTGTTGTCTTGCATCACGCTCCACCACAGACAGCCTGTAATCAATGACTTTCAGTGTTTCGATATCATCAAACCCCAAAAGTGCGATCTCCCGTCCCGGCACCATGCCTTTCTCGGTCAGATATTTTAAGCACCCGAGTGTTGATTCATTGTTGGATGAAAAGATTGCTGTCGGCGGATCCTGCTGTTCAAGCAGATACTTTGTTGACTCATAGGCTTTCTCACTCTTGAAATCCCCATAGGCAACATATTCTTCCCGTACGGGGATCCCTGCATCCTCCATGGCCTGCCGATATCCCTGAAGCCGCTCTTTTCCGGGCTTCGAAGTGCCTGGTCCGGCAATCACAGCGATCTTTTTATGGCCATTCTGGATCAGTGCCTCCACGCCGTCATACGCTCCGCCAAAATTATCAACAAACACTCCATCAAAACGTGCTCCCCGGATATCTCGGTCGATAAGGACAACCGGGATGCCGGATTCTTCCAGCTTGAGCAGACTGTCCTTTGTAACCGTATCCAGCTGGGAGACCGGCGCAATGATCACGCCCTTCAGGCGTTGGCTGATCGCTGCATTCAAAAACTCATGTTCTTTGCCCAGGGTCTCATTCGTTCCGAAATATACGATGTTGTAGTGATAGCTGTCCGCAATTTCACCGATTCCGCTGATGGCCTTAAAAAAGAACTCATTTTCAATATCCGGAATGATCACGCCAATACTCGGATTGTCATTAATACTTAAGTTCCGCGCGATCGCACTGGGAACATAATGATACTCCTCCACCGCTTCCAGCACCTTTTTTCGTGTTTCTTCTTTTACATATCCAGAGTTATTCAGCACTCTTGAGACTGTGGCAGAAGAAACGCCTGCACGCTTAGCCAGTTCTTTAATATTCATTTAAAACGTCCTCTTTCGCTTCCATTTTAGGAAACCGATTACATATATGATATTAACATACAAACCATGAAATGTAAACGGTTTTTTGTAATTATGCACAATTTTTCTTTTTTTACTATGTCAGCCGATATTTTAACATCAAACTCAGAGAAAAGGAAGCCCTTTATTTCCCAGAAATAAAGGGCTTCCTCTGTCCCACCGTATCATTCCCTTCCGGCAATCATCCGATAAAACAGGGACGAAAAAAGGCACAGAAGCACGATGGATAACACGACACAGTCCAGCTGAAAAACCTGGCTGCCATAAATAATAAGATAACCAAGTCCTCTCCTTGCCGCCAGGAATTCTCCGATGATCACCCCCACCAGACACAGTCCCACATTGACCTTCATATTGCTCAAGATCAGAGGCACAGAGCCAGGCAATAATACCTTTGTGAGCACATCCTTCTTCGTTCCTCCAAGAGTATAGATCAACCGGATCTGATCCGGATCCATAGAGGAAAATCCGGACTGCAGCGTCAGGATTGAGCCGAACACAGCTACGGAAACCGCCGCCGCGATGATGGTATGCACATGACTTCCCATCCACACGATCAGCATAGGAGCCAGAGCGGACTTTGGAAGGCTGTTTAGCATCACCAGATACGGCTCCAGGATTTCCGATGCACTCCGGCTGGACCACAGCAGGACTGCTGCCGAAATTCCGATTATCGTAACAATCAGAAAGCTGACAATCGTTTCGAACAGTGTGATGCCGATATGGGAAAAGATGCTGCCATCCAGCACCATCTTCCGGAAACAAAAAAAGACTCTGGACGGCGAGCTGAATATAAAATCATCCACCATATCCAGTCTTGTACAGAGCTCCCACAGGGCGAGAAACAGCACCAGGATCATGACTCTTATGGTTCTGACTTTTCTCTCATGATATTTTTCCTGTTCTATATATGCTTTCTGAAACCGATCCACGGATTGAAGCTGCGGATTGTTGTCTGCCATCTTCCTTCCTCCAGTATTCTTCTTTTCTCTATTATATGCCAGAAAACCACCGTGGCTTCTTTCCGGAAACTACTGTGGTCTTCTCATTTTCATGCTGTATTTAATTACTTAAAAATCCCTTGCCGATGATCTCACTGGAGTTGGAGATCAGGATGAATGCGGTCGGCTCCACTTTCTTGATGTAGTTGCGCAGGTGCACGGCCTGACTGCGTTTCATGGTTGTCATAATAACGGTCTTGCTGTGATGGGAAAAAGCGCCCTGTGCCTTGTAAACAGTGGCACTGCGGTTTAACTCCCGGATGATGAAATCACAGATCGGATCCGGATCATCACAGATGATATGAAAGCATTTACAAAGGTTGATATTCTCGATGACACCGTCAATTACCAGGGACTTCGCCATCAGTCCCAGCGAGGAATACAGTCCGGTAGTCGGTCCGAATACAAAAAAGGACATAACCACAGAGGTAATATCCACCACCAGAAGTGCCGTTCCGATATTCATGCTGGAATGTGCCTTTAAGATCATGGCAATGATATCGGTACCACCGCTGGACGCTCCGATGTTAAATAAAACTGCGGATCCAACGGCCGGAAGGAAGATTGCAAAGATCAGTTCCAGCATCGGCTGGTCGGTAATGGTTCCTGCTAACGGAACAAAGCGGTCCAGGGCGCTTAAGCTGAAGGACATCAGCATGCTGGCGTATACCGTCTTAATGCCAACATCGGTTCCCAAAAATAAAAAGCCCATGACCAGAAGTCCTGTGTTCACTATGAACGTAAAGTCACTGGCATTCATGCCGGTCAGTCTGCTGACCACGGACGAAAAGCCCGTAACGCCGCCAAAAGAAAAGTTATTCGGAAACTTAAAAAAATAAATTCCAACGACCATGATCCAGATGCTCACGGTGATCAGTGCGTATTCCGCAATCTTACGTTTAACCGGATCTTCAATCTGCTGTGTAGCCATAATTCTCCCCCAAATTCTGCAAAAATCCGTAACTGTTCAATACCATCACAGTCACGGGCCATAATCTCTCCTGTCTGCCAGAGAGACTATAACTCGTTCCCATCTGAAAAACAAACACTATTCTGACTGGCTCAATTACAATATTATTATTGTATGATTTTCCGGTTTTTAACTGCCGGCACTGTTCCAGCTCTGTCTTGCCACACGACTGTCCTCTGCCATACTCTGCATCTCCTTAAACTTCTTTCCCTTCGGGTCCACGCGCTGCCACAAAGTGTAGGCCGAGGTCTGCTTTGCATCACTCCATGGCACTGCCTCACCCAGGCAGTAGGGGAAGTACAGATCTGCATACAGGGATGCCATCTTTTCCTTCAGATCATCCGGCACCAGAGTAATGGTCTGCTTCACCTGCTCCCGGATCACAGATTTTCCATACTGTAAAGACCAGTCAGCAAAATTAAGCAATTCCGGATTTTTCGATCCCTGTGTCTTTGCCCATGCTGCCACGTCCGCATGCCGGGTCTCAAACGTCATAGTATCGTCCAGGTCCCAGCTCAGCATACCGTACTGATTTCCGGGGAAGGAATACGGACTCAGCACGATCTCATGGATACCATTCTGCACATCTTCCAGTCCCGGGCCTGTTACATGCTCCCGGATCCGCTGTACGTGCAGATGTCCGCTGATATAAAGCGGTACCTGATACGCCTCCAGCAGTGCCGTCACCTCCGGCCCGTTCTCCATTTCACACTGAGTTGTGAACAGGCGGCTTTCCTGGAGCAAATTGTGGTGAGCCAGCACGATCACCTGAATATCATGTTCCTTTGCCACCCGGAGATGGACTTCCATCCATTTGAGTGTTGCCTCGCTGATACGCCCTTCCACATGATTTCCGTCATCATAAATACAGGAATCCATCATCAGAAGCCAGTGCTTTGCATCCAGCGGATACACATAGCTCAGGGATGCCATATCCCGGTTCGGAGACTGGTCATACCCAAACCGGTGATAGATCTCATAAAAGTCATCTCCCGTTTCCAGATACTCTGCCTCTTCCCGTTTTTCACCAAAATAGGTGGCTGCGTTTTGATTCCGGATATCATGGTTGCCGGGAATCACCAGCACCGGAATGCCTGCATCCTGAACCTTCTGCAGCTTCTCAGCCAGCAGTTCATGGTTGATCCGCTCACCATTTAAGGTGATGTCCCCGGTCAGGGCCAGAGCCGTCGGATGATTCTCGATCGCCGTTTCTACCAGCGTATCAAGCATCTCGTCACTGTACTGGTCAAGCTTGCCGTCATCGTGCTCCACCATGCTCCGGAAAGCTTTTCCGTCATCGTGGGTGGTGCTGCTCATATAATGAAGATCAGAAGCCAGCATCAGAGTCGGCGGTTCGTAGGGCTTCTCTTCCTCCATGTCCGCTTTCTCTGCGTTTCTTCCTGCCCCGTGGGTTCTGCGGCGCTGTCTCTGCTGTCTGCGATACTCCGCCAGCCATTCTTGGCGCTCCTGTTCCAGACGAGCCAGACGCTCTTCTTCAGACTCTTCCGATTCATCAAACTCTTCTCCTGAACCAGTTCCATTCCCTCCATTTTCTCCATTTTCCTTCCCGGTTCCTGGCGTTCCGTCTCCGTTCTGATTTTCGCCTGCCTGGGAAGTGCTCTCCTGCGCCGTGGACTCCCGGTTGTTTTCCGCGCCGCCCTGCCGGTTCAGTGCCCCAAGGAACCACACAATCCCAACGCAGATCAAAAGCAACGTTCCATAAATCAGGGCCATGATCTTTTTATAATGCTTCATAATTCTGTCTTAAACCTCTTTTCCGTCCAGAGTGATACCTCAATATAATAAAAAAAGAATGTGCCTTGGCACATTCTCGCGCCGAGGCGCGGTTGCTTCGGCAACCATCTGCCTTTGCGCCGAGTGCGCATCCTCGCGGAGCGTTTTTGTATGATAGGACGCAATTTCCTATCATACAAAAAACGGGCGGTATCACTACCGCCCGCCATCATATCACAGATTGACGAAAAAAGAAAGTTTTAGATAATGTCATTCACGCACACTGCGCCATACGGACGGATACTCATCCGGTATGCACTTCCTGCTCCCATGGCATGCTCGATATAGTCAATGTATTCGTCCACGATGTCATTTGGCAGCATAGCCATGATCACGCCAGCAAATCCTCCTCCGTGAATACGGCATGCACCGCGCTGTTTTTCCGCAATGAACAGCTCTGTAAGTGCCAGGGCAATGGAAATTCCCTGTTCCTGCACGCTGGCTGTGGTATAACAGTTCTGCAGCCATTTCCACGAAGAATTTCCGGATGCCGTGATATTGGCCAGAAAATCTTCGAATCGTCCCTCTTTTAAAGCTGCAACCTCTGCCTCGACCCGCTTGTTCTCCTCAAAGAAATGCAGGGCACGCATCACGGAACGGTCTCCCGCAAAGGCACGTACCTCCTGGATATTGTCGATGACCTGCTGCTCCGTTACCTCAGCGCAGACCTCCTTGCCAAAAAACTGTGCTACCTTCTTCATCTCATTCGGAACAGAAGAATAATCCGCACTTAAGTCTGCATGACCTTTTCCGGTCTGCACGATGATGAGGCTGTGATTCCGGGAAGCAAAGTCAAAGTCAATCTTCTCTACCTTTGGAGCAGCCGGTTCCAGGAAATCAATGGTAATAAGTCCGCCTACCGCGCAGGCCATCTGATCCAAAAGGCCGGAAGCCTTGTCCCAGTACATATTCTCTGCATATTTTCCGATATGGGCATAAGCAACGGTATCCATGCGTCCGTCATTGAAGAACCGGTTTAACATGGAACACAGCAGCATCTCAAAGGATGCAGAAGAACTTACACCGGCAGAGCTGATGACATTGCTAGTGATATAAGCATCGAAACCGCCAACCTCATAGCCGGATTCCTGAAATCCCTTCAACAGTCCCTTCACCAGATCTACGGTTCCGGCCTTCTTATCACTCGGCTGAAGATCGTTTAAATCAATGGTAAATTTCTGCTGGAAGGTCTCACTGATGATATTTACCCTGCTGGATTCATTCCTGGCGGCAATTCCCACACAATCCAGGTTAATGCTTCCAGCCAGTACCTTGCCATGATTATGATCGGTATGGTTTCCGCTGATCTCCGTTCTTCCCGGTGAACTGAACATAAGAATATCGTTCTCTCCAAAGTTCTCCCGGAATTTCTTCACCAGTTCCCCATAACGGCGGATATTCTCCTCCGCTTTTTCTGCTCCGTATAACTCACACATGCGGGTATATGCTGCCTCTGATTGCAGCAATTCCAAAGTTTTTGCTGTGTTCATGATAACCTCCTCCATTATATCCATATTTTCAGTATATCACACCGCATGTTTTTCGGACAATACAATATTCTTTCGTGTGTCTGTGTTTTTTTACGGTTGCATGGTATACTGTATGGAAAAGAAACCGGAAATATCCGGATACGAAAGGACTCACACTCATGAACTGGAACGGCAGCCCCTATCACACCCTGGACTTTGAGATGAAATCCCGCTTCGGACAGAAGGTCTACAAGATTGCCCTAGATGGGCACATGACCTGTCCAAATCGTGACGGAACACTTGGAACACGCGGCTGTATCTTCTGCAGTGAGGGCGGTTCCGGAGATTTTGCGGTATCACTGAATCTAAAAACCGACTGTTCTGCTCAAAACGAGGCATCCCTGATTACCACCGCGGTCCATGAGCAGATTGAAGAAGCTATCTCCCGTGTCAAACGCAAAATGGGTTCCGCACCGGATGCCTACATTGCCTACTTCCAGTCCTATACCAACACCTACGCACCGCTCTCTTACCTGGAAACACTGTTTACCGCCGCCATCCGTCACCCCAAGATTGTAGCACTGTCCATCGGCACAAGGCCGGACTGTCTGCCGGACGAGGTGCTGGATCTGTGTGCCCGCGTAAACCGGGAAAAGCCGGTCTGGCTTGAGCTGGGACTGCAGACCATCCATGAGGATACCGCCGTCTTTATCCGCCGCGGCTATCCGCTCTCCACCTTCACCGACGCATTATCCCGGCTTCGTGCGCGAAGGCTGGACACCATTGTCCACGTGATCCTGGGACTCCCCGGCGAAAACCGTGAGAAGATGTTAGAGACCGTGCGCTATCTGGCAAAGCAGGATATCCAGGGCATCAAGCTGCAGCTGCTCCATGTCTTAAAAGGCACGGATCTGGCAACGGTTTATGAACAGCATCCTTTTCCTGTCATGACCATGGAGGAATATCTTGATCTGGTCATCGACTGTGTGTCCCTGCTTCCGCCGGAGCTGGTCATTCACCGCATCACCGGAGACGGGCCGAAAGCTCTGCTGATCGCGCCGCTCTGGAGCGCAAATAAGCGCCTGGTGCTCAACTCGCTCACCAGGCGCTTCAAAGAACGGGGCGTAACTCAGGGCTGCGGACTGACGATACCGTCTTCTCCCACAGAGACTCCAAAAGAAATCCCCTCCAAATACTGATAAAACTGCGTTTTTGATTCTGTATCAGTCAGCATGCGGGTATAACCGCCGGATGAAGTTCCCGGAATCAGCTGTAATGACAGACTTTCTCCGGTAAATGCAGCCTGTACCAGCATGGTCTTCGGAATCGAGCTTCCAAAGACAAAATTGCCCAGGCTGTAAAAGATCGGCTTTCCTTTATAATACTCGATGCCCTGCAGCACATGCGGATGGCTTCCGATGACCAGATCTGCTCCTGCATCGATATAACGTCTGGCCAGTGCCCTCTGATACTCCTGGGGCATCTCATCGCGCTCAATCCCCCAGTGGATCAGAACCACAACCTTATCTCCTGAGGCATGGCACTCCGCAATCTGTGCAAGCAGCGGCTCCACCGAAACCTCATAAGAAGAAAGCATTCCGGGATGGCCCTTTGTGGCCGCCCAGTCTGCCTTCGGGATCACACGGGTTGCCCCGATCAGCGCCACCCGCTGTCCGTTTTTCTCAAACAGGACCGGCTGTTTCGCCGTATCCAGATCTTTTCCGGCTCCGGTATGCAAAATACCTGCCTGGTCCAGGATTTCACAGGTATCCAGCAGTGCATCCGTTCCATAATCCAGCGCATGGTTGTTCGCCAGCGTCACCGCATCAATCCCCATCTCTTTGAACAGGGAAACTTTTTCCGGTGCCAGCCGGAACGTATATTGCTTGTCCGGTGCCTGGGTGCCGCGGCTGCTGAACGGAAATTCCTCGTTGACTGCAAAATAATCAGCAGACTGGATTGCGCTCAAATACCCCTGATCCAGCACTCCTGAGATTCCGCCCGCCCGGCTGTACGCGTTTAAAATATGGTCAGACAGAAGTACATCGCCGGAAAACAGGATGGTCATGGAACCGTCTGCCGGCTCCACAGAATCAGAAGCTTCAGGGTTTTCTTCTAACCGGTCTGTTTCAGGTTCTGTTTCAGATCCTGTTTCAGATCCTGTTTTGAATTCTGTTTCAGATTCCGTCTCCAACACAATATCTGACGCAGTTTCCGCGACCGTCTCCGCAGCTGTGATCTTCTCATACGAAGCATGACTGCAGCCGCCTGAGAGCAGCGCCGCAAGCAGCACCGCGGCAATTTTTACAGCATGATCTCTGTGATCAGTTCCCATATTATATCCTGCCTTTTCATTTCCTGTTCCAGCACTTTTCTCGTCTCTACCGGTGCCATAAAGCATAGTCCGCAGCCTGCGGAGATGGCACCTGGAAGTGGGATGATCCGGCCCGGAAGCCCGGCTTCCTTCATGGCCTTCTCCATACGGATGGCCATGACCGTATCCCGGAATGTGATGATCAGGCGAAGTTCTTTTTTCAGCATCTTATCCCTCCCAGGCCAGGATCCGCATAGCTTTTACAGCCTCCTGCACTTCTTCCATGGTATTAAAATGAGAAAAGCTGAAGCGCACAGCTCCCTGCGTTCCTGTTCCAAGTGCATGATGCATCAGCGGCGCGCAGTGGCCTCCTGAGCGGACCGCAATATCAAACCGCTGCATCAGCTCGTCACCGACGGCAGCGGAGTCATAATCCTTCAGATTCAGTGTCACCACAGGTGTCCGGACCGCCGCGTCAAAGTCACCATATAAGCGGACTCCCGGTAAATTCTTTACGCCTTCATAAAATGCGCTCGCATATGCGTCTGCCTGCCGCCAGATCGCATCGGTTCCTTTGTCCAGAATGTATTCCACCCCGGCCCGGAGTCCTGCGATTCCGGGCATATTTAAGGTTCCGGCCTCTAACATGGTTGGCATCTCATCAGGCTGTTCTCGATCAAAGGTGCGGATTCCGGTTCCTCCAACACGAAATGGCTTTATCTTCACACCTTCACGCACGCAGATGCCGCCCATGCCCTGCGGTCCCAGAAGGCCTTTATGCCCGGAAAAACACAGCACATCGATGTGCATCTGTTCCATATCAATTGGCAGAAGACCTGCTGACTGCGCCGCATCTACCAGAAACAACGTGCCGTTTTCCCGGCACAAAGCCCCCAGTTTTTCCAGATCATTGACATTGCCGGTCAGATTTGACGCATGGGTACAGACCAGCGCTTTGGTATCCGGCCGGATACTGGCTGCCAGAACATCCAGACACATTCTCCCCTTTTCATCACAGGGGATGATGGTCAGGTCTACCCCTTCTTTTTCCTTCCGATACAAAGGACGCAGCACGGAATTATGCTCCATTTGGGTAGTGATCACATGGTCTCCCGGCTCAAGCAGTCCCTCAATTGCCATATTCAGGCTGTCGGTGGCATTCATGGAAAATGCCACCTGGTTCGGATGCGGATAGCCAAACAGTTCTCCCAGGCGGCTCCTGGTCTCTACAGCCAGACGCAATGCCTGCAGGGACGCCTCATTGCTTCCCCTTGCCGCGTTGCCTACGCTCCCGGAAACCAGAGTCTGATAAACGGCATCGGCAACTGTCTTAGGCTTATGCAGAGAGGTGGCCGCATTGTCCAGATAAATCATGGCCGCACAACCAGGTCTGCTTCAGCCATGGTCTGTGCGATCACATACATATTGGTAACACCGCCGACTTTTAATTTCTCAGTCAGTCCGTAGTAATTTAAGCAGGTACCGCAGGTCAGGATCTGCACACCGGCCTCTTCCAGCTTCTTTAAATCCTCGATGGAGTCAGAACCCTCACAGGTCAGCTTTGCGCCGCCATTGTAGAATAAAATGGTATCCGGCAGAGTTTCCAGCTGGGTCTGGGCAAATAAGAAGCCTTTGATCAGAACCTTGCCAAGCTCCTCATTGCCATCTCCCATATGATCTGCTGTAACAGCAACCACCGTTTTTTTCTTTGCCGGAACCAGGCACTGGTCTGCAGGGATCTCCTCTGCTGATTTTTCCTGTCCGCTCACATGAAGAACCACCTTCCAGGTCTTTTCTTCCTCTTTGGAGGCCTCCACGCCGTAGCCCATCTGAACCGCCATCTTCTTCAGGTTCTGGACTGCGATCTCGTTATCAACGAAAACCTCTACAGTTCCGGCTCCGTTTAAGTTCTTGATTGCCTCTTTTGCCTTGATTAACGGAATCGGGCAGATTTCGCCCCTTGCATCTACTGTTATCATACTAGTTTCCTCTCTTTCCTGATCCATTTACATTTTTACAGCACAGTGATTTCCTTCTGAAATCCGGCATCCCCTTGTTTTATGAGCCGTCCCACGATCTGGGCCGGAAGTCCGGCCTCTTTTAATTCCTGCCGGAACGCTTTGCCTTCCTCCTGGGGCACTGCAAAAAGCAGCCCTCCCGAGGTCTGCGGATCAAATAAAATCTCCTCAAGTGGGAACGGAATACCCTTAAAATCAACAAATGTTCCAACGTGGTTGCGGTTGCGCTGTCCGGCCGCCGTGATCATAAAATTCTCCGCATGGGTATAGGCTTCCTTGATATATGGCATACTCAGGGTATCCACCACCGCCCAGAGGCGCTTATCCAGCATTTCATGCAGATGTCCCAGAAAGCTGAATCCGGTCACATCAGTACAGGCATGCACCGTATACTTTTTTGAGATAGCCGCCGCATACTTGTTCAACGTAGTCATGGATGTGATGGCTTCTGCCATTGCCTCTTTGGAAGCCGCTCCCACCCGGTTTGCAGTGTTCATGATGCCGACCCCGAGCTTCTTGGTCAGGATCAGCACATCTCCTGCCTGGCCGCCGTTATTTTTGTAGATCCGGTCCGGATGCACAACACCGTTTACGGAAAGTCCGTACTTCACATCCTTATCGTTGATGGAATGACCGCCGCAAAGTACAGCTCCGGCCTCCACCACCTTTTCCGAACCGCCCCGCATGATTTCACCGAGAACATTCAGATCTTCATCCTGCGGAAAACACACAATATTCAATGCACTGATGACCTCTCCTCCCATGGCATACACATCACTCAGCGCATTTGTTGCCGCAATCTGGCCAAACACATAGGGATCCTCCAGCATCGGCGGAAAGAAATCCAGCGTCTGCACCACAGCCACCTCATCACTGACACGATAGACTGCCGCATCGTCACTGCTGTCAAAGCCCACCAGCAGATTCGGGTCGGCCGCACCGCGCTCAATCCGGCTTAAGACCCGTTCCAGAATATCCGGGCCCAGCTTCGCCGTGCAGCCGCCGCTGCTGCAAAATAAACCTCCTGCCATAATTTCTCCTTTCCTGAAATCCAGCCTTTCTTATCATAGCACAGACAGATCTGTTCCGTCCAACTGTTAAATCCGTAAATTACATCCACAGCCATTCTTTTAACAGGGTCTCATATACCTTCTGACATCGGCGGATATCTGCCTCATCCACGTACTCATCCGCTTTGTGGGCCATGGCCAGGGTACCCGGTCCATAAGAAAGACAGTTACAGTTTCCGGTAGTTCCGGCAATCACGGCCGTATCAGTGTAGCCCGGAAATGCGGAAACCACCGGTACTTTTCCAGTTTCCTGCTCAACAGCTGTCCTGATACGGGAGAGCATCTCAGCATCCTCGTGGTGTGCGATAGGCGGACGGTTTCCTGTGATCCGGATTTCTGCTTTCAGACCCGGAATTTCCTTTGCCGCGTCTTCTGCTGCAGCTTCCAGCAGTGTCTTCACATCTTCGATATGATATGGCGGTACCACGCGCATATCCACTGATACTTTGCACTCTGCCGGAACCTGGTACGGGTGGACGCCTCCCTGGATCTCACCAAAGACAATGGTAGACTTACCCAGAAACGCATCTTCCTTCAACTCTTTCACACGATTGCGGGCAGATGCCAGCATATAAGCCATGCCGGCAATGGCATCCATGCCCTGCTCCGGGCGGCTGGCGTGAGCTGCTTTTCCGTGCATAGTCACCTCAAACCAATAGCGTCCCTTGTGGGCAGTCTGGATCTCGCCGTCGGTCGGCTCCGTATCCATCACCAGGCTGTCTTTTGTGACCCAGCCAAGCTCGATCACTCGTTCCGCGCCGGTCATATCTCCCTCTTCATCAGAGGTCCCGATCCACTTTAAGGTACGTTTCGGAGCCTTGCCGTTTTCCTTCATCTGTGCCGCAGCTTCCAGAAACGCACACAGTGCGCAGGCAAGACCTGATTTCATGTCGCAGGAACCGCGGCCGAAAAATCGGCCGTTCTCCCCGTCCTCGCCCAGAGGATTCTTTGTCCAGCCTCCGGCAACCGGAACGGTATCCATATGACAGATCAACACCATTTCTTCCTTTGTCTCACCCGGAAGGACTGCCAGCAGAACCGGACGTCCCTCCCTGGTATAATCTTTTTTCAGTTCGCCGCGCTCCGGGAGCGCCGCCCGGATTTCCTGCTCTAGAAATCCGGCAATCTCATACTCTTCTTTGCCCGGATTTGTGCTCTCGATGCCAACTAATTTCTTTGTCCATGCCACTGCATCCGTATTCTGCATGTTCTTTTGCTTCCTTTCTTTCATCCCCGGCCCGCTTTCTGTTCTGTCTGCCAGGCCATCTGCCGCTGCCGGAGTCTGACTCCAATTTCATATTACTCTGCCAAAGAGCTCTTTCCTCGTTTTAAATACTGGCCCTCGCCGCGTGTTCCCACAAAATTTCCATCCGTAACGATCTCTCTTCCACGCAGAAATACCTTCTCGATCGCGCCTGTCACCTTCGTGCCCTCGTAGCAGGTATAATCTGCGTTTCCGTGCATCTTCTCTGTGGTGATAGTCCATTCCTTCTTCGGATCGATGAGTACCAGGTCTGCATCGGAACCGGTCTGGATTGTTCCCTTCTTCGGATACAGTCCGGCAATCTTTGCCGGGTTTGTGCACAGGTAATGTACCACCTGCGGAATGGTCAGATGCTCTCCCTTCACCGCCTCAGAGAACATAAGCGGCAGGCGCTCCTCCACGCCCGGCGCTCCGCTCGGGCACTGGGTAAAGTCTTTCGCGCCCTGCTGTTTCTGCTTTGCAAAGGTGAATGGACAATGATCGGTTGCGACTGCATCCAGCTCTCCGTTCTCCAGGGCCTGCCAGAGTGCTTCGTTATCATCCTTCTTTCGAAGCGGCGGTGCCATAATGGCCTTTAAGCCCTCCTGATCGTCTGCGTAACGGTCATCTGTCATAAACAGGTACTGCGGGCAGGTCTCCACGCCAAAATGCTTCTGACCACGGCGTTTCGCGCGGCGTACCTCCATCAGGCCCTGCTTACTGGATAAATGTACCACATAAACCGGTGCCTCTCCTGCGGACTCGGCCAGATACAGGAAACGGTTCACTGCCTCTGCCTCTGCCGCTGCCGGACGGCTGATCGGATGATACTTTGCCTGGGTATGTCCCTCTTTGACAAATTTTTCCCGCCAGTAATTGACGATGCCGTCGTTCTCGCAGTGGGACGCAATGAGGATGCCATCCTGCTTTGCCCGGGTCAGGATCTGCATCAGAGCACTGTCTCCAAGGCCGTAGCCGTAGGTCATATATACCTTAAAGCTGGTGATCCCCTCTTCCTTTGCAATCTCTCCCATTTCTTCCAGGACCTGTGGGTTCACATGCTGGAATACACCGTGGAATCCATAGTCGACTACTGCATTTCCATCGGCCAGTCTGTGGTATTCCTTTACCTGGTGCCACAGACTGCAGTTCTGCGGACCGAAGGCCATATGATCTACAATGGATGTGGTTCCGCCACAGGCTGCCGCAATGGTTCCGGTATAGAAATCATCGATGACACGGGCAATTCCTACATCCAGATCCATGTGCGTGTGGATATCCACAGCGCCCGGAAGTACATACTTTCCTTTCGCGTCTACTACTTCGGCCCCGGAATCCTGAAGATCGGTTCCGATCTCACGGATCACGCCTTCTTCCAGCAGAAGATCGGCTTCATATACACCACTCTCGGTGCAGAGCATTCCGTTTTTAATTATTTTTTTCATCGTTTAAACTTCTCCTATATATGGCTTTAAGCGCAGGAAAACAGCCAAGCCGTTTTCCTGCGCTTATCTTATTTTCAATATTCGCTTACTGATGAATTCTAGTACCTGTCAGACCATTGATACCATCTTTTGCTTTCTCAAGCAGAGTGATCAGAGACTCTCGTCCCGGCGCAGACTCTGCGAAAGCAACCGCTGCCTGTACCTTCGGAAGCATGGATCCAGGTGCGAACTCGCCAGCCTCGATGTACTTCTGTGCCGTTTCCGGGGTAAGCTCAGACAGCCACTCCTGATCCGGTTTTCCGAAGTGAACTGCAACCTTCTCGACTGCGGTTAAAATGATCAGGCAGTCTGCGTTTAACTGTTCTGCCAGCTTCTCTGCTGCGAAATCTTTATCGATTACTGCTGCAGCACCCTTTAAGTGATGGCCTCCGCTTACGAATACCGGGATACCGCCGCCGCCACATGCAACAACGACATAATCATTCTCGACCAGGCTGCGGATGGTGTCGATCTCGATGATGGACTTCGGCTTCGGAGAAGCAACAACACGGCGGTAACCACGTCCTGCGTCCTCAACAACCTTATATCCTTTCTCTTTGACCAGCTTGTCTGCCTCTTCCTTTGTCATAAATGCGCCGATCGGCTTTGTCGGATTTTCGAAAGCAGGATCATTCGCATCTACCTCTACCTGTGTCAGAATGGTGGTGCATCCGGTATTAATACCGCGATCCAGCATTTCCTCACGCAGCGCATTCTGCAGATCGTATCCGATGTAGCCCTGACTCATAGCCACGCATACAGACAGCGGACACGGAATGTATTTTTCCGGATTGGAACGGGTCAGCTCAGACATTGCGTTCTGGATCATGCCTACCTGCGGTCCATTTCCGTGTGCGATTACAACTTCGTTGCCTGCCTCGATCAGATCTACGATTGCGGAAGCAGTTTTCTTCACCGCGATCATCTGCTCCGGCAGATTATTTCCCAATGCATTACCGCCAAGGGCGATTACAATTCTTTTTCCCATAACAATATCTCCTATGTCCGCCTTTCGCTGCTGCTCGCACCTTGTGCAAACCGGATCTGCGATTTTCCCCCGCGGACTATTTTCATTTTTCTTTTTGAAGCAGTGATGGCAGTCCGTTTAAGGACTGCCACCGCTTTTGTTGAGCAGGTTGTTGTATAAAAAGGGATTTCCCAATTTACCAGATTATTCTGACAACAGGCAAATTATGCCATATGTCTCTCGGTTGCTTTCTCAGCCAGCTTAGCCAGAGTCTCCTGCGGGCACTGCTGTTTTGCAAGCAGGATCATAGCTGCGATGATGTACGGCTTGTAGCTAGCCTCTTTGTACAGAGGAGTACGATAACGGTCGAATACGGAAGCCTCAACCTCGCCGTCCTTGCAGGATACATCGTTGATATCAGCCGGTAAGCAGTGCAGGTACAGAGCCTTGCCATCCTTGGTGGTGGACATTAACTCTTCGGTGCAGCACCAGTCTTTGTGCTCTGCGTTCTGAGCAAGCAGCTCTTTCTCCAGAGCCTTGATACCGTCGGTATCGCCCTCAGCGTACAGGTTGGTTCTCTTCTCCATAGCTGCGAACGGAGCCCAGCTCTTCGGATATACGATATCAGCATCCTTGAATGCCTCTGCCATGGAATGGGTCTTGGTGAAGCTGCCGCCGGTCTTCTCTGCGTTCTTACGTGCAACTTCCTCAACCTCCGGCATTACCTCATATCCTTCCGGATGAGCCAGAACAACGTCCATACCAAATCTGGTCATCAGGCCGATAACACCCTGCGGTACGGAAAGCGGTTTGCCGTAGCTCGGGGAGTAAGCCCAGGTCATAGCTACTTTCTTACCCTTTAAGTTCTCAACGCCGCCGAAGGTGTTGATGATGTGAAGCATATCAGCCATACACTGGGTCGGATGGTCGATATCACACTGTAAGTTAACCAGAGTAGGTTTCTGCTCCAGAACGCCGTCCTTGTGTCCCTCGGTTACAGCGTCTACTACGTCGTGCATGTACTTGTTACCTTTGCCAATGTACATATCATCACGGATACCGATAACGTCAGCCATGAAAGAGATCATGTTAGCGGTCTCACGAACGGTCTCACCATGAGCGATCTGGCTCTTGCCCTCGTCAAGATCCTGAACCTCAAGACCAAGCAAGTTACAAGCAGATGCGAAAGAGAAACGGGTACGGGTAGAGTTATCACGGAACAGGGAGATGCCCAGGCCGGACTCAAATACCTTGGTGGAGATGTTATGCTCTCTCATGTAACGCAGAGCGTCAGCTACGGTGAAAACAGCCTCGATCTCATCATCGGTCTTCTCCCAGGTCAGGAAGAAATCGCCCTCGTACATATCTTTGAAGTTCAGTTTGTTCAGTTTGTCAATGTAACCCTGTAATACTTTATCCATGTTGATCTCCTTCTTTCATTTAAGAAATTATTATTTTTGATGCAGACCAGCGCTCACCGCACTGATCTGCCGGCTACTGAAATATTGTCTGATGATTATTTAATATCGTTGTTGGTCTTGCCTGCACGGAACTGGGAAATATCATCGGTCTTCTTGGAACCGTCGTACAGGTTTGCTGCTGCTACATACATAGCTGCGCATCTTACAAGGTCATCTTTGTAGGTGATCTCGTTCGGAGCGTGAGCCTGGCTCTCAGCACCCGGGCCAAAGCCTACGCACGGAATACCGTAACGGCCCTGGATAGCAACACCGTTGGTGGAGAAGGTCCACTTATCGATCAGCGGACGGTTACGAAGCTCTTTGGTGGAGTCCGGTCCCATACGATGATCGCCGAACAGAGCTACGTGTGCATCGTACAGAGCCTGTACATGAGCTGCATTCTCTTTGTTGATCCAGGTCGGGAAGTAGCACTCGGTCTCGTATACTTCGCCGGTCCATGACGGACGGTCGTACATATACATGGAAACCTTAACGTCATCGCCATACTTCTGAACGCTCGGCAGCTGACGGATCTCGTCCAGACAGGAATCCCAGGTCTCACCTGCGGTCATACGACGGTCAATGGAGATTGCACAGCTGTCTGCTACTGCACAACGGCTCGGAGAGGTGTAGAAAATCTGGGAAACGGTGCAGGTACCTCTTCCAAGGAACTGAGCATCCTCGTAGTGCTCCGGATTGTATTTCGGGCTCAGCATCTTAACAAGGCCCTTGATATCGGTATCTTCGTCACAGCCGTTGTTGTTCAGGGAACGAACATCAGCAATGATATCTGCCATCTTGTAGATTGCGTTAGAACCACGCTCCGGTGCGGAACCATGGCAGGAAACGCCCTTCACGTCTACACGGATCTCCATACGTCCGCGATGTCCGCGGTAGATACCGCCATCGGTCGGCTCGGTAGAGATTACGAACTCCGGAACGATTTTATCTTTGTTGTAGATGTACTGCCAGCACATACCATCGCAGTCCTCTTCCTGTACAGAACCAACGATCATGATCTTGTAGCCCTCCGGAATGAGGTTTAAATCCTTCATGATCTTTGCGCCGTAAACAGCACTTGCCATACCGCCTTCCTGGTCGGAACCGCCGCGGCCGTAGATGATCTCATCGGTCTCATAGCCTTCGTACGGATCAGCTTCCCAGTTGTTGATGTTACCGATACCAACAGTATCGATGTGAGAGTCGATTGCGATGATCTTGTCGCCTTCGCCCATCCAGCCGATCACGTTGCCAAGACCGTCCACCTCTACTTTATCGAAGTTTAACTTCTCCATCTCAGCTTTGATGCATGCTACTACCTCTTTCTCCTCGCAGCTCTCGCTCGGATGAGAGATCATTGCTCTTAAGAACGCAGTCATATCTGCGCGATAACCCTCTGCTGCCTGTTTGATCTTTTCAAAATCAAGTCCCATTGTTTTACCCTCCTGGATTATATATGTTCTTGTTTGTAGTTCGTAATGAAGTGATTTCTTTGGATTATACGGTCGGATATTCGCCGCCCCAGACGATCTTTTTGTACTTGTCCGGATCGGTATCACCCTCGGTGGAGAACATCAGAACCTTACTGTCGCGGTTCAGCTCTAAAGCGTCACGCAGCTCTTTGTATTCATCATCCTCCATGATGGTGGAGATCACACCCATACCAACTGCTCCGGACTCACCGGAAATTACCTTCGGATCACCCTTAACCGGAGCTGCCAGCATTCTCATACCCTTTGCTGCTACCCAGTCCGGGCAGGAAACGAATGCGGATACATGGTTTCTTAAGATATCCCAGCCAATGATGTTCGGCTCGCCGCATGCAAGTCCGGCCATGATAGTCTGAAGATCACCACCGACGATACGCGGATCACCGTCTCCCGCAACAGCGCCCTTATACAGGCAGGCCGCAGCGCCAGCTTCCATAACAACGAATTTCGGCGGATTCTCCGGGTACAGGTTGGTGAAATAACCAACTACTGCGCCTGCAAGGCTTCCCACACCAGCCTGAACGAATACGTGGGTCGGGCGGTTCACAGAAACCTCGCGCAGCTGCTCAGCAGCCTCACCAGCCATACTTCCGTAGCCCTGCATGATCCATGCCGGAATTTCCTCGTAACCTTCCCATGCAGTATCCTGAACAACAACACCATGCGGGGTTGCCTCAGCCTCAGCTGCTGCCATACGTACGCAGTCGTCGTAGTTTACTTCCTCGATGGTAACCTTTGCGCCCTCTTTTGCGATGTTGTCAAAACGAGTCTTGGTGCTGCCCTTCGGCATATGTACAACAGCCTTCTGGCCCAGCTTGTTTGCTGCCCATGCAACACCTCTGCCATGGTTACCGTCAGTAGCGGTGAAGAAAGTTGCCTGACCGAACTCCTCACGGAATTTCTCACTGGTCAGATAATCATATGTCATCTCGGACACGTCGCGTCCCATCTCACTTGCGATGTAGCGTGCCATTGCGAAAGAACCGCCAAGCACCTTAAATGCGTTGAGACCAAAACGATAGCTCTCGTCTTTTACAAACAGACCGCCAAGGCCAAGGCCCTCAGCCATACCGTCCAGCTTCGCAAGCGGGGTGATGGAATACTGCGGGAAGCTCTTGTGGAACTCGCGTGCCTGTTTGATATTTTCAAGGCTCATAACCGGCAGGCACTTGTCTTCGCTTTTTGGCATCTTGTTTAATGCCCAAAGAATTTTCTCCATTTTCTCTTCTCCTAACAAACTTTTTGTATTTCTCCAAACTTTTTGTTTGCTTCTATAGATATCATAACACATTCTGCCATTATGTCAAGTATGTACAAAACTTTTTTTAATTTTTTTCTCATTTTGTTTATCTGTCACGAAACCAGAATGTGTAAAAATCTGTTTTTTCCTATTATTAGGTTGCTTAACCCTTCTTCTTTCTGTAGAACGTATCTTCCAGTGGAAGGGAAGTACGGAACTTTCTGTCCATTGCATAGTAAGCACCCTGGATAGCCGGTGCAGTCGGGATGGTCGCGATCTCGCCGATTCCCTTCGCGCCGTATGCCACACCAAGAAGTTCATTCTTCTCAACATAGATGGCATGGATGTCCGGGATCTGTGTAGAACGCAAAAGCCCCAGGGTTCCGTATTTCGCCTGTGGAACGCAGTCCTTCAACGGCCAGTCCTCAGTCAGCGCATAGCCCATACCCATGAGCACACCGCCCTCAATCTGTCCCTGAATGGAGATCGGGTTCACAACCTTGCCGGAATCATGTGCTGCGTAAACCTCTTTGACTTTGCCATCGTTATCCAGGATAACAACATGGGTTGCATAGCCATATGCGATATGGCTCTTCGGGAACGGTACATCTGCACCAAGCTTGTCGGTCGGCTCAAAGTACTCATAGAAGAAGTCGCGGCCTTCCAGCTTGCTTAAGTCTCCGCCAGCCTCATCCATGGCCTCTTTCAAAAGTGCGGAAGCCCCGCGGATCGCCTCGCCGGAAAGCAGGGTCTGACGGGAACCGGATGTCGTACCGGAGTCCGGTGCATTCTCGGTATTTGCCACTGCGTTGCGGATTTTGGAGAGCGGCAGCCCGGTAGTCTCAGATACGACCTGGCAGAATACCGTCAGACAGCCCTGTCCGATATCGGATGCTGCGCAGTAGATCACGCAGGAACCATCTTCAATGACAAGTTTCGCGCGGCCCTTGTCCGGAAGACCTACACCGACTCCGGCATTCTTCATGGCACAGGCAATTCCGGCATGGTTCATATTCTGCTCATAAACTTCTTTGACTGCTTCCAGAGTTTCTTTGAGTGCCGTAGAGCAGTCTGCGATCTGGCCGTTCGGAAGCACCTTGCCCGGTTCAATGGCGTTGCGGTAACGGATCTCCCACGGAGTGATACCAACCTTCTCAGCCAGAACATTGATCAGAGATTCCAGTGCGAACTCACTCTGACATACACCAAAGCCGCGGAACGCACCGGCCGGCGGATTATTGGTGTAGTAGCCATAGCCACGGATATCGGTATTCTGGTAGCAGTATGGTCCTACAGAATGGGTACATGCACGCTCCAGAACCGGTCCGCAAAGGGATGCGTATGCGCCGGTATCAAAGTTGATCTCACAATCCAGACCGGTAAAGATACCATTCTCATCACAGCCCAGTGTAAAGGTTCCTTCCATTGCATGGCGTTTCGGATGGAAATATAAGGATTCCTGACGGCTGAATTTTGCCTTGACCGGAACCTGATACTTCCAGGCTGCCAATGCTGCGATATGCTGTACGGAAACATCCTCTTTTCCGCCAAAGCCACCGCCGATGAGCTGGTTTTCCACCACAACGCGCTCCGGATCCCAGCCAAACATGATTGCTGTCTCTTTTCTGGTATCATAAGCACCCTGGTCCGTACTTAAGATCTTAACGCCATCCTTGTACGGGAATGCTACCGCACATTCCGGTTCCAGGAACGCATGCTCCGTAAACGGAGTACGGAAAGAATTTGTAACAGTGTATTTGGACTCAGCCAGTGCCTTTGCCGCATCGCCTCGCACCACATGTCGGGTCTGGCAAAGATTTCCTTTGGAATGAACCTTCGGAGCATCTTCTCTCTTTGCCTCCGCAATGCCTCTTACCGGCTCCAGCTCCTCATAATCAATTTTGACCAGTTTCTTTGCTTTATTTAAAATATCCTCGGTCTCGGCAACAACCAGACAGATAGCATCACCGACACAACGGGTGATATCGCCCTCGGCGATCATCACATCCCAGTCCTGCTGAATGTGTCCGACTTTGTTGTTCGGTACATCTGCTGCAGTCAGAACACCCAAAACTCCAGGCAGAGCCTCGGCCTTGGACGCATCAATCTTCAGGACACGGGCTCTCGGATATTTGCTGCGCACTGCGGATACATAAGCCATACCATCCAGCTCGATATCATCCGGGTATTTACCAAAGCCTAATACCTTCTTGCGGACATCCACACGGAATGCTCTCTGACCAACACCGTACAGATCTCCCTTCTCCAGATTCTCATCGACGGAAGCCTCACCGCGCAGGATCTTCGCTGTCAGCAGGATTCCTTCAATAATTTTCTTGTATCCGGTACAACGGCAGATATTTCCGCGCAGCGCGTATTTCACATCTTCTTCCGTCGGATTTAAATTGTTCTGCAATAATGCCGTTCCGGCCATCACCATGCCCGGAATACAGAAACCACACTGAACGGCTCCGACTGCTCCGAATGCATACACAAACGCATCCTTCCACTCATCGCTTAACCCCTCCACCGTCAGAATGTTTCTTCCAACAGCTCTTTTTGTGGTCAGTACGCAGGACTTGATTGCCTTGCCATCTACCACGATCGTACAAGTACCGCAGGCACCCTCGCTGCAGCCATCTTTTACGGAATACAGCTTCAGATCATCACGCAGATAACGGAGCAGCGGCTTGTCCTCTTCGGTGCGCTGCACCTGGCCGTTTACTGTAAACTCAAAAACTTCTCCCATTATCCTTCTCCTTCTCCTTTGCTGTCTGCATCATTTTCCCAAAGCCACTGCTCTGTGCAGGCTGTCACAGACAACAATTCTTTCTGAATCCGCCGCAAGCCGCGAACTTGCACGTCCGCGGCGGATTAATGTTTTAGAAACCGGTTGTATAAATTCCGTCCGCATCACGGATGACACCACGCGGACATTTGGTTGCGCACATACCGCACGCCACACATTTTTCCCGGTCGATGACTGCATGAAAATCAATCACATGGATGGCATCGGACGGACAATATTTTTCACAGATCTTACAGCCGATACAGCTGGATGTGCAGGCCTTTCCTGCATCTGCGGCCTTCTGCTCATTGGAACATTTTGGCTGAATAGTTCCCTCCGGTGCTTCCAGACTGATCAGATGCTTCGGACATGCTTTTACACAGAGTCCGCATCCGACACATTGATCCCTGTCAACCTCAGCGACCCCCTTCTCGTTGATGGTGAGAGCGTGCAGCTTGCAGGCAGCCACGCAACTTCCGCCGCCCAGACAGCCGTAGCTGCAGCTGTGGATCCCGTCCGGATACTGTTCCAGGATTTGGTTACAGTCTTTCGGTAATGCGGCAAAATCGATCCCCTCGTTTTGTTTTGCTCCGCCGGAGCAATGAACGACCGCAATGTTTTTCTTTCTTTTCATGTGAAATCCCTAACTCCTTTTATGACCACGCGGCTGCTGCCATGCTGCACAGACAGCCGCGGGATGTTAACCCCTAATGGATCAGATATGCGTAATCCTTTAATACGGTGCGGATCACTGCAACAGCATCAGCAGACAGATCAGTCTCACCGGCAACGTCAACAGTCTCAACCTTGCCGTCCAGACGAACCTTGACCTGGGTGCCTTCTAACGGCAGGAAGCCCTCATTGGTGCTGTCGAGGAAGTCCTCCTCGCTCCAGTATAAGGTGAATTTATCTTTGTAAGGTCTTCCTCCCTTATACGGACAGAACACTTCACAGTTGCCGCACTCGTTACACATGCCGTCTACATGGATGATCTGTGCTTTGCACTTGCCCGGTACGTGGATTGCCACATTTGCGCGGTTCGGGCAGACATCGGTACATACCTCACATACAGTCGGACAGCCTAAGCAGCGGTCATCCGGAGTCTTGGAGGTGTCTCTGCTCTGAACACCCTTCTTGACAGTGTAGAGTTTCTCGTCTGCTGCAACGTTCTCTTCTGCGTACTTGTCGTAGCTGATGCCTGCGATTGCTGCTGCAGCCTTCGCAGAATCTGCGATTGCCTCAACAACGGTAGCCGGTCCTCTTCTGGAATCGCCCACTGCGTAAACACCGGCCTCGGTGGTCATCATGTTTGCGTCTACAACCGGACGGCCCTTTGCATCCATCTCTACACCAAGCTCTGCGTACAGGCTGGTGTCGATGGTCTCACCGATTGCTGCGATGATGGTGTCTGCCGGATATTCCTCGGTTCTGCCGGTGTCTACCGGAGATCTTCTGCCAGAAGCATCCGGAGCGCCAAGCTCCATAACAGAACATTTCAGTTTTCCGTTCTCTGCGCCAACCGGAGCCAGAAGCTCTAAGAACTCTACGCCATCCTCAATTGCCAGCTGTAACTCTTCCTCATCTGCCGGCATGTAGCGTTTGGTTCTGCGGTAGATCAGGCGGACATTCTCAACACCCGGGATACGTTTTGCTGCTCTTGCAACGTCCATGGCGGTGTTACCGCCGCCCAGAACTACAACATCCTTGCCGATGTTCATGGCAGCGCCGTTCTTCTTTGCTTCCATCAAAAATTCCAGAGCGTCGGTCACTTCGCCGTATGCCAGCGGGGATCTGCCCGGCTTCCATGCGCCGATGGAAACGATGACATCGGTGTAGCCTTCTGCCTTTAATGCTTTCACAGAGGTAACCTCTGCGCCAAGCTTGAACTCTGCGCCGTAAGCCTTGCACAGCTCTACATCCTTGTCGATGGAATCTGCAGAAATACGGAACTCCGGAATCACGTTGCGCACTACGCCGCCCAGCTGTTCCTTACGCTCAAATACCGTTACCGCTACGCCCGCGCGGGACAGGAAGGTAGCTGCTGCCAGACCTGCAGGACCGCCGCCGATAATAGCAACCTTCTTGCCAGCTACGCTGCCCTCAGCCTTCAGAGCCGGAAGGATCTCGTTGTATGCCTGGCTTGCTGCTGCCAGCTTGGTCTCACGGATGTGCAGAGTATCCTCATAGTAGTTTCTCATACACTTATCGCCACAGTGATGCGGGCAGATGGTACCGGTGATGAACGGAAGCGGGTTGCACTCTAAGATGATCTCGAGTGCTTTCTTCGCATCGCCGTCTACCATAGCCTGTAAGTAAGCCGGGATATCCTGCTCGATCGGGCAGCCGTTACGGCAAGGTGCGTTGAAGCAGTCGAACAGCGGAAGCTTCTTATCTACGTGGCGCTCCGGAAGCGGTTTTACAGGCTTTCTGTACATAGCCTTTGCCTCTACGCCGTCATCGATGGCTGCCAGTGCTGCTACGTTTACGCCGGAGAAGCGCTCGCTGCCGCACTCCATGAGTTCGTCTGCGATCTGGCTCATTCTCTGATAGCCGCCCGGCTTTAAGATGTTGGTAGCCATGGTGATCGGCCAGATGCCTGCGTCGAACAGCTCTTTGATATTCTCGATGGTTGCACCGCCGGAGTAGGAGATACGCAGCTTGCCATGGAACTCATCGGTCAGAAGGCGTGCTACATGGATACTTAACGGGAACAGCGCGCGTCCTGCCATGTACATCTCGTTGCTCGGAAGCTCATTTCTGGTTACGTCTACCGGGAAGGTGTTGGTGATCTTAACGCCGAACTCCAGACCCTTCTCCTGGCAGAGGTCATACAGTCTGTGCAGCATCGGAACTGCGTCAGCCCACTGAAGATCCTCTACGAAGTGATGATCATCGAATGCGATGTAATCGAATCCAAGGCCATCCAGACGTTTTCTTGCGTACTCATAACCAAGCAGAGTCGGGTTGCACTTGATGAAGGTGTTTAAGTGCTTCTCGGTGATCAGGTAGGTTGCGATACGCTCGATCTCTGCAGGCGGGCAGCCGTGCAGGGTGGACTCGGTGATGGAGTTGGAAACGTTGGAGCTGATGTTGCGGATATACTCCTCATCTACGTTCTTGAACTCGTTCACATGCTCTAATGCCCAGTTGATGCACTCTTTGAAGACTTCGGTATCTTTTGCCTCGATCATGTCGTTGATGTACTTGTCAACCTTCGGGGACTTAATGCCTTCCAGATCATAACCAACGGACATGTTGAATACGAATGCGTCCGGATCGCCGAGGTTGTACTCTTTCGCGATCAGCTTACATGCCACCCATGCTTTCACGTACTCAGCAAATGCCTGCGGAACGTACAGCTCGGTAGACCACTCACAGTTGTAGCACTCATCGCCTGCAATGATACACGGACGGCTGATGCATGCCGCAAGGTCAGCGCCATCCATCACCTGAACGGTCTTTAACTCGAAGAAACGGGAGCCAGCCACATAGGCTGCTACGATATTCTGTGCCAGCTGGCTGTTCGGGCCTGCTGCCGGACCAAACGGAGACTCGATCTTCTCTTCGTAGATCGGAAGTGCCTGTCCATTTTCATGCTTTACAATCTTCTCAATACCAAAGATGCTCTTTTTCTGCTCGTATTCGGACATGATCCAGTGCATCAGATGGCCGATTGACATTGGTCTCATAATTTCGCTCATGTTATCCTCCTGTCGGAAGCCATTTGTTTAACCCTTGCTTCCCATTTTATATAGTTTTTATATGGTTTTTATTAGTATACTCTGTGATTTAACTTACCCCAGAGCTTCTTACTCTGCTCCATGGTCCATGCGTTGATCTTCTCCTCATCAAGGCCAACAAACTCTCTGTCTTTGTAAAGTACCTTACCGTTGATGATGGTGGTGCGGCAATTTTTGCCTTCCATACCGAAGATCATATGACCGTCAATATTCTCGTCAGAGAACGGAGTGAATGGTTTGTAATCCATGATGATGATGTCGGCTGCGGCTCCCTCTTTTAAGATACCAAGAGTTCTGCCGAAATATTTCTCTGCAATGATACGGTTGTTTTCAAACTGCATCTTCACATCCTCGCACCAGCCTACATTCGGCAGCATTGCGTTGTGACGCTGGATAGTTAAGAATGCCTTCATGCTCTCTAACATATCGTGGGTATAAGCATCGGTACCCATACCAACGGTGATACCCTTTGCCATCATCTGCAGCACCGGGGAGCATCCGACTGCATTGCCCTGGTTGGACTGCGGGTTGTTGACCACCATGGTGCCGGTCTCTTTGATGATGTCCATCTCAGCCGGGCTGATATGAATGCAATGGCCAAGCAGGGTCTTCTCTCCCAGAATGCCGTTGTACAGCAGACGGTTTACCGGACGGCAGCCGTAGTTTCTCAGACTGTCGTAGACATCATTCATACCCTCAGCTACATGGATATGAAAACCGGTCATGCCATTGTTTGCCTCTACCATCTTCTCGAAGGTCTTGTCTGAGATCGTAAAGAGCGCGTGTCCGCCAAACATAGCCTTGATCATGCTGTCATCTGCATCTTTGGCCCACTTTGCGAAGTCTGCGTTCTCCTTGATGCTCTGTGCAGTCTTTTCTTCGCCGTCACGCTCGGAAACCTCGTAGCAGAGACAGGAACGGATTCCTGCTTCTTTCACGACATCGCGGATCGCAAACAGGGATCCCGGGATCTCACAGAAGCTTGCATGGTGATCGAAGATGGTGGTAACACCGTCACGGATGCAGTCTAAAACGGTAGCCCATGCGCAGGCTCTGGTTCCGTCCAGATCAAGCTGACGGTCAATTGCCCACCAGGTTCCTTCCAGAACTTCCAGGAAATTTGTCGGATTGTTTCCCACGATGGAAAGACCTCTTGCCAGTCCGGAATAGATATGGGTATGCGCGTTGATAAGACCCGGCATGATGACACCGCCGTGTGCGTCTACAAACTCAGCCTCCGGATATTTCTGCTTCATGGCATCCAGGGTTCCAACCTCTTTGATATTCTCACCATCGGTTACAACTGCGCCGTTCTCCAGGTATGGATTTGCGCTGTCTCTTGTGATTACTTTACCGTTTCCTATAAGCAGCATTAATATACCTCCTTGTATAAATTAGTTTTTTTAATTTTTTCTTGCATTCTGTATCTGTAGTTGTTATGATAAATACAGCATCAAACAAATTGTATGATGAACTGATTTGCTTTTTGAAAGGAGAAAACCATGGACAAAACAGCAATTGATTTTTATACACGCCTTGCCCGCGGTCTTGCAGCCCAGTTTGGCTCCAACTGCGAGATCGTCATTCACGATCTGGAGAGCAACGATGTAGAGCACTCCATTGTAGCCATTGAAAATGGCTACATCACCGGAAGAAAGCTCGGTGACGGACCATCCCATATTGTTCTGGAATCCCTGCAGAACGGTGCGAAGCACACGCATGACAAGCTTGCCTATTTAACAAAAACAAAGGACGGAAAGATTCTGAAGTCCAGTACCATCTACATCCGCAACAGTCAGGGTAAGATCATAGGAATTTTAAGCATCAACTATGACATCACGATTCTGCTGGCTGCGCAAAGCCACATTCAGAGCTTCACTGCCACTGCAGCGAATGACACGGAAGCCTCCGGTCCTGAGACCGTATCCATGAATGTCAGCGACCTTCTGGATGAGCTGATTGAGCAGGCCTTCCAGCGTATCGGAAAACCGGCCGCCGTCATGACAAAGGATGACAAGATTGACTTCATACGGCTGCTAAATGACGCAGGCGCATTTCTCATTACCAAGTCCGGACAGCGTGTCTGTCAGGTCCTCTGCATTTCAAAATTTACGCTTTACAGTTACTTAAACGAGATCAAAGCCGAAGACGAGGAAACAAAAGCCGAACAGGATTAAAACTGTTCGGCTTTCTTTTTGCATTAAATCATCCGGCTGTCCTTACTCTTCCGGCGGAAGGGTGAGGTTCAGGATGATCGCCATGATCGTTGCCACTACCACGGACGAACTTCCAAATACGGTATTGATCCACGCCGGGATTCCAGGTCCCTGTAAGCATCCGGATACCTGGGTGATACCAACACCAAGTGCTACAGACATACCAACTACGGTTGTCTTTCTTGCTGTCATGCCATCCTTTGTGAACAGGCGTACACCGGTCATTGCGATCTGCGCGAATACGGAAAGAGTTGCGCCGCCGATGACACACTGAGGGATGGTTGTAAGTGCTGCGGACAGACCAGGAATCAGGCCTGCGATCAGAAGCACTGCTGCGGATACCGCGAAAATCACGCGGTTTACTACTTTGTTCATGGTTACGATACCTACGTTCTGGCTGTAGGAAGCCGTCGGAAGTGCTCCAAAGAACGCACCCACGATACTTGCAACACCCTGAACCAGGATACCGCCCTGAAGCTCATTGTCCGTCGGCACACGGTCCATGCCGCCGACAGTAGTAGATGTTAAGTCACCGATGGTCTGTACTGCGTTAACCGCATATACGATAGCCAGTGATGCGCATGCAGCCGGAGCAAATTCAATCTTGAAATGCATAAGCTGAGGGAACGCAATAATGGAAGTCGTGTTCATAACATTGGTGAAATCTACCATTCCCATAAAAAGGGATACTACATAACCAACGATAATACCGAAAAACAGAGAACCCAGTTTTAACACACCTTTAGTAAAGTTGTTCAGGAACAGTACCACTGCAAAAGTCAGCAGAGCAATGAACCAGTTCTTTAAGCCACCGAATTCCGGATGTCCGGAACCACCTGCCATATAACGGATCGCGGTCGGATACAGGGAAAGACCGATGGTAAAGATAACGGTACCGGTTACGATATCCGGGAACAGCTTACGAATCTGCTTTACGAAAATCGCAAATACGATAGCTACGATACCGCCGATGATCTGTGCGCCCATGATGGCACCGATACCGAATTCACCGCCGATCGCAGTCAGGGTCGGTACATATGCGAAGCTGGTACCCATGATAACCGGGAGTGCTGCGCCAATCTTGTGGAACAGCGGAAACAGCTGTAAAAACGTAGCCAGCGCAGTGAAGATCAGTGCCGCCTGGATCATCATGGTCTTTTCTGCGTCCGTCAGTCCGCAGACACCCGCAATGATCATGGATGGTGTAATGACACCGACGATAGCTGCCAGTACATGCTGCAGACTCAGCGGAACAAGCTGGGACATTTCCGGTCTCTTCCCGTAGAAGTCAAACAACACATTGCTGTTTCCTAATTCTTTTGTTTTCTCCTTCATGCTTTTTTGAGGTCCAGACAGCATTTCTTGCTGTTTTGTTCCAAAGCACAGAAAAACGCAACTGTTAATTTTTTCACAGTCACAAGCAAAATCTGCAAAATCTATTTCATTTGCCTGCGGCAATGGGATTCTTGCCTTACAGTTTATGTTTTTTACGGTCAGCGGCCATCCCGCGGACCCACCGTGCAGGAACGAATAAACAAGTATTTAGCATCTAGAAAGACTCCCGGCCCCCACCAGAAATCTGTTTGTCTGGCCTCCCCTCCTTACTATTTTTTATTTTTGCTAAATATAATTTTGCTAACTCAATCATAACATATTATCAGGGAAATGCAAGTGTTTTGGATATTTTTTTCTCATTTTCCTTACCTTTTTTGTGCTCATTGTATACCATATTTCAAAAACCTGTATTTTTATCAATACACGTCTAACTATTTGTTTGTTTTTTGCATCATTACATTCCGCATTTTTTCCGGGGGCCTCCCTGAACGGACAGGGTTTAGGGAAAGCCGCAGATCTGCACTTTCCTCACACTGTAGAAATGTAACTGCAGCCATACGGAACAGTTACAGAAAAAAACAGGGTGAAGAGATTCGGATGCGTCCACGACCTCTTCGCCCTGTTTTCTTTTCGTTATCTATTATACACGAAATTTTTTAAATTGTGTGATATTTTTAACTTTTTTTAATTTTATACACAGTAATGAATTCTTTTTTAACCGACCGCCAGGACAATACCGCCGTCTCCCGCATACACCGTGGCAACACCGGCTGCGCCGCTGATCACGATCTCGCGGTAATTCCCGCGCTTTTCCAGTTCTGCCTTCACCTGGAGTGCACGCTCCGGACAATTCACATGCGCGATGACCGCGCGCTTTTCCTCCGGCTTACCCGCACGCCTGGTGGCAAGCTCGCACATACGGGCCAGTCCCTTGGTGATGCCTCTTGCCTGATCCAGCTTGATGATGACACCATGATCCGCTCCCATAACCGGCTTAATATTCAATGCCGTGGCAAAAAAGGCCTGCAGACCGGTGAGACGGCCATTCTTTCTGAGAGGTTCCAGGGTATCGATCACAAAATAGGTCTGCTGCTCATCTCTCATTTTCAGGATGCGCTCAGAAATCTCGCTGAAAACAAGTCCCTCCTCGTACATATCACGAATGGCCAGAGCCTCGTTTAATTCTCCGGCTGAAGCAGACTCGGAATCAATCACCAGAATGTTCTTTTTTCCCTTGCCATGTTCTTCCTCATACAGTTCTTTTCCAAGCACCGCGCTGTTATAGGTACCGCTCAGATGGCTGGACAAGGTAATAATATAGATATCGTCCGCATCACACTCACAGGCCTTCTTAAATGCCTCCGGGGAAGGACAGGCGGTTTTCGGACAGTTCGGGCTCGCCTTCACCATGGCCAGAAATGCCTTCTGGTCAAATGTTTCATCATCCATTATCATATGATCATCCACCTGAAGGGTAAGGGGGATCATCTCAAACCTCGGATCCTTCTTCAATTCCTCTGTTAAGTCCAGGCAGCTGTCACCAAAAATCTTATAGCTCATAATCTTCCTCCGACCCCGTGCTGTTTTCTGTATTCTCCGTTACCGCGCCCGTATGGTGAGCCTGCATCCGTGTTTCGCATCTGCAGCACGTTCTCTATCTGACATAGTTTTTATTACCACTTATTATAGCATAGTTTACCGATATTGCAAGCAATGGTTCCGGCACAGCGGGACGGATTTTGTTTCTGGAAAATAATATCATTGTTAATTTTTCATCAGTATGTTAAGATTTCATTAAGACCGCAACTGTATCCAGCTTCCACACAGTTGCAAACATCACATAAGGAGGTTTTTTATGGAAGTTATCAAACTGATCGGTGTCCTGATCGTCATCGTCGGCTTTATTTTAAAGCTCGACACGCTCGCCGTTGTTGTTGTGGCCGGTCTGGCAACCGGACTTGTAGCCGGCATGAGCCCTATGAAGATTCTTGAAACCCTCGGCACCGCATTTATCACAAACCGTACCGCCACTCTTTTCATTCTCACATTGCCGGTCATCGGAATCTGTGAACGGAACGGTCTGAAGGATAAGGCCGTAGACTTTATCACGTCCTTAAAGAATGCGACCACCGGCCGCCTGATCGCCATCTGGCAGATCATCCGTACCCTTGCATCCGCCTTCTCCCTGCGTATCGGAGGACATCCGCAGTTCATCCGCCCGCTGATCAATCCGATGGCCCAGGCTGCTGCCGTAGTTCAGTATGGCAAGCTGGATGAAAAGACGGAGGATGATATCAAGGGCATGTGTGCCGGAAGTGAAAACTACGGAAACTTCTTTGCACAGAACTGCTTCATGGGTTCCTCCGGCACTTTGCTGATCGTCTCCACCCTGACTGAGCAGGGATATCCGGTAGATGCCCTGCAGATTGCCGGACAGTCCGTACCGATTGCCGTGTTCGCTGTTATTGTCGGCGTGATCTATGCCCTGATCTTTGACCAGATTTTAAAACGCCGGTTCTCAGACCGGAAGAAACAGGAGGAAATGTAATATGACCTGGACCGTAAGCACCATCGTCTCGGAGATTTTCTACTGCATCATCGGCCTTTTCTTTATTTCCAACGGCGTGAAGGCGTTAAAAGATCCGGACTGCACAAAAAAACATACTACCGCGCTGTTCTGGTTTATCCTGGCATTCACCTTCATTGCCGGAGCCCATCTTCCGCGCTGGATCACCGGCGCCTGTGTGGTCCTGATGGCAGCGCTCACCGCGCTGCGTCTTGTCGCTCCGTCAAAAAGTGATGTACCGCAAGCCGCAGAAACCCGGAAAGCAGCAGACAAGACCGGCTACGCCGTATTCATTCCGCCGCTTACCCTGGCAGTCACCGCGGTGCTGGTTGCAACCTTCTTAAAGGTACTCGGCGCCAATAATGCCATCGGTATTTCCGGAACCATTGCCCTCCTTGTGGCACTGCTTCTGTTTAAGACCAAACCATCCTACGCGGTTACAGACGGAACCCGCCTCGTAGACAATGTCGGCGTGACCGGCATCCTGCCGCAGGTTTTAGCCGCTCTCGGTTCCCTCTTTACAGCTGCCGGTGTCGGTGATGTCATTGCCCACGGCGTCAGCGCCGTAATCCCGACCGGTAACCTGTTTGCGGCTACCGCCGTATACTGCGTTTCCATGGCACTGTTCACCATGATCATGGGCAACGGCTTTGCGGCGTTCTCTGTTATCACAGTCGGAATCGGCATTCCGTTTTTGATCGCGCAGGGCGCAAACCCGGTTGTTATCGGCGCGCTTGGTCTGACCGCAGGCTACTGCGGTACCCTGATGACCCCGATGGCCGCAAACTTCAATATCGTGCCGGTGGCACTGCTCGAGACAAAGAGCAAGTATGCAGTCATCAGGTCCCAGATCCCGGTGGCCCTCACCATGCTGGTCATTCATATTTTACTCATGTATTTCCTGGCATTCTAAATCAGGTACTCTGAAGCTTACTGCAACTGTCCACATTTTTACATGAAAGCGAGGTTTTTCCATGAAACTTCTTTTAACCGCATTTGATCCCTTTGGCGGAGACAAAGTCAATCCGGCTCTGGAAGCCGTAAAGCTGGTCTCTGAAAAAGTCGGAAACGTAGAGGTGGTAAAGCTTGAGGTTCCGACCGTCTTCCGCAAATCCATCGCTACCGTAGCTGCTGCCATTGCAAAAGAGAAACCAGACGCAGTGCTCTGCATCGGCCAGGCCGGCGGACGCTACGACATCACCCCGGAACGCGTAGCCATCAATCTCGACGATGCCCGTATCAAAGACAACGAAGGCAACCAGCCGATCGATCTGCCGATCTATGAGGACGGTGCTCCGGCCTATTTTTCCGATCTTCCGATCAAAGCTATGGTGCAGCACATCCGTGAGGCAGGCCTTCCCGCCAGCGTCTCCAACACAGCCGGAACCTTCGTCTGCAATCACTTAATGTACGGCGTACTCTACACCCTGGCCAAAGAATATCCGGGCGTACGCGGCGGCTTTATGCACGTTCCGTTCATTCCAGAGCAGGTAGTTGGAAGACCGGCACCGGCACCGTCTATGAACCTAAAGGACATCGCCCACGGCATTGAGGCAGCCATTGCAGCCATTGGAGAATATGAGGAAGATATCCGTACCGCAGAAGGACAGACCCACTGAAAAAAATGTGCATTGGCACATTCTCGCGCTGAGGCGCGGCTGCACACCAGCAAACACCAAAACCCGGGAGCCGTACCATACGGCACTCCCGGGTTTTTCATTTTTACATTTGCAGTTTTTTCGATTTAAAAACAAAGCTTCTGTATAACCGGACTTATCTTTTTCTTTACCACCGGAAGAAGTTTTCCAACCAGAAGCGCGCTTAAAATGGTGCCCTCGCGGATACCGAACAGACCGTGCATAAACAGAAAGGATAACACCACACCGACTGCCACAGATGAACAGTCTACAATGATCTTGATCTTGTGAAACTCGATATTCGGGAAGCAGTCGCTGATTGCAAGCGTCATGCCCTCCATCGGCATATTGACCAGCTTCACATCCATGTAGATTGCCACACCAATGGCTACCAGCACAATACTGATCGCCATCATAAGAAGCTGTCCAAAATAAGTCGGGATCACAAATCCATGCATGACACCTTTTGCGAAATCTGCAAAATAGCCAAAGATCGTGGAAAAGATCAGCTGGGTTAAGTTGATCCACTTATACTCCTTCCGCTTGATGATGACCTGCACAATCATGTAGGTTACAAACACACCAACGATGCAACGGCCAAGATCCACCTTCAGGATCAGCGAAATCACATACGGAAGCGAATTGACCGGGGATACGCCCAGGTTGGAATTCACGGAAAAAGCTACGCCGAACGCCAGAAACATAAGTCCGACACAGTACAACAGTATTCTCATTAACATCTTCATATTTTATATCTTCCCCTTTTTTGTAGTTGATAATATTATAACGTACCCTAAAAATTATGTAAATATAGATATGTCAAAACTGATATAGGGGATTTTAACAAAATTTAAACAGAGAATTTTTGCACTTTTCTTTTCCCGTTATGTTTTTAACGTTTTAAATCACTTTCTTATTTTTCAGCTCTTCCAGCTGTTTTTCTGTCAGCCCTAACATGCCGCCGTATACCTCTTCATTACTGCCTCCAAGCTCCGGACTGCACTCGTATTCTACCTTCACTGCGCTCATTCTCGGAGCGAATCCCGGAAGCTTCACCCTGCCGCGCTGCGGATGATCAATTTCAACCATCATGCCACGCTCATAATACTGCGGATCCTTTGTAATATCATCTACGGAAAGCAGTGCGCCTGCCGGGATATCTGCCTTACACAGGATATCCATAGCGGTAAACTTATCGTAATCCTTTAACCAGTCTTTGATCGCACCATCACAGATATCTCTGTGTTCATAACGACTGCGCGGAGTTGCCATCTCCGGGCATACATCCTGTTTTAAATCCGGACGTCCGATGACATCACAGAGATTATCCCACTGTTTGCTGCCCGGATGACGGCTGCAATAAATATGAACATAATCATTCTTTCCAAATGGCTTACATGGGTAGGTGTCAGACGGTGCTACGTCTTCAAGCGGCATGCCATTGCCAACCCGGCGGTTCGGAACCATGCCATTATTGTAATACGGCTCCCACTGGGAACGGGAAAGTCCGATCATGAAATCCTGCATTGCAACGTCTACACGCTGGCCAATGCCCTCGCGCTCACGCTGTAAGAGTGCTGCAATGATACTCATGGCTAGGGTAATACCGGTACCGGAGTCTGCTACGGAAATACCACACTTGATCGGCTGATTCGGAAGTCCGGTTGCAGAAACCATAACACCGGTGTGGGTTGCGATCGGGTCAAATGCCGGGTAATCTTTGTACGGACCATCCTGTGCAAAGCCCTTTAAGCTGGCATAAATGATCTTCGGATTGATTTCCTTACAAGCCTCATAGGTCAGACCCAGGTTGTTCATGGATCCCGGTCCCATATTCTCTACGATGACATCGCTCTTTGCAACGAGATCCTTTAACAGCTGCAGTCCTTCTGGAGATTTTGCGTTGCAGGTAATGGATTTCTTATTCATATTCATAACCAGGAATCCATAGGTATCAACACCCGGATTTGCCTGGGAATAACGTCCCAGCTCCCCCTTTACCGGGCGCTCAACTTTTAATACTTCTGCGCCCAGCCATGCCAGAGTCTCCGTACAAACAGTACCAGACTCAAACTGAGTCATATCCAGTACACGGTATCCAGAAAGCGGTCCTTTACATGCCATAATTACATTCCTCCAATTCTTGTTTTCGCCAAAGTTGATTTCTGTTTTTATTTTGTTTATCTGCCCGGCTTTCGCAGATCGTGCTATGCCGGACAGACAAAATTTTTTATTGCTTTATTTTTTTGCTTCTTTCGCCTCTTTGTTTGGAATGACGCGGTTCTCAATGAACTCATCGACCAGATTGGTCATGGTCTCCGCATTCCACTTGCGCGGGTTGACCGGATCTGCATGGAATGCAAGAACCGGGAATCCAGCCTCTTCTAGACGTTTCTTAATGAAATAGCTTCCCTCAACAGCCTGCATATCGTTCTCCGGGATCATGTAAACGACACCGTCGATATCGTTCTGCTTTGCCTGCTGTACGAACCACTCACTGTTCCACGGCGGCATATGGAGGAAATCTTCCATTCCGATGAAACGGGCTGCCAGTGCACGAAGCGGATCTTCTTCCACATGATTGCGGATATACGCGTCAGCACCCATAGCCAGGTACATGGACCACATGAAGACTGCGCCATACTTCTGCTCAAAACGCTGATAGAAACCGAAATCCTGCCACATACCGCGGCCAAGCCACATCAGGCGATATTTCTCATTCGGAACAGCAGCCGCACCTTTATCGATCAGCTCTTTGATCTCTTCATAGAGGCTCTTTGCGTGTGTAGCTGCCCACTCGGTACCGCGCTGCCACTGTGCCTGCATGACAGCATTGATGGTATCCACTACGGTAACCGGAACCGGATGGCTTGCAGCGATCATATCACGGATCTTTTTATAGTAGCCTTCCTGCTCATTGATCAGGTCCATGACATGCTGGAGCTTGTTCATATCCATCATCTTTCCAGTCTTCATCTCCAGATAGCTGATCAGGGCTTTCAGCTCTTCGACTGCCAGGTCGATACGGTCTTTATCGTACAGCTCTTCCCAGCGGTCTGCAGTCAGCTCATACCAGTTTAACGGGGTCTTTCTTGCAACCGTATTTTCCATGACGTACAGATCAGCACCATAGTTCTGTGCAATCAGCCCAAAGATCTTGCTCTGGCAGTCACCGGTCAGACGGGTAATGCTGATGGTCGGCTTCGGAAGTCCGCCCCACGGTCCAAGAGGCTTGCCCTCTTCGTCCAGCTTGTGGTCATCCGGGTCAAAGCTCTCTGCCAGTGCCTGGGCATCATAGCTGTTTAAGTCATTGCGATAGCCATTGTCTGTCATCAGCTGGGCATACTTGCGGGTCATACGTTTTGCTCCGCAGATTGCAGCCCACCACTGGTTTACAACAAACGGAATGTCCATGGCACGGAAGATTTCCATCGGCACATCGGCATTCAGGATCGCGAAATCGCATCCTTCCCGCTCTACGCGGGCTTTCATATCAAAGAACCACTGTTTCTGGTAAGCACCTGCTGCTGCGGTTGCTTTCAGTTTTTTCACAACGGAGGATTTTGATCCGGTTGCTTTCTTTTCTTCTGGCATCACTGATCCCCTCCTTTTCCTGCTTTCAGTTCTTCTGCAAATGCAGCGAGTTTTTCGTCCAGATCTTCATTTTTTGCTGCCGGCCAGAGCATTCTGCCAAAGGTGCAGGACTTGATGCCGCGGGCTGCAAGACTCTTTCTCTGGTTTGGCATATCCCAGGTAGCAACTTCGTCGTAAAGATTAGTATAGAAGATGACTGCCTCCGGCTTGGTCTCATCCACCTCACGTTCCAGTGCCTCCACACGCTGGGAAACAAATGCTTTCTTTGCAGAAAACTCTCTCAGCATATAGCGGTCTACCAGTGCACGGGTTACCGGGTACTCCAGATTGAAGTCACGGTTGTAATAACGGTCTCCCCAGTTGGTATCTTCTCCGACGACCACAAGACCCTGTGCCTCGATCTTCTCGTAAAGTGCGGTATCTTCATGCTCTGCTCCGGTGTAGAAGACACGCGGTCCTTCCAGTACCGGCCAGCTCTTTGCGTCTTCCGTAACCTGACGCACCAGCTCAGTGTGGGCTGTACGCTCCATGAAAAGTCCGGCTCCGATGATCACCATCGCTTCGCTTCCGGCAATGTGTACCTCGTCTCCATGACGGAGGGCTGCCATCTCGCGCAGTGCCTGACGGTTTTCGTTACAGATCTTTCCGGCTTCACGGATTGCTTCATCCGTGATCTCATGTCCGGCCCACTCTTCTACCTGTTTGCGGAACAGGTCCATGACAAATTCATTCCGTTTCTGGTGCATCTGGTGTCTGGTAAACAGCCAGTCAATGAATGCAAACGGAGGAAGGTTCTTCTCCGGTTCTACACGGTGCAGTTCTCTTAAATACAGGAAAATACGGATTACCACGTCGGTACTGTTGGAGATTGCCAGCGCATCCAGCTGTTCTCCATAAGTGCCGTCGATCAGTTTTTCAAACTGCGCACGGACAACCGGCTCAAAAGCGTATTCCAGATATTTGTTGGTTTCCTCGAGCGAGCGGTCCGGATCTGCATAGATCTGAACCGGCAGCATGTCTGCTGCGATCAAAAGTTCATCCGGAACATCAAATCCCAGTTTACCAACTACTTTTTTCCCCTGGGCGCGCCACTTTGCAGCTTCTGCGTCCCGGTGATCCCAGACTTCTTTCAAAGCAGTAAAGGCTTTGCTCTCCAAAGCACAATTACGAATGCTCATCGGTGTGTCACATCCTTTCTTATTCTTCTTCTAGAACCTGTACCCAGCCATCTCTCCACACCAGACGGATGTGAAGCTTTTCCTCTTCGGAAATCTGACGTACATATTCTATAACCTCTTTGGCTTCCTCATAGGTCGTAAGAACTTCCGGTGCTCCTTTTTTGTTGATATAGCACGGAACAAATCCAAACTCCGAAACTCCCTCTTTTGTGATTTCCATACGGGCCAGCATGGTCTTTCTGCTTTCCGGATTGAATGCATAAAATGGCATGTCCGGATCCGGCGTAAAACCAAACAGTTTCTTGCGCTGTGCGATCCAGCGCAGCCGCTCCGGGCTGTTATTATCGCCAGTCGGTGTTAATGCATGGGTTACACAGACGAAGTTGCCAAGATTGTGGTAAATTGGTTTTCCACGGTATACTTCAATTCCGCGGAGAATATGGGCATGATGTCCGATCACGGCATCTGCCCCGGCATCGATTGCGGCATGCGCCAGTGGTTTTTCATACATCTGCAGTTCTGCATGGGTATGTACCATTCCTTTGTGAAGCGCCACAAACAACACATCGCACTCTTTTCGCGCTGACCGGATCTCCTCCTGCATCTCTTCCACGGAATCCGGTTCCGGGAATGTGTAAACCCGCGCCGGAAGTCCCGGTGTCGCCCGCGGCGATGGCTCATGGTGCGTCAGGATCTGCACGTAAGAAACGCCTGCCTTATGGGAGGTTGCCCAGCCTTCCCTCGGTCCAACCGCATTGTAACCGATCAGACCTACCCGGATTCCTTTCCGCTCTGCAATCGCAGGCGTTTTGGCCTCCTGGATATTTCTTCCGGTTCCGGTTACCGCAATTCCAAGACTTCTTAATTTATCCAGGGTATCTACAATTCCCGGTACCCCGTTATCGTGGGCGTGGTTGCCGCAGGTGGTGCAGAGATTAAATCCACAGTCTTTCAATGGATTTAAATTTTCCGGTGCCGCAGGCGGTGCCGGAATGTCCGTACTGTTTGCCTCTCCACGGTCCGTATGAGGAACCTCGATCTGTCCGATCACAAAATCGCCGGAAGACAACAGTTCCCGTGATGGCTCAAAAAAGGAATAAGGATCCGGCTCATCGACAATGATGTCGCCCGTGGCAAAAACCAGGGCACGCTGCGGATCTTTGTTCGATCCATCTGACATAGTTTCCCCCCTCTTTCTGAATACAAAGGTGAATCTGCTTATGCAGACTGATGTATTCTTCTATCTGTTCTTTATTGTACCTTACTTTCTACGGTTCTGACAGGGCTAATGCGCATACCTTTTTTCAGTTTTTATGTGCACCATGCCCATTTTTGCTTCTAATTTTATTTTTATATGTGAGATCCACACATTTTTCTTGACAGAACCCTCTTATTTTCCTACTATAATCCGTGGAATCACAATCTACATAATGAAAGGAACTTTCCATGAGTATGTACACCCGCGCCATGCTGAATGCATGGCTGAAAGATATTATCCTGGTAAACCACCCCGGAACCAAAGAACTTGCCTCCGACGGCGGTATCGTTCTGCTCACCAGCCCTGACGCAGCACTCTCCTCCGAGTATCTTTACATCGGAACTTCAGACATCGTCACGCAAATCCTGGAAAGTATGACACATTCTGCGGAATATGAGCAGAAACCGTCCGCAGCCACCAGTCAGGAAACAGCTCCGGCAGCCGGTATCTGCCTCATTTCTGCCGGTCCCTGCAGTGTTCTCGCAGACATCTGCATTCCTGAACATATCACATTAATAGAGACCTCCCTGCCGGTTTTGGAACTTTACAATCGTGTCCACGAATATCTCCACCGGTTCCGTGTCTGGGATACCGGACTGCAGCGAATCGTAGATACCAATGCCGGACTGCAGGCACTTCTGGAACAGGCTTACAAAGAACTTCCGGCTACCATTCTTCTGGTCAATGCCGGTTACAAAAAAATAGCAGCCGTTTACGACCCTCATATCCAGGACTCTACCGCAGATGAGCTTAGAGAAAACGGCTACCAGTCTTTCGACACCATCCAGTCCATCCATCACCAGCAGGTTGTGAAACACGGAGAAAACATGGAATATGCCGAGTATATTTCCGATCTCAGCCATAACTATACCATTGTCCGTCTGATCCACTATCGCGGAGAACTGGTAGCCCGCCTCTGCGTGATCTTAGACGGACCAGCGGCAGATCCCTGTATATCCGACTTCAATGAACTGCTTTCCCGCTATGTTGCAGATTATATGCTCAGCAACCATCGCACCGACTACAGCGGAAATGCCCAGTTCGGCGCGCTTGCCGCCGATCTGATCGAGTGCCGCATCGCCAACGAAGAAGAGCTGCAGCAGCGTCTCAAGCAGATCAAACTGGCCACGAGACGTTATTACCACGTTATGCTGATCAATTTCCCATCGGACACCGAACGCAACAAAAACATTCCATGGAACTACATCATCAATCAGCTGGAATACCTGTTTCCATTCAGCAACATTACCACTTATAAAGGTGAAATTCTGCTTCTGATCCGGAAAATGAAGCGCCGCAGCCGCCTCTCCTTTAATCAGGAAACGCTGTTGAAGCTCCTGGAAAGCTACAACGGGTTTGCCTGTGTCGGAAATGCCTCGGAATTTTTAATGTCTCTTCCGCCGGTCTACCACCAGACCCATGAATCACTGCGCATCGGACAGAAAATGCACCCTGCAAAACGGATCTATTATTATGAAGATTACAGCATCTACCACATCATCGAAATGGCAGCAGAATCTTCCATGCAGAAACTTGGCAGCCGCAATCTGGTACACCTGTGCAACAATGAACTGGTAGGACTTCTCTTATATGATAAAAAGCACAACACCAACCTGGTGCAGATCCTCCAGGCTTACTTAGAGCACGAACGTAATACTACGGAAGCAGCGAAATCCCTGTTCATCCACCGCAACACCATGTTAAATAAAGTACATAAAATTGAGGAAATCATCGACAGCAGCCTGGATGAGCCGATGCTGCGGGAGCGTCTTTTATTCAGCTGCCGTGTCATCGAATACATGTCCAGATACTGTCATGAAGATATCCTGGTATTGAAAAGAAATATGGAAAAAGAGAATGAAAAAAGAGCAGACACCTGAACGCGCCTGCTCTTTTTCTCTACATGAAATATGTTTTTTAGAACGGGATCACACCGATCACACCTGCGATCACAGATACGAGTAAACTCATGCCAAATACCCACGGGAAGCAGTATTTTAAGTTAGACGGCATATCGACATCTGCAAGACCTAATGCCAGGTACGGAGTCGGACCAACCAGGCAGAGGTTTGCGGACAGACATGCACCGATCAGGAATGCTGCATTCAGCTGAAGCATGGTGGAACCGTATGCGGTAACAACGTTTGCCATGATCGGGGCAACTGCCATGTACACGGTATCGGAACCAAGGAACATGGACAACGGAACGCTGAGTGCACTGATGATCCAGGTGATGTGGCTGCCAAGGCTCTCCGGAATGATTGCAAGGATCAGGGCTACCATGCCATCCATCATGCCACTGTCTTTTAATACACCAACCAGAACACCGATGGAGAAGATGATCATAATCATGTTCAGAGCTGTACCACCGAACTCTTTGACTTTCTTTGTCTGATCCTTCGGATTCGGGAAGTTTACGACCAGGGCAACTGCAAGAGCTACCATGAAACCAAGGTTGGATTTTACAACACCGGATAACATTGCAATCAGGATTGCAACCGTAAGGATGATATCAAAGTAAATAACCTTCATGGAGACTTTGGTCTCTACCGGCTGGTTTAAGGTTGCCTTTAATGCCTTGAACTCTTCTTCGGTCATGCCTGCGCCATTCTTACGCTCCAGTTTTGCTAACGGGATTACGATCAGGTAGCTTAAGATGAGGCAGATAACCTGTAACGGCAGGACATAACGCCATAATTCCATTGCATCGCCGCCAGTTGCGGAAGTAAGACGCAATACGGAAGAACACCACGGAGTCATGTTCATGGAACCGGAACAGATAGCTGCTAATAAAAGCAGTGCCTGCGGGCGGATCTTCATTTTCTTGTAGATCGGAAGCATCATCGGAATGGTTACCAGCATGGTGGTTGCACCGGAACCATCCAGATGGGAAATGGTTGCTACCAGGCAGGTGATCCACATAACCACTTCAACTTTGTTACCAAGATAACGCATCAGTTTGCTTACAATGACATCGAACATTCCGACATCATTCAGGATACTGAAATACAGTACCGCAAACGTGAAGAGTGCTACCGTGTTCAGTACGCTCTTCAGACCAGTTCCGATAAAATCATTGATCTGAGCCAGACCAAATCCACAGATGAGGCAGGCTACTACCGGAACTACAACAAAGATCGGTGGTAAAGAAACCTTGCCGGTCAACAACAGTACCACGATGATCAACAACATGAGAAAACCTACAGCAGTCAACATACAATTCATCCCCCTTTATGTTTTATCGTCTTCGTTGTAAGTTGTGCTAATTTTATCGCAATCCATGTAGAAAAAACAGAGAGAAAGCGCCCACATTTCATTGTTTCAAAATGTGCACTGTGCATATTTATTTCCGTTTTTCTGTTCATCATGACGCTTCATTCATCATTTTTGCTGAATCACGGGCAATCTGCAGGATCTGCCGCTGACATCCATCCAAGTGCTGCAAGGCATGAAAAAAGGCCGGAAAGCGTTTTGCTTTCCAGCCTCTTTTTCAAGATCATGCTGCCTTTATTTTAAGTACTCTTTCAGTCCGCCCCAGTGCTCTTCAAAGATACCAGGATCCATCTCTTTTAAGTCCGGAGAGATAACCGGAGTAAATCCGAGGTGATCCAGAACGTCTTTCTGCAGGTCAATGCCAGGTGCGATCTCGATCAGGGTCATCTTGTGGTCGATCAGCTGGAATACTGCACGCTCGGTCACGTACAGAACTTCCTGATTGTCCGGTGCGTACTGTCCGGAGAAGGTGATCTGTCCGACTTTCTCTACGAATTTCTGAATGGTTCCCTCTTCTACGATCTCCAGCTTTCCACCGCCGACTTTCACTTTTGCCTTGCCCATAAGGGTACCTGCGAAGATAACCTTCGGGGTTGCTGCAGTGATATCGATGAATCCGCCAGGTCCGGTCAGTCTCTTGCCCATACGGCTTACGTTGTTGTTTCCGTCTCCGTCAACTTCACCGATGCCAAGGCAGGTCATGTTCAGACCGCCGCCGCTGATCAAGTCAAACATCTCGTGAGGAGAGAGGATTGCTTCCGGGTTATAAGCGCTTCCGAAGCTCGGCCGTGCAGACGGAACACCGCCTACCATACCGCTCTCGGTACTCATGGTCACATCTTCAATGAGACCTTCCTCAGCAACAACTTTTGCAATGTCAGCCGGCATGCCGACGCCCAGGTTGATGAGGTCACCCTTTCTTAACTCCATAGCGCAGCGTCTGCAGACAACCTTTCTCTCATCGAATGGAAGAGGCTGGATGCTGTCTAACGGAATCTTGATCTGTCCGGAATAAGACGGCTCCCAGTAAGTTCCCTCAGCCTGCCAGCAGGACTTCGGATCCTTTGCCTGTACCACATAGTCGACTAATTTTCCTGGAATCTTAACATCCTTCGGATTTAAGGTATCTTTCTTTGCCAGGTACTCAACCTGTACGATAACAATACCGCCATTGTTCTTGACTGCAGTTGCTACCTCAAAGCCTTCATTCATCACACTCTCATGGGCAAAAGAAATATTTCCGTTTTCATCTGCGATGGTTCCGCGAAGCAGTGCAACATCACATCTGAATGCCGGATAGAAAAGGTATTCTTCCCCGTTGAATTCTACAAGTTTTACCACTTCCTCGGAGTTTGCACAGTCGTTCATGCGTCCGCCTTCTACACGCGGATCAACGAAAGTGCCAAGACCGGTCTTGGTGATCAGACCCGGACGGCCTGCTGCACACTCTCTCCAAAGGTTGATGATGACACCCTGCGGTAGGCAGTGGGTCTCAATCTTGCCCTGACGCGCCTGGTCGCAAAGGGTAAATGCACTTCCGATGTGGGCACTGGTCCATTTTGTAATCAGACCCGGACCTGCTTCACCGAAACGGGTAACACCACGGTTTCCATGTTCGGTATCTGCCTCCGGGAGCGGGTTTCTGTCCCAACCGTTAAACTTGTTTCCGTACCCCCAGTCACCCAGTGCACTTGCCTGCTTTAAGTTTAAGTCACAAGGATGTCCGGTTTCCGCAAAGTTATCACGGATCGCACATGCAACCTCCTCCGGCCAGCCGGAAAGTCCCATACCGGCAACACCAACTGTTGCATGATCCGGAATCAGCTGTGCTGCTTCTTTTGCAGTAATAAACTTAGCCATAATAAAATACCTCCTCTTTTATATAAAAAGCATGTTTTTTACGTTATAATCTTAACGTATTATAACATGTACAAAGAAACATGTAAATATATACATGTAATTTAATGCCTTTTTCAGCGTATTCCACTATATCAAATTCCTGTTTTTGTGAAAAATACATGACAAATCATTTTGTTGTTTTTCATTTGGCATTTTTATGTTAAAATTTACATATCAATTATTACAGGTTGTGATTCACAATCCGGTCAGCACTGAAAGAAGCTGCCGTTTTATATATCAGGAGGACACTCATATGCGAACATTAAAATATGCCATCCTGGGCCTGATCAACCGGGAGCCCATGACTGGTTATGATATTACCCGGGAATTTAACAGCAACAATCTGGCAAACTTCTGGTATGCCAAGCACAGCCAGGTTTATCCGGAGCTTAGCCGCCTCATGGAAGAAAAACTTGTTACCTGCGAAGTGGTCATCCAGGGAGAAAAGCTGGAGAAGAAGCTTTACTCCATCACGGAAGCCGGAAAACAGCAACTTCAAGAGTGGCTCATGAAGGATGAACCTCTGGAAGCAACTCCGAAGGACGTATTCCGCCTTCGCATGTACTTCTCTGATTTCATGACACCGGAACAGTTAAAAACCCATCTCACAAATCAGCTTCAGAAACATATCCTGAAAGAGCAGTATCTTTCTGATATCATGTTGGATCACTACCACAATACAGCTCCTGCCATCGGCACCCGTGAATTTGGTGATTTCATGGTTTTAGAGGGTGCCATCATGCGGGAAAAATCTTACATTGACTGGATCAATGACTGTCTCAGACGCTGCTCCACTTCCTCTGCGGAATGATATCCATAGCAGTGTGCTGGTAGATACTTTCTTTGTCCGCATATTTATAACAGCACGAAAATGAAGTCGTTAAGGAAAAACTGAGGGAGGCTTTCACTGATATTGTCCTGACTACGTTATTTATTATCGTAGAAAAGCCAATAATATAGAAATTTTGGAGCATTTACGAATAATACGCAATCGGATAGCTTCACAGTACTGAAGAGATTGGGTAATGCCAAAGGCGGAAAGAGAGCTACATAATAATGATCTTTCTGAGGACACGTCAACCGTGTGCTCAGGGACAGAGGAACTGATAGATGTAAATGTCAATATAAAAGAAATTCTGATAGAAAATCCAAGACACAAAGGTATGGCTATATGCAAACAAAAATCAACCACTAAAGAAGATAATAAGTATACTTAACCAGAAACTGACAGAACACTGTAGGTACTATAGAATAAGTTATAATAACAGAATGATTTCAAACAACAGGCACGAAAACTTCTGCTTAAAGTATTAAATAGACGAAACGACAAGAAACGTTATACGAGGAAAGGATTCAAAGAAATAATGAAATTCTATCCCTTAGCAATGCCTACATCTATGTCCACTTGTTTTGAAACTGCAAATATTATTATGGAGAGCCGTATGCAGGAAAGCCGCACGTACGGCTCTGTGAGTGGCTTACGTTGTAAGGCATAAGTCTATTCGACTTCTTCATGAACGAATATAGCGGCACCCCAAACTCATACGCCTTGTCTGAGCACGCAAGGCGTATGAGTTTGGGGTGCAGGAGAAACAATCAGCTATAGAGCACACAAAGTACAAAATTCTGCTTAAAGTCTGCGGTTCTGTATGCGGAGCCCAAAACTTCGGACTTTATTTAGATATTGTGACTTATATTTATTTAACGCAGCTTCTCTAAAAACATCAGTAGGAAACTGATCAAAAGTAGCACACTAGAAACCCAGATTGTAGTGATACCTAGTTTCAGAGACATTACGCCGCCTACACCGGCTCCAATGGCAAAGAAGAAAATAATGCCAAAATAATAGAGAAACTGCCGCAGCTGCTCCGGCTTGTGATCCTCAAAATACATGGTCAGCGCTGTGGTTCCGCTTCTTAAGTTTCCGATACACATGGTACTGGCGTAGGAATAGCCGCCCACCTTGCGGAAGGACTGCACCTGCATCGCGCAGGCAAAGGAAACCAGCACAGTAGCCAGCATATTCCGCTCCTCCGGCAGAAACCCTACCAGCGTCAGTATGATAATCTCCAGCAGAAGAATGCTCTGCCTCCAGTGCAGCTTCCTTGCGTCTTTAAAATGCAGATGAATCTCTTCTGAAATATAAACCCCCAGCACAAACGAAAGCAGCGGTACCAGATACCTCAGTGCGCTTCTCATGTCGCCGCTGATGATATGCTGGCTCATGAGGACCACATTTCCAGTCTGCGCATTGGAAAATACATGATCGCGCACATTATAGGTATAGGCATCCTGAAGTCCGCCGGACAATGCCAGAAACATATTATTCAGAAACGCCTCAGACATCTGTTTTTCTGTCAGCAGCTTCGCCGCACATTTTTTCAAATAATCTGTATTCATGATAACTTCTATCCATTTCCCATTTTATCATCATTTGTTTGCCAGCCGCTCCCCGGATCCCGGGTTGCCGGCTCTGGTTCATTGTACTTGACTTTCCGGCAAATGTCCACCCCTATTCCAAACAAAAAGGCCTGTTATCCCACAACGATTATCTGCGAAATAACAGGCTCCTCCTTTCATTCCCGGATCAGGAGAACAGATTGCGCTTGATGCGGTTGATCAGTCCGCCGCAGTTCATGATATCATTAATGAAAGCCGGAAACGGTGTAATCTCATAAGTCTTGTTCCGGGTCACGTTCATGAGGATTCCCTTGTCAAAATCGATGGCAAGCTCATCCAGCTCCTGGCAGTCGTCTACTGCTTCGGTACAGATTACGATTGGAAGACCGATATTGATCGCATTGCGGTAGAAGATACGGGAAAATCCTTTCGCCACCACGCAGGAAAATCCTGCTGCCTTGACGGATTTCGGTGCATGCTCTCTGGAGGATCCGCAGCCAAAGCCGACTCCGGCTACCAGAACATCTCCCGGATCCATGCGTTTGATCAGATCCGGATCATAATCCTCCATACAGTGTTTTGCCATTTCACTGTCTTCTACAATACTGGTATAACGTGTCGGATACATCTGGTCTGTATTGACATTATCACCGACGCGTCTTGCTTTTCCCTGAATAAACATTATTCCATCACCTCCTGCGGATGTGTGATCCGTCCGGTAAGCGCACTGGCCGCCGCAACAGCCGGGCTGGACAGATAAATTTCTGATTCCAGATGGCCCATACGTCCGGTAAAGTTCCGGTTCGTTGTCGCAAGGGCCCGCTCGCCTGCTGCCAGAATCCCCATGCTTCCGCCGATACACGGACCGCAGCACGGAGTCATGATGGCACAGCCTGCGTTCATGAAATCCATCAGAAGGCCCTCTTCCATGGCCTCGCGGTAAATCTTCGGAGTCGCAGGAATGACAATGACGCGTAGTCCCGGCGCAACCTTCTTTCCGCGCAGGATATCTGCTGCTTCCTTTAAGTCAGACAGTCTACCGTTGGTGCAGGATCCGATAACGATCTGATCCAGCTTTACCTCGCCAAACTCAGAGAAGCATCTGCCGTTATCCGGTTTGCCCGGGAAAGCTACAATCGGCTCAACCTCATCCAGATCCAGTACCAGGGTCTTCTCATATGCGTCAGCCGGAGCCTCCCCGCATACGATACCGCCCTCAGCGCCCACTTTCTTTAAGTAAGCTCTGGTTACATCATCTACCGGGAATACTGCATTCTTTGCGCCGGCCTCTACCGCCATGTTGCAGATGGTCATACGGTCATCCATAGTCAGATCCGCAATGTCACCCACAAACTCCAGGGACGCATAGTCCGCGCCATTTACGCTGATCTGGCGAAGCAGCCAGAGAATGATATCCTTTCCGGATACCCATTTTTTCTTTTTGCCGCGGAGCTCCACGCGGATTCCGCGCGGAACCTGGAACCACAGCTCTCCGGTCAGCATGGCTGCCGCCATGTCCGTGCTTCCGATACCGGTGGAAAACGCGCCGAATGCACCATAGGTACAGGTGTGGGAATCCGCACCCACGATCAGGTCGCCGGTATGTACATAGCCCTTTTCCGGAAGCAGTACATGCTCTATTCCACCATTTCCTACATCATAAATATCAGAAATCCCCTGTGCTTTCGCAAACTCTCTGCAGGCCTTGCACTGGGTTGCTGTCTGAATATCCTTGTTCGGGGTAAAATGATCCATTACAATTACTACCTTTTCCGGATTTTTCACCTTTGCACCCTCGATTTTCGCGAACTCACGGATCGCTACCGGGGTAGTCAGGTCATTTCCGAGAATCAGATCCAGGGATACCTCAATCAGATCTCCCGCCTTTACAGACTCCATGGCGCAGTGGTGGGCCAGAATCTGCTGTGTCATCGTCATACTCATCGGTTTTTCTCACTCCTTTTTGTCTATATCCATTCTTTTTACTGGTCCATAACAGCTCCGTCAGTAATCAGCCTGGTTACCACTTTACGGCGCTCAAACGGGAATTTTTCTTCCACACCGTCTATCAGCTCAATTCCAAGTCCCGGTGCGTCCGGCACGATCAGGAAGCCGTCCCGGCACTCCGGCATACGATCCACGATATCGCAGACATGGAACTCGGATTTTCCGGTCTTCTCGAACACGAAACACGCATGGGCTACCGGTCCGTTCGGATCCGGATATTCCTGAATGGTAAAGCACGGAACCGCTGCGTCTAACTGGATGCAGGCTGCAGTTGCTACCGGGCTTAACGGATTGTGCGGGATGATTCCAAGATGGTTGGCCTCCGCAATCGCTGCAATTTTCTTCGCTCCGGTGAAACCGCCGCAGACACAGATGCTCACACGCAGATAATCCAGCGCCTGACGTTTTACCAGCATCTGGTATTCCTGCGGTGTATGGATACGTTCACCGGTTGCCAGCGGAATGCGGATCTTCTGAGCCACCCATGCCATGGAATCAAAGTTGTCCGGAATCAGCGGATCTTCGTAGAACATCGGAAACAATGGCTCTAACTGGGAAGCCAGCGCAATGGACTCCGCAGGGTTTAAACGCCGGTGATTCTCGATACATAAGTCTACATCCAGGCCAACTGCCTCACGGATCCGGCTTAAGCGCTCTACACCATTGCTCATCTTTCTTGCATAGGTCTCAAAATAGCGGGTAGATCTCGGCTCATCCAGGAACGGGGATAAATGACCGATAGCCGTAAAGCCTTTCTCCTTCTCTGCCAGGCAACTCTCCATCAGCTCCTCAAAGGAACCCCCGGATACATGGGAGTATACCCGGACTTTATCTCTTACTTTGCCGCCCAGCAGCTGGTATACCGGCACACCATAATACTTTCCGGCAATGTCATACAGCGCGATATCGATGGCACTCAGCGCACCCATGACAGCCGCTCCGCGGAAATGGAAGCAGCGGTACATATACTGCCAGTGATGCTCAATCCGCAGCGGATCCTGACCGATCAGATACTCGCGGAAGGATTTGATCACCTCTCCGGAGGACTCCAGAAAGCTCCAGTCGCCGGATTCGCCGATACCGGTGATTCCCTCATCGGTATATACTTTTACAAGTCATCAACCACCAGTTCAACTGGTGGTTGATGACTGTAGACAAAGCCCCGCTTTTGCGGGGTTTTGCTATTGTTAGAACCGCTTTTCTGATATAATGATGTCAGAAAGGCGGTGTTTTTTATGATGACAAAAAATGCAGATAAGAAAAGGGAACAGATGCTGATGTTCTGTATGGATGACATGGTGCCACAGAATCACATGCTCCGTTTGATTGATAAAGCCATTGATTGGAACTTTATTTATGACTTAGTAGAAGAAAAATACTGCCCTGACAACGGTCGGCCAAGCATGGATCCCGTTATGCTTATAAAAATTCCCTTTATTCAGTATCTCTACGGAATAAAAAGCATGCGGCAAACAATGAAAGAGATTGAAGTAAATGTTGCCTACCGTTGGTTTCTGGGACTGGATATGATGGATCCTGTTCCACATTTTTCTACATTTGGGAAAAACTATACACGCCGTTTTAAAGATACCAATCTTTTTAAACAGATTTTTTCCAGGATTCTCGAAGAATGCATGAAATACAAACTTGTAGATACCGACCAGATATTTGTTGATTCAACTCATGTAAAAGCTTGCGCTAACAGTAAAAAAATACGGAAACGAGTCGCTCATGAACAAGCTCTTTGGTATGAAGATGAATTAAAAAAAGAAATCGAGCAAGACCGTCTGGCTCATGGTAAAAACCATTGAAAGATAAAAATGATTACCAGCCACCAGCATCTGGAGGAAACGGTTCAGAAAATTTAGAAGCTTCAGAAGAAATTCCGTCCGGTGTCAAAACACAAAAAAGCAGTATAACTGATCCGGAAAGCGGTTGGTTTCGAAAAGGGGAACATAAACATGTTTTCGCATATGCAGTCGAAACCGCATGTGATCAGCATGGATGGATTTTAGGATATAGCGTTCATCCTGGAAATGAGCATGACAGTAGAACTTTTAAGGCACTGTATGAAAAAGTAAAAGCATTTGATCCTTCTATGATTATTGCAGATGCAGGATACCGGACACCGGCGATTGCCAGAAGGCTGCTATTAGATGGAATTGAACCATTGTTTCCGTATAAGCGTCCGATGACAAAAGAAGGCTATTTCAGAAAGCATGACTACGTTTATGATGAGTATTACGACTGCTATATTTGCCCTGAAAATCAGGTGCTTTCTTATAGCACAACAAATCGAGATGGCTATCGTGAATACAAAAGCCGTGGATATATTTGCTGTAATTGCCCCCAGAAATCTAAATGCACAGAAAGCAAAGATCATGTGAAGCTGGTAACACAGCATGTATGGGAAAGATATATAGAGAAAGCAGAGGATATCCGTCATACACTGGGAAACAAAGAGATTTATCAGAAACGAAAAGAAACGATAGAACGAATCTTTGGAACAGCGAAAGAACATCATGGTTTTCGATATACTCAGTACATAGGAAAAGCGCGGATGGAAATGAAAGCCGGGCTTACTTTTGCATGCATGAACCTGAAAAAATTAGCTAAGATACTGGTGATGAGAAACAGGAAATTGTGGTCATTTATATATAGAATTGAATTTTTACTGAATAAAATAAACGCAAGAGAAAAGTGGTGCCTGGCCTAACGGTCAAACACCACTTTGTCTACAGTCTGGCTGCCATGATTCCTGCGAATAATAAAGCTGCCATTCTTTTTTTCATACTGTCTCTCTCCTTTTTCTTTTATCTATCGTTCATTTCCAAGCCTGGTTTATGCCAGCGCTTTCACGATCCGATCAAGTGCCTGCTCTACCGTGGATTTCGGACAGGCGATGTTCATCCGGAGGAATCCCTCTCCATCCGGACCAAAGGTCTTGCCGCTGTTAAATCCAAGCTTCACAGTCTCAACAAAGAATTTGTTTAGCTCGTCCTGACTCATATTCAGTCCGCGGCAGTCCAGCCATACGAAATAAGTACCATCTGCATGGATTGCCTTGATTCCCTTTACATCTTTCAGGGTTTCCTCGACAAGGGCACGGTTCTTTTCAATATAAACTGCAAGCTGGTCTGCATAGTAATCGCACGCTTCATATGCAGTACAGAATGCAATGGTTCCGCAGATATTCTCACCAATCTGCTTATTATTGACTACGATATCATGAACTGCATTCTTGAGTACCGGGTTTGTAGCGATGAAGGCCGCGGTACGGAATCCCGGAACATTGAAGGTCTTGCTTGGGTTCATAAAGGAAACGCTGTTCTGCTCGAATTCCTCACAGATACTTGCAAACGGAATGTGCTTGTGTCCGCTGCTTACGAGATCCTGATGAATCTCATCTGCAAGAACAATTACATGGTATTTCATGCAGATATTTCCAAGCTTTGTAAGTTCCTCTTTCGTAAACACATGACCAGTCGGGTTCTGCGGGTTACAGAGGATAAATAATTTTGTTCTCGGATCTTTACATTTCTCTTCGAAGTCTTCAAAGTCAATCTCGTAATGATCTCCGGTTAAAACCAGCTTGTTTCTTAATAAATGGCGTCCGTTATGATCGGAAAGGTCTGAGAACGGCGGATAACACGGAGACTGGATCACAATGTTGTCTCCTGGCTGGCTCAATGCACGTACCGCACAAATCAGTCCGGTAATAACGCCCGGAACAAATTCAACCCATTCCGGATTCACGTCCCACCCGAAACGTTTTTTCTGCCATCCTGCTCCTGCTTTCTTTAAGCGCTCGCTAATCGGAGTGTAGCCGTATACGCCCTGCTGCATTCTTGCTACCAGCGCATCTACAACCGGCTGCGGAGCCTTAAAATCACTGTCTGCAATCCACATTGGGATGACATCTTCCGGATATACGGAATATTTTTTGGAATCAGTTCCTCTCCGGTTGACAACCTCGTCAAAATCATGTACCAAACTCATCTTCAGCATTCCCCTTTCTTCATCAGCACCGGTACCCTCTCCCTATGCCTGTCTCCAGTATAGGCTCCGATCCGGTATTTGTAAAATACTGCTTTTTGATTGTCCCATAGGTTTTTCCTATCAGGTTTTTATTGGTATACCATATGTTAAACATGTTTAACATGTTTAGAGTCTAAACCTTTTTTTCCTGTTTGTCAACATGCCATTGTATGGTTTGTTGTATTCCAATAAAGTTATTGATTTTTTTTGTGCAATTTATCACACAAAGAAAAGTGTAGTGCTTATTTTAATCCGTTTTTTTGCCTTTTCGCTTTATTTTTTAATTATGTCTTGTTTTCTGAAGTGTAAGGCTTTTCTTTATGCTCTGCCTCCAGTTATGATTTCATCTCCGAAGTGTTATTCCAACTTATCTAGTATGTTAATATGTTATACTGGTTATTTTTCATTTTGTCAATCTGTTTTCTTTCGTTTTTTTCAGAAATACAAATTCCTTCCACAAATAGCAAAAGCAGTACCGTCCTTCCGTCAGTCCTACTCATACAATCCATATTCTGTTTTATACAATGTGTCTGCTTTATGTGCATCTGTTTTTATGCTTTTCCTGCCTTCCATTCCTTCCAGAGCGGAAGCCCGATGAAAATACTGCTCATACTTTCCCCTCCTCGCGTTAAAAATCAAGTATGATCATTGGAAGCGGCACAGACAGTACCACCTTGAAAATCATGAACACAACTGCTACAGCACCACGGAGCAGACCGCAATCATGCCATATTTCCGGTATCCCAGTGAGCGGATGATGAACGCGCAGAGAAGAAACGTGTCAATGACATAACCGATCTTTTTCAGCAGGAACACATACACCAGCAAAGCCAGCAGCGTAATTCCCACCATTTTCAGGTTTACCCCCTGCAGACTCACGACCGCTTGCTGCTTCTTCAGCGTCTGGAACAGCAGATATACTACACAAAGGAACAGGACTCCTGCCGACATCATGGGAAAGATTCCCTCACTTCCCATGGATAATGACTGAACTGCTACATAGGCTGCCATCAGAATAAAGGCGGCCAACATAGCCAGCTCGATGATCCATTGCTTTTTGCTCATCCCATAACCTACTTGCCTTCTTTTGTACGCGCGTTAAGGAAACTATAAAAATATTTGACCTGTTTAGAGTCTAACCTACTTTATGGAAATAATAAAGTTAATATGATGTTAACTTTTGCCGTGAAACCATATATATTTTTTTATTTTTCTGTGCATTTTTAATAATTTTATTTTCTAACAAAAAAAGAACCGGGCTTGTCCCTGCAAAACCCAGTTCTTTTTCCTTATGTTTTTCTACTTTTTTTCTGCCGGCAATGCCCGCATAATCCAGGCATCTGGACGGCCCTTGCGAATGAGTGCCTCTTCCATCCGAAACCCGCATGCTTCATAGCACCGGATGGCCCTGGTATTATTCTGATAAACAACCAGGCTCACGCGCTCCATCTGCAATATGCAAAAAGCCTGCTTCAATATACTTTTTATGGTGAATGTTCCAAGCCCCCGGCCCCGCATTTCAGGCTCCAACACCACCCGGGCCAGAACTGCGTCCGATCGGTTCTCCTGAATCTGATCCAGTTCAGCAAAACCTATGATTCTTTCCTGAAAGATTACCCGATAAAGAAGCATTCGTTTTCTTGAGGCATAGCTTTGTTTCATCTGGGCCAGATTCGGAGGATAATCATACACAAAATCTGCTCCCCACAAACAAAATTCCTCATAAGACTGCTTTTTGCACAGCTGATACAAAAGCTCTATATCTTTGCCTTCTGCTGTTTCCACATACAGCATACTCTTGTCTAGTTCCATTCGCTCCATTCCAGGCCGACAAAAGCAATACGGTCTCCCGTACTTACAACCGGATTCTCTCTGGTGCCAATTACAAAGCAGTCTGTTTCAGCCGGCATTTCAGAAACCTCTGAACCATAATAATGCAGCTTCAAAAGAGCTTCGCCTGCCTTTACCGTATCGCCTGATTTCACGCACATCTGAATCAAACCGCCCTTATCGCTTCGCAGGAATTTCCGCTTCGTGATCAGAATCTGCTTCTGCGGCTGTACCACAGTTCCATCCAGCATTCCAAGATAGATCATGACATTCCGGATTCCCTGTCTGCCTGCTTCCACAAACCGGTCCTCGATTTTTCCGCCCTGTCCCATTTCACCCATGAAAGCCGGGATTCCATCCTTCATACAGGTGATATCAAGGGCTCCGCTTGTAACTCCCGGCAGCTCATTGGTTGCGCCGCCCAGATCAACCAGACAGTTGACAGACACGCCAAAGGCACGCTGCATTCCCTCTGAAACTTTATTGATCTCCGCGGAAACCCCAGGAACAATTTTTCGTACCGAATACGGATTGGCCAGATATGGTGTTGCCATCGTATGGAAACTAATCAGTGCCTTCGCATGCTTGCGGATCTCTTCATATATTACATACGCAATCCGCTGGGTCAGCATTCCCTTTGGATCACCCGGAAATGCTGTATCCATATCCATACTGTCAATTGCAGATATTTTGTTTCTTGCTTCAAATGCAATTGGGTTGCAGATTGGCGTTACAATAAACGTGCCAGACATTTTTTCAGGATCAAGTTCACGAGACAGCTCCCATGCGGCATAAGAACCATTCAGCTCATCACCATGTACGGTTCCATTCACCCATAAAACAGTTCCTTCTTTTTTTCCGGCAACCACAATCACCGGAATCTCAATCACGGCCTGATGAGAAAGCTGCCCTACCGGCACGGTAAAATACGCTTTTTCTCCTGGATTCACCTGATGTCCAAATACCTCAATCATACATGTGCCTCTCTTCCTTATATGCTAGTTCATGATGCCAATTTCTTTATAATATTTTGCTGCACCCGGATGAATATCAATCAAAGCTCCATCAACTGCGTTTTCCTTGTTGAACATCTTCGCCTGCGGATGGATATCCGGCAGTTCATCCTGATGCTCGATGATCGTCTTTACTACATTGTAAACAACATCTTCATCTACACTTCTTGCACACACCAGGTTATTACGTGTACCAATTACAACCGTATCATTGTCTATTCCCGTATAAGTACCGCCCGGAATGGTGGTTTCAAAGAAGAACGGGTTTTCCGCAACGATCTTATCAATATGTTCCTGATCCAGAGAAATGAGCTTGATTCCCTTGGTCGCTGCCAGGTCAGCAATCGGAGAACTGGTATATGGTGTGATATGTACTCCGAAATCTGCATTTCCATCATTAACTGCATCACAGATATCCTGCAGTGCTGTCTCTGTGATCTGTACATCGTCCGTTGTCAGTCCATAAGCTTCCAGTAAAATCGGCATATAATACTGCGCCATTGCACCCTTACTTACTGCTAACTTTTTTCCTTTCAGGTCTGCGATCGAGTTAATATCAGAATCTTTCGGTACAAACATATGCAGCATCGTGGTATATCCACCCATGACATGACAAATATCCACCGGGCTTCCCTCAAATTCACGGTTTCCCTTTGCAGCTGCCTCTTCTACATCCGTCATGGCCACACCAAACTGTGCAGTTCCATTCTGGATCATACGAATGTTTTCCTGGGATCCGGTAGAAATTTCCGTATTTACCAGATAATTTGGATTATCCTTCATGATCAGATTTCCAATGCCGGCAAAGGTTGTATAGTTTGCACTGGAACTTGGGCCACCGCCAATGCGGATTGTCACCTTTCCACCTGAGGAAGCCGGCGCTGCAGCACTTTCTCCGCCGGCAGCCGCAGCCGATGAAGGTGCGGAGCTGACCGGTTTATTCGAGCATCAGGTAGAAGCAAGCAGCATTGTGCCTGCCAGAAAAGCTGCTGTCAGCATTTTGAATGTGTGTTTTTTCATAGTACGTTTCTCCTTTTTTATATTTTTTAATTGCATAATACTTTTTTCTTATTTTCAATCAACTTTAAAGCAAAGATTGCAGCCAGAACCAAAAATCCCACCACATCTGTCAGCGTTCCGGGCACAACCAAAAGGATTGCAGATACAAACAAGGCCACCCGCTCCACCTGACTGATTTCCCACTTGAACGCAAATTTTTCCAGCGCACATGACAGACTGTAAATGCCAAGGAGTGCCGTAATCAGAGACTGTATGATCTCAATTGCACTTCCCTGCATCAGAAGAACCGGATTGTAAACAAAGATAAATGGAAGAATGAATCCGGACAAGGATAACTTAAAGGCAAAAAATCCAGTCTTCGTCGGATTGCATCTTGCCACTCCTGCTGCCGCATAGGCTGCGAGGGCAACCGGAGGTGTAACATTTGAAATAATACCAAAATAGAAAATAAATAAATGTGCCGCCAACGGAAGTACATTCATCTGCTTTAAAGCCGGAACTACAAGTAGAGCCAGCATCAGATAAGCTGCTGTTGTCGGAACACCCATTCCCATAATCAGGGATACGACCATGGTTAAAATGAGCAGGATTGCAAGGTTGCCATTGGAAACCTGAATCAGGACCGATGACATCCTGAATCCCAGACCGGAACCCATAACGATGCCGATGATGATTCCAACCACGCCACAGGCAATGGCCACAGGCTTTGCCCCGTTGATAGAGCCCTTAATGATCTTTACAATTTTTTCTTTGTTCAGTCTGTTCTTTGCAGAAAACATGGTGCATACAATCGCCATAAGGATTGATGAAATACCGGATTTCGTAACTGACATCTTCAATACGCTCATGGAAATAATCAGGTATACCAGCGGAAGAATCAGATATACGGTTTTTCCCAGTTCTTTCCAGGTGGGAAGCTCATCCTCCGGAACACCGGAAATGTGATGTTTTCGCGCATATAAATCCACGGTCATCAAAATTGCCACATAAAACAGTACAGCCGGGATCAGAGCTGCCTTTACCAGGTCAAAATACGGGATACCCAGATACTCCGCAATCAAAAATGCCGTAGCTCCCATAACCGGCGGCATGATCTGTCCGCCTGTTGAGGCAGATGCTTCTACCGCTGCAGCATATTCGTCCTCAAATCCACATTTCTTCATCATCGGAATGGTGAAGGTTCCGGTTCCGATGACATTCGCTATTGCACTGCCACTGATTGAGCCAAACAGTCCGCTTGCCACTACCGCAATCTTGGCCGGTCCGCCGACAAAGCGTCCAAATGCCCTAGAAGCCAGTTTGGTAAAATAGTCGCCAACACCCGTCTCATTAAATACCGCTCCAAGAATAACAAACAAAACAATGTAGCTTGCCGAAGCATAAATTGCTGTGCCGTAAATTCCATCGGTTCCCAGATACACAATGCTGATAAATCTTGGAAGATCCATTCCTACATGGGCCAGAAAGCCCGGCATATACTGCCCGAAGAAACCATACAGAATAAAGCAGCCTGTAACAATTGCAAGTGAGGTGCCCACAGATCTGCGTGTCGCCTCAATCAAAGCCAAAACAAGAAGAACACCAAAAACGATATCGTAGGTATATACCACTCCGCTTCTTAAGTCGATGGTACTGTCAATTGACATGATATAGATCAGGCTTCCTGCCGATGCAATAATAAAAAACAGGTCTGTGATCTTCAAATACCATTTTCGATCCTCTTTCGCCAGATAATCCAAAAAGAAAATAATTAATACAAGTCCCAGATGAATTGCTTTCTGTCCAATTCCTGCTGCCGCTCCAAACATTGCGGTCCAGCAATGGAACAGGCAGAATACAAAAGCCAATAGAAACGATAGTTTTTTTAACATGTTCATCCCCCTTTATGTTGGAAGTCAGTGCCGTGTGTGAAGTTACTTCTCAGGTATGTAATGCAAAAATTGTTTTCTTTTCATGCTATTTATTTGAATATTCCGACTTTTCCTCCATTTCTTTTTTATTTTTATCTTTTTGTGCACAATTTGTTGTTGTTTTGATTCTAAACTATTTTTTTTAAATTTTCAATACCCTTTTTCTATTTTTGACATCTTTTTCATTTTTTCGTTTTTGTCATTGTTTATTTTGCACAAAAAAAAGATTAAAGAATGATTTGTAAAGCTTTCATTCTTTAATCTTTTCCGTTCACAGGATAATTTTATTTTATCTTGTTCTTTTTTCGTTCTTCTTCGACCTGGCGTCTGACCTCCAGCCAGGTTTCCAGTACCTGAAAGGCGGTATTCATTTCCTCCGGCGTGTAAAGCCTCCGTACTTCATTCATGGATTCACCGGCATGGACCATATCATAATTTCGGTGGGCCAGATCCAGTTCCTTTCCCTTTTCTGTCAAAAACAGCGGTAATTTGTTATCTCCATTGGACGCTTCCCTGCAAACCAGACCCTTTTTCTCGATTTTTTTAAGAATCTGGGAAATAGCGCCCTTCGTCTTACCATTATGCCGCGCAAGTTCTGTTACTGTAATGCCAGGATTATCCGCAATATGCTTGAGTGTGTGAACCTCAACAGAGGTATACTCTTCTCCCGTTCCGTAATCCTGCGGCACCTTTGTGGAAATGTACAAATTGGCTACCTGGTGGATAATATCCACAGCCTCTGCATTGCTGTATTCTTTGCTGCTCCGCTTTGCCGCCATTTGCTTCCCTCCTATTCCTTCATTTTGTCATGATCGGCCATGACCCGCTTTAACGCCCTGCTCAGATGAAATTTCATATATTTGCTGGCATCATCCGCATTTCCGCTCTCGATTTTGTAGAGAATGGCTTCATGATCCATGAGGGTAGAATCGCTGACACTCTCCGGACGCATGGTGTATTGTTTGGAAATCTCCAGAAGATCATAGAGACTGCGGTACAGGTTTTCCAGTACCGGGTTTTTGGCCGCCGCGATCACCCGCAGATGGAAAGCATGGGACGAACGTGTAAAGGCTTCGCTGTCTGCGTCCGGATCGTCGATCGCTGCGGACATGGCTGTAATGGCATTGCGGATCTGTTCAATATCCTCATCCGTATGCCGCAGTGCTGCGTAGTATGCCGCAGCGGACTCCAGAAAGATCCGCACTTCAAACAGATTTTCGATGGTTTCCTGGGTGATCTCCGTTGCAAAATTAGCTCCCGGTGTAAACAGCTGTACATCTACCCGCTGAATGATCATTCCATCCGCTCCGTTGCTGATAATTCCAATATACTCCAGAATTCTTAAGGCCTCCCGCACCGGAACCCTGCTTACACCAAACTGAGCAGCCAGCTCCCGTTCTGAAGGAATCGTGTCTCCCTCCTTCATCTGACCGGACAGGATCTGCTGGCGGAACCAGTCCAGGATCACTTCGTAATATTTATTTCCAGTTTTTGATACTTTCTTTTCTTCCATGAATTTCCCCTCAGTTCTTCTAAATGTAAAAAACATTCCGGCAAATAGCATTTGTGCTCTTTTTCTGTGTTTCACATTTTTTGTTATTTAAAAGATACAATAAAACTTCTGTCATTGTCAATAGTCTCCAAAAAAGCCTCGTCAAATTCTATAATTTTTTTCTCATTTTCTCTTCCATTTTGTCATTATGTGTGGTATTCTGTAATCGCAACTGGTATACCACCAGAGAAAATAACAATTTTCAGACACTTTAACGAAAATATCTAAATCTGTGAGGAGGCTTTATATGAGTACTGCCAATCAGGAAACCCGGAAACTGGCCGCCTATATCAAAGATATGGGCTATGACCATTTTGATGCCCACACCATCGACATCACCAAAATGTGCATTCTTGATTTCATGGGTGTAGCCATTGCCGGTTCCGCAAAGAAAGAATCATCCATCTGGAAGGAATATTATGCCGAGAAGGTAACTGCTCCCCAGGCCAGCCTGTTCCAGCCTGGTTTTCCAAATATGACCACTGAACAGGCGGCTGCATTAAATGCAGTATTTGGCCATGTCATGGATATGGACGATGTGCACAACGCATCCATCACCCATCTGGCTGTCATCACCGTTCCGACCGCTTTTGCCCTTGCGCAGAAGCTTCACCTGAGCGGCAGACAGGTAATCGAAGCAGTGGCTGCAGGCTATGAGGCAGGTGCCCGCATCGGAGAGACCATCAACCCTTCCTCCTATAAATACTGGCATACTACCGCGGTAGTCGGTGCCTTTTCCTCCGGTGCCACCGCCTCTAAGCTGCTTGGTCTCACGGAAGAACAGATGGTAAACTGCTTTGGCTCCGCTGGAACCCAGGCTGCGGGCCTGTGGGAATTCCTGGCAAGCGGATCCATGAGCAAGGTTCTTCACACCGCAAATGCGAACCTCTGCGGTATGCGGGCTGCTGAGCTTGCAAAACTTGGCTTTACCGGTGCCCCTGCCATTCTGGAGGGAGAGCGCGCTTTTGTAAATGCACTTGCCCCGGAGCATGACATGAACAACCTGATAAAGGGCTTTGGCGAAGGCTACCGCATCACCGAAAATTCCTTCAAGCCGTATGCTTGCTGCCGCCATACCCATTCCGCGGACTACTGTGTTGAGAAGATCCTTGCGGCACATGACATCAATCCGGACGATATCGTATCCATCACGGATGATACCTACAGCACCGCGGTACAGACTACCAACAATCCATATCCGGAAAATCCGTACGCAGCGAAATTCAGCGTTCAGTTCTGCATTGCCGCTGCCATCATTTTACGGGATTTAAGCGACCGGGTATTTACCATCGAAAACATTAACAATCCAAAGATCAAAGACCTGATGTCCAAGATCAAGGTCAATGTCAGCCCGAAGCTGGACGATGAGTTCCATCAGGATCCGAACCAGTGGTCCCACAAGCTCACCATCACCATGAAGAGCGGCGAGATTATCACGGATCAGGTAGACTACCCGATCGGTGACTTCAAGAATCCATTCGACTGGGATATGGCTGACCGCAAATTCCGCTTGCTGACGGAGGATATGCTTGGTGCCGACGTGGTTACCCGCCTGTTAGACAACCTGCATAACCTGGAAACATTCGATGATATCAACAAAGTATTTCAATTATCATAAACCCAATACCATTTAAGGAGGTTTTTATTATGGAAAAAGAATTGATGAAAGAAGCCATGCATGATGCCTGCATCAGAGCCGTAACCGAAATTTCAGCTGATGTAAAGGCACTGGTTCAGGCTGCTCTGGATCGCGAAACCAATGAAACCGCGAAGAGTATGCTTTCTTCCATGCTGGAGAATCTGGATATCGCAAAAGCACAGGACAAGGCAGTCTGCCAGTCCCCTGGATATCCGACCACCTGGATTTCCTACGGTGATGACAACTTCCCGTCTTTCGCAAAAGACACGATCGCTGAGGCGCTCGGTGAAGCCACCAAAAAGGGCTACCTTCGTCCGAGTATCGTTGATCCGTTAACCCGTCATAATCCTGGCAACAACACCGGTAAGGGTGTTCCGAACATTGAATACCAGTACAATCCGGGACAGGATTATGTCGATTTCATCATCAGCTTCAAGGGCTGCGGCGCTGAGCTTGGCAATGCCATGAAGATTTTCACTACCGCTACCTTAAAGCTGGACAAAGATTTTGAAGGTTTAAAACGTTTCGTTCTGGAAACCGCGATCAACGCAGGCGGAAAGCCATGCCCGCCATTCGGCATCGGCATCGGCATCGGCGGACAGATGGATATCGCATCCAAGTTAAGCCGTGAAGCAATCAGCACCCGTAACTGGTCCGACACCAACCCGGATCCGCTTCTTGCAAGACTGGAGGATGAGCTCCGCGACAACATCAACAAGCTTGGCCTTGGTGCTGCAGGAACCGGCGGTGACACCGTATGTCTGGCCGTTAAGATCGGAACCGCTGCAACCCATACCGCCATTGCTCCGGTAGCAATCAATTTCCACTGCTGGGTAGCAAGACGTGCCGGCATCCGTATGTATAACGACGGACGCATTGAAAAGCTTCTGTAATCAGTATCGGATCAGAAAGGAGATCACAACCTTATGGAAAAGAAAGTTCTTACTATGCCTATTAAAGAAGAGGATGTCCGTGAGTTAAAGCTCGGCGATGTCGTATATCTGACCGGCCATATCTTTACATCCAGAGATATGGGACATTTAAGAATCCGTCAGTTACTGGAGAAGGGCGAGCCGCTGCCGAAGGATTTCAACGGCGCTGCCATCTTCCATGCCGGCCCGGTATGCTTAAAGAATGAGGATGGTTCCTGGCGCTTAAACGTAATCGGACCGACCACCAGTATCCGTATGGAGCCATACGCTGACATGGTTGGAAAGCTTGGTGTCAAAGCGGTCGTCGGAAAGGGCGGCATGGAAAAGGATACTCTGGCAGCCTGTGAAAAATATGGCTATGTTTACCTTCAGGCAGCTCCTGGCTGTGCTGCAAAGCTGGCACAGGGTATCAAGGGTATTCAGGATGTTACCTGGTTTGAGATGGGTATGCCGGAGGCACTCTGGGATCTGGAGGCCGTTGAGTTTGGTCCTCTGGTAGTCGGCATGGATACTCACGGAAACAGCATCTATAAGAATCTGAAGGAAGCTGCTTTCAAGAAACTGGATGAGATTTATCCGGCCTAACTTGCAATTTCATACAAAATCCAGTATGATGAAGCCAGTGCATACGCTTTTTTGCGGCACTGAGGTACAACACGATCATAACAGCGCTGGGCGGCAGGCCCGGGGGTGGCCCCCGTCCTGTTCCTCCAGGGCTGTTTTTGTTTTAAAATTAACGATTTAAGGAGGGTTTTACAACATGGAGTACAGAACAGAACATGATTCAATGGGTGAGGTTCAGGTTCCAGCAGACCGCTACTGGGGTGCACAGACTCAAAGAAGCTACCAGAACTTCCGGATCGGCATCGAGAAAATCCCGAACGAAGTCATCCGCGCTTTTGCAATCTTAAAAAAGGCAGCCGCTATGGCCAACAACCGTCTTGGCAAAATGGATGACAAACGCGCTGGACTGATTGCCCAGGCCTGCGATGAGATTCTGGAGGGCAGGCTGGAGGGCAACTTCCCGTTAGCTGTATGGCAGACCGGAAGCGGCACCCAGTCCAATATGAACGTAAATGAGGTCATTGCCAACCGGGCCAATGAGATTGCCGGTGAGAAGCTGATCCATCCAAATGACCATTCGAATATGTCCCAGAGTTCCAATGACACGTTCCCGACGGCCATGCACATTGCGGCAGCTACCGAGATTGAAGACAAGCTCTTCCCGGCCATCGACCGCCTGACAGCAACCTTTGACCGCCTGATGAAGGAAAATGAAGGCATCATCAAGACCGGACGTACCCATCTGCAGGATGCAACCCCGATCACCTTCTCCCAGGAGATCAGCGGCTGGAAAAATATGCTGGAGAAATCCAAAGCCATGCTGGAGCTGGCGCTTCCGGGACTTCGTGAGCTGGCTCTGGGCGGAACCGCAGTCGGAACCGGCTTAAACGCACCGAAGGGCTTTGACACTGAGGTAGCAAAGGCCGTTTCCGAGCTGACCGGCAAACCGTTTGTAACTGCATCCAACAAGTTCCACTCTCTCACCAGCAAGGACGAGCTGGTATTCGCTCACGGCGCATTAAAAGGCCTTGCGGCGGATATGATGAAAATCGCCAACGATGTACGCTGGCTGGCCAGCGGCCCGCGCTGCGGCTTAGGCGAAATCTTTATTCCGGAGAACGAGCCGGGAAGCTCTATCATGCCGGGTAAGGTAAATCCGACCCAGTGTGAGTCCGTTACCATGGTAGCAGTCCAGGTGATCGCCAACGATACCGCAGTCGGTATGGCAGCATCCCAGGGCAACTTTGAGCTGAACGTATTTATGCCGGTGCTGATCTACAACTTCCTGCAGTCCGTCCGCCTGTTAACCGACTCCCTGACCTCCTTCAACGACAACTGCGCATGCGGCATCCGCGCCAACAAGGAAAAGATGGATGACAACCTGCACCGGTCCCTGATGCTGGTTACCTGCCTGAATCCATACATCGGATACGAGAACGCAGCCAAGACCGCCAAAAAGGCTTACAAAGAAAATATTTCCCTGAAGGATGCCTGCGTAGCCCTGGGATTCCTGACCGCAGAGCGTTTTGACGAGGTATTTAAACCGGAACAGATGGTATAATTTCATTTTTTATAACAAGATCATAGCAAAGGAGAACAAGAACATGGATATCAACGAAGCTTCTTTAAAAATGCACTATGAGTTAGGCGGCAAGATCGAGGTTGTTTCCCGCAAGAAAATCGAGACCAGAGAGGATCTGTCCCTGGCTTACACTCCAGGCGTTGCAGAGCCGTGCCGCGTCATCGCCAAGGACTACGAGCAGTCCTTTAAGCTGACCCGCCGTGGGAATCTGGTTGCTGTCATCACCGACGGCACTGCTGTTCTGGGGCTTGGCGACATCGGACCGGCCGCAGGCATGCCGGTTATGGAAGGCAAATGTGCCCTCTTCAAGGAGTTCGCCGACGTAGACGCATTCCCGATCTGCATCGATTCCAAGGATACCGACACTATCGTCCAGACCATCTACCTGATCTCCAAGAGCTTCGGCGGCATCAACCTGGAGGATATTGCTGCTCCGCGCTGCTTCGAAATTGAGCGCCGCTTAAAGGAGATCTGCGACATCCCGGTATTCCACGATGACCAGCATGGTACCGCCATCGTCGTTGCTGCAGCCCTGATCAATGCCATGAAGGTAACCAAAAAAGAGATGGGCAAGATGCGCATCGTCATCAACGGCGCAGGCGCAGCCGGCATCGCAATTGGTAAGCACCTCATCAACATGGGCTTCGGTAATGTAATCATGTGCGACATCAACGGCATCATCTGCGAGGGTGATGAGGGCTTAAATGCCGGACAGGAAGAGATTTCCCATGTCAGCAACTTAGCGCACGAGCACGGCAAGCTGGCTGACGCATTAAAGGGTGCTGACGCATTCATCGGCGTATCCCGTCCTGGACTGGTAACCAAAGAGATGGTTTCCACCATGAACAATGGTATCGTCTTCGCCATGGCTAACCCGACCCCGGAGATCATGCCGGATGAGGCTCTGGCTGGCGGCGCTGCTGTTGTTGGTACCGGACGTTCCGACTTCCCGAACCAGATCAACAATGTTCTGGTATTTCCGGGTGTCTTCAAAGGTGCGCTCTCCGTTCGTGCGAAAGAGATCACCGAACTGATGAAGGAGCGTGCTTCCTACGCCATCGCAAGCCTGATTCCGGACGACCAGCTGACCGCAGAGAACATCATCGCTTCCCCGCTTGACAAGACCGTAGCTGACGTAGTCGCTAAGGCTGTAGCTGATACCGCTGTAGAGCAGGGCATCGCAAGAGTTTAATGACAACAATAAAAAAATATGGGGCTGCCGCTATTGCGACAGCCCCTTTCGCATCCTATAAGCTTCTCTCTCTGCGCGCATACGGCGGAAGAAGAAGCGGAGATACACGGTCGGTGTGAATGCCGGCAGCTTCCAGCTCCTCGGCAAACTTCTCCACATGATCCAGATTCGGTGTGCCAAGCTCTACTTCATGGGTAAGCTCTGCGGCATGCTTTCCTGCATCACGGCCAAATACAATGATATCTAACAGGGAGTTGCCCATCAGACGGTTGCGTCCGTGGATTCCTCCGACAGCCTCGCCTGCTACCAGCAGGTTCGGGATGTTGATGGTTGCGCAGTCTACGCCGATCTCCAGACCGCCATTCTGATAATGCAGGGTCGGGTAGATCAGGATCGGCACCTTACGCATATCAATGCCATAGTTCATGTACATACGCAGCATAGCCGGGATACGCTTCTCAATGGTTCCCTCGCCGTGGATCATCTCGATCATCGGGGTATCCAGCCATACGCCATAGCCGCCGCCCGGAGTCGGAACACCGTTGCCGCGTGCGGTACACTCACGAATGATGGATGCTGCAGATACATCACGGGTCTCCAGCGGATGCATAAATGCCTCACCTTCACGGTTTACCAGCTGGGCACCTACGGAACGTACCTTCTCTGTTACCAGAGCACCAAACAGCTGAGCCGGGTAAGCAACGCCGGTCGGATGGTACTGAATGGTATCCTGGTACAGCAGGTTTGCTCCTGCACGGTATCCCAGTACCAGTCCATCTGCGGTAGCACCGTAGTGGTTGGAGGTTGGGAAGCCCTGGTAATGCAGGCGTCCTGCGCCGCCGGTTGCAATGATCACAACCTTTGCTCTCGCAATCAGGTACTCATCAGTCTCCATATTCTGGAGAACCGCGCCGGCAATCTGGCCCTTGTCATCCTTGATCAGCTCAATGGCTGAGGTAAAATCTACAACCGGAATGCCGCGGTTGATGACCTCATCACGCAGCACACGCATGATCTCGGCACCGGAGTAATCGGCACAGGCATGCATTCTCTTTCTGGAGGTACCGCCTCCATGGGTGGTTACCATAGTGCCATCCGGGTTCTTATCAAACATAACACCCACATCATTCAGCCACTGGATAGCCTCCGGAGCCTCCATAACCAGCTTGGATAACAGCTCCGGCTTTGCAGCGAAATGTCCGCCGCCGAACGCATCCAGATAATGTCTCTGCGGAGAGTCGTTCTCTTTGTCTGCTGCCTGGATGCCGCCCTCTGCCATCATGGTGTTGGCGTCACCGATTCTTAACTTGGTCACAATCATGACGTTAGCTCCGCCATTGTGAGCCTCAATGGCTGCGGAAGCACCTGCTCCGCCGCCGCCGATAACCAGAACATCCACATCGTAGTCCGGATGTGTAAGGTCAATATCCTTGCCCAGCACACGGCTGTTTGCCTGTAACAGATCTGCCAGCTCAGCCGGTGCCTTCTCGCCCTTGTTCGGGCCCATCTTTAAGGTTGCAAATCCGCTCTCCTTGTAGTCAGGATGAAACTCTTTCAGCAGATTGTCTTTTTCATCCGCATCCATACGGCGTAATTCTTTTCCGATTCTGGATGTTCTGGATGCCTCTACTTTTTTAATGGATTCCAGCATTTCCTCTGTATACATGACTTCATCCCTCCCTTATTTCTCGATATCGCGGTTATTGTACAGTTCCTTCATCTGGTCGATCGGGGTTTCCATGATCTGCTCAATCAGCTGATCATACTCGCCATGGCGAATCTCATCCACACGTTTCTCCAGATGTTTGCTTTCCGGTGCAATGTACTTACCAGTCAGTCTTCTGGCCAGCAGTCCTACCATCGGATGGGAGATTCCGGCCGGGCATCTGGTGGAACAGATTCCGCAGCTCACGCAGTCAAAGGATTCCTTTGCGCATTTCTCGAAATCACCTCTCTGCGCATAGGCAATATACTGCATAACATTTAACTTTTGCGGGCATGCCTTGGTACAGGCATTACAGCCGATACAGCTGTAAATCTCCGGGTACAGCTCCATCATGATCTGCTCATTCGGACGGAGATCCTCAATGTCGTAGGTGCGCTTGTCCGTCGGGAAGAACGGGATGCTTGCCACATACATTCCCTCCTGCACCTGAGTCTGGCAGGCCAGACAGGTCTTTAATTCATTCTGTCCCTTGATCCGGTAGATGGTTGCACAGGCACCACAGAATCCGTGACGGCAGCCGCAGCCTCTTACCAGTTTGTATCCGGCATATTCCATAGCGGTCATGATGGTCAAATCTGCCGGTACCGTATATTTTTTACCATAGAAATAAACATTTACCATTTCCTGCATTTTTTTATCCTTCCTGATTATCCTCGTAATCCAGCCTTAGTACTCATCCGGCAGCTCGTCTACCTCGTCGCACCGGAATACCGGTCCATCCTTGCAGACATACTTGGAACCGATGTTGCAGCGTCCGCATTTACCGATGCCGCATTTCATGCGGAGCTCCAGTGTGGTATACACCTGGGTCTTCTCAAAGCCCATCTCCTGCAGAGCCGCCAGTACAAACTTGATCATGATCGGCGGTCCGCAGACCAGAACGGTTTTATCTACTGAAAATTCCAGTTCTTTTAAATAGGAAGGAACAAAGCCTACATGGCCGTCCCATTCCGGCTGCTCCCGGTCGATGGTCAGATATACATTCACGCCCTTGTCCTTCGTCCACTCGTTCTGAATCTCATCCAGGCCAACCAGATCTTCCTTAGAGCGGGAACCGTAAAGGATATCTACAGTACCGTAATTTTCACGGTTGTCCATCACATAGTTGATGACGGAACGAAGCGGTGCCAAGCCGATGCCTCCCGCTACAAACAGAAGATTCTGTCCCTTTAATACCGTTTCTACCGGAAATGCATTGCCGTAAGGTCCTCTCACGGTCAGCTCATCTCCGACCTCCATCGTATGCAGATAATCGGTCAGGGTTCCGCAGCGCTTGATGCTGAACTCCTGATATTTTTTATTGGTTGGGGAAGAGGTAATGGAAAATATAGCCTCACCCACTCCCGGCACGCTGATCATGGCGCACTGTCCCGGCATATGCTCAAAGAGCTTTCCGCCCTCCGGACGTTCTACCCGAAAGGTCTTGACATCCGGGGTCTGATCCTTGATATCCGTGATCACGCCGACCATCGGCACTAATTCATCGTGTTTATGGCTTCCGCCGCATCCACAGCTACACATCTTCTGTCACCCCCAGACTTTTGATCACCTTCAGGATATTCAATCCGGAAGGACATTTGTTCACACAGCGTCCGCATCCTACACAGGAGAACAGGCCGCCGTTGTTTTCCGGATAATATACCAGCTTGTGCATGAATCTCTGACGGAAACGCTCCTTCTGGCTCTTACGGTTGTTGCCGTGGGCCATCAGGGTGAAGTCAGAGTACATACAGGAATCCCAGCAACGGAATCTGCGGATTCCCTTTCCGGTGTCATAATCCCGGATATCGTAGCACTGGCAGGTCGGACACACAAAGGTGCAGGTACCACAGGCCAGGCACGGCTTATAAAGTTCATCCCATTTCGGAGAATCAAAGATTTCCTGCATCGGGGTGTTTTTGAAGTAGTCCAGGGAAAGGCTGCTGTAAGGAAGCTTTCCGGTAATGGCACGGATCTGCTCTTTTTCTGCTTTCACAGTCTCCTCACCGGTTTTGTCTGCCTCTGTGAGCAGTTCCTTCACGGTTTCTGTGAGCGCAGCTCCTTTTTCGGTTGCCGGCTTCCAGTACAGATCCTCTCCCACGCTCCAGGTTACGATATCGCCAACCGGCTCTGCGGCATCGATATCGAATGCCTTGCAGAAACAGGTTACATCCGGCTCATGGCAGGCTCTTGAGATCAACACACCATGCTCTCTGCGTGCCTGATAGTAGGAATCCACCGGATCGGCCAGGAATACCCGGTCCAGAACCTCAATGCCCTTTACATCACAGGCCCGGATGCCAAACACGGCAAAGGACTCGCCGCAAAGCTGCTGGGGATCGATGGAAATCTTCTTTCCCTCTTTATAACAGGTATACAGTGTCTCACTCTGCGGAAAGAAAAGATCCTTTGGAGATTTCACTGCATTCAGCGCATCCAGCGCCGGCTCTTCCTCGTTTGTCCAGATTCCGTAGTTTACCTGACCATGTTTGTGAAGCGGCATATAAAGATCCATGTTTTCTGCGATGGCGGCAAAGAGTAACGGAAGTTTTTCATTTGAAATTTTGTACATATCCTAACCCCTTTCCCCGGCAGCTCCCGGCTCTACATCATCCAGACGGAAATCGGTAAGCGGTGCTCTTGACTCCGTATCATCACCAGCCTGATATTCTCCGTAGAACTGGTCGATATCCTTGATCATCTTGCGGTTCAGCAAATGAAGTGGAATGCCCTGCGGACACACGCGGCTGCACTCGCCGCAGTCAGTACAACGTCCTGCCACATGGAAGGCACGGATTAAGTGGAACATCTGTTCCTCAAAGGTATCTGCGTTGGCTTTCTGCGCGGTATCAAAACGGTCACTGTCAAATACACACTTGTTGCAGCTGCAGGCCGGACAGACATTGCGGCAGGCATTGCAGCGGATACACTTGGAAAGCTCACCCTGCCAGAAAGCGAAACGCTCCTCCGGACTCAGACTCTCTAACTCCCGCACCTTCGCGAAGCGGTCCTCAGCCGGTACGGCCAGCTCCAGCTCCTCGTGAATCAGCTCATCGTATACCTTATGCTCATTTCCCTTGCAGCACAGGCAGCGCTCCAGGATGCCATCTGCAAAGGAACAGGTCTTTTCTCCATAGATGGTCTGAATATGAAGGGTGTCGCCATCCTCCTCCACAGACTCAATGCCCTTTATGCCTGTATTTTTGATCTTTTCAATATCCAGCTTGCCCTTGCAGCCCACGCCGATAATGTAGCTCTTTTCGCGATCAATCCGGCGCTCTTTTAATAACTGGTTGAAGCTGTAGGTATCACACGGTTTTAAGAAAACCAGGGTCTTCCCTTCCAGCTTGCTGGCCTGGATCATATATTTGCTTAAGTTTGCCCCGCAGAAGCTGTCATAAACCAGCTCCTCCAGCTGTTCTCCGTTTTCAAAAAAGGCCGGCTGCGGATTATAAGGCAGGTCTTCGCCGCGTTTCCATCCAAGGACACGCTGTACCTGACCGGAGGCAAGCAGCTCTTTGGCTCTCTCTTTTATTTCCTGCATCTTAAATCCTCCAATCTCACATTTTTGCCGAGGCTCCGGATCTTTTCGATAAATTCGTTCATGGTTGTTGCAAATTTTACACCCTCTGCAGCAGATACCCATTCAACCCGGGCTCTTCCCTTTTCTACTCCGATGTAGTCTAACAGAGAGAAGAGCATGGTCATTCTTCTTCTTGCATAATAGTTTCCGGTACTATAGTGGCAGTCACCCGGATGGCATCCGCAAAGGATCACGCCGTCCGCTCCCTTCTGGAATGCTCTCAGGATAAACAGCGGATTGACACGGCAGGAACAGGGAACGCGGATGATCTTGACCTCTGCCGGATATGCAAGTCGGCTGGTTCCCGCCAGATCTGCTCCCGCGTAGCTGCACCAGTTACAGCAGAACGCCACAATCACAGGCTTAAATTCTGCATTTACTTCTGTATTCTCATGTTCTACCTGCATATTGCATCTACCTCCGCAATTAATTGTCTGTTGGAAAAGCCCTGCAGATCCATCGCGCCAGACGGACAAGCTACCGTGCAGGCACCGCAGCCCTGACACAGTGCGCTGTTGACGCAGGCTACGATGCGCTCTTCCTTCACGCCGTGGTCTACAATCAGCTTCGTCTCATAGGAAATTGCGCCGTACGGACATACCTTCTCACAGGAACGGCATCCGTTGCAGTAGCGCTCATCCGGTTTGGCGGTACACGGGTTTGTTACCAGCTTATCCTTTGCCAGCAGGCCAATGACCTTGGCTGCTGCCGCACCGGCCTGGGATACGGTCTCCGGAATATCCTTCGGTCCCTGACATACACCAGACAGGAAGATTCCTGCGGTCGGGCTTTCTACCGGACGCAGCTTCGGATGTGCTTCTGTCAGGAAATTGTTCGTATCAATGCTGGCCGTCAGCATGGTAGCAAGCTTTCTCACAGATGGATCCGGCTCAATGGCTGCTGCCAGAACCACCATATCCGTATCCAGCAGAATCCGGCGATTATCAATTAAGTCCATTGCCTGGACACGAAGATGTCCGTCTACCTCTGCTACCTTTCCGACCTGGCCCTTGATGTAGTTCACACCGTACTCCTCTACGGCTCTGCGGTAGAACTCATCGAAGTTCTTGCCCGGGGTACGCACATCAATGTAGAACACATTGACCTGAACATCCGGATATTTATCACGGATCAGCATCGCATGCTTTGCGGTATACATACAGCAGATCTTAGAGCAGTAGCTCTTTCCGCGGCAGGTGGTATCACGGGATCCCACACACTGGATAAAGGTTACGGACTTCGGTGCCTTATGATCAGACAGGCGCTCTAAATGTCCCTTCGTTGGTCCAGCTGCATTGGTCAGACGCTCAAACTCCAGGGAAGTGATGACATCCGGGCAGGTATCATAGGAATACTCACCGAACTTGTCCAGCTTGATCATATCAAAGCCGGTAGCCACAACAATCGCACCGTACTCTCTGGTAATGATCTCATCCTCCTGGGTATAGTCAATGGCTCCGGCCGCACAGACCTTAGCGCAGAGACCACATTTGCCAGTCTGGAATTTGATGCAGTGCTCACGATCGATAACCGGAACATTCGGAATAGCCTGCGCAAACGGAGTGTAAATGGCGCTTCTGGTTCCCAGTCCCCGGTTGAACTCGCTCGGAGTCTTCTTGGACGGGCACTTCTGAGAGCAGACACCACAACCGGTACACTTGCTCATGTCAACGCTTCTTGCCTTCTTGCGGATATCCACCTTAAAGTCTCCGACGAAGCCGGATACCTTTTCTACCTCACTGTATGTATACAGATTGATCCGCTCGTGGGCAGAAGCCTCTACCATCTTCGGGGTCAGGATACATGCGGAGCAGTCCAGGGTCGGGAAGGTCTTGTCCAGCTGGGACATCTTGCCACCGATACTCGGAGTCTTCTCCACGATATCTACCTCGTAGCCTGCATCTGCAATATCCAGTGCAGTCTGAATTCCGGCGATTCCGCCGCCGATAACCAGCGCACGCTTTACAACCCGGCTCTCCCCCGGCTGCAGCGGCACGTTTAAATGCACCTTCGCTACAGCGGCTCTGGCCAGGATAATGGCCTTCTCAGTTGCTTCTTCCCGATTCTTATGAATCCAGGAACAATGCTCACGAATGTTTGCGATTTCCAGCATATACGGGTTTAATCCCGCTTTCTCCACCGCCTTGCGGAATGTGTTCTCATGCATACGCGGGGAACAGGAACAAACAACAACACCAGTCAGATGCTTCTCTCTGATAGCGTCCTGGATTTTTGATTGTCCAGCTTCCGAACACATATACTGATAATCTTCCGCATGAACCACGCCAGGCTCGTTTTTGACCGCTTCTACCACTTTTTCAACGTCTACAGTCGCCGCAATGTTTGTACCGCAGTGGCAGACAAATACTCCTATTCTTTGCAATGATTTCACCTCGGATCTTTCTTCTACTTACTATATTTACGAAAAGCGCTTACTAAAAGCTGCTGCGGAAGCTCCGGATCAAGCAGCTCCGGAATCTCATCCGGTGACAGATAATTGCCGCCCTGGCTTCGAATCACCATCAGACGGACTGCCTCAATCAGCTTGGCCGGTTTTACATCACGCGGGCAGCGCTCCACACAAGCAAAACAGGAGAGGCATTTCCAAATGGATTTGGATTTTAACAGCGGTTCAATCTCTCCACGGTCTACGTAGGAAACGAACTGATGCGGACGGATATCCATACTGTCACAGGCCGGGCAGGATGCGGAACACTTGCCGCATTTCATACACTTTTTTGTATCGACATTGCTGATTCTGCAGATCAGCTCTGCTTTGTCTTTGTCTGTATGGATCATACCTCGCCATCCTCCTTTCCTTCCCGGATGTCTACTCCAAGAGCTTCTGCAAGAATCTCTGTGAAATACATTACCTTTGGTGTATGTGCATGGCCGCTGTTATGATTTAAGTTGTACTGGCACAGTGGACAGGCCGTTACCAGTTCATCTGCTCCGTTGTATTCTGCGGAATCCAGAATGGTGTCCACCATCTGTCCGGCCATTTCTTTTTCCTTTAAAGAAATATATCCGCCGCAGCACTCATTGCGATACGGGTATACCACCGGCTCTGCTCCAAGGGCACGGATGAAATCCTCCAGAATCTTTGGATTTTCCGGATCGTCAAACTGTAAAATACCGCTTGGGCGAAGAAGCATACAGCCATAGTACGCACCGATTTTTCTGCCGGTCAGCGGTTTTACCACCTTCTCCTTTAATTTGTCAAAACCAATCTGATCTCTCAAAAGTTCCAGAAAGTGGTATACATGGGTTTCGCCCGCATAGGGCTCCTTTAACCCAAGATAATTGTTTGCACGATCCCGGATATCAGCAACATTCGCCATATCATCATTCACGCGCTTAATCACATGATGACATGCAGAGCAAATCGTTACCAGATCCTGGCCCTTTTCTTTTGCTGCATTCAGCGCACGTACCGAAGATAATTTCGTAGCAATCTCATCGGAAGCCAACGGATATACGCCTCCGCAGCACTGCCAGTCCTCAATTTCTTCCAGGACAATGCCCAATGCCTCCGCTGATTTGCGTGCGCAGATATCCAGTTTCTTCGCCTTGTTCTTCAAGGTACAGCCCGGAAAATAACTGTAAACCATCAGCATCACGCCCAATTTCCTAACACTTTGTCTTTATGTGTCAAATTATTCACGCCAAGCAGACATTGTTATCTTTTTACTGATAATTTTTGTGCAGAAACTGGGCTTTCCTCCTTTCTTTTGTATACCACTTTTGTTGTAATTTCTGAGCGGTATTCCACTTTTTCTTAATAATACCATGATTATGAACAATATGGTAGTACTTTTTGAGAATTTTTCCATATTTTTGTCATTTTTCCATTCATAATGGTATACCATATTCCTGTTATCTTTTTGTCATCAAAAAAGGAGACTGTATTGCACAGCCTCCCTCTGTTTTTTCTATAACAAGCTCTGTTTGTTCTGCTAAACCACCGGACCCAGAGTGTGAATCTCAATCGCACTGTAATAATGCAGGCTCTCGTTCTTACTCATTCCGCCATTCAGGGTTTCCAGAATCTTCGCAAAGACCTCTTCGCCTACCTGTTCAATGGTCTTTTGGCCTTCCAGGATCAGTCCCGCATTGATGTCCATGTCCTGTTCCATATGCTGATAGGTCACCGGATTGCCGCATACCTTCACAACCGGCATGATCGGGTAGCCCTGCGGGGCTCCTCTTCCGGTAGAGAACATCATGATCTGCGCTCCGCTACAGGCCATTCCGGTAAGAATCTCCGGTTCACGGCCTGGCGTATCCTTGATTCAGAGTCCCTTCTTAATGCCATCTCTGGTGCGGACACGATCCGGATATTCCATGACACCCTGAATCGGACTGGTGCCTGATTTCAGGATTGCACCCAGGGATTTCTCCTCGATGGAAGAAAGGCCTCCCTCGATGTTGCCCGGTGTTGGCTGACCTTTGCGCATATCACAGCCCAGAGATTTTGCGCGGGTTTCCATCCGGTTCACAATAAAACCGATCCGGTCTGCCACCTCCTGGTTCACAGCCCGCCGCATCAGGATATGTTCCGCACCGATAAACTCTGTCGTTTCTCCGAAGATAACGGTTCCGCCAAGGCTTACCAGCTTGTCTGCCGCATAGCCCAGCGCACAGTTGGATGCCATGCCGGACGTTGCGTCAGACGCACCGCACTTGATGGAAAGCACGACCTCAGACAGATCTGCCTCTTCCCTCTGCTGACCGGAGATCTTGCGCACAAGCCCTGCTGCCGCATCAATACCGGCCGCAATAGCCTTGCTGACACCGCCCAGCTTCTGGATTCCGATGATCTCCACCGGCTTTCCTGCCGCCTGGATCTCCTGGAACATTCTCGCATAATCCGTTCCCTCGCAGCCCAGGCTGACAATCAGAACTGCTCCTACATTCGGATTTAATGCAAGGCCGATCAGGGTATCCGTTACCCGCTTTAAATCCGGCGGAAGCTGACTGCAGCCCTGATGATGGAATAAACCGACTGCTCCCTGCACGTTCTGTACAATCGCCTGCGCCACATCAGCCGCACAGACTACGCTTGGAATCACTGCTACCAGGTTCCGGCATCCTACACTGCCGTCCGCTCTTCTGTAACCATAAAATTTCATTTGGTCTTCGCCTCCCCGCCGTCCTTATTCCAGTCACCTCTCGCTCTCATACTCTCCAGATTATGGACATGTACATGTTCTCCCTTTCGGATGTCAGCGGAAGCCATTCCTATCTCTTCTCCGTATTTTACAATAATCTACCCCTTCGCAATATCCTGCAGCGCAATCTTGTGTCCGTAAGGAACCGCCTCCAGTGCCTTCACCTCTATTGTCTCTCCCTTTTTATCCCGGACCTGAATCGCATCGCCACCCTGTACCTGCTCAGCAAAGATTGTTGCCACATTGTCTTTGTCATTTACCTTCAGTGCAAGAACCATGTTCTCTCCTCCTTCTTAAGATACTTTCAGTTTACTCCTATAAAAATCTCCTATCCAGTAGTAAGAATTTATTCATCTTTTTACAAAAAAAGAGCCCCCAATCAGCAAAATTTCTTTTCTAATATGGTAGCCCTTACAATTTTCTTTTGTTTTTACAAGATTCTTTTTAGCCCATATTCTGGACAACTTCTTTTATAAAAGTTTTTATTTCATTACGCAATATTCTGGCTGTTTTCCTCGCAGATTTCTTTTACGGAACGATCATCATGGGAAAGACCGTCTGCATACTTGCGGATAATATCCGCCGCATAGCGGATCAGCTCCGGATTCTCATTTTTCTCGATCGGCAGATTGCCGTTTGCCTGCTCCAAAAGCTTCTGAAGTGCATTCGCAATCCACAGTAATTTCGGAAGACATACCGGATGCTCTGCCTCATGACACACCTGCATGCTGTTGTCCTGCGCTTCTTTATTTCCGATCATAACGGTATGATACTCACCGTCCTCACTGACCCAGATTTCATCGTGAACGCCTGTATTCAGGAGACTTCCCAAATAAATTTCCTGCTCATCCTGACCGGTGAGAAATTTTTCTTCGGATTCTAAAATCAATTCTGCTAATTTTTTTATGCCTTTGTACATCTGCCCTACCTCTGTTAAACTCGAATTCTAATCTGCGCAAAACGCATTTCCTTTTATTATAAGGATATGAGTGTGATTGACAAGTAGGATTGCTGTTCTTTTTTTAAGACATAACTCATTTTGTGCGGATCGGAATATAGTCAGCCACAGAGAGCTTCTAGAACTTTCCTCCGCCCCCGCCATGCGTTCTTCCGGAGGATGAAGTATGAGTGCTGCTTCCGCCGGAGCTTTTGGGTTTTGGTTTTTCGGTTCTGTGAATGGTGCGGTAGAGAAAATAATCGCCGCCGGATGTTACCTGCAGGCTTCCCGGCCGGATGTAATCCCGCGCCTCCCGCTGCATGCCAACTGATTTGAGCTGGCTCTTCATGCTTCCCACTGCCAGCAGAGCTGCACCAAGGCCTGCCGCAAACGAGAGCCCCAGCCAGATCGCAGACAGCGGCTTTTTCGGCATATGGTCTGTATCGTAGGCTTCTCCGCTGTTGGCCTGATCAATAAAATCATCACACAGTTCTATATAGTTTTCAAATGCCCCCAGGTAATCTCCGTCTGCCAGCTGCGGCCGGATCTGTTCTCCGATATACCGGATACCGGCGTCCGTAAACACAGTAATTCCGTAGCCGCAGGTAGAGATATACCAGTCGTGATCCTCCAGACTGACCAGCAGCAGCACGCCGTCACGCTCATCTCCATATCCGAAATCACAATCATCGTAAAGGTTATCCGCATATGCTTCCACACTCTCGCCACTCAGGCTGTCCACCAGTGCTGCCGTCACATCAAAATTCTGATTGTGGCTGATCTCATCCAGCTGCTCATTCAGCTGTTCGGCCTCATCCCCGGAAAGAATCTCATCCGGGTTCTGAAAACGGTAATACTCCTCGGAAAATCCATCTGTATCTGCCATTGCCGGAGCACAGCTCAAAATAGAAAGAAGACCTGCTGCCAGAAGGGCCGCTGCATAAGCTTTTCTTGTTTTCATCGTCCTGTCCCTCCTGTTAAACTCCGAACATCCATAAAATCAGACGCAATATGTAAAATATCATAGTAAAGATCACAGTCAGCTTAATGGTCATCCTTCGTGCCGCGTTCTTATCTGCTGGGAGATCTCCAACAAATTTACCGGTCTGTCCGTTCATGGCAAACAGATACTTCTTCCCCTCCCATGTGGTATTTAAGATCCACACCGGAAGCAGGGCATACCGGACACTTCCGCCGTGAAGCTGCACACTGCTGTTCTCGGCTGCCACCGTGGTATAACCGGTCACTGTCTCCTCAAAAGCACGTTCTACCGACTTTTTCACACGCTCATTCGCGCGCGGCGCGCTCTCCTCTGAGTCTGCATCGTAGCGGTCTGCCAGATACCCGGCCAGGTAAGCAGGCTGGAACGCAACCGCCTCACTGATTTCAAACGGTTCTATGGATTCCATCAGATCATCCGGAATTTTAGAGTCTCCATCCACCGGGACCTTCTCAAATCCGATGCTGCCGCCCCGGTTGATCAGATAGAAGCTGGTTTCTGTATAGTCATACCGGCTGTCGCTCCAGAACCTGGTTCTTGTTCCGCGATAACGGATGTTTGCATCTGCCTCAGTGTCAAACAACCAGAACGGCACATAAATTCCGCGGATTTCATCAATATGATTCTGGTCTTTGAAAATCTTCGGCAGAAGCTTTTTCCCTTCCAGATGCTTCATCAGTCCGGATTTTGCGGCCTGTTTATCCAGTTTAAACGGAATGATGAGATCTGGGCGCAGCGCACCGGAAAGCTTTCCGGTCATTACGACAGGATTTCCGCAAAACGGACAGACTGACGCCGCTGTATTCTCATCCGCCACGATCTCACCACCGCAGGATTCGCAGTGATAGGTACTCAGCCCCTGCTCCTCCCCTTCCTGCCAGATGCTGCCCTCCGCCTTATCCCATCGCATATCATCCTGTTTTTCTTCCTTCAGAGTTGTATCATACTGCTGCAAAGTCTCAATTTCAAACTCGGTATCGCAGTAGGGGCATTTCAATTTCTGTGCCTTGCTGTCAAAGCGGATGCCGCCTCCGCAGCAGGGACATTTGTATTCCTGTAGTTCTCCCATCTCATTTCTCCGATCTTTTCCCTTACGTAACAGTTCCGTGCCTTCACACGCACTATCTTACGATATCCCCCTCATCAAAGGGATCGTTACCGTCCACGCATGCGTGTCCAGCAACAGGATTTTGCCGATGCTTCGCATTCCAAATCGGCAAAATCTGCTGCCACCACTGCAACATACGGAATTTTCAGTTCAGAAAATCCCTACCCAGAAACAATTACAACGAATTTCCACATTCCGGGCAGAATTTCGGTGGATGTGCCGGATCCTCCGGCTCCCAGCCGCACTTGTCGCACTTATAAAGAAGTGCCCCGGCCGGTTTCTTTGCTCCGCAGTTGGTACAGAATTTCCCCTTGTTCACGGAACCACAGGAGCAGATCCAGCCATCTGCAGGTTTCGGAGAACCACACTCCGGACAGAACTTTCCGTTTGCCCGGGTTCCGCATTTTGTGCAGATCCAGCTGCCTTCCGGCTGCATTTTCGGAATCGGATTTTGCGCCTGCTGCTCGGCTGGCTGCATGGGCTGTGCCTGCTGCTGTCCCATAGCAAACAGATTCTGCGCATTTGCGCCTCCTGCTGCGTTCATGGCCATGCCCATTCCCATAAATCCGGTCATGGCACCGCCGCCATTGGCTGCCGCTGCCTTCATGGCATCAATCTGGCCGCCTACCAGGCGTGCTGCTGCCGTGTTCGGATTCGTAGTCATTGCATTCTCTTCCCACTCCGTCAGTTTCTTTCTCTGATCATCCGGGATGCTTAAGGAATTAATGTTGACAGAAAATACCTCAATGCCTCGTTTCTGACGCCAGGAAGAAGACAGCACCTCATTTAATGCGTCCGAAATCTCCAGCGTGTGGGCCGGAATCTCATAATACTGGATTTTCTGTGCGGAGAGCTTTGCCAGCGCCGGCTGCAGGGCAGTCATCATCTCACCCTTTAAGCGGGCCGCGATTTCTTCGCTCTCATAAGTATCCGCAACATTTCCGCATACATTGGTATAAAACAGAAGCGGATCGCAGATCTTGTAAGTAAATAAGCCGTTGCAGCGGATATCCACAGACAGCTTGTAGCCAAGGGACTCATCCACCACAACGCGGAACGGGATCGGCGTTGCTGTTCCAAACAGGATTTCCCCCAGCTCCTTGGTGTTGATATAATAAACCCGCTGGTCTTTTGCCGTGTCACCTCCATAGGTAAAACGCTTACCCACGATCTTGAAGGTTTCCTTGATGCTGTCTCCCAGATTGCCGGTAAAAATGCTCGGCTCAGTGGAGCTGTCATAGGTAAATTCGCCTGGCTCCGCGCAGATCTCCACAACCTTGCCCTGCTCCACGATCAGCATGCACTGACCGTCCGCCACCGCAATGCCGCTTCCGTTGGAAATGACATTATCATTACCCTTTGTATTGGCAGAACGGAACGATGTCCGCTTTCTTCCTCTCTTCACCAATATATCTTTATCCATTGCATCACAGTAGAAAAATTCTTTCCACTGATCTGCCAGGGTTCCCCCAAGTGCTCCTGCTGCTGCTCTGATCAGTCCCATATACTTACTCTCCCTTCCATATTTATGTCTCCGGCCTCTGAAAAGCAGATACCGGAACATTTTTTTCATTTTACCACAAATATCAGGAAAAAAGAAGAAAGCTGTCAGACAAATCTTGATTTCTGTTTGTCTGACAGCTTTCGCTTCAAAAGGCTTTATGCCCTGTATTCTGTTTTACCTGTGCGGCCGGTCATTATTTCTCAGCCAGCATCATCATGATCTCATTGGTACGTGCCACAAATCCGGTCATGCGCTCCGGACTTAAGCTGCCGTGCGCCAACAGAGCCAGATCGTAAAGCTGCTCGCAGATCTTATTGGTATTCTCGCCCTCACCGTGATTCAGTACATACTGGACCAGCTTATTGTTGGCATTTAATACCAGGGTCTCGCCTGCACCTCCGAACATGGACGGATCCATACCGTACATATTGTACATCTTCATCATATCCTGCATACGGCGGGTCTCCTCGGAGACGGTCAGCATGGAAGAAATGCTCTCATCTTTCAGTTTTTCTACCTTGATCTCCAGCTTGTCATTGCCGAGAGCCTTCTTGAAGGTTTCGGTCAGAGTCTCGGATGTCTTCTTGAACTCTTCATCATCCTCCTTGACCTCTTCCTTGAAGGTGCTGTTTAAATCTGCATCGATACGTAAAAACTTCAGGCCCTCATTTTTCTGCTCCAGATGACCGATGAACGGGCTGTCGATGCTGTGCGGCAGGATAACCGCATCCAGACCTTCCTTCTTGAACATGTTGATGTACTGGCTCTGCTCTTTCTCATCTGTTACATAGAAGACGGTGTTCTCATGCTTCTCTTTGTTCTCCTCCAGGCAGTCCTTTAAGGTCAGGTACTTGCCGTCCAGATTCTTAAAGAGGATGTAGTCATTCATCTTCTCTGCAAACTTTTCATCCTTAATGCAGCCAAATTTGATGAACGGTGCGATATCATCCCAGTATTTCTCATAGTTTTCACGGTCGGTCTTGCACATGCCGCTTAACTTGTCTGCTACCTTCTTGGTAATATAATCAGAAATCTTCTTAACAAATCCATCGTTCTGCAATGCACTTCTGGATACGTTCAGCGGCAGATCCGGACAGTCGATGGCACCCTTTAACAGCATCAGGAATTCCGGGATCACCTCTTTGATGTTATCAGCAATGAACACCTGATTGTTATACAGCTTGATGGTTCCCTCGATGGAATCGTACTCGGTGTTGATCTTCGGGAAGTACAGGATACCCTTTAAATTAAACGGATAGTCCATATTTAAGTGGATCCAGAACAGCGGCTCCTTGTAGTCGTGGAACACCTTGCGGTAAAAGTCACGGTATTCCTCATCGGTGCACTCGTTCGGATGCTTGCTCCACAGCGGAGTGGTATCATTTAAAGCCACCGGGCGTTTCAGAATCTTATATTTCTCTTTGGCCGGCTCGGTCTCTACCGTTTCTTTCTCGCCGTTCTCATTTTCCTTCTCTTCCGTCTTGGCCGGCTCTACAATAGTCTCAATGATGGTATCCTTCTCAGTGAGCTCATCCTTCTCAATTGTTTCATACTGCGGCTCAGCTTTTTCGTTATTTAAAAAGATCGGAACCGGCATAAAGGAACAGTATTTTTCCAGAACCTCTCTTGCACGGTACTCATTGGAGAACTCGTAGCTGTCTTCATTTAAATACAGAGTGATGGTGGTTCCCTGCTCTGCCTTCTCGCCGTCCTTCATCTCGAAGGTCAGGCCTCCCTCAGACTCCCAGTGAACCGGCTTGCTGCCCTCTTTGTAGGAAAGGGTGTCGATGGTTACTTTGTCCGCTACCATGAATGCGGAGTAGAAGCCTAAACCGAAATGACCGATGATCTGGTCTTCATTGGCTTTGTCTTTATACTTTTCGAGGAAATCCTGGGCACCGGAGAAGGCGATCTGGTTGATGTACTCCTCCACCTCAGACTCGCTCATGCCCAGGCCGTTATCGGTGATGGCAATGGTCTTCTCATCCGGGTTTACGGTAACCTGTACCTTATATTCCATGCCTTCCGGCTTGTTATACTCCCCCATCAGCTCCAGCTTTTTCAGCTTGGTGATGGCATCGCAGCCGTTGGAAACCAGCTCACGATAGAAAATATCGTGGTCGGAATACAGCCATTTCTTAATGATCGGGAATATATTTTCACTGTTTATGGATAAATTACCTGTTCTGCTCATAATACATTGCTCCTTTTCGATTCAGAATGGAAAGACAGCCCTTCAAACCGCCTTTCAAATTACCATAACGGTATTTTAATACCACAAAATCGAAAAGTCAATAAAAAATCAGCACTCATTTGTGTTGAGTGCTAATAATTTAGAAAATTTTAATTTTTATCAGGTTTCTGTTTTCAGACTTCTACGCAAGGTATCTGCAGCTTCCTGAAATATCTCCGGACTGTCTCATCCCATTCCTGCTCGATTTGCTTGTCCAGCATAAAAATTTTCAGGGATGTTCCGGTCACACAGGCCGCCGCGTGATTTTCATAACGGATGTTTAAATACAGGGCCGCTATCTGGTCTGCCGGAAGATCTGGCTTTACCCGGCGTATGAATTTCTCATTTTCCTCCGGTGAGAGCTGCAGAGTGATCTGAAAGCTCTCCGGCAGCTTCTTGCCTCTGATCAGAGAGTAACAAAACGGGCGCAGCGTCTTCCAGGAAGAAAACTCCTCAATCCGGTTCGTTTCCAGCTCCTCATCTGAATAATAGCCCTGGCGGATCCGCCCATCTATGGTAAAGCTGTTAAACGTCACAATATTGGCCTCCCGCACCAGCCAGTAGTCAAAGGTCTCCCCCATAAAAAGCTGTGCGGTAAAGGTTTTTAAATCTTCTATTTTTAATGCGATCATCCGTAAATCCCCCTTTTTCGCTGCCTGCTCCTGCGTCAACTCTGCAAAACACCATTCCCTGCTCACGCAGCTACTCCCTCATCATCTCATGATACCGCTCAAAGAAATCGGACGTAGTACAGTCGGCCCCATCACTTAAGGACACCTTGTTCCAGATTGCTCCGTCAATTTCCACCCTGTGCTCTGCTTCGTAAGAATCGTAGATACTGCGGAACGCCTGATTTTTTCGCTGCAATGCCAGGTTGTTCTTGCGTTCCAGTGTTGCGTCCTCATCAAAATCACTGACACATTTTACCACATACCATTTTCCCTGCCATACAAACGGCTCACTGATTTCTCCTGCTTCCAGCGCAAAGACCGGTTCCTCATAGACGGTATCACGCTCGCCCCGCCCCACGGATACCTCAATGTCCGGATTCTCGGACTCTTTTCTGGCTGTAGCTGCAAAATCTGCCCCCTCATTTGCCACCTTCGCATAAAGTTCCTGTGCTTTTGCTTCGTTGCTGACTGCAATCTCCTGCACCTGAATTACCCTTGCCTCACTGTCACTGATTTCCAGGTTCACGTCCTTTGTCAGCTCGTCTACCAGCTTATTGGCCCGGTGATAAGCCTCATACATCGTGTATACATCATCCCGTGTTGCTTTGGTATAAGCCTTATCCGCATCCGTCAGGGAATTGTAGTAATCATCTGCCAGCTGCTTTAACTGCTCCCGTTCCTGACTGGTCAGCGTCAGTCCCTGCTCGTCTGCCAGAAGATTCATGGATTTGACCTCACCTAAAAAGGTGCGTATCTGCTCTAACAGATACGTCTGGAACGGTGTCTTGTCCTCACTGACCTCCACATTCCAGATCTGGTCGGTATAGACCTGGCGGTAGCGGTTGCGTTCCGTGGCAATGATGAGCATGGTCTGGGCATCCGTGTAACCCTCTGTGTCAGCACTGTCTGACACCATAGGAATGTTGACGCTGCAGGCGGTAAGGAACATGATCTGGGATGCAGCGAGAAAAGCCAGCATGGCCATTCTAAGTCTCCAGATAAGTCTCTTTGTTTCTGTTCTCTGATTTTTCATTCTTTCAATCCTGATTTTCCATTTTTTACTCTGCATCCTGTCCAGATCCTGCCTGATCCGGATTCTTTGACAGAAGTTCCGCTGCCCGTGCCTCCGCAAACTTTTCCTGCATGGTCGGATTCTTCCAGGTCAGCTTCTTGATGGTCAGGTCATCCAGCTTGTTGTTTGCCAGACGCAGATTGTTCTCCGATGCCAGCAGATGATCTTTCACTTTCTGCAGATGGTCGATAGTCTTGTCAATCTCGTCAATGGCTTTCTGGAACCGGTCGCTGGCCAGGGTATAATTTCGCCCAAATTTGTCCTTGAAATCCAGAAGTTTCTCCTCAAACCGGGTGATATCCAGGTTCTGGTTCCGCATTGTCTCCAGTTCTCGCTTGTACTGCAGGGAATTCATGGCGGCATTGCGCAGAATCGTGATGATCTGGATGAAGAACTGCGGGCGGATCACATACATCTTCGGATACTTATGGGACATATCCACAATACCCGTATTATAGTAGTCGCTGTCCGCCTCCAGAAGCGTTACCAGTACTGCGTACTCGCAGCCCTTCTCCCGGCGGTCCTTGTCCAGCTCTTTGAGGAAATCCGCGTTCTTATGCTTGGTGGCGGTAGTCTCGTTTTCATTCTTCATCTCAAACATGATGGAGATGTACTCCAGACCGTTCTCATCGTAATCCCGGAAAATGTAATCGCCCTTGCTTCCGCTTTTAGATACCTCATTATCCTTCTCAAAATAGGCATTCTGGAAGCCAATGGCCCGCACCTGGTTGAAGGAGACCTCGCAGTGCTGCTCCAGCGTTTCCCCCACCATTTTGGTAGACTGCTTCGCCTTTAAGTCGCGGTAGTATTCGATCATCTCATCCTTATCTTTGAGCTGAATCTCATAATGCTCCTTGACGGCCTTCTCTTCCAGACGGCGCTCTGCCTCATAGCGCTCCTTCATAGACTGCTCCTGCTGCCTCAGCTGCGCTTCATACCGCTCCTTCAGTTCCGTCATGGATGCCTGCTGCTGCTTTAACTGCATGCCATAACTTTCCTGTTGCTGTTTCATCTGCATATCGTAGCTTTCCCGCTGCTGCTTCAGCTGTGTAGCCAGGCTTTCTCGCAGATTTTTTTCCTGCAAGGCTGTCTGTTTTTCTGCCAGCTCTGCCTGCTTTCTTGTAATCTCCGCCTGCGCTTTCAGTTCCGCAATTTCATCCTGCTGACGCTGGATCCGCTCCTGCAGCTGCTCTTTTAACACCGCCTCTGCTCTCGCCACCGCAAGCTCCTGTTGTTTCCCTGCCTGCTCTCCCTGGGCCTTCAGCTTCAGGATCTCTGTTTCTTTCGCCGCAAGCTGCTTCTCGTAGCTTTCTGCAGTCTGGGACTTCGCCAGTTCCAGGGCAGTCTTCTTCTCAGCCTCCAGCGATGCCTGCTGACGGGTCAGTTCCTCTTTAAACTCTCTATCCCGCACCTGCTTTGCAATGGCCGCGTAGCCTTTTTCATCAATCTCAAATGGTTCCCCACAATTGGGGCATACCAGTTTCTTTTCCATATATTAAAACCTTTCCTTATACCAGCAGTTTCAGGATCTTCAGCACGCCGTCCCGCACATTGGTATCTGCCTGAAATCTGGCTGCTTCCTTAACTTCCGGTCTTGCGTTGCCGATCGCAAAGCTGTAGTAAGCCCGGCCAAGCATCTCTATATCATTTAACTGGTCACCAAACGCAATGGTCTCCTCCGGCAGAATCTCCAGACTCTCCTGCAGCAGCTTCACAGCTTCTCCCTTATTAACGCCGGTTGCCATACAGTCCAGCCACATATCACCGGAAATGGTCATCTTTAAACGGTCACCGTACTTTTCGCGCAGCTCCTTGGTGTGTGCTTCAATATCTGTCTTCCGGTATGCGGATACCTTGATGAACTGGTCATCTACTGCCAGTACATCCTTTACGCTCTTTGCCTGAAATTTATAACCGTTGACGATCCAGTCCTCAAACTCCGGATCCGGATTTTCCATGTAAGCCACATCCGGGCCGCCGACCATGACAGTGAGTCCTGCTTTGCGGATGTCCTTTACCAGTTCTTCCACCAGAGAACGTTCAATGGGATTTACAAACAGCTGACGGCCATGGCAGCCCACATAAGCACCATTATCTGACAGATAAAAAATTTTCTCCTTGACCGGATCAAACACCTGCTCAATACTCGCCCACTGTCTTCCGCTCGCGGCTGCAAACTGCATTCCCTTCTCGCGAAGCTTCAAAATCACCTCAAACAGCTCCGGATTCAGCTCATGGCCTCCATCCTCCAGCAAAGTTCCGTCTATATCTGATACCACCAGCTTAATCATGGAATTCCTCCTCTTCTCTTTTATCAATTCACAGTCATTCATACCTTATTAACTTACTATATAACCCTCCAACCGTCAAGAGAACCATTCTTCTCACTGCACATGAAAATCGCAATTATCTTCCTTCAGGTATTTCTGCATAAGGGCACTTCCTGAAAATACTTGCAACGCCCATGCAAACATGATATGTTATAGACAAAGCAGAAATATTCTTTTAAACCGCATTGGT
>ERZ773142.100-NODE-100-length-117882-cov-7.71672_pt1 | contig 117882 bp, 111 predicted proteins | sample MGYA00580853_ERZ773142 | MGnify/ENA primary metagenome ERZ773142 (study PRJEB29015, sample SAMEA2737862) | human gut metagenome | biome: human gut; feature: human-associated habitat; material: faeces | place: China | collected 2012 ...
CGGTCTCTTTCACTTCCGGACCTTTATTCAGCTTTGTAACTCAAATTTTTATTTGGTTCCAAAGATTCGATCGCCTGCATCGCCCAGTCCCGGGCAGATGTAGGCGTTTTCGTTTAAGCAGCGGTCCAGATGTCCTACGTAGATCTGGATATCCGGGTGTGCTTCGTGCAGGCGCTTCAGTCCTTCCGGCGCTGCGATAATGGCCATAAATTTGATCTTCTTTCCGCCATGCTGCTTGATGAAATCCACGGCAGCCACGGCAGAGCCGCCGGTGGCCAGCATCGGGTCGGTGACAACGATGGTTCTCTGGTCGATCGGAGTTGGGAGCTTGCAGTAGTATTCGTGTGGTTCGTGGGTCTCCTCATCGCGGTACAGGCCGATGTGGCCGACCTTTGCGCTTGGTACCAGAGCCAGGATGCCGTTTACCATGCCAAGTCCGGCCCGCAGGATCGGGACAACAGCCAGTTTCTTTCCGGCGATCATCGGGGTCATGCAGGTTTCAATCGGAGTTTCCACCTCTACTTCCTCGGTGGGAAGATCGCGCAAAGCCTCATAACCCATGAGCATGGCGATTTCCTCAATGAGGGAGCGGAATTCATTGGTCCCGGTGTTTTTGTTGCGGAGAATGGAAATCTTGTGCTGGATCAGAGGGTGGTTGAAGATGGTTACATTTTCCATAAAGTGAAATCCTCGTCTTTCTTTTATTTATTTTCCGGAGTGTAGACAGCCAGAATATAGTCTCCAAGAGCGTGTGCTACCGGAAGGGAGAAATAGATAGAGCCTTCGTACTCATAGCTGAAACATTCCGGGAATGTTTCCTGGTAAGGAAAATCAGCGTTCTGGAAAAGTGCGGTATAGTAAGACTGATCGGACTCTTTCAGAAAGGTTTTTGCTGCGGCAGCGGTTTCGGCATCAGTTTCCGGGAAGGTACAGTCATCGGACAGTACATAGGAAGCCAGAGTGGCTGGATCGGCCAGATAAGAAAGACCGATATCAGAGCCGGAGCTTAAGCTTAGCGTGTTTGTGTAGAAGATAGCAGTTGGGTGTATGCCGCCGTCTGTCATAACATTGCCATCGTAGCGGACCGTGATACGGTTTTTTGTGGCAGAGAGGACTTTGCAGGTAATATTCAGGGTGTCTTTGGCTTCATCGATTTCCCAGGCTTTCAGGATGGAAAGGGCATTATCTTTCAGATGATCGTTGATTTCCGGTTTCACAGAGTTATCAGAAATGACTGGATATTGAATGGAAACATTACCATTCTGGTAGGTGTCTGTTTTAACGGACAGGGAAAGGGATGTGGCGGCACCTCCGGCGGAAGTTCCCTGGGACTGCGCGTTTTCAATGCCTGGTTCGATGGTGATGGATGAACTGGTTTCCGATTCCGCTGCGGTGGTGGAAACAGGAGCAGTCTGAACGGTACTTTCCGCAGCCTGGCTGCCGGACAGATCAATCTTATCGTGTTTCTTTTTGCACCCGGTGGCGAGACACGCTGTGCTGAGGGCCAGAAGGGTAACCGTCAGTGCGTATTTTGATTTCTTTGGTATCATAGTGTTCTCCTTCATGTCGAAAATAATGGAGTTTCTTTGTGTTCATTACATTATAGCGCAAAGTCGAGAAGAAATATAGATGGAGGAAAAGAAATAAGAATTTTGTAAAGAGAGTAAAGAAAACAGGAATAAAAAAGAAAGAGCCCCGAACCACTGAAATCAGTGATCCGAAGCTCTTGCCCCTGCCAAGGATGCCGGCAGCCGGACTCGAACCGGCACGAGGTTGCCCCCGTCAGATTTTGAGTCTGATGCGTCTGCCATTCCGCCACGCCGGCTTACTTACGCAAAAAATATTGTAGCATAAGTGACAGCGCTTTGCAAGGGATTTTTCCAATATTTGTGTCTATTGAATCTACAATTATTATAGAAACAATACAAATTAGAACAGATGCTCAAAACGTTTCATGGCTGCGATGGTATTTTCGTGGTTATTGAAGGAGGTCAGACGGAAGTAATTTTTACCGTTTTCGCCGAAGCCTGCGCCTGGCGTTCCGACAACCTGGGCGTTATTTAAGAGATAGTCAAAAAACTCCCAGGATTCCATGCCGTCCGGACACTCAAACCAGATGTAAGGAGAGTGTACGCCGCCGAAGAACCGGATGTTCCTGCGTGTTAAGGTGTCTGCGATGATGCGGGCGTTTTCCTGGTAATAGGCAATATTTTCGCGGCACTGTGCCATGCCTTCCTCAGTGAAGACTGCGGCAGCGCCCTTCTGGATGATATAGGAGGTTCCGTTGAATTTGGTGGATTGTCTTCGGTTCCACATAGCGTGCAGGGACATTTCCTGGCCGTTGGAGGCGGTAAAAACCAATTCTCTCGGAACTACGGTGTAGCCGCAGCGGGTTCCGGTGAAGCCTGCCGTCTTGGACAGGGAACAGAACTCAATGGCACATTTTTTTGCGCCTTCGATCGCGTAAATGCTGCGCGGAAGTTCCGGATCAGAGATGAATGCTTCGTAAGCGGAGTCAAAGAGGATGACTGCATGATTGTTCAGCGCATAGTCAACCCATTCTTTTAACTGTTCTTTATTGTAAACCGCACCGGTCGGGTTGTTCGGGGAGCAGAGATAGATGATATCTGCATGAACAGACGGATCCGGCATCGGAAGGAAGTTGTTCTCTGCGTTTCCGGATAAATAGGTAACCTTTTTTCCGTTCATGATATTGGAATCCACGTAAACAGGGTAAACCGGATCCGGAATCAGGATCACGTTGTCGTTGTCAAATAATTCGGAAATATTGCCGGTATCGCTCTTTGCGCCATCGGAGATAAAGATATCAGCCGCATCCACGGATACACCGTTGCGTGCATAGTAAGCGGAGATGGCATCGCGCAGGAATGCGTAGCCCTGCTCCGGACCGTAACCCTTGAAGGTTTCGGCGGAAGCCATGGCGTCCACACCTTCGTGCAGGCCTTTGATGGCGAGGTCTCCTAACGGGAGTGTGACATCGCCGATTCCAAGACGGATGATCTTAGCATCCGGATGCTCGGCCTCGTAGGCAGCAACACGGTGCGCAATTTCCGCAAAAAGATAGCTTTCTTTTAAATCCTGATAATGTTCGTTTAATTTGGGCATGTGGGGATCCTTCCTTTCGTATGACCGGACAAAATGGGGACCGGTATTCATAATGAAAGTAATTTTAACAAAGAATAAAAATCAAGTCAATCTGACGTAAAATAAATAAAGGAAGAAATTGAAAAATTAAGCAGAGTATTGTATGATGGTATGTATTCATGGGGACAGAAGTGAAGAAAATATTGTTCGGCTGATGAAACATCTGTGAAAAGGTGTTGCGGAAGCGGCTTATGCAGAATCGGAGGTGAGAGGATGGCTTCATGCAGGGAAATTGAAAAAATGGTTATGCCTTACATTAACCACCAGCTGGATGAAGTGCAGCTGGAGCAGTTTTTGAAACACATAAAGAGCTGCTCTTCCTGCAGGGAAGAACTGGAAATCTATTATACCGTTTCGCTTGGCCTCCGGCAGCTGGACAGCGGAAGCGGAGTTTATGATATTGCCGGTTCCCTGGAAGAAAGCATGGAGAATGCCTGGCTCACAGTGCGCACAGCGCGGCTTCGCAGGGTGATCTGTTATGCAGCGGATACTCTGGATATTGCTTCTGTTCTGGTCATGCTTTTGATGCAGATCCGTATATGGATCCTGGGCTGATCAGCAGTGCAGTGCAAAGTAACAAACAGGAAAAGGAGAAACCATGGGAAAACTGGTTTTAATAGATGGGCACAGCATTTTAAACCGCGCGTTTTACGGAGTGCCGGAACTGACAAACTCTGAGGGACTTCATACCAATGCGGTATATGGGTTCCTCAATATTATGTTTAAGATCCTTGAGGAAGAGAAGCCGGATCATCTGGCGGTGGCTTTTGATTTAAAAGAGCCGACGTTCCGCCACAAAATGTATGCGGACTACAAGGGAACCAGAAAACCGATGCCTGAGGAACTGCGCGAGCAGGTACCGCTGATGAAAGAGGTGCTCGCGGCAATGGGCGTACCGATCCTGACTATGGCGGGCTATGAGGCAGATGATATTCTGGGGACCATTGCAAAACGCTGTCAGGCAGAGGGTGAGGAGGTTTCCGTGGTATCGGGTGACCGGGACCTTTTACAGCTTTCAGATACCCACATCAAGATCCGGATCCCGAAGACCAGTCGCGGAACGACGGAGATCCATGATTACTATCCGGAGGATGTGAAACGGGAGTACCAGGTAACGCCGACTGAGTTCATTGATGTCAAGGCGCTGATGGGTGATACTTCTGACAATATTCCGGGCGTTCCTTCCATTGGAGAAAAGACAGCCACAAACCTGATCGTGGCATACGGAAGCATTGAGAATGCTTATGCGCATCTGGACGAGGTGAAGCCGCCAAGAGCGAAAAAAGCGCTGGAAGAGCATTACGATCTGGCGGTTATGAGCAAGAAACTGGCTGAAATCTGTATTACCTGTCCGATCCCTTTTGAATATGAAGAAGCAAAGATTGAGAATCTGTATACGCCTGAGGCTTACCAGTACATGAAACGGCTGGAATTCAAGTCCATCCTTGCCAGGTTTGATGTGCAGGACATGGGCGGAAACTCGGTGGAAGAGCATTTCTGGAGCGTGGAGGATCTTTCAGGCGCGGAGCAGATCTTTGAAAAGGCAAAAACGGCAGAGCAGGTGGGCTGCCAGCTCATTCTTTCACAGACCGGAGTTGCAGGTCTTGCCATCTGCATCGGTGAAGAAGAAATTTACACCATCCCGTCAGCGGGCTTTCTGACAGGAAGTTATCTGTGTGACCATCTGGAAGAACTGATCATGAAGCGTACTCCTGAGCAGGAACCGGTGGCTGTCCTGGATTTGAAATCCCAGTTGCCGTATCTGAATCTGGATTACGGCAGTTCGGTGGTCGATATGGGCGTTGCAGGTTATCTGTTAAATCCGTTAAAGGACACCTATGAGTACGATGATCTTGCGCGGGATTATCTCGGCATGACGGTGCCCTCCGGAACGGACCTGCTGGGCAGGCAGAGCCTTGCAAAGGCTCTGGAAACAGAGACTCCGGAGGCGGTGACCTGTGGCTGCTATATGGCTTATGTGGCATACAAGGCCGCAGGCATCTTAAAAGAACGCCTGGAAAAAGAAGGCATGCTGAAGCTCTACATGGAGATGGAAATGCCGCTGATCTATAGCCTGTATCATATGGAGCAGGCCGGTATCCGGGTAGACAAGGAGCAGTTAAAGATTTACGGAGAGCAGCTGGAAGAAAAAATCGTGACACTGGAACAGAAAATCTATGAGCTGGCCGGTGAAACATTCAACATTAATTCTCCGAAGCAGCTGGGAGAAATCCTGTTTGAGCGGATGCAGCTGCCCCACGGAAAGAAGACAAAGACCGGTTATTCCACTGCGGCGGATGTGTTGGAGAAGCTGGCGCCGGATTATCCGGTGGTTCAGATGATCCTGGATTATCGTCAGCTGACCAAGCTGAATTCCACCTATGCCCAGGGACTGGCCGGCTTTATCCGGGAAGACGGACGTATTCACGGAAAATTCAATCAGACCATCACGGCTACGGGGCGTATCAGCAGCACTGAGCCGAACCTGCAGAACATTCCGGTGCGCATGGAGCTTGGGCGTGCTATCCGCAAGGTATTCGTACCGGAAGATGGCTATGTGTTTGTGGATGCAGACTATTCCCAGATCGAGCTTCGTATTCTGGCGCATATGTCCGGCGATGAGCGCCTGATCAGTGCCTATCGGGATGCCCAGGATATTCACGCGATCACGGCTTCGGAGGTGTTCCACACGCCGCTTGATGAGGTGACACCGCTGCAGCGGCGCAATGCCAAGGCAGTTAACTTCGGTATTGTGTACGGCATCAGTGCATTTGGACTGAGTGAGGACTTAAGCATCAGCCGGAAGGAAGCGCTGGAGTATATCAATAAATATTTTGAGACGTATCCGGGTGTGAAGCGCTTTCTGGATGAACAGGTACAGATTGGTAAAGAACAGGGTTGCGTTACCACCATGTACGGACGAAAACGTCCGATCCCGGAACTGAAATCCGGAAATTTCATGCAGCGTTCCTTTGGTGAGCGTGTAGCCATGAATTCCCCAATTCAGGGAACGGCGGCAGATATTATGAAGCTGGCCATGATCGCGGTAGACCGGGAACTGCGGGAAAAGCATCTGCGCTCCCGCATAGTCCTTCAGGTCCACGATGAACTTCTGGTGGAGACCCACAGGGACGAGACAGAGCAGGTGGTACAGATCTTAACCGACAGGATGAAACATGCCGCAGATCTGAAGGTGTCTCTTGAGGTAGAAGCCCATACCGGAGACAACTGGCTAGACGCAAAATAAAATGTGTGTTATAATGTGACGAGCGCAAGTGAGCTGGAAGCGTGCTTGCACGGTTACAGCGAACGGCGAGGAAAAAAGTGACGAAGTCACGAGCCGGACGAGCGCAAGTGAGCTGGAAGCGTGCTTGCACGGTTACAGCGAACGGCGAGAAGAAAAGAGAGGTTTTTCTATGAATAAATCAAATCAGAGTTCTGAGAGTGTTAAGAATCCGAAGCTGGTAGCAGCACTTCAGGAAGTATTAAAGCATGACGACTTTATCACACGCAGCCAGATGGCAGCAGCACTGATGGAGGCACGTCTTCTTTCTCCGATCCAGAAGCAGACGGTTCTGACTGAGAAAAAGGGTCCCTCTACCTGGATCCGTTTCGAGAGCATCACCAACACGGAAGGCGAGAAATATTATCTTGCATTTACCGATATGGATGAGTATTCCAAATGGAATGAAGATGGAAGCCATGACCAGGCGCTGATCATGACCATGGAGGATTTTGGCAACATTCTGATCCGTCAGGTTAATGACTTAAAGGGATTTGTGATCAATCCTTACGGGGAAAATATCAGCATCTCCAAGCAGCTTCTCCTGTCCTTATTACAGCAGCATGAAACCAAAATGAGAGAGAAGATGGGCAACTAATATGATGGTACTTGGCCTCACCGGCGGAGTAGGAGCCGGTAAAAGCCGGATCCTTGAACTGTTTTCTGAGGAATACGGTGCGCAGGTGATCCAGGCAGATCTTGTGGCCCGGCAGCTGGAAGAGCCCGGGCAGCCGGGGCTTACCGGACTGGTAAGCCTGTTTGGAAACGGTATCCTGCAGGCAGATGGTACGCTGGACCGCAAACGGTTTGCGGAGCAGATCTTTGAAAACCCGGAGGCACTCAAACGGGTCAACGCCCTGATCCATCCACTCACATGGAATGAGATCAAACGCCAGATCCGCGAAAGCAGTGCGGAACTGGTTGTCGTGGAGGCGGCGCTTTTCGATGAGCGCAGCCGGGAAGTCTGCCGGTATCTGCTGTATGTAGATACGCAGGATGAGATCCGTATTCAGCGGCTGATGGCAAACCGCGGGTATACCAGGGAAAAATGCATTCATATCATGCAGAACCAGGCAGACCGGAAACAGTTTTCCGAATTGGCGGATTTTGTCATCGATAACAGCGGCACGGTGGAATCTGCGGAAATTCAGATCCGTCAGATTCTTGAAAACATCGGCTGGAAACATAAAGGAAACAACCAATGAGATTAGTAAGCATTGCCAGCGGCAGCAGCGGAAACTGCATTTATGTAGGCTCCGATCAATCCCATATTCTGGTGGACGCCGGAATAAGCAATAAGCGTATAGAGCAGGGCCTGAATGAAATCGGACTCAAGGGCGCGGAGCTGGACGGAGTGGTCATTACCCATGAGCATTCCGACCACATCAAAGGCCTTGGCGTTCTTGCGAGAAAGCATCATGTGCCGATCTACGGAACAGAGGAAACTCTGAAGGAAATAGCTGCCAATACGAGGCTTGGGGAGTATCCGAAAGAACTTCTGCATCCGATACTTCCGGATGTGGATTTTCAGATAGGAGATCTTACCCTGGAACCTTTTTCCATCCATCACGATGCGGCCAATCCGGTAGCTTACCGGGTGAGCCATGAGCGTAAAAGTGTAGCAGTGGCAACGGATATGGGACATTATGATCAGTATGTCATTGACCATCTAAAGGATCTGGATGCGCTTTTACTGGAGGCGAATCATGATGTCAACATGCTGGAGACAGGACCGTATCCATATTATCTGAAACGCCGTATTTTAGGGGATCATGGACATTTGTCCAATGAGAATGCGGGGCGGCTTTTAAATTATATTCTGAATGATAAGTTAAAATATGTGTTACTGGGTCATCTGAGCAAAGAGAACAACTATGAGGCACTTGCCTATGAGACGGTCCGCTTTGAGATTGACCAGGGGGATACTCCATATAAGGCGAAGGATTTTCCAATCGAAGTTGCAAAACGGGATGAGATGTCACAGATCATCCATCTGTAAAAGAACCTGTTTCATTAAGCAATAACTCCGGCAGGGTGTCAAAGCACCCGGGCCGGAATTATCATATTATACTTTCATATAAACGGAGGATAGCCACATGAGCAAGGTAATTATCACAGTTGTAGGAAAAGACACCGTAGGTATTATCGCTAAGGTATGTACATACCTGGCAGAAAAACAGGTGAACATTTTGGATATTTCCCAGACCATTGTACAGGATTATTTTAACATGATGATGATTGCGGACATGGAGCATGCAACCGGATCTTTTGGCGAAATAGCAACCGAGCTGGAGAAAGTTGGTGAAGAGATCGGCGTGGCCATCAAGTGCCAGCGTGAGGAAATTTTCACCAAGATGCATCGTATTTAGTCAAAAGACAGGAGAAAAGAGGATACAGCCATGTTGAATATGTTTGAAGTAATTGAAACCAACAATATGATCGAACATGAGAAGCTGGATGTTCGTACCATTACCATGGGCATCAGTCTTCTGGACTGCTGCGACGATGATCTGCAGGCTTTGAATGAGAAAATCTACAAAAAAATTACCACTTATGCAAAGAATCTGGTATCCACCGGAGAAGAGATCGCAAGAGACTTTGGTGTGCCGATCGTAAACAAGCGTATTTCGGTTACTCCGATCGCGCTGGTAGGCGGCTGTGCCTGCAAAGCGCCGGAGGATTTTGTGACGATTGCAAAAACTCTGGATAAGGCAGCAAAGGAAGTGGGTGTAAACTTTATCGGCGGTTATTCTGCGCTGGTTTCCAAGGGTATGACTCCGGCAGAGGAAAATCTGATCCGCTCCATCCCGCAGGCGCTGGCTGAGACTGAGCGTGTGTGCAGCTCCATCAATGTTGGCTCCACCAAGACCGGACTCAATATGGATGCAGTCCGTCTTATGGGTGAGATCGTTAAAGAAACGGCAGAGGCCACAAAGCAAGATGATTCCCTGGGCTGTGCAAAGCTTGTAGTATTCTGCAATGCACCGGACGACAACCCGTTCATGGCAGGCGCGTTCCATGGCGTGACGGAAGCAGACGCTATCATCAATGTAGGCGTCAGCGGTCCTGGCGTTGTTAAGGTAGCACTGGAAAAGGCCCGGGGTGAGAACTTTGAAGTGCTCTGCGAGACCATCAAAAAAACTGCCTTCAAGATTACCCGTGTGGGCCAGCTGGTTGCCCAGGAGGCATCCAGACGTCTTGGCGTACCGTTTGGTATTATTGATCTGTCTCTGGCTCCGACCCCGGCTGTTGGTGACAGCGTGGCAGAGATTCTGGAGGAGATTGGCCTGGAGCGCGTGGGTGCGCCGGGAACGACTGCAGCCCTGGCTATGCTGAACGATCAGGTGAAAAAAGGTGGTGTTATGGCATCTTCCTATGTAGGTGGTCTGAGCGGTGCATTCATTCCGGTCAGTGAGGATCAGGGCATGATCGATGCGGTTACGCTTGGTGCGCTGACCATCGAAAAGCTGGAAGCTATGACCTGTGTCTGCTCTGTAGGTCTTGATATGATCGCAATTCCGGGAGATACTCCGGCAACCACGATTTCCGGCATCATCGCAGATGAAGCGGCTATCGGTATGATCAACCAGAAGACTACGGCAGTCCGTTTGATCCCTGTGATCGGAAAGACAGTAGGCGATACCGTTGAGTTTGGCGGTCTGCTTGGCTATGCGCCGGTTATGCCGGTCAATCAGTATTCCTGTGAGAAATTTGTGACCCGCGGCGGCCGCATCCCGGCTCCGATCCACAGCTTTAAGAACTAAGCAGGCAGAAATCAAAAGAGAGATTATGGCAAAAGAAACGTTAGCGTCCATGCTGGACGATTTTATCAATGAACAGCTGGATCAGATTGTATTAAGTAATCCGGCTGAAAAAGATCATCTGTTGAAAGTGAAAGTGCGCCCCATGCTCATGAAGGGCGCGCTGGTTTTTCAGGCAGAAGAATTTACAAGAACTCAGGCATTTCATAAGAACATGAGTGCGGAAGAACTGAAGGTCTACCTGACGGATCAGCTTTCCGGCAGCTTCAAACAGGCAGAGGTGTTGTCAGAGCTTGGAAGTGCCACGGTTTTAGTCAGTAAAAAGGGCACGACCACGGTGAAAACCAGAAGACATGGACCTGCAAAGATCCAGGCAGCAAAAACAGACGGTCAGTTTTCGGAAGAACTGCAGGAAAAGCTGCAGCATAACCGCCAGAAACGTTACGTGATTCCGGAGGGGCATGCGGTCCCGTTCCTGGTAGATCTTGGCGTGCAGACCCCGGATGGAAAGGTAATAAAAAGCCGTTACGACAAATTTCGACAGATCAACCGTTTTCTGGAATTTATTGAGGATATCCTGCCGAAGCTGGATAAGAACCGGGAAAATGTGATCATTGATTTTGGCTGCGGCAAGTCGTATCTGACGTTCGCCATGTATTATTATCTGCATGAGATGAAAGGGTATCCGATCCGCATTATCGGACTGGATCTAAAGAAGGATGTCATCAGCCGCTGCCAAAAGCTTGCAGAGCAGTATGGATACGACAAACTTCAATTTTACCATGGCGATATTGCGTCCTATGAGGGCGTGGATCATGTGGATATGATTGTAACACTCCATGCCTGCGATACCGCAACGGATTACGCATTGGCGAAGGCTGTGTGCTGGGGCGCGAAAGTCATTCTGTCTGTACCATGCTGCCAGCATGAGCTGAATAAGCAGATGAAGAATGATCTGCTGGAGCCGGTGCTGCATTATGGCCTGATCAAAGAACGGATGGCTGCGCTGTATACCGACGCGCTGCGTGCAGAGCTTCTGGAACAGCAGGGCTACCGTACCCAGATCCTGGAGTTTATCGACATGGAGCATACTCCGAAAAATATTCTTCTGCGTGCTGTGTATGAGGGCAGGCCGAAGCATAATGAGAATGAGATCCGGGAGATCCTGGATTTTTTACAGATTAATCCTACGTTATATGAATTACTGGGTCAGAAAAAATAAAACAATCCGTCATGGTCACAGGACTATGACGGATTTTGTATATTCATTGCGCATCAGTCTTCCGTGGGATGCCAGAAGAGATTGATAAATATGGGATACATAAAAATCGGTTTCCAGAACCTTCATGGCTTCCGGGGAAAGCAGTTTTTTGGCATCTGCCGTTTTTGTGATCAGTGGGATACGGCTCTGCCTGCGCAGGTGGGAGAGCAGCGGACCTGCTGATTTTTTAAAGCCCAGGATCCGGGCATAAGGCGCATAGCCAAGGCTTTTGGCCTGGCTGCTCTGCTCTTTTGTAATGTCGAGGAGTAGGTGCAGAAGAGCCCGGCTGATTCTGGTGTAAGTATATCCTTTTGTCTTCAGCTGCAGGATCTGTTCGCTGAAGGGAGCAAAATGAAGGACCTGCCGGGTGAGCCTTGCGGCAAGATCGGAGGAAAAATCCAAAAAGCGGCTGAGGTCTTCCTGCCGTTGAACGGCAGAAAGCAGCCGAAATTGCAGGAGCTCTGAGAGATCGTCCGGAAACACCGGCTTTGTAAGAGCGCCTTCCTCCAGCAGCGCCTCAAAGACGGCCGGAGGAATCTGCATGCGCAGTGTCTCCGTAGATTCCAAAACGGCAGACTGGCTTAGGAGCAGACGGATCGCAGATGCCGAGGCATAGGGACCGGAGAATTCTGTGTCATGATATCCGCAGCCTCTGCGACGGATGGTAACCGGGATCATGGAGCTTCCCTGCTGTTTCAGTGCTTTGAGATACTCCACTGCGAGGATGTTGTTGGGCGTGGCCAGCAGTGTGGAAAACCCGGGGTCTCCGGTGAGCTCTGCCACGGCGAGGCTTCTGGCAGATGGGTAGGTTTCACCCTGCTTCAGATAGGTCTGCAGCAGGGGCTGCCATATTGCGGATTCTTCGCTGAGAATCTCCGCAGCCTTCTGCAGATGAGAGAGATTTCCGGATTCACTTCCAAAGCATAAAAAATCGGTTCCGAGGCTGCTTAGCAATGACACGCCGCAGGCAGCAAAATCCTCTGCGCTGGAGGTGGCAAACAGTGCGGGAAGCTCCACGACCAGATCTGCACCGCCGCACAGTGCCATGCGGGTACGCGTGTATTTATCGAAGATGGCCGGTTCTCCGCGCTGGACAAAGTCTCCGCTCATGGCGACAATGACAAAGTCTGCACCGGTCTGACGGCGGATTTCTTCAATCTGATACTGATGGCCGTTATGAAACGGATTATATTCGGCAATGATGCCGGCGGTTTTGATCTGATCCATGTGGAAATGTCCCTTCTGCTCAATGTTGAATCTGGTATTATCTGTTTTCGGCTGCGGCAAGCCGGTCGTATGCAAAGGAAGGATTGAGCGTCATGCTGCGGCCGCCGGAAACTTCAATGGTGGTAGCGGTCATGTAGCTTGCTGCGCTGCTGGCCAGGAAGACGATGGGCCGTGCGATTTCTTCCGGCATGGCTGCCCTGCGCAGCAGGGTGGCCTGGGTGTTCATGCTCAGCTCTTCCGGGCTGATAGTCTGCTTCACTGCCGGTGTCAGGGTAAAACCTGGCATAATGCAGGTGACACGTACATTGTACGGACAATATTCTCCGGCAAAGGTGTTGGTCAGGTTGTTGATGGCAGATTTTAAAGGCCCGTATAAGGTGCTGCGGCCGGCAGAGGGACAGCGCGCGGCAAGGGAGCTTACATTGACGATGGCTCCGGAATGCTGCTTCTTCATATAGCGGAACGCAGCCTGACAGCCATAGACTACTGATTTAAAACAGACACCGGTCATGAAATCAATTTCTTCGTCATCGTATTCGTCTCCCTTTTTGGGGGCGGATACGCCGACATTGTTGACCCAGACATCCAGGCTGCCGAATTTCTCATTGACATGCTCTGCAAAACGGTAATTGGATTCCGCATCCACGACATCATATGCCTCGTAATAGACAGGACCGTACTGGGAAAGTGTTTCTGCGGCTTTTTTGAGCTCTTCTTCGTGGCGCGAGCAGATGGCAACGCTGGCACCTTCCTTCAGAAATGCTTCTGCTGCAGCGTATCCGATCCCCTTGCTGCCTCCGGTGACTACGACGGTTTTTCCGGTTAATCCAAGATCCATGACAGTTCCCTCCTGTATTTTGTTTTCTTATAAAGGTAATCATATCACATTTATCCGATAAATTCCATAAAACTGAAAAAGACAGGTGAACTTTGTGAAAAATGTGATATGATTAGTTGGAAGATATTTGTATCATATTGAGGAGGAGAAGATGAGTAACACAAAAGATGCTATGAACGAACAGCTGGGGCAGGCGAAAATTTTGCCGCTTTTAGTCCGGCTGGCAATTCCGGCAACGGCGGCACAGCTGGTGAATGCGCTTTACAGCATTGTGGACCGTATGTATATTGGCCATATGCCGGGAGATGGTACGCTTGCGCTGAGCGGGATCGGCCTGACATTTCCGATCACGATGCTGATCGCAGCCTTCAGCTGCCTGCCGGGTATGGGTGGAGCGCCGCTGGCTTCGATTGCTCTGGGGGAGGGCAATCAGAAAAAAGCACAGAAATATCTCTGCAATGCGATCACGCTGCTGCTGGCCATTTCGGTTGTCATGATGGCGGTATGCCTGCTTTTTCTGGAGCCGCTTCTGGTCCTGTTTGGCGCGGATGCTGAAACACTGCCGTATGCGTCACAATATCTGACTATTTATCTGTTCGGAACCGTTTTTGTCGAGTTTGCGCTGGGACTGAATCCGTTCATCAATACCCAGGGACACACGGTGATCGGAACGATGTCAGTGGTGATCGGAGCGGTAGTTAATATCATTCTGGATCCGATCCTGATCTATGTGCTTCATATGGGAGTGCGCGGAGCGGCCATTGCAACGGTGACGGCACAGTTTATTTCCTGCGTGTGGATCGTTCATTTCCTGTCATCGGAGAAATCCGGGATCCGGATCTGCCTAAAGGATATGAGGCCGGACCGTCAGATCCTTTTGTCAACCTGCGCACTGGGGGTTTCGCCCTGCACCTTCCGTATTAACGAATCCATCGTTGTGATTCTGCTCAACCGGCTGCTTCTGGCTTACGGAGGAGAGCAGGCAAACTTGCATCTTGCTTCCATGGCAATCCTGAGCAGTGCCAGCCAGGTGTTTTTTATGCCGCTTCTTGGCATTGTGACCGGAGCTCAGCCGCTGCTCAGCTACAATTACGGTGCAGAAAATTATGCCCGGATCCGGCAGACCATTCATTATGCGCGGATTCTGAGCGTTGGATGTGCGGCCCTGATGTGGGCGGCGCTGGTATTCTTTCCGGAGACTGTCTGCGGGATGTTTTCAGATAATCCGGAGCTTATCCTGCTGACAAAAAAGACCATGCGGATCATGTTTTCCACCGTTTTGTTCCTGGGATTTCAGATGATCAACCAGAATGCGTTTGTGGCCATGGGCAACACACGGTATTCTTTTCTGTTTGGAATCATGAGAAAGGTACTGATCCTGGTGCCGCTGGCCCTGATTCTGCCGCATTTTATCGGAGTGTGGGGAATTTATGCGGCTGAAGCAGTGTCCAATCCGCTGACCACGATCATTACGTTTGCAGTGTTTGAACGTTATATGAGAACATTAAAAGCGAGAATGGCATAAAACTTAATATTTGAAATAAAAAAGCACCGGGGGCAAACTCCGGTGCTTTTTTCATGGCGCAGTCAGACGGCAGAACGGTCTTCAATATCTGCCTTGAGAATGCTGGATGCCATGGCGTAATTTTTTTGTTTCAGGTAATCCAGAACGGCCTGGTGCAGGACATCCCGGTCGGTGAAGACGGGAGTCTGCCATTTTTTGGAACGCTTCTGGACGTAAAACCGGGTCTGGATCGTTATAGCCTCTTTGAGCTTCTGATAAGTATAGGGATTATCATAGCTTGAAAAGAGCAGAAGATGGAATTTCATGTTGGAGGTCCAGTGCTGCAGTGCTGTAAGGCCGTTGGCCTGAAGAACCGCGTGGTCGGCAATGCATTCGTCCAGCTTTTTCAGGGTTTCATCGCTGATGTTTGGACCACACTGCATAAGAAATGAACATTCGACTGCGATGCGGAAATGTACAATGTCCTGGATTTCTTTTTCTGTGATGGAAGAAACTTCGTATCCGCGCTTGGGATAATTGCATAGCGTACCTTCGCTGCAAAGCTGGATCAGGGCCTCACGCACGGGAGACCGGCTGACACCGTACTGCTCCATAAGCTTTTTTTCATGGAGGATCATATTGGGCTGCAGAGTGCCTTCAATGACATCTTTCAGGATCTGGTCATGGATATATTCTTTTAAATTAGAATTGTTGGTTGTGGGGATTGAACATGTCATATTAGTTCGAGCCTGCTTTCTATAATTGTGCTGTTTTGATTGTGTAATTTAAATTAAGTATATAGTGGGGGAACAAAAAAAGCAAGTAAAAATGATGGAATAATAGCACAATTTAGATGCAAAAATATCGAGAATATACGTAAAAAAAGCTAATGCAAACCGGTGAACATGTAAAAATAATAAAAAAACAGTTGAATTAATGAGAAAAATATAAAAAATAAACAAAGTACGGTATTGACATTTGCTTAAAAACTGATATGATTAACACATAGGTATTAACGAAAACTTATCGGATTAGATAAGCAGAAGGAGGGGTTTAAGAAATGATTAAGAATGAAGCAAAAATCACAAATGATGTTGAGGTAAACATCAACCGCGCAGCGATCGAGCATCGTGCAACCTGGATGGGCCTGATCTTTGATGAATTAAGAAAAGACGGAATTGATCCGGAACCGGCATTCCGCAGAGCAATCCGTCGCTGCGGCAACTTCCACGGTAAAGGCTTCAAGGAAGCATGCGGTGGCTCTAATGATGGTAAAAAATTCGCAGGCGTATTCCTCGGAGAGCTTGGTCAGAAGACCTTCGAGATGGACGTACACGAAGTGACCGATTCTGAAGTACCGGTAGATTTCCATTACTGCGCACTGTTAAACGCATGGAAAAAACAGGGCTTTGATGATGAGACCTGCGCACTGTTATGTGACATTGCAATGGACGGAGACCGCGGCATCGCAGAGGAAATGGGTCTCACCCTGGATCTGACGGATACCATTGCAAAGGGCTGTGCAACCTGTAAGCTCTGCTTCCATAAATAATAGGAAGAAATACACAAAAAATACAAAGAGGAGAAAATGAATTGATTAAGAATGAAGCGAAAATTACAAATGATGTTGAGGTAAATATCAACCGTGCAGCGATCGAGCATCGTGCAACCTGGATGGGCCTGATCTTTGATGAATTAAGAAAAGACGGAATTGATCCGGAACCGGCATTCCGCAGAGCAATCCGTCGCTGCGGCAACTTCCACGGTAAAGGCTTCAAGGAAGCATGCGGTGGCTCTAATGATGGTAAAAAATTCGCAGGCGTATTCCTCGGAGAGCTTGGTCAGAAGACCTTCGAGATGGACGTACACGAAGTGACCGATTCTGAAGTACCGGTAGATTTCCACTACTGCGCGCTGCTGAACGCATGGAAGAAACAGGGCTTTGATGATGAGACCTGCGCACTGTTGTGTGACATTGCAATGGACGGAGACCGCGGCATCGCAGAGGAAATGGGTCTTACCCTGGATCTGACGGATACCATCGCGAAGGGTTGTGCAACCTGTAAGCTTTGCTTCCATAAATAATAGCATCAAAAAGGGGTCTACAATTTGAAGGAGGTATGTATTATGCATAAGGGATTTAAACGAATTGCAGCAGCTGCATGCGCAGTGATGATGGCAGCAAGTGTTATGACAGGATGTTCCGGCGGTGCCAAGACAAACGGGGGAAGTGTGGCAGCGTCAGAAGCAAAAACAGACAAGGCAGAGCAGGGCGGCGGTGCCGATAAGAGCGTGATCAAACTTGGCGGACTTGCTCCGCTGACCGGCAACTACGCAGAGTACGGCAAAGGATTCCAGATCGGTTTCCAGATGGCGATCGATGAGATCAACGCAAACGGCGGCGCAAATGGTCATCCGCTTGAGATTGATGTTAAGGATACCCAGGGTGATGCGGTTGTTTCTTCCAACATGGCAACCAACTTCGCGGAGGATGACAGCGTACTGGCAATTCTCGGCGATTTCACTTCCGGTGCCTGCAAGGCAAACGCTGAGATCGTAGAACGCTACGGCATCGTACAGCTGAGTCCGACTGCATCTGCTCCAGATTACGCAAATATGAGTAAGTACTGTTTCAGTATTATGGGACGTCAGGACGCAGAAGCGCCATTCCTTGCGAAATATGTTCTGAACAAGTATTTAAGCGCTAAGAAGATCGCAGTCATCCGTGTGGACAGTGACTGGGGACTTTCCTGCTATGATAACTTTATGAAACAGGCTGAAAAAGAAGGTCTGGATGTAACTGTTGAGAAATACGCAACCGGCGAGAAGGATTTCAGCTCCCTGATCACCAAGATGCGTTCTATCGATCCGGATTGTCTGGTAGTTATGGACCAGGGTGATTCTGTTGCGGCAATTTTTAATCAGGCTGACGCGGCAGGCTGGGATATCCAGCACGTAGCACTGGGACCTGGTACTTCTGAACAGCTTATCAATCAGCTGACCACCCCGGACAATCTGATCGTAACCTCTCCGTTCTTCTTTGATGAGAACAATGAGACTTTAAGCAAATGGTCATCAACCTTCGAGGAAAAGTCCGGATTCAAACCGACTATTCACCCGGCATGCGCATATGACTGCGTTTATCTGATCAAGAATGCCATCGAGAAGATCGGTGACGGCGAGATCACCCGTGAAGCGATCCAGGAGGCTCTTGCAAACAGCCAGAACGAAGGCATCACCGGAGCACTGAATTTCATGGAAGATGGTGATATCCAGAGACAGTACATGATCTGCGGCGTAAAAGACGCGAAGTGGGTCGTACTGGAAGGGTTTGATTATGGTGCGGAGGGTCTGTAATAACAGACCCCTCCTCTTAGGAGGGATTGTATGGAATACTTTTTAAATCAGTTGATCAATGGCCTTTGCCAGGGCTCGATTTATGCACTGATGGCAATCGGTTATTCCGTCATCGTTGGTGTTGTAGGTATGGTAACCTTCACCTACGGCGAGATCATGATGATCGGAGCGTTTTCTGCTTATTACATTTTTCTATTGGTTGGAAACAACCTGCCGCTGGCAATTCTGGCGGCCTTTGCCGGATCCTTTGTGATTGGCATTGTGGTCTACAAACTCTGTTATGAGAAATTCTTCAATGCACCCCGGCACATTTCTCTGTTATGTACGATCGGTATCAGTATGCTGATCAAAAACCTGGCCCAGATCGTGTTTGGACCGGAAACAAAACCTGTACTTAATATCATTGAAAATAAGACGTTTACCATTTCTTTGGGAAGCATTAATCTGGATATAAAACTGCTGCAGATCATTGTCATTCTTCTGGTCATTGTACTGGCAGGCGGCCTGACTTTGTTTTTCAATAAAACAAAATGGGGCATCGCGCTCCGTGCAGTCAGCCAGAATAAGGATGCGGCGTATCTGGTGGGCATTAATGTGAAACGTACCGCAATGATCGGTAACTGTATCGGTTCCGGCTTTGGCGGTATCGCAGGAATCCTGCTTTGCATCTATTATTATTCTGTATCCGCTACTATGGGCGGCGCATACAGTATGAAGGCATTCTCGGCCAGCGTTCTTGGCGGACTGGTGGATATCCGCTTCTCTGCTCTGGGCGGTCTGTGCATCGGTATTATCGAGAACCTGGGAATCGCGCTTACCATGGCAACCTTCCGTGATGTATTCGCGTTCGGTTTCCTGATCATTGTCCTGCTGATCCGTCCGCAGGGATTTGTCAGCAAGAAGGGAGTGAGAGTATAATGGCACGTGTCATGGAATTTTATAACAAACATAAACTCCCGGTACTTATCGGGCTGTTTATCATCTCCCTGATCCTTCCGTTTGTGATCAAGCAGGCGCTGATCCTGCGCTATATCTGTACCATCATGATGTACGCGACGCTGGCAGGCTCCTTAAATGTCATCAATGGCTACAGCGGCCAGACCTGCCTTGGCCAGGCCGGCTTCTTCTGTATCGGGGCTTACACCTGCGCAGCCTGCACCAAAACACTGGGCTTGAATTTCTGGCTGATCCTTCCGGTTGCAGGCGTGCTTGCGGCACTGGTTGGACTTCTTGTGAGTCTTCCGACTTTAAAGCTTTCAGGTGTTTATCTGTCTATCGTTACACTGGGTGCTTCGGAAATCATCCGTATCATCGCGCAGACCTGGACTCCGGTTACAGGCGGTGCGTTAGGCATCAAGCAGATTCCGTATCCGAGTGTCCTCGGTATGGAAATCTTCCGTCCGAAGCATTACTATTTCCTGTTTCTGATCATTGGAATCGCATTCCTCTTTGTGACATCCCGCGTACTCAAATCCAGAGTCGGAAGAGCATGGATGGCAATCCGGGAAGACCAGGTGGCAGCAAAATCCCTGGGAGTTGAGACCAGCTTCTGCAAGTGCTTAAACTTTATGTACGGCGCGTTCTGGGCAGGCATCATCGGTGCAGCTTACGCACCTTTCGTAAACTACATTGAGGCTTCCCAGTTTACAACGGATACCGGTTTCAACGTTCTGGCTATGGTGGTCATTGGCGGTCAGGGAACCCTTCTTGGACCGATCGTGGGCTCTGCCATTGTTACGATTCTGACGGAGACCCTTCGTTTCCTGGAAAACTGGCGTTACGTGATCTATGCGATCATCATCATTTTGATGATGTGGGTTCGTCCGCAGGGACTCTTAGGCGCTACGGATTCCATTCTGGCAGGCGGTAAGATCCGGAAAAAAGAAGCAGAGAAGAAAGACAAGGCTGCGGAGGTGAAGAAAGCATGATAACCAAATTTGATCAACTGGATAAGAATGTGCCGGTTCTGGAATCAAAGGGGCTGTGCAAATACTTTGGCGGTCTGAAAGCAGTCGACAACGTAGATATGAAGGTCATGCCGGGAGATATCTTCGGGATCATCGGTCCGAACGGAGCAGGAAAGACCACGTTCTTCAACATGTGTACCGGCATGTATACTCCGACCAAGGGCAATGTGTATCTGCTTGGGGAGGATGTAACCGGATTTTCCGCAGAGAAGGTAGCAAGAAAACGAATGGCGCGTACGTTTCAGAACCTGCAGCTGTTCAAGTTCATGAGTGTTCTTGATAATGTAAAGATCGGATGCCATATCCGCACCAAAAGCAATATCTTTGATGCCATTGCGCATACCAGGACTTACAGGCAGGATGAGGAATACGCGATCTATAAGAGTGAAGAAATCTTAAAGGCCATCGGTCTGTATCAGTACCGCGATACCATGGCCGGTAACCTTGCTTATGGAATGCAGCGTAAGGTGGAGATCGCCAGAGCACTGGCCCTGGAGCCGTATATTCTGCTTCTGGATGAGCCTGCAGCGGGCATGAACCCGATGGAGACTCAGGAGCTGATGGAATTCATCATAATGCTGAATGAGGGCGGCTATACCATTGCGGTAATTGAGCATGATATGAAGTTTGTTATGAATTCCTGTAACCGGATCCTGGTGCTTAATTTCGGTCAGAAGATCTGTGAGGGAACTCCGGACGAGATCAAGGCCAGCAAGGAAGTACAGGAAGCATACTTTGGTAAGGGAATTGTTGCAGGAGAGGCGGTGAAAGTACATGCTTAAGGTGGAAAATCTTTCCGTGAATTACGGATATATCACAGCACTGTCCGAAATCAGCTTCCACGTAGACCAGGGCGAGATCATCACCCTGATCGGTTCTAACGGCGCAGGAAAAACAACATCCCTGCATGCGATCTCCGGGCTGGTTCACAAAGCCGGCGGAAGTGTTCAGTTTAAAGGCACCGACATCAGCAGGATGGCACCGGACAAAATCGTTAAGATGGGTATGTGCCACGTGCCGGAGGGAAGAAAGATTTTTCCGGCGCTGTCGGTTTATGAGAACCTGATCGCGGGATCTCTCGGAAATCCGAAACTGTCAAAGAACCGGATCCAGGAGCTTCTGGAAGAGCAGTACAAGCTTTTCCCGAGATTAAAAGAGCGTCTGACCCAGGCCGGCGGAAGCCTTTCCGGTGGCGAGCAGCAGATGCTTGCAATTTCCAGAGGACTGATGATGGATCCGGATATTGTGATGCTGGATGAGCCGTCCCTGGGACTTGCTCCGATCATTGTAGAAGGAATCTTTGACCTGATCTTACAGATCCGTGACATGGGAAAAACCATCCTGCTGATCGAGCAGAATGCGTCCATGGCGCTTTCCATCGCAGACCGCGGTTATGTGCTGGAAACAGGAAAGATCATTATGGAAGGCAAGGGTAAGGATCTTTTGACCGATCCGAGAGTAAAAGCGGCTTATCTTGGTGCATAAATAAATAATGGAGGAAAATGCCATGAAAAAATTAATCAACAATCCGGAAAATTTTGTAAAGGATACGATGACAGGCATCATTGCAGCTTACGGTGACAAGGTAAAGCTGTTAGATGGTGATGAGAGGATCCTGGTTACCAATTATCCGGTAGCGGATGGAAAAGTTGGAATCGTTACAGCGGGCGGAAGCGGACATCTTCCTGTGTTCCTGGGCTATGTGGGTGACGGAATGCTGGATGGCTGCGCGATCGGCAATGTGTTTGCCTCCCCGTCTGCAAGCAAGATGGCAGATATGATCAAGGCCTGTGACCGTGGAAACGGCGTGCTGTGCCTGTATGGCAACTACGGCGGTGACAATATGAACTTTGACATGGCCTGTGAGATGGTGGAGATGGACGATGTGGAGACCAGAACCGTCCGTGTCAAAGATGATGTTGCCAGCAGTCCGAAGGAAACCAAAGAGAAGCGCCGCGGCGTGGCAGGTATGGTTTATGCATTCAAGGTTGCCGGAGCAGCTGCGGCTCAGATGAAGAATCTGGATGAGGTTGCAGACGTTGCGCAGAAGGCACTGGATCATATCCGTACCATGGGTGTTGCGCTGACTCCCTGCATTGTTCCGCAGGTAGGTGAGCCGACCTTCTCCATCGCCGATGATGAGATTGAGATTGGCATGGGAATCCATGGAGAAAAAGGAATTGAAGTGCGCAAGATGATGACTGCAGACGAAGTGGCTGACATTTTAGTGGAGCGTATCACTGCAGATATGCCGCTTGTCTCCGGTGATGAGGTTTCTGTCATGGTCAACGGTCTCGGCGCAACTCCGCTGGAGGAGCAGCTGATCGTTTACGGACGCGTACACAAACTGCTGGAAGACAAGGGCGTAAAGGTATTTATGCCGCATGTTGGCGAGTTTGCTACCTCCATGGAGATGGCAGGACTTTCCCTGACGATCTTCAAGCTGGATGAGGAACTGAAAGCGCTGCTGGCAGCTCCGGCTAAGACACCGTTTTATACCAATTACAACAAATAGGAGGAATTGCGATATGAACAAACAGTCTGTAATTGACGGACTGAGCAAGATCAGCGCAGTCATGACCGAAAATAAGGAATACCTGATCAAACTGGATCAGCAGAACGGAGACGGAGATCTGGGAGTTTCCATGAGTGAGGGCTTTGCGGCAGCGGCAGCCTTTGCGGCAGAAGCAGAGGAGACAGACCTTGGAAAACTCATGATGCAGACCGGAAAGGTATTCAATGAGGCAGCACCGTCCAGCCTGGGTACCATCATCAGCTTTGCTTTCATGGGAATGGCAAAATCCCTGAAGGGGAAAACCGAAGCAACGCTTCCGGAGTTTGCTGAGGCAGTGATGAGCGGCGTCGAGAAGATCATGGAAAAGGCCGGATCAAAGCCCGGAGAAAAGACAATTCTGGATGCGATCTATCCGGCAGCCGTATGCTTAAAAGAGCATGAGAGCGAAAGCTTCGGGGAAGCGCTCAAGGCAGCAGCCGAAATAGCTGCTCAGGGCTCTGAGAACACGAAGAAGATGAAGTCTGTACACGGACGGGCTGCTTACTATGCAGAACAGTCCATCGGCATTCTGGATGGCGGTTCTGTGGTAGGAAAGCTGATCTTTGAAGCTCTCGCATAAGAGACGCAGGGATAACTGAGGTGTGGTCAGGAAATGCGCTGTTTGCGATTTCCGGATCCACACCTCTTTTGCGTTATGGAAAATGCTTGTTTTACAAAAAGTGCAAAAAAATACAAAATACAGCTTGTCTTTTGCTTTTTAGTCTGTATATAATAAGGCTATATGCATTAAATCATGAAAGGGGTATTATTATGGGATTTATTGATGTAATCAAAGCCAAAGCAAAGGCAGATAAAAAAACAATCGTACTGCCTGAGTCCATGGACCGCAGAACCTGGGTCGCTGCAGAGAAAATTCTGAAAGAGGACCTTGCAAATCTTGTTATCATCGGTACTCCGGAAGATATCGGCGCTCACAGTGAGGGACTGGATGTATCCGGTGCTACGATCATCAATCCGCAGACTTACGAGAAAACACAGGAGTATATCGACCTGTTCGTTGAGCTGAGAAAGTCCAAAGGCATGACTCCTGAGAAAGCAAAAGAGACCATCTTAAGCGACTACGCTTACTATGGCTGCCTTATGATCAAGAACGGCGATGCTGACGGTATGGTTTCCGGCGCTTGCCATTCCACCGCAAACACTCTTCGTCCGTGCCTGCAGGTGATCAAGACCAAACCGGGCACCAAGCTGGTATCCGCATTCTTCTTAATGGAAGTTCCGGACTGCGATCTTGGCAGCAACGGTACCTTCGTATTCGCAGACTGCGGCCTGAACCAGAATCCGAATCCGGAAGAGCTGGCTGCAATCGCAGTATCTTCTGCAGAGAGCTTCAAGATGCTGACCGGCGAGGAGCCGAAGGTTGCTATGCTGTCCCATTCTTCCAAGGGCTCCGCAAAGCATGCAGATGTTGACAAAGTCGTTGAGGCTACCAAGCTGGCTAAGGAGATGGCTCCGGAGCTTGCACTGGACGGTGAGCTTCAGCTTGACGCAGCGATCGTTCCGGAAGTTGGCGCTTCCAAGGCTCCGGACAGCAAGGTTGCAGGTCATGCAAACGTTCTGGTATTCCCGGATCTGGATGCAGGAAACATCGGCTACAAGCTGGTTCAGAGACTTGGCAAGGCAGAGGCTTATGGCCCGATGTGCCAGGGTATCGCAAAGCCGGTTAACGATCTGTCCAGAGGCTGCTCTGCTGAGGATATCGTAGGTGTTGTTGCGATCACTGCTGTACAGTGCCAGAATCAGTAATTTAGTTAAGTTATTATAGGAGAATATCACATTATGAAGATTTTAGTTATCAACTGCGGAAGCTCTTCCTTAAAATATCAGCTGATCGACATGACCGATGAGAGCGTAATCGCAAAGGGTCTGTGCGAGAGAATTGGTATCGAGGGTTCCAAACTGACCCATCAGCCGGCTGGCAAGGACAAATATGTCGTAGAGAAAGACATGCCGACCCACACCGTAGCAATCGAGATGGTTATGGATGCTCTTCAGGATGCTGAGCACGGCGTGATCAAGAGCACCGATGAGATCGCAGCAATCGGTCACCGCGTTCTGCACGCTGGTACCAAGTACAGCGAGTCCATCGTTGTAAACGATGACGTTAAGAAAGTAATCCGCGAGTGTTTCGATCTTGGACCGCTGCATAACCCGGCTAACTTAATGGGTATCGAGGCAGCTGAGGCAGCTATGCCGGGCAAGCCAAACGTAGCAGTATGGGATACCGGTTTCGGTATGGCTATGCCGGAGAAGGCTTATCTGTACGCAATCCCGCACGAGTATTATGAGAAATACAGCATCCGTCGTTACGGCTTCCACGGCACCAGCCATATGTTCGTATCCGGCGAGGCTATCAAGTTCGGCGGACTGGATCCGAAGAACGCAAAGGTTATCGTCTGCCACTTAGGCAACGGCGCAAGCGTATCTGCTTCCATCGGCGGCAAGTGCGTAGATACCAGCATGGGCCTGACTCCTCTTGAGGGTCTGATCATGGGTACCAGAAGTGGTGATATCGATCCGGCTGTTGTTCAGTTCATCTGCAACAAAGAGGGGAAGGACGTCAACGAGGTATTAAACATCCTCAACAAGAAATCCGGCGTACTCGGCATGAGCGGCGGCATTTCCAGCGACTTCCGTGATATCGAGGCAGCTAAGGCAGAGGGCAACCACTTGGCAGAGGTAGCTCTTGATGCATTCGTTTACCGTGTGGCAAAATATATCGGCGCTTACACCGCAGCTATGAACGGCGTAGATGCGATCGCATTTACCGCAGGTGTCGGCGAGAACGACAAAGTGAGCAGAAAGGCTATCTGTGAGTACTTAGGCTACCTTGGAGTGAAGATTGACGACCAGGCTAACGATGTAAGAGGAAAGAACGCTGTTATTTCCGCAGCAGATTCCAAAGTCAAAGTAATGCTGATCCCGACTAACGAGGAGCTTGCAATCGCAAGAGAGACCAAGAGATTGGTTGAGGCTTAATTCCTCTCAATCAATTTCGGAAAAAATAAAATAGTTGTTGACAAAGCCGGCGCACCTGTGTATAATTACACAGGTGCGTATTAGGAGACTGATATGCTTATTAATTTGACAGAGCTGTTTTCCGTAGACGGAAAAGAGAAAGACTATACGTGCGGTATCGATATGAACCAGCTTTGCACCAGCAAGGATGCATATGACATCGTATCACGCAGTCCGGTACAGCTACATGTCCGTAATCTTGGGGACAAAAAGCTTCTTCTCACCGGCAGTGCAGAGGTAACTCTGCAGATGCCATGCGACAGATGCCTAGAGCCTGTTGATATTCCTTTTAAACTGGAATTCGACGAAGAGCTGGACATGTCAAAGACCGAAAGCGAGCGTACAGAAGATCTCGATGAACAGCCCTATGTAAGCGGCTATAATCTGGATGTAGACCGGTTGCTCAGTAACGAGCTATTGCTTAATCTGCCTATGAAGGTGTTATGCAGGGAAGACTGCAAAGGAATTTGCAATAGATGTGGTGCGAACCTTAATCACATGGAATGTTCCTGTGACCGGAGTTCGCCTGACCCAAGAATGTCAGTAATCCAGGATTTATTTCAAAAGTTTAAGGAGGTGTAAACCATGTCTATCTGCCCAAAGAATAAATCTTCCAAAGCAAGACGTGACAAACGTAGAGCTAACTGGAAAATGAGCGCTATGAATTTAGTAAAGTGCAGCAAGTGCGGCGCTCTGATGATGCCTCACAGAGTCTGCAAGGCTTGTGGTTCTTACAACAAGAAAGAGATCGTTTCTGTTGAGGACTAATTAGAAATGGCTTAGAATCAAGGATTGAACAGTATCTGTTCAGTCCTTTTTTCGTTTTCAAGGCAGTTGTATCCTTAAACTGCTTTGATATGGTTATGAAGGCAAAAATTATATTGATTTATAGTATGGAATCTAGTATATTTAATTACGAAATCAATTTTACGGCACAAGCCGAAAAGGAGACTCTATGATTAATGTAGCTGTTGACGCAATGGGCGGTGACAACGCTCCGGGCGAGATAGTAAAGGGGGCCGTTCAGGCTGTAAATAAGCGGAGTGACATCCATGTTCTGTTAGTTGGTCAGGAAGAGGCAGTGAAAAAAGAGCTTGCCTCCCACACGTATCCGAAGGAGCAGATCACACTGGTGCAGGCTTCCGAGGTGATCGAGACGGAAGAGCCGCCGGTGAATGCGATCCGCAAAAAAAAGGATTCCTCCATCGTGGTGGGAATGAACCTGGTAAGGAATGGTGAGGCAGATGCGTTTGTATCAGCGGGCAGTTCCGGAGCAATTCTCGTAGGCGGACAGGTGCTGGTGGGACGCATCAAGGGTGTGGAGCGGCCGCCGTTTGGCGCGCTGATCCCGACAGAAAAGGGCGTGTCCCTGCTTCTTGACTGTGGTGCCAATGTAGACTCCCGTCCATCTCATCTGGTCCAGTTCGCGCGCATGGGTTCTATCTATATGGAGCATGTAGTAGGAATTAAGAATCCGAGAGTTGGAATCGTGAACATCGGTGCCGAGGAGGAAAAGGGCAATGCCCTGGTCAAAGAAACCTTCCCGCTCTTAAAACAGTGTACGGACATTAACTTTACCGGAAGCATTGAGGCAAGAGAGATTCCACACGGCGGAGCCGATGTCATCGTCTGCGAGGCCTTTACGGGCAATGTCATCTTAAAGCTTTACGAGGGAACCGGCGCAGCACTGATCTCCATGGTAAAGAAGGGTATGATGAGCTCCCTGCGCAGTAAGATCGGAGCTCTGCTTGTAAAACCGGCTCTGAAGGAGACCTTAAAGGCATTCGATGCCAGCCAGTACGGCGGCGCACCGATGCTGGGACTGAAAGGTCTTGTGGTTAAGACTCACGGAAGTTCCAAGTCTACTGAGGTCTGCAATTCCATTATTCAGTGTGTGACCTTTAAAGAACAGAAGATCAACGAAAAGATTAAAGAATGTCTGGACAGCCAGGCACAGGAAATTCAGTAAGTAAACGGTCCGGGCTTCGGGCAGTTACAAAATAAGAAAGAAAAGTTAGGAGAGGAAATTATGGAATTTGAGAAGTTACAGAACATCATCGCAGAGGTATTAAACATTGAGCCGGATGAGATCACCATGGAGACTACCTTCGTAGAAGATCTTGGCGCAGATTCCCTTGATATCTTCCAGATCATCATGGGTATTGAAGAAGAGTTTGATATCGAGATCCCGACGGAGGTTGCTGAGCAGATCGTCAGCGTTTCCGACGCGATTGAGCAGATCAAAAACGCATTGAACTAAGCCGGAGCCGGAAAACGGCTAGTTGAAAACAGTATGAAAGGAATGTGACTGTGAAGCTGCTGAACAGTTACAAAGAAATCAAGAAAGGGGCTGTGCATTCCTTGCGCGCCCCTTTCCATAATATGTGTGTGGCTGAATGCATGCCAATGAAGAACGATAAGGAGTTTAACGTATATGAATCGTGATTTAAACGAGCTGGAGCGCCGGTGCGGCTATACCTTTCGGGACAAAAATCTGTTCCACCGCGCCCTGACCCACAGTTCCTATGCCAATGAACATAAGAAGGACAAGGCAGTCTGCAACGAACGTCTGGAGTTTTTGGGTGATGCCGTTCTGGAAGTGGTTTCCAGTGATTTCCTGTATCACAAGTACCCGGAGAAGCCGGAGGGAGAGCTCTCCAAGATCCGCGCCAGCCTGGTGTGCGAGCCGACCCTGGCTTACTGCGCAGCCGATCTGGAGCTGGGCAGCTATCTGCTTTTGGGAAAGGGCGAGGAGGCCACCGGCGGAAGAGAGCGTAATTCCGTGGTTTCCGATGCTATGGAGGCCCTGATCGGTTCTATCTATCTGGATGGTGGTTTTGCTAATGCAAAAGAGTTCATTCACCGGTTTATCCTGAATGATATTGAGCACAAGCAGCTCTTTTACGATAGCAAGACTATTCTGCAGGAAATGATCCAGGCTACTGCAGGCGCACATCTGGAGTATGAGATCCTGCGGGAAGAGGGGCCGGATCATCATAAGGTTTTTGAAGTACGCGCACTGTCCGGCGGCGAGGAGCTGGGACGCGGAACCGGCGGAACCAAGAAGGCAGCGGAGGCTGTGGCCGCTTACCATGGCATTTTGAAACTGAGAGGGAAAGAATGTATTTAAAGAGCATTGAGATACAGGGATTCAAATCCTTTGCCAACAAGATCCTGTTTGAGTTCCACAACGGAATTACCGGTATTGTAGGGCCGAACGGAAGCGGCAAGAGCAATGTTGCCGACGCGGTGCGCTGGGTGCTCGGTGAGCAGCGCGCAAAGCAGCTGCGAGGCGGATCCATGCAGGATGTTATCTTTGCGGGAACGGAGATCCGAAAGCCACAGGGCTTTGCCTATGTGGCCATTACCCTGGATAATTCCGACCATCAGCTTTCTATAGATTATGATGAGGTGACCGTGTCCAGACGTCTGTACCGCTCCGGTGAGAGTGAGTATAAGATTAACGGGAGTACCTGCCGCCTAAAAGATATCAGTGAGCTGTTCTATGATACCGGTATCGGTAAGGAGGGCTATTCCATCATCGGACAGGGCCAGATTGACAAGATCTTAAGTGGCAAGCCGGAGGAACGCCGGGAGCTTTTTGATGAGGCGGCCGGAATCGTAAAATTCAAGCGCCGCAAGGCCATTGCCCAGAAAAAGCTGGAAGATGAGAAACAGAATCTGGTCCGCGTAAGTGACATTCTTTCTGAACTGGAAAAACAGGTAGGACCTCTGGCCAGACAGTCAGAAACGGCAAAAAAATATCTGGCTTTGCGGGAAGAACTAAAAGCCTGTGATGTGAATCTGTTTTTAATGGAATCCGAAGAAAACGGAAAACAGCTGCAGGAAATCAGCAGGCGGGAGTCCATTGTTTCCGGAGACCTGCAGGACGCAAATGCGGAATCGGAGCATTTGAAAGAAGCGTATGAGCAATTGGAGCAGGAGGTCGTAGAGCTGGACGGTCAGCTGACAGAAAAGCGAGATCAGATGAACCAGGTTGAGATCCTCAAAGGCAATCTGGAAGGCCAGATCAATGTATTAAAAGAACAGATCAATACCGAGAAGATGAACGCGGAGCACATCCGCTCCCGCATTGAGTCCATTGCGCATGCCCTGGAAGAAAAGCAGGGGCAGGTCCGACAGTATCAGGCAGATAACGCAGGCATTGCTGAGGCAGAAAGCACCAGCAAGAGCAGTCAGGAGACTGCACAGGCTGAGCTGATGGCGCTGGATGAAAAGCTGATGCTCATGGAGCAGCAGATCGAGGATGCCAGAACCAGAATGATGAATGGCATGAATGAGACTGCTTCTATTCATGCGCAGGACCAGCGCTATGAGGCAATGCTGGAGCAGGTGCAGGTGCGCCGTTCTGAGGTCTGTCAGAAGCTTCTGAAATTTAAGAGTGATGAATCTGTGCAGGATGAACAGCTGGATGCTGAGCGCCGGAAGCTTGCGGAAGCAGCCGGGCGCCTGGAAGCGCTGGAGCTGGCCCAGACCGAGTGCGAGGGACAGCTGGCACAATATGAAGAAGAGGTGCGGCGTATGACCCGCTCCTTAAATGAAAAGCAGCAGGAATACCGTACGGCATATACAAGGCTGGAATCTTTAAAAAACCTCGCAGAGCGTTATGAGGGCTATGGCGGCAGTATCCGCCGGGTTATGGAAGTACGGGACCGGGTGCATGGCATCCGCGGTGTCGTTGCAGATCTGATCACTACTGAGAAAAAGTATGAGACCGCCATTGAGACAGCTCTGGGCGGAAGCATTCAGAATGTGGTAACAGATTCGGAGCAGACGGCCAAGCAGCTTATCGAGTATTTAAAGAAGAACCGGTATGGCAGGGTGACCTTTCTGCCGCTTACCAGCATCGGCCAGGGCGGCGGGTTCTCAAAGCCGGAAGCGCTGAGCGAACCGGGAGTGATCGGTCTGGCCAGTGATCTGGTCCATGTGGAAAATGAGTATCAGATCCTTGCGAAATACCTGCTGGGGCGTGTGGTAGTGGCTGATACCATCGATCATGCCATTGCCCTGGCAAGAAAATTCAGATATTCCCTGCGGATTGTCACGCTGGAGGGTGAGCTCTTAAGCGCCGGCGGTTCCATGACAGGTGGTGCCTTCAAGAATTCCAGCAATCTTCTGGGACGGAAACGGGAGCTGGAAGAACTGGAGGCAGCATGCCAGAAGGCATTGAAGGCTTCCGATCGTCTGCAGGAGGAGCTGACCATGAATGAGGGCCTGGCGCAGCAGAAAAAGGAAGAGCTGGAAAGCCTGAAAGCAGAGCATCACCAGGTTTCCCTGCTGGTCAATACCAGGCAGATGAGCGTCAGTCAGCTGGAGGACAAGCGGGAAGAAATCCGAGATTCCTACCAGGATCTCGCACTGGAAAACAGCCAGCTGGAGAGCCAGATCAGCGAGATCGAGGCAGGCAGAAAGAAGCTTGCCCTGGAGCGCGATATCCTGAAAAAGGACAGTGACCAGGAACAGACGCTGATGGAGAACATATCCGGTGAGCTGGAAATGCAAAAGAAGATCCGTGAGGAAAAAGCGAAGGTGCTGGAGACCATCCGCCTGGAAGCAGCAAACTTAAAGCAGCGGGTGGATTTTGTGAAAGAAAATATCCGTCGCGTTGAGCAGGAGATCCTGACACTCAAAGAAGAACAGGCCGGGCTTAAGAGTCACGGTACCGATTCCGGTTCTGCCATAGACGAAAAGAATCGTGAGATCGCAGATCTTCAGGAACTGATCCTGCATGCGGAGGAAGAAAAACAGAAGATTGCCGCAGAGATTGAGACTCAGGCGGCCCTGAAAGAAGAAAAATCCGGCTGGCAGAAGTCCTTTTTTGGAAAACGGGAAGACTTGTCCGGGCATATTGGCCGTCTGGACAAGGATCTGTTCCGCCTGCAGGGCCAGCGGGAAAAGCTGGAGGAGCGGCGGGAAAGTCAGATCACTTATCTGTGGAATGAATACGAGCTGACTCCTGGCGCGGCAAAGGAGCTTCGCAGTACAGAAGAAGCTTCGCTTGCTGAGGTAAAAAAACGGATCGAGGAGCTGAAGGCTTCCATCCGTGCTCTGGGCAGTGTCAATGTCAATGCGATTGAGGATTACAAAGAGATTTCAGAGCGTTATGAGTTTATGAAGACCCAGCACGATGACCTGGTGGAGGCGGAAGCCACCCTGCAGGGGATCATTGAAGAACTGGATACCGGCATGCGGCGTCAGTTTGAAGAAAAATTCCAGGAGATCCGGAAAGAATTTGACCGGGTATTTAAGGAGCTTTTCGGCGGCGGACACGGTACCCTGTCTTTGCAGGAGGAGGAAGACATTCTGGAGGCGGGCATTCAGATCATTGCCCAGCCGCCGGGTAAGAAGCTGCAGAACATGATGCAGCTTTCCGGAGGAGAGAAGGCGCTGACAGCCATTTCGCTGCTGTTTGCGATCCAGAACTTAAAGCCGTCTCCCTTCTGTTTGCTGGATGAGATCGAGGCGGCCCTGGATGATTCCAACGTAGACCGCTATGCAGGATATTTGCATAAACTGACCAAATACACGCAGTTTATTGTTATAACCCACCGACGCGGCACTATGGTGGCGGCGGACCGTCTGTATGGCATCACCATGCAGGAGAAGGGCGTATCGACCCTGGTATCGGTCAATCTGATCGAGGACCAGCTGGACGCGTAGATTTTTACAAATAAGGAGGCTCGCGAGTGGAAGAAAAGAAGAAAGGCTTTTTCAGCCGTCTGGTTGAAGGCTTAAACAAAACGAGAGAGAATATTGTCTCCGGCATGGATTCCATCTTCAGTGGTTTCTCTGCTATTGATGAGGATTTTTATGAGGAACTGGAGGAGACCCTGATCATGGGCGATCTGGGCATCCAGACCACCATGTCCGTGCTGGAAGATTTACGAAAAAAAGTCAAAGAACAGCATATCAAGGAACCGGCTGAATGCAAACAGCTTCTGATCGATTCCATCCGGGAACAGATGGATTTAGGCGAAAATGCCTACGAGTTTGAAAACCGCAAATCCGTGGTTCTGGTGATCGGTGTAAACGGTGTCGGCAAGACCACTTCCGTCGGCAAGCTGGCAGGCCAGTTAAAGGATGAGGGCAAGAAGGTGATCCTGGCAGCGGCTGATACCTTCCGTGCGGCAGCAATTGAGCAGCTGACGGAGTGGGCAAACCGCGCCGGGGTGGAAATCATCGCACAGCAGGAGGGCTCTGACCCGGCAGCGGTCATTTATGATGCGGTGGCAGCAGCCAAATCCCGCCAGGCCGATGTGCTGATCTGTGATACCGCAGGCCGTCTGCACAATAAGAAAAACCTGATGGAGGAGCTGAGAAAGATCAACCGCATCATTGACAAGGAATATCCGGATGCCTACCGCGAGACCCTGGTGGTACTGGATGGCACCACCGGACAGAATGCCATGGCACAGGCAAAGCAGTTCATGGAGGTTGCTGACATCACAGGCATCATCCTGACAAAGCTTGACGGTACTGCAAAGGGCGGTATCGCAGTGGCTATACAGTCAGAGCTTGGCATCCCGGTCAAATACGTGGGTGTGGGCGAGAAGATTGACGATCTTCAGAAGTTCAATTCCGAGGATTTCGTGACGGCTCTGTTTGATGTAAAGAAAGATAAATAAAGGTAACTGTTCAGTAGGTCTGTGCATTTACTGCGCTGACCGTACGAAAATATGGGCTTACAGGCAAAAATCCCATTGCCGAAGGCAATTTTCAATGGATTTTTGCTTATAACTGTGAGGGTACTGAACAGTTACGAATAAAGAACATAAGGAGATACAGACGATGGCAAAAGAGCAGGTAGTAGAAGAAGCAAAGGAAGAGGGCTTAACCCTCGAAAAATTTGAGGAGGCTTCCGAGGAGGTTAAGAAGGTCACCCAGGAAACCAAACTGGTTTACAGCGAGTATTTTTCTGCTGCAACCGGAAATAAGGTATACTTTAAGCCGGAGAACATGCAGTACACCGGCGCTTACAAGGTACGCGGCGCTTACTATAAGATCAGTACCCTGACAGAGGAAGAAAAACAGCGGGGACTGATCACTGCGTCCGCAGGAAACCATGCCCAGGGCGTAGCCTACGCGGCAAAGCTGGCTGGCATTCCGGCTACCATCGTGATGCCGACCACGACTCCGCTCATGAAGGTGAACCGCACCAGAAGCTATGGAGCGGAGGTTGTACTGTACGGAGATGTATTCGACGAGGCCTGTGACCACGCATACGAGCTGGCTGCGGAGCACGGCTACACCTTTGTGCATCCGTTCGACGACCTGGATGTGGCAACCGGTCAGGGAAGCATTGCCATGGAGATCATTAAAGAGCTGCCGACTGTAGATTATATCCTGGTCCCGATCGGAGGAGGCGGACTCTGCACCGGCGTTTCCACCCTGGCAAAGCTCTTAAATCCGAAGATTAAGGTGATCGGCGTTGAGCCGGCCGGAGCAAACTGCATGCAGGAGTCCTTAAAGGCAGGCCATGTGCTGACACTTCCGACCGTAAACACCATTGCAGATGGTACCGCGGTAAAGCGTCCGGGTGAGAAGCTGTTCCCGTACATCCAGAAAAATGTGGATGATATCATTACCGTGGAGGATTCCGAGCTGATCGTTGCCTTCCTCGATATGGTAGAGAATCACAAGATGATCGTGGAGAACTCCGGTCTGTTAACCGTAGCAGCATTAAAGCACTTAAATGTGCAGAAAAAGAAGATTGTTTCCATCTTAAGCGGCGGCAACATGGATGTCATTACCATGTCCTCCGTGGTACAGCATGGACTGATCCAGAGAGACCGTATCTTCACCGTATCCGTTCTGCTTCCGGACAAGCCAGGCGAGCTGGCAAAGGTTTCAACGCTCCTTGCTGACCAGCGCGGCAATGTCATTAAGCTTGAACACAATCAGTTCATCAGTATCAACCGCAATGCGGCTGTGGAGCTTAGGATCACCCTGGAGGCTGAGGGAACGGATCACAAGAACCGTATTGTGCAGGCCTTAAACGATGCCGGATACCGCCCGAAGCTGGTGAAGTCCAAGGGCACCTACAGTGACTGAGCGGTGAATGATCATGACAGAACATACAAATGAGACAATCCAGGCGCTCCGTCAGAATATCCGCTATTTTTTGAAATGGACCTTCATTTCCGCGATTTCCGGTGTGACGATCGGTCTGGCCGGAACACTGTTTGGCCTTGGCATCCAGAAAGCGACTGCTTTCTGGAAGAGCCATAGCTGGACGTTGTATCTGCTTCCGCTTGTCGGACTCCTGATCGTGTGGCTGTACCGGTTTGCGCATGAAGAAAAAAACCGCGGTACGGATATGGTCCTGGATTCTATTTCCTCCACAGAGGAGGTTACACCGGCAACTGCTCCGCTGATCTTTATCTCAACCTTGCTGAGTCATCTGGCCACGGCTTCCGTCGGCCGGGAGGGAGCAGCACTGCAGCTTGGCGGAAGCCTGGGAAACCTGATCGGTAAGGCTTTTCGACTGGATGAGAAGGACAGAAAGATTGCCATTATGTGCGGCATGAGTGCCGGGTTCTCCGCTATCTTCGGAACTCCGCTTGCGGCAGCCGTGTTTGCCATGGAGGTCATCAGCATTGGCGTTATGTACTATGCGGCTCTGGTTCCATGCGTTTTTTCGGCGTTTGTCGGTGTGTCAGTGGCAAAATTCCTGGGTCTGGCTCCGGAGCATTATGAGATCGGCCTGGTGCCGGAGTTTGGCGCCTCATCTGCGCTTCTGACAGTGCTCATCGGAATTTTGTGTGCCTGTGTCGGAATCTTCCTTTGTGTCAGCCTGCATCAGTGTGGTCATGCTTACCGGAAGGTTTTTCCGAATCCCTATATCCGCGTGCTGGCGGGATCCGCGATCTTTATTGTCCTGACCCTCCTGTTTCCGGCGCGGCTTTACAACGGAAGTGGTGCTCAGATCATCGAAATGGTATTTGAAGGTGAAAGAATTCCGGTTTATGCATTTTTGATGAAGATCCTGTTTACCGGAGTAGCGCTTGGCGCAGGCTTTAAGGGCGGAGAGATCGTGCCGACGCTGACGGTCGGCGCCGCGTTTGGCTACTTGATGAGCCTGGTGACCGGACTGCCGGTCGGACTGTGCGCATCGGTCGGAATGGCATGCCTGTTCGTAAGCGTGACAAACTGTCCGGTGTCCACGATGTTCATGGCATTTGAACTTTTTGGATTTGCCGCAATGCCATATTATGCCATTGCCGTGGCAGTGTGCTTTACCCTGTCTGGATATTATGGGCTCTACCACAGCCAGAAGTTCGTTTATTCCAAGATCCGGACAGAATTCATTAACCGAAAATCAAACGAGTAAATATTGCAGGTGCCAGTATGCATCGGAACGATACCGGCACCTGTTCCTGCAATAGTGAGGTTCATCCTATGACAAAAAAACAAAAGACTCTGGAAATCATCCGGAGACTGAAGGAGGCTTACCCGGACGCAGACTGCACCCTGGATTACGAGGAAGCCTGGAAGCTTTTAGTGAGCGTGCGTCTGGCGGCCCAGTGCACCGATGAGCGGGTCAATCAGGTGGTTCCGGCACTCTATAAAAAGTTTCCGGATGTGAATGCCCTGGCGGAGGCACCGGTGGAAGAAATTGAGGAAATCGTCAGGCCCTGCGGTCTGGGAAAGAGTAAGGCCAGAGACATCAGCGCCTGTATGAAGATGCTGCGGGATGAGTACGGCAGTAAGGTGCCGGAGGATTTTGATGCTCTGCTGAAGCTTCCCGGAGTGGGAAGAAAAAGCGCCAATCTGATCATGGGTGATGTGTTTGGCAAACCGGCCATTGTTACAGACACCCACTGTATCCGCCTGGTAAACCGCATGGGACTGGTAGACGGCATTAAAGAACCGAAAAAGGTTGAAATGGAACTCTGGAAGCTGGTGCCGCCGGAGGAGGGCAGCGATTTCTGTCATCGGCTGGTATGGCATGGAAGAGAGGTCTGCACGGCCCGAACAAAGCCGTATTGCGACCGGTGCTGTCTGGCTGATATCTGCCCGAAAACAGGTGTATAAAAAGAAAAACAAAAATTTTTATAAGTGTCAAGAAAAAATACTTGACAGCAATGCGCCTTTCGTGTATGATAGCCAAGGTGATGTTATGGAAAGCATTGTAAAACAGAGTTTGCTTTATGATTTTTATGGAGAGTTGCTCACAGAGCATCAGCGCAGCATCTACGAGGATGTGGTATATAACGACATGTCCTTAAGCGAGATCGCCGAGGAGAACGGGATCAGCCGTCAGGGTGTTCACGATCTCATCAAGCGCTGCGACAAGACCTTGAGTGCGTATGAGGACAAACTGCATCTGATCAGCAAGTTCCAGACTACCCGCCGCATGGTGGAGGAGATCCATAAAAAGACCAGGGTTTTCAAGGAAACAAAAGATGAAAGTCTGATCGACGAGATTGAGCAGATTTCCAACGACATCATGGAACTTTGATTTCGGCGTATGCCGTGATCGGTTCTGAACAGGAGGTTACCTATGGCGTTTGAAAGCTTATCCGATAAACTGCAGAACGTGTTTAAAAACCTGCGCGGCAAGGGCCGTTTAAGCGAAGCGGATGTCAAGACTGCGCTCAAGGAAGTCAAGATGGCTCTCCTGGAAGCAGACGTAAGCTTCAAGGTTGTAAAACAGTTCATAAGCTCCGTTCAGGAACGCGCCGTTGGCGAAGAAGTGCTGGGTTCCCTGCAGCCGGGCCAGATGGTGATCAAGATCGTTAACGAAGAGCTGATCCGCCTGATGGGTTCCGATACTACGGAAATCGCATTAAAGCCCACCAACGAGATCACCGTCATCATGATGGCAGGTCTTCAGGGTGCAGGTAAGACGACAACGACAGCGAAGATCGCAGGAAAGCTGAAGGCAAAGGGCCGCAAGCCGGTTCTGGTTGCCTGTGACGTATACCGTCCGGCAGCAATCCAGCAGCTCCAGATCAACGGAGACAAACAGGGCGTTCCGGTCTTCTCCATGGGAGAAAATCAGAGCCCGGTCAACATTGCAAAGGCCGCTATGGAGCACGCGGCAAAGAATGGCTACAATGTGGTGATCCTCGATACCGCCGGACGTCTTCATGTAGATGAAGGCATGATGGAAGAGCTCGAGAACATCAAAGAGGCTGTAAGCGTAGACCAGACTATTTTGGTGGTAGACGCCATGACCGGTCAGGACGCAGTCAATGTAGCATCGAATTTCCAGGATAAAGTCGGTATCGACGGTGTCATCCTTACCAAACTGGATGGCGATACCCGAGGCGGTGCAGCCCTTTCCATCCGGGCCGTAACCGGAAAGCCGATTTTATATATAGGTATGGGAGAGAAGCTTTCCGATCTGGAACAGTTTTACCCGGACCGTATGGCATCCCGAATTCTGGGCATGGGAGACATTCTTACCCTGATCGAGAAAGCCGAGATGGAGGTTGACGAGGAAAAGGCGAAGGAAATGAGTCAGAAGCTGCGCAAGGCAGAGTTTGACTACAACGATTTCCTGGACCAGATGCGTCAGATCAAAAAAATGGGCGGACTGACCAGCATTATGAGCATGATGCCGGGAATGTCACAGATGAAGGGCGGAATCCCGGAGGTGGATGAGAAATCCATGGACCGTGTGGAGGCCATCATCCTGTCCATGACAAAAGAAGAGCGCGCCAATCCGGGCCTCTTAAATCCTTCCCGCAAACAGCGTATCGCAAAGGGCGCGGGGGTGGATATCAGCGAGGTAAACCGTATTGCCAAGCAGTTTGATCAGATGAAGAAAATGATGAAGCAGCTTCCTGGCATGATGGGCGGTAAGCGCGGACGCGGCGGACTGGGCGGTATGCTCGGAAAGCTGAAAATGCCTTTCTAGGGCAGCTTATATGGTGACAGTACAGAGTTTTCTGTATTTGTTGATACATTATCAGTATATTTTAAGGAGGTGAAATTGACATGGCAGTAAAGATGAGATTAAGAAGAATGGGTGCTAAGAAAAAACCTTTCTATAGAGTCATTGTTGCAGATTCCAGATCCCCGAGAGATGGCAGATTCATCGCTGAGGTTGGTACTTACGATCCGAACCAGGAGCCGAGCGTTATCAAGTTTGACGAGGAGGCTACCAAGGAGTGGTTAGCAAACGGCGCACAGCCGACCGACCGTGTAGCAAAGCTTCTGAAGACCGCTGGCATTCAGTAATCTGAGAGGTGATCGCTATGAAAGAACTGGTTGAGGTTATTGCAAAAGCATTAGTTGACAATCCGGACGAGGTGGTTGTTACCGAGACCGAAAAGGAAAGCGGCACCTTTATTGAGCTAAAGGTTGCCCCATCTGATATGGGAAAGGTGATTGGCAAGCAGGGACGCATCGCGAAGGCGATCCGCTCCGTTGTCAAGGCAGCCGCTTCCAAAGAAGAAAAAAAGGTTGTTGTAGATATACAGTAGCCATCAGAAACTGTCGTCGGATTTTCCTGCGGCAGTTTTTCTTTTATAAAAATCTGGAGGAATGGAAGATGGAGGATACCTTAAGAGTCGGCGTGATCTCATCCACCCACGGTGTACGCGGTGAGGTCAAAGTATACCCTACGACCGATGATGTAAATCGTTTTAAAAAGCTGAAAACCGTCATCCTTGATACTGGCAGAGAGCAGATGACCCTGTCCATTGAGAACGTCAAGTTCTTCAAAAACATGGTCATCCTGAAATTCAAGGAGTTTAACAATATCAACGAAATCGAAAAATACAAGGGAAAGGATCTGCTGATCCGCCGCGACCAGGCCGTGAAGCTGGCTCCGAACGAGAATTTTATCACCGATCTGATCGGTTTAAAAGTCGTGACCGATGAGGGAAAAGAGTTCGGTACCCTGACCGATGTCCTTCAGACCGGTGCCAACGATGTTTACGTTATCGAAAGTCTGGAAGGCAAAGAGTATCTGTTCCCGGCTATCCCGCAGTGCATTCTGGATGTAAACCTGGAGAGCCAGATGGTGACCGTCCATATCCTGGATGGCCTTCTGGACCTGTAATACGCTGAAATCAGGAGAAAGCAAAAGCATGAATTATCATATTTTAACATTGTTCCCGGAGATGGTGTTAGACGGCTTGAATACCAGCATCATCGGACGGGCAGCCGGAAAAGGCCTGCTTTCCATTGAGGCGGTCAATATCCGGGATTACACGAAAGAAAAGCACGGCCACGTGGATGATACCCCATATGGCGGCGGAGCAGGCATGGTGATGCAGGCGGCTCCGGTGTGTGATGCCTACGAGGCGCTTTGTGAGCGTATCGGCAAGCGTCCCCGCGTCCTTTACATGACTCCGCAGGGACAGACCTTCAACCAGAAGATTGCCGAGGAGCTGGCGCAGGAAGAAGATCTGGTCTTCCTTTGCGGGCATTATGAGGGCATTGATGAGCGCGCGTTAGAGCTCATCGTGACCGATTATCTTTCCGTGGGCGATTATGTCCTGACCGGCGGTGAGCTTCCGGCCATGGTCATGATCGACTGTATTTCCCGCCTGGTGCCGGGCGTTTTAAATAACGATGTTTCCGCGGAGATCGAGTCCTTCCACGACAATCTCCTTGAGTACCCGCAGTACACCCGCCCGGAGGTTTACCAGGGTATGCGCGTGCCGGAGGTGCTTCTTTCCGGACACCACAAAAACATTGAGACCTGGAGACGTCAGCAGTCTATCAGGCGGACCCTGGAGAGACGGCCGGATCTTCTGGAAGAGGCAAATCTGTCGAAGAAAGAGCGCCAGTATCTGGCAGAACTGATGGCAGAGAAAGAGGCACAGGAGAAGTAAATTCAGGGGAGTAAATTCAGCAAAATAGTGCTTGCAATTTATTTGTCCCTATGATATCATTATACCGTTGTGACTAGAAAAAGAGATGTTCCTCTGTTGCGGAAGAAGCATTAAAGAACATCAAACATATGAAGGAGGATCACACAAATGAACGAAATTATTAAGAACATTGAAGCAGCACAGTTAAAGGCTTCCGTACCGGAGTTTTCCGTAGGCGATACCGTTAAGGTCTACAACAAGATCAAAGAGGGTAACCGCGAGAGAATCCAGGTATTCGAGGGTACCGTAATCAAGAGACAGAACGGCGGCGCAAGAGAGACCTTCACCGTTCGTAAGAACTCCAACGGCATCGGCGTAGAGAAGACCTGGCCGGTTCATTCCCCGTTCGTAGACAACATTGAGGTTGTTAGAAGAGGTAAAGTAAGACGTGCAAAACTGAACTACTTAAGAGACAGAGTAGGTAAAGCTGCTAAGGTTAAAGAGTTAGTAAAATAATTTTGCGTGGAACAGGGGACAATGAAAATTGTCCCTTTCTGCGTATTATGCGCTCAGGACGCGCAGAACAGGAAAGTGGGGGAGTTGCAAGCAACTTCCCCCTTTTTGCCATGTGGAATGGTATTTACAGAAGGTGTTTTTGTCCGTGAGAACACACGGTAGAATGGAGCATAAACAGGTGGATTTTTATCTGAGTGATGAACAGAATATGATCCGGAAGATCTGCAGCTGGATTGTGGATGTGGTAGTGGCGCTGGCTTTTGCCTGGTTCTGTCTGGTGTTTTTTGGAACACAGATCACGGTGAACGGGCAGTCCATGTATCCTCTTTTAAATTCTGGTGACGTGGTTTTGATGAATCGGCTGACCTATGAGATCGGAAAGCCGGACCGCATGGATGTCGTAGTATTTGAGCGGGAGGATCAGAAAACCAACGTGAAGCGTGTTGTGGCCGTCCCCGGTGATGTGGTCCAGATCATAGACGGGAAATTGTATGTAAATCAGGAACAGATTTCCCTGCCGGGCAACCGGAAGATTTCTCTTTCCGGACTGGCGGAGAATCCGGTTCAATTAGAAGATAAAGAATATTTTCTGCTGGGGGATAATCCGGACAGCAGTGAAGACAGCCGGTTTGCCAACATCGGCAATGTCCGGGAAGACCAGATCATTGGAAAAGTGTGGCTGCGCATGTTTCCGCTGATCCATATCAGTCTGATCCGGTCCTGAGATGATAGATAATAATACGAAGATATAGGAGGAAATGTCGTGAATATACAGTGGTATCCAGGGCACATGACCAAAGCAAAGCGTGCCATGAAAGAAGACATCAAGCTGATCGACCTGATCATCGAAGTAGTTGACGCCCGTGTGCCGTTAGCAAGCCGCAACCCGGATATTGATGAGCTTGGAAAGGGAAAGGCAAGACTGATCCTGTTAAATAAGTCAGATCTGTCCAGCGAACGCTACAATGAGGCATGGACCAGCTGGTTTAAGGAAAAGGGATATTTTGTTGTGAAGATCAATTCCCGCAGCGGCGCCGGCATCAAGCAGATCAATGGAGTGGTTCAGGAAGCCTGCAAAGAAAAAATTGAGCGCGACCGCCGCAGAGGCATCATGAACCGACCGGTGCGCGCCATGGTGGTGGGAATCCCGAATGTTGGTAAATCTACTTTTATCAACTCTTTCGCGGGAAAGGCCTGCGCCAAAACCGGAAACAAGCCGGGCGTGACCAAGGGAAACCAGTGGATCCGGTTAAACAAGACTCTGGAGCTTCTGGATACCCCGGGTATCCTCTGGCCAAAATTTGAAGATCAGAGAGTGGGACTGCTGTTAGCCTTTATCGGTTCCATCAACGACGAAATCCTAAATAAAGACGAGCTGGCTCTGGAACTTCTGAAACTGCTTCAGGAGCATTATCCGGATGTATTGAAGGACCGCTATAAGATTGATGAGTCTTCTGAGGAAAACCTGCTGATCCAGGTGGCAAAGGTGCGGGGATGCCTGGCTAAGGGCGGTGAGCCGGATTACAGCCGTGCTGCAGCTTTGGTGATCGACGATTACCGCAGCGGAAAGCTGGGGCGCATTACACTGGAATTTCCTCCGGTGAAGAAAAATGATGGGGACAAAGTGGATTCCGTACAGGAATCAGGCGCTGCGGATCAGGGCAGCGAGAGCGGGGAGGCGTAAGCATGGCACTGAGAACCTTAACCGGAGAGAAGCTGGAAGCAGAGCGCGCCCGTCTGGCTCTGATGCGGGAGTACGAGGATACCTACGCAGCCTGCACCGCCATCTGCGGCATTGATGAGGCTGGCCGTGGCCCGTTAGCAGGTCCGGTGGTGGCCGGGGCAGCGATCCTGCCGGTGGATTGTGAGATCCTGTTTTTAAACGATTCCAAGAAGCTTTCCGAGAAGCGCAGGGAAGCCCTGTTTACAGAAATCAAGGAAAAGGCGGTTGCCTGGAGTGTTGGCATCGTGGGGCCGGATCTGATCGATGAGATCAATATTTTACAGGCCACCTATGAAGCCATGCGCCAGGCCATTGCCGGGCTTTCCGTGCAGCCGGATCTGCTGCTCAATGACGCGGTGACCATTCCGGGGGTGGAGATCAATCAGGTACCGATCATCAAGGGAGATGCCAAGAGTGTTTCCATTGCGGCAGCCAGTATTTTAGCAAAGGTGACCAGGGATCACATGATGGTTGAGTACGATACCTTATTTCCGGAATATGGCTTTGCCAAGCACAAGGGATATGGAACCGCAGCGCACATTGCGGCACTGAAAGAGTATGGGCCAACCCCGATCCATAGAAGAAGCTTCATTAAGAATTTTGTGTAAAAGCAGGATGGATGCAGAAAACGAATAGAGCAGGTTTCTGGAAAAACAGTGTGGTCAGAAGGCACAGGTGTGAATGGAATACAAAGAAAATAAACGGGAGACCGGAACCCGGAAAGAAGAGCTGGCGGCAGACTTTCTGACCCGCCGGGGTGTGAAAATTCTGGAGCGGAATTTTCGCTGCCGCCAGGGTGAGATCGACCTGATCGGAATGGACGGACAGTATCTGGTATTTGTCGAGGTAAAATACAGGAAAACAGCACGCAATGGTATGCCTGCGGAGGCGGTTGGCCATATCAAGCAGCAGCGGATACGCTATACGGCGCAGTTCTATCTGTACAGCCGACATTACCGCGAGGACATGCCGTGCCGTTTTGATGTGGTGAGTATACTGGGAGATCAGATTAACTGGATTCGGGACGCGTTCGCATAGGAACATTAAAAATTGTGCTGAATATGCGGTTTAGTGCAGACATGGAAAATTCAGAACGAAAAGGAGAGGGTACAGATGGAACAGAAAGCATGGATCCGCAAGCAGAGCGGCATGACAACAGCAGGACAGACGGAAAGCTGCTGCATGGAGCGCGGTTTGGAAAAATCGGAAATTGAAATCCGTGAGAAAAATGGCGTTACCTATCTGGCCTTTCCGGCTCTGGATGCCACCGGTCTGGTAAGCCATGCCTTTTCCACCCGCCACGGAGGTGTCAGCGAGGGCGTGTTCTCTACCATGAACTTCAGCTTTACCCGGAATGATGATCCGCAGCATGTAATGGAAAATTACCGCCGCATGGCAGCCGTTCTCGGAACCGATGCAGAGAAGATGGTGCTTTCCTACCAGACCCACACCACCAATGTCCGCAAGGTGACGGAGGAAGACGCGGGAAAGGGCATTGTAAAAGAGCGGGATTATCAGGATGTAGATGGCCTGATCACGGATATTCCGGGTATCACGCTGGTGACTTTTTACGCGGACTGTGTGCCACTGTATTTTGTGGATCCGGTCCACAGGGCTGTCGGACTGTCCCATTCCGGCTGGAGGGGCACAGTGCATCGCATGGGAAAAGCCACACTGGAGGCCATGAACCGGGAATACGGCACAGAACCGGCGGATGTCATTGCCTGCATTGGACCGAGCATCTGCCAGGACTGCTTTGAGGTAGGACCGGAGGTGGCTGCGGAATTTGCCGATGGCTTTGCAGAGCAGTACCATAACGATCTGTTTTACCAAAAGCCAGACGGAAAGTATCAGGTGGATCTGTGGCGGGCAAACCAGATCGTGCTCCGGGAAGCAGGAATCCCGGCAAATCAGATCCATACAACGGATATCTGTACCCGGTGCAACCCGTCACATCTGTTTTCTCACCGGATCATGGGAACGGAGCGGGGAAATCTGGCAGCGTTTCTGGCTCTCAGAGAGCAGGGATAAAATCATATTAGACAAAAAGAGCTTCGCACAGCACTTATATACGCTGCGTGAAGCTCTTTTTTGCGTCCCTATTAAAATTTACTGGATGGTCTGATAATAATCGTATCCGCCTGCCTGGTAGCGTTTTACCAGCTTCTGGATCTTTTCGGTCGGAGACAGGGCAGCTCCGATAGAAACGTCGTGGTTGAAGGAGTTAATGATGGCTGCAAGATATTTACTCATGTCAGCTTCCAGATACCACTCGCGGTCTAACAGTTCTTTCGGACGGTAGTTTAAGTTGGTGGTAATGACATAGTCGATGTAGCCATTCTGATAGTACTGGTCAAATTTTTCCAGACCAGCGGTGAACAGGCCGAAGGTGCAGCAGATGATAACTTTCTCTGCCTTGCGCTCCTTTAACTCTCTGGCGGTGTCTAACATGCTCTCGCCGGATGCGATCATATCGTCAATGATGAGAACAGTCTTTCCTTCTACGGAAGTACCCAAAAACTCGTGGGCAACGATCGGGTTGCGGCCGTCAATGACTCTGGAGTAGTCACGGCGCTTATAGAACATACCCATATCAACTCCGAGGTTGTTGGCCAGGTATACGGCACGGTTCATGGCACCCTCATCCGGGCTGATGATCATGAGATGATCCTTGTCGATCTTTAAGGAGGTGTCGTGGGTGAACAGAGCCTTTACAAACTGGTAAGTCGGCATGAAGTTATCGAAGCCGCTTAACGGAATGGCGTTCTGAACGCGCGGGTCATGGGCATCGAAGGTAATGATGTTGGAAACACCCATGGAGATCAGCTCCTCCAGTGCCATTGCACAGTCTAAGGACTCGCGCTTGGTACGCTTGTGCTGACGTCCTTCATATAAGAAAGGCATAACAACATTAACGCGGTGTGCGGTGGCTACGGAAGCACCGATGATGCGCTTTAAGTCCTGGAAATGGTCATCCGGGGACATGTGATTGGTGTAGCCGCAAACGCTGTATGGGATGCTGTAGTTGGTTACATCTACCATTGCAAACAGATCCGCGCCGCGGACAGATTCGTTAATAACGGCCTTTGCCTCACCGGAACCGAAACGCGGGCATTTGCAGTCAAGAAGATAGGAATCTACATCGTAGCCGCGGTAGTTTAAATCCTGCTGGCGGCGAAGCAGCTCCACGGTATCATTGCGGCGGAAGGTGACAATGTGATCGTTTACCTTGGTTGCCAGATCCTTGCAGCTTTCCAGGGCAGCGAGCTTTAACGGCGCTACCGGTAAAATGTCATTAAACACGTAGTTGTTAGCCATTGGTACATACTCCTTCAAGTAAAATAGTTCATTATAATCCAACATATTTATATCCTTAAAAAAAGCAAGCGTCAAGAGCCTTGGGGAATTTTGTAAAAAAAAACAAAAAAACAGGTAAATCCACCCAAAACCGGAGGCCGATTGCTTTGACAAAGAACAGGAATCTTGTTATGATGAAAAGAGTGCAGATTGACAGCCGGATGACCCAGGTCAAAGCAGGCCCTGAACATCTGCTGGAAAGGAATATCTATGAAGAAACAAAAAGGACATCTGATAAAATCCGTTGACCCGGGTTCCATTGCAGAGGAACTGGAGCTGGAGCCGGGAGACCGTTTACTTACGATCAATGGAAATGAAGTGGAAGATATCTTTGATTATGAATATTATGTAGACAGCGAAAGTATGGTCATGCTGGTGGAAAAGGCAGACGGCGAGCAGTGGGAGCTGGAAATAGAAAATGAGTACCAGGATCTTGGCATCACCTTTGAGAACGGACTTATGAGCGATTACAAGTCCTGCAGCAACAAATGCATTTTCTGTTTCATTGACCAGATGCCGCCGGGCATGCGCGAAACCCTCTATTTTAAGGACGATGATTCCCGTCTTTCCTTCCTTCAGGGAAACTATGTGACGCTGACCAACATGAAAGAGCATGACATCCAGCGTATCATTGATTTTAAGCTGGCGCCGATCAACATTTCGGTGCACACCACCAATCCGAAGCTGCGCTGCGAGATGCTCCACAACCGCTTTGCGGGAGAAGCATTAAAAAAGATCGACCGTCTTTGTGAGGCCGGCATACCCATGAACGGACAGATCGTGCTGTGCAAGGGCGTGAATGACCGGGAAGAGCTGGATCATACCATCCGGGACATGACCAAGTATCTTCCTTATATGCAGAGCGCTTCCGTAGTACCGGTGGGACTTTCCAAATACCGGGATGGTCTGTATCCGTTAAAGCCCTTTGAGAAGGAAGATGCAGAGAATGCCATTGATATCATTGAAAAATGGCAGAAAATCATATATGAGCAGTATGGCATGCACTTCATCCATGCCAGTGATGAATTCTATATTCTGGCAGAACGGGAGCTGCCGGAGACGGAGCGTTACGACGGATACCCGCAGCTGGAGAATGGCGTGGGCATGCTGCGTCTTCTCGACACCGAGGTAACAGAAGCGCTTGAGGCACTGCCGGAGGATCTTCCGGTGAAGCCGGAGGAGTTGTCCATTGCTACGGGCCGGCTGGCTTACCCTTATCTGAGAAAGCAGCTGGATAAGATCGAGGCAAAGTTTCCTCAGAAAAAGGTGCATCTGTACGCGATCCGCAATGACTTTTTCGGAGAAAGCATCACCGTGGCCGGTCTGATCACTGGACAGGATTTAAAGAAGCAGATGTCGGTGGTGCCGCTTGGCGAGCGTCTGCTGCTTCCAATCTGCATGTTTCGGAGTGGCGAGGAGGTATTTCTGGATGACCTCACCCGCGCCGATGTGCAAAACGCTTTACAAGTTCCGGTGAATATTGTAAAATCAAGCGGTCAGGATCTGGTGGATGCCGTTCTTGGCCTGGAAGAAGAACAAGATACCGTCTACGACGGATATGAATTAAAGGAGATCACACATGAGTAAACCAATCGTTGCCATTGTAGGGCGTCCGAACGTTGGAAAGTCTACCCTGTTCAATGTACTGGCAGGGGAGACCATCTCCATCGTAAAGGATACGCCAGGAGTTACCAGAGACCGTATTTATGCGGACTGCAACTGGCTGAACATGAACTTCACCCTGGTTGATACCGGTGGTATTGAGCCGGACAGCCGTGACATCATTTTGTCCCAGATGAGGGAGCAGGCACAGATTGCCATTGACACCGCAGATGTCATTATCTTCATCGTGGATGTACGTCAGGGTCTGCAGGATTCTGACTCCAAGGTTGCGGACATGCTCCGCAAATCCGGAAAGCCGGTGGTCCTCGCGGTAAACAAGGTGGACAGCATCCAGAAATTCGGAAACGATGTCTACGAGTTTTATAACCTGGGAATCGGCGATCCGATTCCGGTATCCGCGGCTTCCCGCCTGGGAATCGGTGACCTGTTAGACGAGGTGTCCAGGCATTTCACTCTGGAGCAGTTAGAGGAAGAGGAGGATGACCGTCCGAAGGTAGCCATTATCGGTAAGCCGAACGTAGGAAAGTCTTCTATTATTAATAAGCTGCTGGGTGAGAACCGTGTGATCGTTTCCAATATTGCAGGTACCACCCGTGATGCGGTCGATACCGAGGTCGTATACAACGGAACGGAGTATATCTTTATTGATACCGCCGGACTGCGCCGTAAAAGCAAGATCAAAGAGGATCTGGAACGCTACAGCATCATTCGTACCGTATCTGCCGTGGAGCGTGCGGATGTGGTCATTCTGGTCATTGACGCGACCGAGGGCGTGACGGAGCAGGACGCAAAGATTGCGGGCATCGCCCATGACAGGGGCAAGGGCATCATCGTTGCCGTCAACAAGTGGGATGCCATCGAGAAGAACGACAAGACCATCTACGAGTTCACCAAAAAGATCAAGGATACCCTGTCCTTCATGCAGTATGCTGAGATGGTATTTATCTCTGCCGTAACCGGACAGCGTATGAACAAGATGTTTGAGCTCATCGATATGGTGCGCGAGAACCAGACCATGCGTATCGCTACCGGCGTGCTCAATGAGATCATGACTGAAGCTGTTGCAATGCAGCAGCCGCCGTCTGATAAGGGCAAGCGTCTGAAGCTGTATTACATGACCCAGGTAGCGGTAAAGCCGCCGACCTTCGTTATTTTCGTAAATGACAAAGAGCTGATGCATTTCTCCTATGTGAGATACCTGGAAAACCGCATCCGCGAATCCTTCGGATTTAAGGGTACGGCTCTGAAATTCCTGATCCGCGAAAGGAATGGAAAGGAGGAGTAAATGGAACGAGTACTTTGTCTGGTAATGGGTTATGTGTTTGGTCTGTTTCAGACCGGCTATCTCTACAGCAGATCCAAGCATATGGATATCCGCAATTACGGAAGTGGAAACTCCGGCAGCACCAATGTCCTGCGTGTGATGGGCAAAAAGGCCGGACTGATCGTATTCCTGGGTGACGCAGGCAAGATGATTACTGCATGCCTGATCACAAGAGTATTGTTTCGCAGCCAGCCCGAGCTTCTGTATGTATACCTGCTCTACACCGGCTTTGGCGTGATCCTGGGACACAATTTCCCGTTTTATATGGGATTTAAGGGTGGCAAGGGCATTGCGGCCTCAGCAGGGCTTCTGGCCTCCACAGACTGGCGTGTGATGCTGGTCTGCCTGGTGGTGTTTGTGGCTGCAGTAGCCATTACCCGCTATGTATCCCTGGGTTCCATCCTGGTGATGATCTGCTTTTTTATCGGTATGGTGTTTTTCGGTGCCCGTGGTGATTTTGGCATTGCGGCGGCACATCTGACAGAATTCTATGTGCTGGCAGGCCTGATCTCCGCTATGGGGATCTGGCGCCATCATACCAACATCAAACGACTGTTAAGCGGCACGGAAAACAAGCTGGGTGCCAGAAAGGAATAGACCTATGGCAAATGTGAGTATAATCGGCGCAGGCAGCTGGGGCACCGCCCTTGCATTCCTGCTTCACGAGAACGGCCATCAGGTGACGGAATGGTCTGCCTTTGAAAAGGAGGCAGAAAGTCTGAGAACAGAGCATCGCTTAAAGACTCTTCCGGATCTGGTGCTTCCGGACGATATGGAATTTACCTCTGACCTGGAACGTGCCATGAAGGAGAAAGATCTTCTTGTGGTGGCGGTTCCTTCTATCTACGTGCGGGAGACTGCCCGGAAGATGAAGCCTTTCCTGAAAGAAGGACAGCTGGTGGTCAATGTGGCCAAGGGCATTGAGGAGGCAACCCTCATGACACTGACGGATATTCTGGAGGAAGAGCTTCCCGGCGCCGATGTGGCCGTTCTTTCCGGACCGAGCCATGCAGAAGAGGTGAGCCGGGGGCTTCCGACCACCTGTGTGGCCGGGGCAAGAACACGCAAAACTGCGGAGAAGATCCAGAATCTTTTCATGAGCCCGGTATTTCGGGTTTACATCAGCCCGGATATCCTGGGAATTGAGATTGGCGGGGCATTGAAAAATGTCATCGCCCTGGCAGCGGGAATCGCAGACGGACTTGGCTACGGTGACAACACCAAGGCAGCCCTCATTACCCGGGGCGTGGCGGAGATCAGCCGGCTTGGCATGGCCATGGGCGGAAAGCTGGAAACCTTTGCCGGCCTTACCGGGATCGGAGACCTGATCGTGACCTGTGCCAGCATGCACAGCCGCAACCGCCGTGCCGGAATCCTGATCGGAAAAGGCTATTCCATGAAGGAGGCCATGGACGAGGTTCAGATGGTGGTAGAGGGCGTCTATTCTGCCAAGGCCGGTCTGGCTCTTGCAAAAAAGTATCAGGTATCCATGCCGATCATCGAGGCTGTCAATGAAGTACTGTTTGACGGAAAGTCGGCGAAAGAGGCAGTTGCTGATCTGATGCTGCGGGACAAGAAAGTAGAAAGCGCAAATCTTCCGTGGTAGGAATTTTCAGAACTGAAAATTCCGTATGATAAAACAGAGGTTGTGGATTTTGCCAATTCGGAATGCGAAGCATTGGCAAAATCGTCTTGCTGTTGCGAAAAAACAGCAAAGAAAGCGCGAATCTACCGTGGTAGGAATTTTCAAAACTGAAAATTCCGTATGACTTTGCTTCAACTTCGCTTTAACGCAAGAAAGTTCTTGACAAGCGTTTTTCGGGCTACTATAATTAGCTCAGCTTTAAGGATACGGCTTCCTGAAGGTTCAGGGAGCCTGTTTTCATTTAAGAGGAGGAAACAATTATGAAGAAAAAACTGGTTAGTTTTGGTATGGCAGCCATGATGGCAGCATCCTTGGCAGCATGTGGCGGCAGCAAGCCGGCAGAGACTACCGCAGCAGGAGATAATGCTGAGACCACTGCAGCAGAGGGTGCAGAGACTGAGGCAGCAGCAGAAGGCGGCACATTAAAGGTAGGCATAATCGGACCGTTAACCGGTGCAGGCGCAGCTTATGGTAACGCAGTCGCAAACGGCGCAGAGCTGGCAGCAAAGGAGATCAACGAGGCTGGCGGTATCAACGGCATGATGATCGAGACCAAGGCTGAGGATGATGAGAATGATCCAGAGAAATCCATCAACGCATACAACACCTTAAAAGACTGGGGTATGCAGGTATTAGACGGTCCGACCACTTCCAAACCGTGTATCGCTGTAGGAGCAGAGGCTGAGTCTGATAACATGTTCCTGATCACTCCGTCCGGTTCCGCAGTTGAGTGCGTAGCAACTGACAACGCATTCCGCGTATGCTTCGCAGACCCGGATCAGGGTACCGCTTCCGCTAAGTATATTGGAGAGAACAAGCTGGCTACCAAGATCGCTATCATCTATGACAGCTCTACCGAGTATTCTTCTGGTATTCGTGAGGCATTTGTTGCTGAGGCAGCAAACCAGGGTCTGGAGATCGTAGCTGACGAGGCATTTACCGCAGACAGCAACACCGACTTCTCCGTACAGCTTGACAAGGCAAAAGACGCAGGCGCAGAGCTGGTATTCCTTCCGATCTACTATCAGGAGGCTTCCATCATCTTAAAGCAGGCAAGCGACAAAGAATTCGCACCGGTCTTCTTCGGCTGTGATGGTATGGATGGTATCCTTTCCGTAGAGAACTTTGATACTTCCCTGGCAGAGGGTCTGATGCTCTTAACTCCGTTCTCCACCACTGAGGAGAGCAGTAAGGCATTTACTGAGGCTTATGTAGCAGCTTACGGCATCGAGCCGAACCAGTTTGCTGCAGATTCCTACGATGCGATCTACGCAATCAAGGCAGCTGTTGAGAAGGCAGGCGTTACCGCTGATATGAGCGCTTCCGATATCTGTGACGCATTAAAGCCGGCTATGACCGAGATTTCCATCGATGGACTGACCGGTTCTGACATGGTTTGGAACGCAAACGGCGAGCCGAATAAGGCACCGAAGGCTGTGAAGATCGTAAACAGTGAGTACGAGATGCAGTAATTTTTCCGTGTACCCAACACGCAAACAGCAGGGAAACATCCGAAAGGGGATCGTCCGGCAGGGCGGTTCCCTTTTTTCGGCTTTCCGTAATTTGTGTTCACCTGGAGAGTTCGTGATATACGTGGAAAAACGACATGAAAAACGTGTCTTTGCCACGCGGACAAATGGTGCGCATTCGCGAACTTTTGCTTGAACTTCAAATTTGACTATGCTATAATTCCAGTTATGTTTTATTTCTCATAGAAAAAAAGTAAAGAGGTGGTAGGTACATGAGTTTTCTGTCTTATTTGATCAACGGAATCAGCCTGGGCAGTGTTTACGCGATCATTGCACTGGGCTACACCATGGTTTACGGTATTGCGAGAATGCTGAACTTTGCCCATGGTGATATTATTATGGTAGGCGGCTTCGTTATTTTTACCATAGTCAGTACCCTGGGACTCCCGCCGATGGTGGGCGTTCTGGCGGCAGTCATCGCCTGTACGGTACTGGGTGTCGTGATTGAGCGTGTCGCTTATAAGCCGCTGCGCGGCGCATCCTCCCTGGCCGTTCTGATCACGGCTATCGGTGTCAGCTACCTGCTGCAGAATGTGGCGCTGCTGATCTTTGGATCCAACGCGCGTCAGTTCACATCTGTTGTGAATGTGCCGAGCTTAAAGCTGGCGGGTGGAGCGCTGTCTATTTCCGGTGTTACCATGGTTACGATCATTACCTGTATCATCATCATGGCAGCTCTGACAACCTTCATCAATAAGACCAAAGTTGGTCAGGCTATGCTGGCTGTATCTGAGGATACCGGAGCGGCAACCCTGATGGGCATCAATGTCAACAGCACCATCGCGATCACCTTTGCGATCGGTTCTGCCCTGGCAGCGATCGCGGGCGCACTGTTGTGCTCCGCATATCCGTCCCTGACTCCCTACACCGGTTCCATGCCGGGTATCAAGGCGTTTGTGGCAGCTGTTTTCGGCGGCATCGGCTCCATTCCGGGCGCGCTGATCGGCGGTATTTTGCTAGGAGTGATCGAGAATCTTTCCAAAGCATATATTTCTTCCCAGCTTTCTGATGCCATCGTATTCGCAGTGCTGATCATTGTGCTGCTGGTACGTCCGACCGGAATCCTGGGAAAAAAGATTACGGAGAAAGTGTAGGTGAATGGAATGAAAAAGAACAGATTATTAATCCAGAACAGCATCACTTACGCGATCGTAATTGCCTGCTGGATCCTGGTCCAGATCCTTGGAGCCACCGGACATATGACAAGCCTGTTAAAGGGACTTCTGGTTCCTCTGTGTATCTATGTGATCCTGGCTGTATCCTTAAACCTGACAGTCGGTATTCTCGGTGAGTTAAGCCTGGGACATGCAGGCTTCATGTGTGTGGGTGCTTTTACCGGTGCGTTTTTTACCAAATGCATGACAGATGTGATCCCGTCTGTAGGCATGCGCTTCTTTCTGGCTCTCCTGATCGGAGCTGCTGTTGCAGGCGTGTTCGGCATTATCATTGGTATTCCGGTCCTGCGGTTAAAGGGTGACTATCTGGCTATCGTAACCCTTGCATTCGGCGAGATCATCAAGAACCTTATCAATGTGCTGTATGTGGGAATGGATTCCAACGGCTTTCATTTTTCCATCAAGGATACCACATCCCTTGGCATGGGCGCGGACGGCGTTGTCATCATCAAGGGTGCACAGGGTATTACCGGTACTCCGAAGGCGGCAACCTTTACGGTAGGCATCATCCTGGTGCTGATCACCCTGTTTATCGTGTTAAACCTGATCAATTCCCGCACCGGACGCGCCATTATGTCCATTCGCGACAACCGCATTGCGGCAGAGTCCGTGGGAATCAATATTACCAAGTACAAGCTGATGGCATTTGCGATTTCCGCAGCCCTGGCAGGCGTTGCAGGTGTTCTGTATGCCCACAACCTCTCCTCCCTGGCGGCAACCCCGAAGAACTTCGGCTATAATATGTCCATCATGATCCTGGTATTTGTGGTACTGGGCGGACTTGGAAATATCCGCGGTTCCATGATCGCGGCGATTATCCTGACCATGCTTCCGGAGCTTTTACGCGGCCTGAACGATTACCGAATGCTGATCTACGCAGTAGTCCTGATCGTTATGATGATCTTCAACTCCAGTCCGAAGGCCATAGAGATGAGATCTGTTTTCATGGACCGTATCAAGAAAAATAAAAAATCTGCAAAGGAGGCTGCATAATATGGCTATGCTGGAAGTAAAAAATATCGGCATCTCTTTTGGCGGATTAAAAGCAGTGGACAATTTCAGTCTGACCATCGAAAAGGGACAGCTTTACGGCCTCATCGGACCAAACGGCGCAGGCAAGACTACCATTTTCAATCTGCTGACCGGTGTCTACAAGGCAGATCACGGCGCTATTTTCCTGGATGGCAAAGAGCTGACCGGAAAAAGCACCATTGAGATCAATCAGGCAGGCATTGCAAGAACCTTCCAGAACATCCGTCTGTTCAAGGATTTAAGTGTTCTGGACAACGTAAAGGTAGGCCTGCATAACCATCATCCGTATTCCACCATCGAGGGTATTTTCCGCCTTCCGCGTTATTATAAAGTAGAGAAGGAAATGAACGCCCGGGCCATGGAGCTGTTAAAGGTCTTTGATCTGGATAAGGAATGTGATTACAAGGCATCCAACCTGCCTTATGGCAAGCAGAGAAAGCTGGAAATCGCCCGCGCCCTTGCTACGGACCCGAAGCTTCTTCTCCTGGACGAGCCTGCAGCCGGCATGAACCCGAACGAGACCGCAGAGCTGATGGATACCATCCGTTTTGTGCGTGACCATTTTGATATGACTGTGCTTCTGATCGAGCACGACATGAAGCTGGTTTCCGGTATCTGTGAAAAGCTGACGGTCTTAAACTTCGGTCAGGTACTGACCCAGGGTGAGACATCAGAAGTGCTGAATGATAAGCGTGTTATTACGGCTTATCTTGGAGAGTAGGAGGTTAGAGCAATGGCAATACTTGAGGTAAAAGACCTGGAAGTCTGCTACGGTGTCATCCAGGCAATCAAGGGAATCTCATTTGAGGTAAACCAGGGTGAGATCATTGCCCTGATCGGAGCAAACGGCGCAGGGAAAACCACAACACTGCAGACCATTACCGGCCTGATCCCGTCCAAGGCAGGCACTATTACCTATGAAGGAAACAATATCACAAAGATTCCGGGTTATAAGCTGGTAGGAATGGGTATTGCCCATGTGCCGGAGGGACGCCGCGTGTTCGCAGAGCTTTCGGTTCTGCAGAACTTAAAGCTGGGTGCGTACACCCGCAATGACAAAAACGAGATGGAGGCGACTCTGAAAGAGATTTATGCGCGATTCCCGCGACTGGAAGAGCGTAAAAACCAGATGGCCGGTACGCTTTCCGGTGGTGAGCAGCAGATGCTGGCAATGGGCCGTGCACTGATGTCTCATCCGAAGCTGATCGTCATGGACGAGCCGTCCATGGGTCTGTCCCCGCTGTATGTCAATGAGATATTTGATATCATCCGCAAGATCAATGCAGACGGCGTGACAGTCCTTCTGGTTGAACAGAATGCGAAGAAAGCGCTTTCCATTGCGAACCGTGCCTACGTGCTGGAAACCGGAAAGATTGTGCTCAGCGGTGACGCAAAGGAGCTCATGAACGATGATTCCGTTAAGAAGGCGTACTTAAGTGAATAAGATAAACAGATGACGCAGTTTGACAAAAAGCGAGAATTTGTTTCAATAATTCAAACTGTCTGAAAACGACCGAAAAAGGAGCGAAAAGTCCTAGACTTTTTGCTCCTTTTTATGGTATTATTTAGGCAAAGTAATTGGGTGTGGGGACCCTGTTGCGCAAAGCTTATATGAAGGAGGGTTTACTTATGAAGGGCAATGTAATCGTAGGACAGTCCGGAGGGCCGACTGCCGTTATCAATTCCAGTCTTGCAGGTGTATACCGGACGGCGGTTGACCGCGGAGCGAAAAAGGTATACGGTATGCTGTATGGAATCCAGGGGCTTCTGGATGAACAGTACGTGGATCTTTCCAAGTTTATCCGCAGTGATCTGGATGTGGAAATCTTAAAACGTACGCCGTCTGCATTCCTTGGCACCTGCCGTTATAAACTGCCGGATATCCATGAAAATCAGGACATTTATGTAAAGATTTTTGAAATCTTAAATAAGCTGAATATTGAATGCTTTATTTATATCGGCGGAAATGATTCCATGGACACGATCAAAAAACTGTCGGATTACGCAATTCTGACGGGGCAGTCCCAGAAGTTCGTGGGCGTTCCGAAGACCATTGACAACGACCTGGCCCTGACCGACCATACGCCGGGCTATGGAAGTGCCGCAAAATACATTGCAACCTCTACCAAAGAAGTGATCCGGGACGGCCTTGGCTTCTCTTATAAAAAACAGCAGGTGATCATCATAGAGATCATGGGCCGCAATGCCGGATGGCTGACCGGTGCAGCTGCATTGTCCCGCGGAGAGGACTGCGACGGACCGGATCTGATCTATCTGCCGGAGCTGACCTTTGACATCGAAAAGTTTACCGCAAAGGTGCGCAAGCTTCTGACCAGGAAGGATGTAGTCGTTGTCGCAGTTTCTGAGGGTATCCGCATCCAGGACGGCCGTTATGTCAGCGAGCTGGGAAGTGCCTCCGATTATGTCGATGCCTTCGGCCATAAGCAGCTGACCGGAACCGCAAGCTACCTGGCGAACGTGATTCATCGTGATATTGGATGCAAAACCCGTGCCGTGGAGTTTTCTACCTTACAGCGCAGTGCAGCGCATCTTGCATCCCGCGTGGATGTAAATGAGGCCTTTATGGTCGGCGGTGCTGCTGTCAAGGCAGCCGATGAGGGGGATTCCGGCAAGATGGTGGTCATTGACCGTGTATCGGATGATCCGTATCAGTGCGCAACCGGCATTTACGATGTGCACAAGATCGCAAATGGTGAGAAGATGGTACCGAGAGAGTGGATCACAAAGGATGGCACTTATGTGACAGAAGAATTTATTGACTACGTAAGACCGCTGATCCAGGGTGATTCCCCGTCTGTTATGGTAGACGGAATCCCGCGGCATCTGTACATGGGAAAACGCTGATCGATCCGGCGGATCCTTATATTTTCTGCATCAGAAAAGCATGATTCCAGGATGCTCCTGCATATATTAGAAACAGTACTGACCGGTGTGACCGGATTTTTAGTCTGTCACCGGTAACAGATCTGTTTTGGCAGGGGGAGTGTCTATATGGAACAGTACAGTGTATACCGGGATATTCAGGCAAGGACCGGCGGAGAGATTTATCTGGGCGTGGTAGGACCGGTGCGGACCGGAAAATCTACCTTTATCAAGCGATTTATGGAACAGATGGTGCTGCCGGGCATTACTGATGAAAACCAGAAGAATCGGACCCGGGATGAACTGCCTCAGAGTGCGGCAGGAAAGACCATCATGACTACGGAGCCGAAGTTTGTTCCCAAGGAGGCAGCCCGTATTGCCCTGGGGGAAGATACTGCTGTACAAGTACGGCTGGTGGACTGTGTGGGCTTTATGACGGAGGGAGCCGGCGGGCACTTGGAAAATGAAAAGGAGCGCCTGGTGAAAACGCCATGGTCTGAAGAGAGCATTCCCTTTACCATGGCAGCGGAAATCGGTACCCGCAAGGTGATCCGGGATCATTCCACCATCGGACTTGTGATCACCACAGATGGTTCCTTTGGAGAGCTGGAGCGGCAGGCCTACATAAAGCCAGAGGAAACGGCAGTTCGGGAGCTTCAGGAGATCGGAAAGCCGTTTCTGGTGCTTTTAAACTCCAGCAGGCCATATTCGGAAGAAACCAGAAATCTGGCAAAGGAATTGGAAACGAAATATGAGGTCTGTGTCATGCCGGTGAACTGCGAGCAGCTGAAGCCGGGGGATATTTATCAGATCTTAAAGCAGGTCCTCTTTGAATTTCCGGTCACAGAGGTGGATTTTCAGATCCCGAAGTGGCTGGAACTTCTGCCGGCTTCGCACTGGCTGAAGCAGCAGGCTGTGAAGGCAGCCCGCAATGCCATGAGCCATATCCGCAGGATGAAGGATCTTACGGATTCCTGGAAGGATGATGAAGCGAAGGCGGTAAGCAGCATGGAAACCGGGCGCATGGATCTGTCAGACGGAAAAGTCGCGGTGCGGATGCTGTTTGATGAAGATTATTATTATCAGATCTTAAGTGAGTTTTCCGGACTCTCCATTGGGGATGAGTATGAACTCATGCAGCAGCTGAAGGAGCTGGCCGAAAAGAAACAGGAGTATGACAAGATCCGGAACGCGCTGGAGCAGGTGCGGGCCAGAGGTTACGGTGTGGTGACGCCGGAGCGCTCGGAGATCGTGCTGGATGAGCCGGTGGTGATCCGGCACGGAAACCGTTATGGGGTTAAGATGAAGGCGGAAGCGCCGTCCATCAATCTGATCCGGGCACGGATCCAGACAGAGATTGCCCCCATTGTGGGAAGCGAGCAGCAGGCCCAGGATCTCATCGCTTATATGAAGGACAACGCAAACAGGGAAGAAAACGGGATCTGGGAGACAAATATTTTCGGAAAATCCATAGAACAGATTGTGGAGGATGGAATTCAGGCCAAGGTAAACCAGATGACGGAGGAATGCCAGTCCAAGCTTCAGGATGCCCTCCAGAAGATCATCAACGACAGCAACGGAGGCCTGATCTGCATCATCATTTAACCATGTACCCTCGGACTCCGAGAGCACATACATACAAAAGGAGGGTGCTTTATGAGATTGGTTTTCAGCGGAGCAGCTCATGAGGTGACGGGAAGCTGTCATTATCTGGAAGTCGGAAGCAGTAAATTCCTGGTAGACTGCGGCATGGAGCAGGGCATAAACATCTATGAAAATGTAGAGCCGCCGGTGCCGTGGTCTGATATCCAGTTTGTGCTTCTTACCCATGCCCACATTGACCACGTGGGTATGCTGCCTTATATTTATGCCAGGGGCTTCAAGGGGCGTGTCATTGCGACCAACGCCACCTGCGACCTCTGCAACATCATGTTAAAAGATTCTGCGCATATCCAGGAGACGGAGGCAGAGTGGAAAAACAGAAAAGCAAGACGTGCCGGACGTCCGGAAGTGCCGCCATTATACGAGATGAGCGACGCACTGGGGGTACTGGAGCATTTTGAAGGATATTACTACGATGAAATTGTGGAAGTAAATGATGAGGTTTCTGTCCGGTTTACGGATATCGGCCATCTGCTGGGCTCTGCTTCCATTGAAATCTGGATGAAGGAAGACGGAGTGGAGAAGAAAATCGTTTTTTCCGGCGATATCGGCAACTTCAACAAGCCCCTGATCCGGGATCCGATCTATACGAAAGAAGCAGATTACGCAGTCATGGAGTCTACCTACGGGGACCGGTTCCACCAGAAGGGAAAGGATCATATTTCGGAGCTGGTGCGGATCGTCCAGGAAACCCTGGACCGGGGCGGCAATGTCGTGATCCCGGCCTTTGCGGTAGGACGTACCCAGGAGCTTCTTTATTACTTCCGCCAGATCAAAGCCCAGCGTCTGATCCACGGTCATGATAATTTTGAGGTTTATGTGGATAGTCCGCTGGCGGTGGAGGCTACCCACGTGTTCAAGGAAAATCAGGCAGAATGCTACGATGAAGAAACCAGGGAGCTCGTGGAGGAAGGCATCAACCCGATTGCCTTTCCGGGTCTGAAGCTTTCCGTAACCAGTGACGAGTCCATCAACATCAACTTTGATGCAAAGCCGAAGGTTATCATCTCTGCGTCCGGCATGTGTGACGCAGGACGTATCCGCCATCATTTAAAGCACAATCTGTGGCGCAGGGAATGTACGGTGATCTTTGCCGGATACCAGGCTGTCGGCACCATTGGCCGTGCCCTGGTGGACGGTGCGAAGGAAGTGAAGCTCTTTGGTGAAAGCATTGATGTGGAAGCCCACATCGAGGTGCTTCACGACATCAGCGGACACGCTGATCAGAATGGTCTTCTGACCTGGGCACTGGCCTTTGAAAAGAAGCCTCAGCAGTTTTTCGTAGTTCATGGCAATGACGATGTCTGCGACCGCTTTGCCGAGCTCATCACAGAAAAGACCGGTGTACCGGCCAAGGCGCCGTTTTCAGGCTCTGAGTTTGACCTGATAAAGGGTGTCTGGGTACGGGAAACCGCAGGTATCCCGATCCAGGCCAAGAGTGCTCTGGCAAAGAAAGCCAGTGGTGTCTTTGCACGGCTTCTGGCTGCCGGTGAGCGCCTGATGGGCGTCATCCGCAGAAACGAGGGCGGTGCCAACAAGGATCTGGCAAAATTTGCCGATCAGATCAATGCATTATGTGACAAATGGGACAGATAGGAGAATAACAGAAATGTCAAAAGTACAGATTTACACCGATGGTTCAGCGAGGGGAAATCCGGACGGACCGGGAGGATACGGTGCAGTCCTGCATTTTACGGACAGCAAGGGACAGCTTCACGAAAAGGAGCTGTCTGCCGGATACAAAAAAACCACCAACAACCGGATGGAACTGATGGCGGCCATTGTGGCGTTAGAGGCGTTAAACCGTCCCTGCGAGGTGGATCTGTACTCGGATTCCAAATATCTGACAGACGCGTTTAACCAGCACTGGATCGACAACTGGGTCAGGAACAACTGGAAACGCGGAAAAAGCGGTCCGGTGAAAAATATTGACCTTTGGGAGCGGCTTTTAAAAGCAAAGGCCGCCCACCGGGTGAATTTTATCTGGGTGAAGGGCCATGCCGGACATCCGCTCAATGAACGGTGCGACCAGCTGGCTACCGCGGCGGCGGATGGGAGCAGCCTTCTCACAGATGAAGGGCTCAACGCCTGATTGCTCCGGGACTGTCAGCTGCCGGAAACTGTTAAGTCTTTCTTACAATTCTTTACTTCTTTTGAACTTATATTTTCATTTAGACCTGTTTATGTTATGGTATGTTCAGTGGATCGGAATTTGATTGGAACAATACAGAATAGGCAGGACGGATGGATTTATGAAGCTAAAAGGAATCTGGGTAGCCATTGCAGTGATCTGTGTGGCAGGAATTGGAATCACAGATTATTCTGCACGGCATCTGGCGGGCAGCGAGGCGCAGTATGTTTCCGGAGAGGCGGCACAACAGGCTGTGTCAGGACAGGCAGATACGGCACCTGTGAAAACAGAAGCCGCAGCGGAGGCAGCGCGCGCTTTTTCCGTGCAGAACACAGCCGCTGAGCCCGGTGAGGAACCGCTTTCGGAAAATGCGAAGATTATGGCTCAGGCTGATCTGCCGGAGGAGGCGGAAGATACGGCCGGCAGAATTGCCATGGAAAAAGAAGAAAGACAGCCGGGTACAAAAACCGGTATCCTGGCACAGCTCGCCGAGCTGGATGACCAGGCGGAGAAGCGTCGGAGTGTGTCTGCGGACAGCAGCGCCAATGCCCTGAAGGCTGCGGCAGAGTCAGAAAGAAAGCTTTGGGAAAGCAAAATGCAGAGCATTCTGGAAACTCTGGAGCAGCAGCTGTCCGGAGATGAAAAGACCGCGTTCTTTACAGAGCAGCGCAGCTGGGTCCGTGACCGGGAGAGCACTGCGGTGGCCAATTCCAAAAAGCAGAGCGGGAGCGCGCTGGAGGAGTTAGAATACATCCGTTCCCTGTGTGATCTCACAAGAGAACGTGTTTATGATCTGGCAGGGCGGTATGAAACCATTCTTGATAAAACGGAATAGAACAGAAAGCAGGAAGCAGGCAGAAGACGAAAAAACAGTTTTCTGCCTGCTTTTTGGGGACTTGATAATTATAGGTTCCTATGGTAAGATACAAAGATGAATTGAAATAGTTTTTCTGAACATAAGGAGGAAGTTATTATGGCAGCTATCGCAACCAGTCTGATTGGATATACCGTAAAAGCCATCATTTTTGCAGCGCTCGCGTACGCGGGAATCATTTGCGGCAAAAAGTTCAGAGACAAAAAAGAGGCTGACCGCGCATAAGAACGGCAGCAAAATCCAGCCGCTGCATGCATGCTGTGCAGGCAGCGGCAATAATACGGAGGAAGTAGTAAAGTGAAGAAGTATGGAGTAAACGAACTGAGAAGAATGTTCCTGGAATTCTTTGAGAGCAAGGGACATCTGGCAATGAAGAGCTTTTCCCTGGTGCCGCACAACGACAACAGCCTGCTCCTCATCAACTCCGGTATGGCACCGTTAAAGCCTTATTTCACCGGACAGGAGATTCCGCCGAGAAGACGTGTGACCACCTGCCAGAAATGTATCCGTACCGGTGATATCGAAAACATCGGTAAGACTGCCCGTCACGGCACCTTCTTTGAGATGCTGGGCAACTTCTCATTTGGTGATTATTTCAAAGATGAGGCAATCCACTGGTCCTGGGAGTTTTTAACTGAGGTCGTAGGTCTGGAGAAAGACCGTCTGTATCCGTCTGTTTACTTAGATGATGACGAGGCATTTAACATCTGGAATAAAGAGATCGGTGTTCCGGCAGAGAAGATCTTCCGCTTCGGCAAAGAGGACAACTTCTGGGAGCATGGCGCAGGTCCGTGCGGTCCATGTTCCGAGATCTACTATGACCGCGGTGAGAAGTACGGCTGCGGCAAGCCGGGCTGTACCGTTGGCTGTGAGTGCGACCGTTACATCGAGGTATGGAACAACGTATTCACCCAGTTCGAGAACGATGGCCATGGCAATTACACGGAGTTAAAACAGAAGAACATCGATACCGGTATGGGTCTGGAACGTTTAGCTGTTGTAGTCCAGGATGTGGATTCCCTGTTTACCGTAGATACCAACAAGGCACTTCTGGATGAGGTCTGTGCTCTGGCACACACAGAGTACCAGGTGGATTACAAGAAGGATGTTTCCCTGCGTATCATTGCTGATCATGTAAAGTCCTGTACCTTCATGATCTCCGATGGCATCATGCCGTCCAACGAGGGCCGCGGCTATGTTCTGCGCCGTCTGATCCGCCGTGCAGCACGTCACGGACGTCTGCTTGGCATTGAGGGAAGATTTATGCCGGAGCTCTCCAAGACAGTTATCGAGCTTTCCAAGGACGGATATCCGGAGCTGGAAGAGAAGAAGGCTATGATCTTAAAGGTTCTTGCGGAAGAGGAAGAAAAGTTCAACAAGACCATCGACCAGGGCCTTGCGATCCTGGCAGATATGGAAAGCGAGATGTCCGCAAAGAACGAGACCGTTCTTTCCGGCGAGAATGCTTTCAAGCTGTACGATACCTACGGATTCCCGTTAGACTTAACGATCGAGATCCTGGAAGAAAAGAACCTGACCGTAGACGAGGAAGGCTTCCAGGCAGCTATGAAAGAGCAGCGTGAGAAGGCAAGAAAAGCACGTAAGACAACCAACTACATGGGTGCGGATGTAACCGTATACCAGTCCATTCCGGCTCAGATCACCTCTAAGTTCGTGGGCTACGACAGACTGGTACATGAGTCTGAGATTTCCGTTCTGACAACCGATACCGAGATCGTGGAAGCTCTGACCGACGGCCAGCGCGGAACCATCATCGTAGAGGAGACTCCGTTCTACGGAACCATGGGTGGACAGTGCGGTGATACCGGTGTGATCATCGGCGCCAACAACGGTACCTTTGTGGTAGAGGATACCATTCACTTACAGGGCGGCAAGATCGGCCATGTAGGACACATGACCAGCGGCATGCTGGCAGCAGGCGAGACAGTTACCTTAAAGGTAGATGAGGCCTCCCGCCGTTCCACCGAGAAGAACCACAGCGCAACCCATCTGCTTCAGAAGGCACTGCGCAGCGTCCTCGGTGACCATGTAGAGCAGGCCGGCTCCCTGGTAACTCCGGACAGACTCCGTTTTGACTTTACCCATTTCTCTGCCATGACTCCGGAGGAGATCAAAAAGGTTGAGGAGCTGGTAAATCAGAAGATCCAGGAGAATCTGGATGTTGTAACACAGGAGATGACTCTGGATGAAGCGAAGAAGACCGGCGCTATGGCGCTGTTTGGCGAAAAGTATGGTGAGAAGGTCCGTGTGGTTAAGATGGGCGATTTCTCTACCGAGCTTTGCGGTGGTACTCATGTCGCTAACACTGGCGCGATTCATGCATTCAAGATCCTCTCTGAGGCAGGTATCGCAGCAGGTGTCCGCAGAATCGAGGCACTGACCGGTGAAGGTCTCATGCGTTACTATGAGAATCAGGAGCAGGAACTGGCCGAGGCGGCAAAAGCAGCAAAGACCACTCCGGCAGACTTAAAGGCCAAGATCGAATCCATGCTGGAGGAAATCAAGGCTCTGCACGCTGAGAACGACAAATTAAAGAGCAAACTGGCCAACGAGTCCCTGGGCGATGTTATGAACCAGGTACGTGACGTGAAGGGCGTGAAGGTTCTGGCTGCAAAGGTAGCTGACGTAGATATGAACGGACTGCGCGGTCTGGGCGACCAGTTAAAGGATAAGCTTGGTGAGGGCGTGATCGTTCTGGCATCTGTTCAGGGTGACAAGGTCAACCTGATGGTAACTGCGACCGATGAGGCCCAGAAGAAGGGTGCCCATGCAGGCAACCTGGTCAAGGCGATCGCAGGTCTGGTTGGAGGTGGCGGCGGCGGCCGTCCGAATATGGCACAGGCAGGCGGCAAGAATCCGGCAGGCGTGGACGCAGCCCTGGAGAAAGCATACGAGACTGCAGCAGAACAGATTCGGTAAAACAAAAAATTACGAAAATCCGCAAAAAACTCAAAAAAACAGTTGACGAATAGAGATTTTATGCTATAATCATACCAGTGCTATAAAATACCCAAACAGTTGTATTATGCACAAGTACACAACTGGAGGGAGGTTAGGTGTGAGCTATGTCAAACGTTATCGTTAAAGAGAACGAGAGTCTGGACAGCGCATTACGCAGATTCAAAAGAAACTGCGCAAAGGCTGGTATTCAGCAGGAGATTCGTAAGAGAGAGCATTACGAGAAACCAAGCGTAAGACGCAAGAAAAAGTCTGAAGCTGCAAGAAAACGCAAATTTAATTAAGTATTTCCGAAATCCCTGGTCTATGACCGGGGATTTTTTCGTATATTTTTATGTAAAAAGCAATGGGAGCAGCGGCATGCTGGAACACGCGAAACAATCTGTAACGGAACAGCTAAAACTTCCGGGCGATGTAATGCTTGGGGAGATCCTGCTGTCCTTTTCCGGAAGGCACAGTGTAACTGTGGAAAACTACCGGAAAATACTGCTGTTTGAAGAGGATTGTATCCGGCTTCAGGGCAAAAACTGCAGACTGCAGATCTGTGGGCGCAGGCTGAATATTGTATATTATGACCGTGATTCCATGAAAATCAGAGGTCAGATCCGGAGTATGGAATTTTGTGATTGAATCGGAGGAGACAGAGTATGCGGTGGCTGAAGCAGCATTACACCGGATATGTGCGCGTACGTCTGACAGGACGCTCACCGGAACGCTTTTTCAACCTGTGCCGGAGCAGCAAAATCCTGCTTTGGAATATTGCCTGTGAGAAAGAAGAATACCGGTTTTTTCTGCTTTTGCCCGATTTTTACCGGATCCGCCCATTTGCAAGAAAAGCCGGGGTGCGGGTCCGCATCCAGGAAAAACTGGGACTGCCCTTTTTTTTATATCGGAACCGGAAGCGAAAGCTGTTTGCCGTTGGGGCGGCTTCGTTTTTTCTGCTGTTGTTTGTCCTTTCCCATTTTATCTGGAATATCAGCTTCTCCGGAAACCTTCTTTTCACGGATGACATGCTGACAGGACAGCTTCGGGAAATCGGGGTCTGCTATGGAATGCCCAAAAGAGGCGTGGACTGTGACAGGATCGAGGAGGAACTCAGAAGCCGCTGCTCCCGGATTGTCTGGGTATCTGCCCATGTATCCGGGACCCGGCTGCAGATCCGGATACGGGAAAATGAGACAGCGGATGGTATTCCCCTTCGGGAAGAATCACCAAGAAACCTTGTGGCTGAAACAGCAGGAACGGTCGTTTCCATCCTGGTGAGGGCCGGAAAAGCGGTAGTACAGCCCGGGGATGAGGTGGAAAAGGGGCAGATTCTGGTAGAAGGGATGCTGCCGGTCACCAACGATTCCGGGGAGGTGGAGCGGACTCTGTTTGTGCGGGCCGATGCCGATATCCGTCTGCGGACAACGAAGATCTACAGGGAATGGGTGCCGCACTTTCAGACAGTGCGGAGCTATACCGGAAAGATGCAGCGGGGCTTTCGCCTGCGGGCCGGAGCAGTGGATATTCTGGCCATGCCTCCGTTAGCCGGGAAACGAAACTGGGATCTGACCGGTGTTTCCAGACAGATCGTTTTATTCGGAGATTTTTTTCTTCCGGTCTGGACCGAAGCAATTACGGCCAGGGAGTATGAGAAGGTAGAACGAAAACGCACGAAAACAGAGCTAAATGACCTTACAAAAGCAGTTCATGAAAGAAAATTACAAAAATTAACCGAAAAAGGGGTACAAATAATCGAAAATGATGTTAAAATATTAGATAACAGTAACGGCTGGATAATCTGCGGGAGCATGACCGTGGAAGAGGAGGCCGGAACCGGACAGAAGCTAGAATAGTACACAACGTGTGAACAGTAAGGAGCAGATAATACAGAATGAGTGTAATTGAGACTATAATTGATATCCCGGCGGAGCATGAGAAAAATGTGTGCGGACAGTTTGACGGCTATTTAAAAAAGATCGAGAGGACACTGCACGTGACGATCGTTGCGAGAGATGGAGCCATCAAGCTGATCGGGCCGGAACTGATGATCCGCCGCGCCAAGAGCGTGTTCAACAATCTGGTGGAGCTGTCAAAGCGCGGCAACGCCATTACCGAACAGAACGTGGACTATGCCCTGTCTTTGTGCTTTACCGAGTCAGATGATGCCATTCTCGAGATCAACAAGGACATTATCTGCCGGACCATTAATGGAAAGCCGGTGAAGCCGAAAACCGTAGGACAGAAACAGTATGTGGATACCATCCGCAAGAAGATGATCGTCTTCGGTATCGGACCGGCCGGAACCGGAAAAACCTATCTGGCTATGGCCATGGCAATTTCTGCGTTCAAAAACGGCGATGTGAACCGCATCATCTTAACCAGGCCGGCTATTGAGGCTGGTGAGAAGCTGGGATTTCTGCCGGGTGACCTGCAGAGCAAGATCGACCCGTATCTGCGGCCACTTTATGATGCCCTGTACCAGATCATGGGAGCGGAGAGCTTTCTGCATAACCAGGAGAAGGGACTGATCGAGGTAGCGCCGCTGGCATACATGCGGGGACGTACCCTCGACAATGCCTACATCATCCTGGATGAGGCACAAAATACCACACCGGCCCAGATGAAGATGTTCCTGACCCGTATCGGTTTTGGCTCCAAGGTCATCATTACCGGTGACAAGACCCAGAAGGATCTGCCGAGCGGAGCGGTATCCGGTCTGGATGTAGCCATGAAGGTGCTTGGAAGGATCGATGATATCGGTTTCTGCAACCTGACCAGCAACGATGTAGTGCGTCATCCGCTGGTTCAGAAGATTGTACAGGCCTACGATGATTACGAGAAGAAGAATCCGGCAAAACAGCCGCCGAAGGAAAAAACACACCGGTTAAAAGAGTTCAAATATCGCAGATAGCAGAGACGATAAAAGCAAAACATGCCGGGCGGGGAATATGCCTGGCAGAAAGGCGGAATATACATGACCATTAATATTGAATATGAGACAGACAAGCCTCTGGATGTGGATTATGAAAAGGTTGCAAATGATATCATACCTGCAGCGCTGGACTATGAGAAGTGCCCTTATGAGGCTGAGGTGAACCTGATTTTGACAGATAATGACGCGATTCAGGAGATCAACCGGGATTACCGCCAGATCGACCGTCCGACAGATGTATTATCCTTTCCTATGATCGATTTTGAGAAGGAATCCGATTTCAGCCATGTGGAGGAGGCTGTGGAGGATTATTTCAATCCGGAAACCGGAGAGCTGATCCTGGGCGATATCATTGTCTCTGTGGAAAAGGTGATCGAGCAGGCTGAAAAGTATGGCCATTCCAGAGAACGGGAGCTGGCGTTCCTCATTGCCCACAGCATGCTCCATCTGTGCGGCTATGACCATATGGAAGACGCAGAGCGCGAGGTAATGGAAACCAGGCAGAGAGAGATACTGGCAGGAGAGGGCTATCATAGATGAGAAAAAACAAGGGGAAGAAGTATGCGTTTGGGGTTATGGCAGCGTGGTGTCTTGCAGTGGGGGCTGCAGCACTGACCGGCTGCGGCACAAAAGAAGTACATAATAAGATCACCGTGGAATCCTCCGTAGAAGAAACCGCGGCAGAAGCCATCGAGATTGAAACCGAGGCACCGCAGACAGAAGCGCCGGAAACTGAGGCGCCGGATCCGGATGAGCAGGAGCCGAGGGTGGAGAAAGACGGCAGGATTCGCAGCTATCTGACCGGTGAGATGGTGCCTGTCTCCCAGGGCAACCGCCGTCCGCTGGCTATTATGATGAGCAACGACAAGGCAGCACTGCCGCAGTATGGCATCAACCGGGCCGGGGTCGTTTACGAGGTACCGGTGGAAGCCACCATGAACCGGTATCTGGCTATTATGGAGGATTACGATGACTTAAGCCGGATCGGTTCTGTACGCAGCTGCCGAACCTACTATGTGTATTTTGCCAGAGAGTTTGATGCCATCTACGCGCATTACGGACAGAGTACCTTTGCAAAGCCATATTTGAAATTCATTGATAACATCAATGGCATTGAGGGCCAGGGAAGCACGGCTTACTTCCGTTCCAGAGACAAAAAAACTCCGCATAACGCCTACGCCAGCTTTGAGGGCATTCAGCGCGCCATTCAGAAACTGGGCTACAGTCAGGAATATAACGCAGACTATGACGGACATTTTAAGTTTGCGAAGGAAGGAACACAGGCCGTTATGCATGGTGCCGATGTTCGGGAAGCCTACAAGGTAACACCGGGTTATAAGCTGAATAATCCGTGGTTTGAGTACCATGAGGATGACGGACTGTATTACCGCTTCCAGTATGGCGGTCCACATATGGGAAATGAAGGGCAGATTGCCGTGAAGAACCTGATCATCCAGTACTGTCCGGCAGCCTATTATGCGTCCACTGAGTACCGCAATATCAATGTGCAGGCAGATACCTGGGGCTATTACATTTCCAATGGACAGGCAGAGGATATTACCTGTGAGAAAGACGGAGAGTTCGGTGTGACGCACTATTATGACGCGTCCGGCAATGAAATCGTACTGAATCCGGGGAAGACCTGGATCTGCATCTGTACCACCAACGATATGCAGCCGGCAAAGATCGAAGGAAAGTAAGCACCGTATAAAATCAAAAAATAAGCAGATACTATACTTGGAGGGATTTTCCATGAAAAAGTATAGGATCTGTTTATTTTTATTTCTGGGGGTTAGCCTGGTCTGTGTCCTGATCGCGTTTTTAGTGCGGCGCAATTGGGAAAACAGTGGGGCTGTGGACACACCGGAAACTGCAATAGAACGCGATACAGTACCGGAAACGGTGACAGAGGACCAGATGGCCGCGAATAACGATCACGTGCAGGCGGTTGCGGAAAGCAGGGAAATCTATTATCTGGTTGCGGAGGATGGTATACTTCTCGTGTTTTTAAAGGACCGGAAAACCATCTGTCTGTATACCCATGTGCCGTTGATGGATTTTCCGCCTGATGAGCGCGCAAAGCTGCGAGAAGGGCTCTGGTTTTCTTCCATGGCAGAGGTATTTAACTATCTGGAGTCCTACACAAGCTAAAAACTGCTTGAAAAGAAAGGGCAAACTGGATACAATAGTATCCAAATGACGAAAAATTACGGCGGAGGAAAAACGTGAAGAAAAAAGTACTGATCATCGGAGGAGGGGCTTCCGGACTTATGGCAGCCATCATGGCAGCCAGAGAGGGTGCAGAGGTGACCATTCTGGAGCATATGGACCGGGTGGGAAAGAAAATCCTGTCCACGGGAAACGGGCGGTGCAACATGACAAACCTGTCCGTGCGGCCTGAATATTACCGGAGCAGCCAGAAGCTGTTTCCCATGAAGGTACTGGATCGTTTTTCTGTCTGGGATACCCTGAACTTTTTTGACGAGATCGGCATTGTAACGAAGAACCGGAATGGCTACATTTACCCGAATTCGGATCAGGCTGCTTCCGTACTGGATGCGCTGCGCTTTGAAACAGAGCATCTGGGCATTCAGACGGTGCTTTCCTGTCATATCAAAAAGGCGTGGAAGGCGAAAAATGGCATGTTTACCGTGGAGAGTGATCAGGGTCTGTTTCAGGGAAACAGCCTGATCCTGGCGGCTGGTTCCAAGGCAGCTCCGGTATCCGGTTCCGATGGCAGCGGTTATGAGCTGGCAGGCTCCTTTGGACACACCATTGTAAAGCCTCTTCCGGCACTGGTACAGCTGAGGTGCAGGGGCACCTTTTTCAAACAGCTGGCAGGTGTGCGCTGTGAGGCAGTGGTGCGTCTGGTGAGTAACGGAAAGACCCTGGCGGCTGATGAGGGCGAGGTGCAGCTGACAGATTACGGTATTTCCGGCATTCCGACCTTCCAGGTAAGCCGTTATGCGGCGCGTGCCCTGGATGAGGGAAGACAGGTCAGCGCATTGCTGGATTTCTTCCCGTCAAAGAGCATGGAAGATACCAGAACTATGCTAAAACAGAGAAAGGCAGCATTGGGATACCGGCCGTCTGGGGAGTTTTTAAACGGAGTTCTGAATAAGAAGCTGGCCGCCGTACTGTTAAAACAGGCTGGCATTCCGCTTGATGTTACCTGTGCGCGCATCAAAGACAGCCAGCTGGAGACACTGACTGTGCAGGTGAAGCAATTTGAAGTGCCGGTTATATCCACCAACAGCTTTGAGCAGGCCCAGGTATGCTGCGGCGGCGTGGACACACGGGAACTCAGGCCGGATACCATGGAGTCAAAGCTGGTGAAGGGCCTGTTCCTGGTGGGAGAGCTGACGGATGTAGACGGCATCTGCGGCGGCTATAACCTGCAGTGGGCCTGGAGCACCGGGGCCGTGGCAGGAAGAACGGCAGGGAGAAATTAGACTATGATACGATTAACACAGATCAAGCTTCCGGCAGACCATACGCCGGAGATGCTCACAAAGAAGGCAGCGAAGCTTTTACGGATTTCGCCGGAAGAAATCCGGGAACTGCATATCCGCAAGCGCTCGCTGGATGCAAGAAAGAAGCCGGAACTGTTTTACAGCTATACAGTCGATGTTTCGGTCAAAAGGGAAGCTGAGCTTATACATAAGCTGAAAAATCCACAGATCAGTCTCTGCAAAGAGGTGCGCTACCGCTTCCCGGAATCCGGTGAGACGGTGTTAAAGGAGCGTCCGCTGATCATCGGAACCGGGCCGGCAGGCTTATTTTGCGGTCTGATGCTGGCAAGGCAGGGCTACCGCCCTGTTTTGCTGGAACGAGGAAGCGCAGTGGACGAGCGACAGAAAAAGGTGAACGCGTTCTGGCAGGGAGGCGCGCTGGATATGCAGACCAATGTACAGTTTGGCGAGGGCGGCGCCGGCACATTTTCTGACGGCAAACTGAATACTCTGGTGAAAGATCCTCTGGGACGCGGAAAACTGGTCCTGGAGCTTTTTACCGAGTTCGGCGCGGATCCTTCTATTTTGTATGACCATAAACCACACATCGGTACGGATGTGCTGGCTGAGGTGGTTAAGCATATGCGTGAAGAAATCATCCGCCTGGGCGGAACCGTACGGTTTGATACGCAGGTGACAGATCTTCTGACGGAACAGAGCCGGGTATGCGGTGTGAAGGTTTCCTTTGCAGATCCGCAGACAGGCGCTCCGGTGGAGGAAGAAATCAAAAGCAGTGTGGTGGTGCTTGCCATCGGGCACAGCGCAAGAGATACCTTTTCCATGCTGCTGGACCGGAAGGTCCCCATGGAACAGAAGGCCTTTGCGGTGGGACTGCGTATCCAGCATCCCCAGAAGATGATCAATCTCTCCCAGTATGGGCGGGAGGAGGCCGGAGCCCTTGGCGCGGCAAATTATAAGCTTACCAGACAGACAAAAAGCGGGCGCGGTGTATACAGCTTCTGTATGTGTCCGGGTGGTTATGTGGTGAATGCCTCTTCCGAATCCGGACGGCTGGCGGTAAACGGCATGAGCTATCACGACCGTGCCGGAGAGAACGCCAACAGTGCCCTGATCGTTACGGTCACGCCGGAGGATTTTCCGGAGGGCGGAGCCCTTGGAGGCGTGGCATTCCAAAGAAAACTGGAGGAGGCAGCATACCAGGCAGCCGGCGGCAAGATCCCGGTACAGCTTTACGGAGATTTCTGCCAGAATGTGATCAGCCGTAAACTTGGCGGGGTAAATCCCCAGATGCGGGGCGAATGGGCTTTTGGTGATGTCCGTTCCATCCTGCCGGAGCCGCTGAACCTGGCGATGATGGAGGCTATGGATGGCTTTGGACATATGATCCGCGGCTTTGACCGGCCGGATGCCGTTTTTGCGGGCGTTGAGAGCCGCACCTCATCCCCGGTGCGTATCTGGCGGGATGAACAGTTTGAGAGTGAGCTGCGGGGACTGTACCCCTGCGGTGAGGGCGCCGGTTATGCGGGCGGCATCACCTCTGCGGCGATGGACGGCGTGAAGGTAGCTGAGGCCATTGCAAGACGTTACAGATTAGATGAAAAGGATAAATAAAGCGGGATATGAATGATTTCAGAAAAAAACTAAAGGATAAAAAACGGATTGTTATCAAGATCGGTTCTTCTTCCCTGACCCATGAAAATACCGGGGAACTGAATCTCTTTAAGATTGAAAAGCTGATCCGTGTGATCTGCGATCTGAAGGGAGAGGGAAAAGACGTAGTACTGGTTTCCTCCGGTGCCATCGCGGCCGGACGGCAGGTTCTTGGCGGTCAGAAACGCCCTCAGACCATTTCTGAAAAGCAGGCTTACGCGGCGGTAGGACAGGCCCGCCTCATGATGGTGTACCAGCGGCTCTTTTCTGAGTACAACCACATTGCGGCGCAGGTGCTTCTGACAAAGGATACCATGACGAATCAGGATTCCCGGATCAATGCCCAGAATACTTTTGAGGAGCTTTTGAGACTGGGAGCAGTGCCGGTCGTCAACGAAAACGATACGGTTTCCACCCACGAAATCCAGTTCGGTGATAATGACCGGCTTTCTGCGATCGTGGCAGCACTCATCGGCGCAGATCTTCTGATCCTGATGTCCGATATTGACGGACTGTATTCGGAGGATCCCCACAGGAATCCGGATGCAAGATTTATCGGCCTGGTTGAGGAGATCACACCGGAACTGATCGGCATGGGAGGCGGCTCCGGAAGTGATGTGGGAACCGGCGGTATGGCGGCCAAGCTGGCTGCAGCCCGGATTGCCACAGACAGCGGATCTGACATGATCATCTGCAATGCGGATAATGTGGATGTGATCCATGAACTGATAAACGGAGAAGAGAAGGGAACGTTATTCCTGGCACATCCAAACCGGGATTTTGATCTGATGGATTATATCAATACCAAATATGAGACAGGAAAGTAAAGGAGAATCACTATGGATCAGAGCAGTATCGACCGCATCAACGCCCTCTACCACAAATCCCAGGCAGTGGGGCTGACCGAGGAAGAAAAGGAAGAGCAGGCGAGACTTCGCAAGGAGTATATAGCGTCTATCAAAAACAACATGAGAGCGCATTTAAATAACATTTCGATCAGGGAAAAGGACGGCACTATTACCGATCTTGGAAAGAAATATGGCGGAATCAAAGATACCCAGTCTTAAAAACAAGATCCGCAGTCAGATCCGCATGCTGCGGGCAGAGCTGCAAAAGCCGGAAGCCATTGGACGAAAAGAGACTATGGACGCGCAGATCCGGGAACAGGTACTGGCGCTTTTAAGCCGCCTGCGGGCAGAAAAAAAGATCCCGGATACCGTGTATCTGTATGCTTCATTTGGTGGAGAGGCAGATACCTTTCAGCTCATGGATGCGCTGTGGCAGCAGAACTATCTGGTGGCGCTGCCGCGGGTGGCCGGAGAGCGGATGGATTTTTATCTGGTGCGGAGCAGAAAAGACCTGGTCCCGGGCTTTCGGAATATTCCGGAACCGGCAGAGCACTGCGAAAAAGCATGCTGCCCGCAGGCTGTGGTGATCACGCCGGGAACAGCCTTTACCAGGGCAGGCGACCGCATGGGATATGGCGGCGGCTTTTATGACCGCTTCTTTTCGGAGGAGCCGGAGCATAAGCGGGTGGCGGTCTGCTATCCGTTTCAGATTTTTTCCAGGCTCCCTGTCGAGGAGCATGATAAGACGATGGATTATGTGATAACAGGAGGATCAGGCATGGATTTGAGAGTGATCGGTGTCCGCGCAAAGGAAGCGGCATCCTATTTAAACAGTCTTGGTATTACAGAGAAAAATGAAGGCCTGCGTCAGGCAGCCCAGGCACTCCTCGATGGGGAAGAGGATATTCTGACGGCAAATCAGGAGGATGTGATACGGGCATCGGAAAACGGCATGAGCCAGGGACTGATCGACCGTCTGGAGCTCACACCGGATCGTCTGCAGGCTATGGCAGATGGTCTGCTGCAGATCGCCAGCCTGCCGGATCCGGTGGGAGAGGTGGCATCCATGAAGCCAAGACCAAACGGTCTTCTGATCGGCGAGAAGCGTGTGCCGCTTGGCGTGGTCGGCATGATCTATGAGGCGCGTCCCAATGTGACATCCGATGCCTTCGGTCTGTGCTTTAAGACCGGAAACGCCGTGATCTTAAAAGGCGGAAGTGATGCCATTGAGTCCAATAAGGAAATCGTGAAATGGCTTCGGACCGGACTTTCCCGTGCGGGACTGCCGGAAGACTCCCTGCAGCTGATCACCGATACAGACCGGGCGGTGACCACGGAGTTCATGCGCCTGAATGAGTTTGTGGATGTGCTGATCCCGCGTGGCGGCGCCGGACTGATCCGCAGTGTCGTACAAAACAGCACTGTGCCGGTCATTGAAACTGGTACAGGCAACTGCCATATCTATGTGGATGAGACGGCAGATTTTGAGATGGCACTGAACATCATCGAGAATGCCAAGACTCAGCGCATCGGCGTCTGCAATGCCTGCGAGTCCCTGGTCGTACATAGAAGCATTGCGGAGGAATTTCTCCCGCTGCTGGCAGCGCGTCTTGCAGAAAAGTCTGTGGAAGTGCGGGCAGATGAGGCGGCAAGAGGAATCATGCCGGAGTTTTCCGAAGCCACGCCGGAGGACTGGGGAACGGAGTATCTGGACTATATTTTGTCTCTGAAGCTGGTGGATTCCCTGGATGAGGCAATCCGCCATATCAATCGTTACAATACCGGTCATTCCGAAGCGATCATCACGCAGGATTACAATCACGCCCAGGAATTTCTGAACCGGATTGACGCGGCAGCCGTCTATGTCAATGCGTCTACCCGCTTTACCGATGGCGGAGAGTTCGGCTTTGGCGCTGAGATCGGCATCAGCACCCAGAAGCTTCATGCAAGAGGACCGATGGGCTTAAAGGCGCTGACCACCACGAAGTATATTATCTACGGAAACGGGCAGGTGAGACCATAATGAAGCTTTACATTATCCGGCACGGAGAAACCTCCTGGAATGCAGAGGGACGTCTTCAGGGCCAGACAGACATCCCGTTAAATGAAAATGGCATCCGGCTGGCGAAGATCACCGGTGAGGCATTAAAAGAGGTCCCCTTTGATCTTGCCATATCCAGTCCGTTAAAGCGGGCAAGACAGACAGCGGACCTGGTGTTGGCGGGCAGGCAGGTCCCGGTGCTTGAGGATGCCCGGATCGAGGAACTGAGCTTTGGCTCATGGGAAGGACTTGGCTGCCGCAAAGCAAATTTTGAGATCCCGTCAGAGCATTTTCAGGACTTTTATCAGGATCCGTTTCATTTTCAGACGGCAGCAGACGGAGAAACGATCACACAGCTCTGTGCCCGTACCAGGGCATTCTGGGATGAGCTGGTAAGCAATCCGGACTGGAAGGATAAGACGATTCTGATTGCCAGCCATGGATGCGCCTGCAGGGGTATCCTGCACAATGTGTATGAAGACAAGACAGATTTCTGGCATGGAAAGGTTCCGCCAAACTGCGCGGTAAATATTGTGTCGGTAGAGAACGGAAGGGCAGTTTTGGAGGCAGAGGACCGGATCTATTACGATCCGTCCGAGTGCGTGGATTTCCGTACAGGGAAGAAAATTTGAAATATCATAATGTGAATAATGAGGTAAAGATGAAAATATACAAACAGAACGAAACACCGGAATTTGAAATGATCCGTGCTGCGGCGCCGGAGGATGATGGCGCACGCCAGTACTATTTTATAGAACAGGCAAAAATCTTATGGAAGCAGCAGTTTGAAAGTCTGGCAGACAGCGGGGAGGCCGCAGGACGCTATGAGAGTGAACTGCTTTTAAGACTTCAGGCAGAAGGAAAATACGGTACCTTCCACATCGCAACCTTCGGCTGTCAGATGAATGCTCGGGACTCCGAGAAGCTTTGCGGAATTTTAGAAGAGATCGGCCTGCTGGAAGTGGAATCCGAGAATGCAGATCTGGTGCTTTACAATACCTGCACGGTTCGTGATAACGCAAACCAGAAGGTGTACGGCCGTCTTGGCTATCTGCAGACCTTAAAAAAGAAGCGTCCCGGCATGATGATCGCCCTGTGCGGCTGCATGATGCAGGAACCGTCCGTAATTGAAAAAATCCGAAAGAGTTATTCCTACGTGGATCTGATCTTTGGTACTCATAACATCTTTAAACTGGCAGAACTGTTATGCTGCCGCATGATGAGTGAAAACCGCATGGTAGTAGATATCTGGAAGGATACGGACAAGATCGTGGAGGAGCTTCCTGTGGACCGGAAATATTCCTTTAAGTCCGGTGTCAACATTATGTTTGGCTGTAACAACTTCTGCAGCTATTGCATCGTGCCGTACGTGCGCGGACGGGAACGCAGCAGAAAACCGGAGGATATTGTAGCCGAGATCAAAAAACTGGTTGCAGACGGAGTGGTAGAAGTAATGCTGCTCGGTCAGAATGTAAACTCTTACGGAAAAAATCTGGAAGAGCCGATGACCTTCGCACAGCTGCTGCGTGAGGTGAACAAGATCGAAGGCCTGGAGCGTATCCGTTTCATGACCTCCCATCCGAAGGATCTTTCCGATGAGCTGATCGAGGCCATGCGCGACTGCGAGAAGGTCTGCAATCATCTGCATCTTCCGCTGCAGTCCGGCAGCAGCCGTATTTTAAAGCTGATGAACCGCCACTATGATAAGGAGCGTTATCTGATGCTGGTAGATAAGCTTCGCGCGGCTATTCCGGATATTGCCCTGACCACGGATATCATTGTGGGCTTTCCGGGTGAAACGGAGGAAGACTTTGCGGAAACCATGGATGTGGTGCGCCGTGTCCGCTATGACAGCGCCTTCACTTTTATTTATTCGAAGCGTACCGGAACGCCTGCTGCAGCGATGGAGCAGGTACCGGAGGCAGTTGTAAAGGAGCGTTTTGACCGCCTGCTCAAAGAAGTCCAGGAGATTTCCTCCGAGGTCTGCGGACGTGATCTTCACACGACACAGAAGGTTCTGGTGGAGATGCCGGACGACCACAAGGAAGGCTATGTGACCGGACGTTTGAGCAATAACACGGTAGTGCATTTCCCGGGAGATGAAAGCCTCATCGGAAAGATCGTGGATGTATGGCTGGAAGAGTCTAAGGGATTTTACTACATGGGAAAGCAAGTGGAAGGACAGGAGAGTTAAAACGTGGCTGGATTATCACCAATGATGGCCCAATACATGGAGACCAAAAAACAATATAGTGACTGTATTTTATTCTATCGCCTGGGCGATTTCTATGAGATGTTCTTTGATGACGCGCTGACCGCGTCCAGGGAATTAGAGATCACTCTGACCGGAAAGGAATGTGGACTGGAGGAACGCGCACCCATGTGTGGCGTTCCTTATCATGCTGTGGACAGCTATTTAAGCCGTCTTGTGCAAAAGGGCTACAAGGTTGCCATCGCAGAGCAGATGGAGGATCCGAAGTTAGCAAAGGGCCTGGTAAAACGTGAGGTGATCCGCGTGGTGACACCGGGCACCATTACCAGTGCCCAGGCGCTCGATGAGACCAAGAATAACTATCTGATGGGGATCGTTTACCTGGCAGATAAAATGGGGGTTTCCGTGGCAGATATCACCACCGGAGATTTCCTGGTAACGGAGGTTTCCACCGACCGTGCCCTGTTTGATGAGATCAATAAATTTTCTCCGGCAGAAGTCATCTGCAACGATGCGTTTTCCATGTCCGGGATCAGCCTGGAGGATTTAAAGGACCGGTATCACTTTACGGTATCAGCCCTGGATTCCCATTTTTTCCAGGATGACAGCTGCCGCAAGGTGCTGCGAGAGCATTTTAAGGTGGGAAGCCTGGAGGGACTGGGGCTTGGAGACTATGACTGTGGTGTCATCGCGGCAGGTGCCGTGCTGCAGTATCTGTATGATACCCAGAAGAGCACACTGGATCACCTGACTACCATTGTGCCTTATGCAACCGGAAATTACATGGTGCTGGATTCTTCCACCAGACGAAACCTGGAGCTTCTGGAGACGATGCGGGAGAAGCAGAAGCGGGGAAGCCTTCTCTGGGTACTGGATAAGACCCGCACGGCCATGGGCGCCAGACTTCTTCGTACCTGGATCGAGCAGCCGCTGATTTCCAGGGAAGATATCTTAAAGCGCCAGAATGCGATCGAAGAGCTGAACTTAAATTACATAAGCCGGGAAGAACTGGGGGAATATTTAAATCCGGTCTATGATCTGGAACGCCTGATCGGACGCATCAGCTATAAGACCGCAAATCCGAGAGATCTGCTGGCATTTCGCAATTCCATTGCCATGGTGCCGCATATCAAGAGGCTTTTGGGTGAATTCACATCGGATGCCTTAAAAGAACTGGAACAAGAGCTGGATCCGCTGGAAGATCTGGAGGACCTGATCACCCGTGCGATTGTTGAGGAGCCGCCGATCACGGTCCGTGAGGGCGGCATGATACGGGATGGCTACAACGAGGAGGCAGACCGCCTGCGCCATGCAAAGACCGAGGGCAAGACATGGCTGGCTGAGCTGGAAGCAAGGGAGCGTGAAAGCACCGGTATTAAGAACCTGAAGGTCAAATACAACAAGGTGTTCGGTTACTACTTTGAGGTTACGAATTCCTTTAAAGATCTGGTTCCGGAATATTTTATCCGCAAACAGACCCTGACCAATGCAGAGCGCTACACTACGGATGAGCTCAAGAACCTGGAGGATGTGATCCTGGGAGCAGAGGATAAGCTCTTTTCTCTGGAGTACGACCTGTTCTGCGGGGTACGGGATGCCATTGCGGCAGAGGTTGTGCGGATCCAGAAGACAGCCCGTGCCGTTGCGGCGGTGGATGTGTTCGTATCCCTGTCTGTCGTGGCTACCCGAAGCAACTACGTGAAGCCGCAGATCAACGAAAAGGGCACGATTCAGATCAAGGGCGGCCGTCATCCGGTGGTAGAGAAGATGATGCGGGATGATATGTTTGTGGCAAATGACACGATCCTGGATAATTCCAGGAACCGCATTTCCATCATCACAGGACCAAACATGGCCGGAAAATCCACCTACATGCGTCAGACAGCCCTGATCGTTCTAATGGCGCAGATCGGCAGCTTTGTTCCGGCGGACCAGGCGAATATTGGTATCTGTGACCGCATCTTTACCCGTGTGGGCGCTTCCGATGATCTGGCAAGCGGCCAGAGTACCTTTATGGTGGAGATGACCGAGGTAGCCAATATTCTGAGAAACGCGACCCGAAACAGTCTGCTGATCCTGGATGAGATCGGACGCGGAACCAGTACCTTCGACGGACTGAGCATTGCCTGGGCTGTCGTGGAGCATATCAGCAACACCCGGCTGCTGGGAGCAAAGACCCTGTTTGCTACGCATTACCATGAGCTGACAGAGCTGGAAGGTCTGATGAGCGGTGTCACCAACTACTGCATTGCCGTGAAAGAACAGGGCGATGACATTGTGTTCCTGCGAAAAATTGTAAAGGGCGGGGCTGACAAGAGCTATGGTATTCAGGTAGCAAAGCTGGCCGGAGTACCGGATTCGGTGATCAGCCGCGCGAAAGAGCTGGTGGAGCAGCTGGTAGATTCCGACCTGACAGCAAGGACCCGCGAGATTGCGGAAGGCAATGCGCCTGCGGGCCATAAGCCGGTACCGAAGCCGGATGATGTGGAAATGAGCCAGCTTACCCTGTTTGATACGGTGCGTGAGGACGATATCATCGAAGAACTGAAAAATCTGGAGCTGGGCAATATGACGCCGATCGACGCGTTGAATACCCTGTACCGGATGCAGACAAAGCTGAAGAACCGCTGGAGCGGGAACGAGAAATAAAGACTAATGCGGGAGGTACACATGCCGAACATTCATGTACTGGATCAGAATACCATCAACAAGATCGCAGCCGGCGAGGTCATTGAGCGTCCGGCTTCGGTGGTGAAGGAGCTCCTGGAGAATGCGATCGATGCGAAGGCAACTGCGGTCACGGTGGAGATCCGTGAGGGAGGGATTTCCTTCATCCGGGTTACGGACAATGGCTGCGGAATTGAAAAGGATGAGATCCCGCTTGCATTTCTGCGACATTCCACCAGCAAGATCCAGTCTGTGGAGGATCTGTTTACCGTATCCTCCCTGGGATTCCGGGGGGAGGCACTTTCCAGTATTGCCGCGGTTGGGCAGGTGGAGCTGATCACCAAGACCAGCCGTTCCTTAACCGGAAACCGTTATCAGATCGAAGGTGGCCAGGAGCGGGGGCTGGAGGAGATTGGCGCTCCGGACGGAACGACATTCATCGTGCGGAATCTGTTTTACAACACGCCGGTACGCCGGAAGTTTTTAAAGACTCCCATGACGGAGGGGGCCCATGTGGCAGATTTGGTGGAGAAGATCGCGCTGTCCCACCCGGAGATTTCCATCCGCTTTATCCAGAATAATCAGAATAAGCTGCATACTTCCGGCAACCATAATTTAAAAGATATCATTTACACGGTTTACGGGCGGGAAATCACTGCAAATCTGATCCCGGTGTCTGTCACCGGGGAAGCCTTCAGTGTGGAGGGCTTTATCGGAAAGCCCGTCATTGCAAGGAGTAACCGTAACTTTGAAAATTATTATATTAATGGAAGATATATCAAGAGCAATATCATTTCGAAGGCCATCGAGGAGGCTTACAGGCCGTTTATGATGCAGCACAAGTATCCGTTTACCATGCTGCATTTTAAGATCGAGCCGGAATTTCTGGATGTGAATGTCCATCCGACGAAGATGGAGCTGCGCTTTCAGAATGGGGAGAATGTATTTCGCATGGTGCGGGATACCCTGGCTGAGGCGCTGCGCCATAAGGAACTGATCCCGAAGGTAGAACTGGTGGAGGAAGAGCGGACACGAAAATCCGTGCCGGAAAAACGGATCCCGATCCCGGAGCCATTTGAGCAGAACCGGCTAAGGAAGGACAGCGCCGGTCTGTTTGACACCAGACGGAATATGGCAGACAGCATCGCGGATCATATCGTGCTGCGGGAGACTCCGGAGGAATACCGGATGAAAACCCGGCCGGGGGAGCAGCCTGCGCTGAAGGCCACCTCCCAGATCCGCAGTGAGCGCAGCGGACTTCTACGCACGGAACAGCCGGTGGAGGAAATACAGCAGTCAGAAAAACTGCAGCAGCCATCCGGTTATCGCGTGAACGAGGCGCTGACGGCACTGTTAAAGCAGGAGCCAGGAAGAACCGAGTCAGCCGGGGAGCCGGAAGCAAGCCAGATGCAGGAGGTGCCAGCCAGCGGGCCGGAAGCAAGTCAGATGCAGGAGGCGAAAGCCAGCGAGCCGGAAGCAAAGCAGGTGCAGGAGGCGAAAGCCAGCGAGCCGGAAGCAAAGCAGATGCAGGAGCCGCCAGCCGGGGAGCCTGCGGTTCAGCTGGATCTCTTTGAGGAAAAGCTCCTCGAACCCCGGTCCCGCAGCCGCCACAAGCTGATCGGCCAGCTGTTTGCCACTTACTGGCTGGTGGAGTTTAAAGACCAGCTTTACATCATCGACCAGCATGCGGCCCATGAGAAGGTCCTGTATGAGAAGACCATGAATTCCTTAAAAACCAGAGAGTATACCTGTCAGCAGATCCATCCTCCCATTATCCTGACTTTGGGAAGCCGGGAGGCGCTGATGCTGGAGAAGAACATGCAGATCTTTACGGACATCGGATTTGAGATCGAGCCGTTTGGAGGCAAGGAATATGCAGTGCGTGGTGTGCCGGATAACCTGTTTACCATTGCGAAGAAGGAACTTCTGATGGAGATGCTGGACAGCCTTTCCGAGGATACCCAGGCGCGGAATGCGGATATGATTTATGAAAAGGTGGCATCAATGTCCTGCAAGGCCGCCGTAAAGGGACATGATGTGTTGAGCGCGGCAGAGGCAGACGCCCTGATCGACCAGCTTCTTGGGCTGGAAAATCCCTACGCCTGCCCGCACGGCAGACCAACCATCATTGCCATGAGTAAATATGAACTGGAGAAAAAGTTTAAACGAATTGTCTGACAGGGGGGAGCAGCTATGAAACAGCCGCTGATCATTCTCACCGGGCCGACCGCAGTGGGAAAAACAGCTTTATCCATTGAACTTGCTAGGGCGCTGAACGGAGAAATCATCAGCGCCGATTCCATGCAGGTGTATCGCCATATGGACATCGGGTCGGCAAAGATCATGCCGGAAGAGATGGATGGGATACCTCATCATCTGATCGACGTGCTGGAACCCTGGGAAGAGTTCAATGTGACCAGGTTCCAGGCTATGGCGAAGGAAGCCATGGCCGGTATTTACAACCGCGGCCATGTGCCTATTGTAACGGGAGGCACCGGATTTTACATTCAGGCGCTGGCTTATGATATTGATTTTACGGAAAATGAAGACCACAGCGGGATCCGGGAGGAGCTGGAGCAGCTTGCCGCAGAGAGAGGCGAGGAGCATTTGCACCAGATGCTGGCACAGATCGATCCGGAATCTGCCAGAGCCATTCATGCCAACAACGTCAAGCGTGTCATCCGGGCGATCGAGTATTATCGGCTGACCGGAGAGAAGATTTCCGAGCATAATAAACGGGAACGGGAGAAAACCTCTCCCTATGACCTCTATTACTATGTTCTGACGCGGGATCGCGCTGCGCTTTATGAGCGGATCGACCGGCGGGTAGACGTCATGATGGAGCAGGGACTGGTGGATGAGGTGAAGCGTTTAAAGGAGATGGGCTGCACCCGGGATATGGTGGCCATGCAGGGCCTTGGATACAAGGAAATCCTGGATTATCTGGATGGAACGATCAGCCTCGGGGAAGCGGTATACATCATTAAGCGCGACACCAGACATTTCGCGAAACGTCAGCTCACCTGGTTTAAGCGGGAGCGGGATGTGCGTTTTATTGCCATGGATGACGGGAATGCGCCGTGGGTGAAACTGCAGGACGGAACCGGTCAGCCGGAAGACGATCAGCAAAAAATATTAACATATATCTGTAATGACTACTTTGGAGGAAGAAACAAACATGGAATTGAATGAGATGTACGAGGAACTTGGGATCAGTGAAAAGGTCCTGAAATTCGGAACAGAAATAGAAGAAAGCTTAAAGGAACGTTTTGAGGCGATTGACAAGAATGCGGAATATAACCAGATGAAGGTGCTGAAGGCCATGCAGGAGGCCCGTGTCAGTGACATTCATTTTGCTGCAACCACCGGATATGGCTACAATGATCTGGGCCGTGACACTCTGGAAGAGGTATATGCAAAAGCCTTTCACGGTGAGGATGCCCTGGTCCGCCCGCAGCTGATCTCCGGCACCCACGCCCTTCATGTGGCATTATCCAGCAATCTGCGTCCGGGCGATGAGCTGCTCTCGCCGGTTGGAAAACCGTATGATACCCTCGAAGAGGTTATCGGCATCCGTGAGTCTGCCGGTTCCCTGAAAGAGTACGGTGTCATCTACCGTCAGGTGGATCTGTTAGAAGATGGAAGCTTTGATTATGAGAATATCCGCAAAGCCATTAACGAGAAGACAAAGCTGATTACCATTCAGCGCTCCAAGGGCTACGCAACCCGTCCAACCTTCTCCGTAACCCAGATCGGTGAACTGATCGCATTCTGTAAGAGCGTAAAGCCGGATGTGATCTGCATGGTAGACAACTGCTATGGCGAATTCGTAGAGCGTATTGAGCCGACGGATGTAGGCGCCGACATGATCGTTGGCTCCTTAATTAAGAATCCGGGCGGCGGCCTGGCACCGATCGGCGGTTACATTGTGGGCAGGAAATCCTGTGTGGAGCAGGCCTCCTACCGGTTAAGCGCGCCGGGACTCGGAAAAGAGGTGGGTGCAAGCCTGGGACTGAACCAGTCCTTCTATCAGGGGCTGTTCATGTCTCCGACGGTTGTGGCAGGTGCACTGAAGGGTGCGATTTTTGCAGCTAATGTTTATGAAAAGCTGGGTTTTGCAGTGGTTCCAGACAGCACCGAGTCCCGTCATGACATCATCCAGGCAGTGACGCTGGGAACGCCGGAAGGCATGATCGCATTTTGCAAGGGCATTCAGGCAGCAGCGCCGGTAGACAGCTTTGTTTCTCCGGAGCCCTGGGATATGCCTGGCTACGATGCGCCGGTCATCATGGCAGCAGGCGCCTTTGTACAGGGCTCTTCCATTGAGCTGAGTGCCGATGGCCCAATCAAGCCGCCGTACGCTGTGTATTTCCAGGGCGGTCTGACCTGGTATCACGCAAAGCTTGGCATTTTAATGTCACTGCAGAAAATGGTGGACGCAGGCATTGTGGCCCTGTAGTCCGTGCAGCGAAAAAATTATTAACCATTTCTAAAGTTTTCCATTTTTTGTATACACGATATTTGATTTGTGGTAAACTAACTATATCTGTGGTTTTCCTTCCGCTTCGTACTTGGAGAGGGAATGGAGGGTGAATCATGAGACACACAAAGATGAAAGAACTGCCCCATGAGGAGCGGCCATATGAACGCTGCGTAAAGTCCGGTCCGGAATATTTGAGTGACGCACAGCTTCTCGCTGTGATCCTCCGGACCGGAAGCACGCAGGAGAGCGTACTGGAACTGGCCGGCCGGATCCTGGAGCTTGGAGGTCCCGGAGAAGGAATTCTGGGACTTTTACATTTGTCCCTGCCGGAGCTTATGAGTGTCAAAGGCATCGGACAGGTGAAGGCTATCCAGCTTCAGTGTATCGGAGAGCTTTCCAGGCGTATCTGGAAACGGAAGGCCATAAGGAGTCCGGTGCGTTTTAATGAGCCGGCCCAGGTGGCAGAATACTATCAGGAAGATTTGCGTCATAAGGAACAGGAAGAGTTCCACATGATGCTTTTTAATACAAAACAGAATATGATCGGGGATGTGACGCTCACCAAAGGAACGGTGAACGCGTCTCTTGCCACACCGAGGGAAATCTTTATCCAGGCACTGAGATTTCAGGCAGTAAGTCTGATCCTGGTGCACAATCATCCCAGCGGCGACCCACAGCCAAGCAGGGAGGATATCCTCCTTACCAGGCGGGTGGAGGAAGCCGGCAGGATGATCGGTATCCCGGTGCTGGATCATATTATCATAGGTGACGGCACTTATGTCAGCATGAAAGAACGGGGATTATAACAGATGGAATCAAAACGCAGCAAATACATTCTGATCGGATTGTCGGTTTTCTGCATTCTGCTGATCGGCATTACATCCTTTAAGGATGGTTTCTTAAATCCGCTGAGAAGCGGTGTGGGTTATGTGTTAAACCCGATCCAGTCGGGGGTGAACCGGGTGGGAACCTCCCTCTACAACGGCATCAGCAATTACAGTACCTTGCACAGTGCCATGGCAGAAAAACAGGCCCTTCAGGAGCGCATCGATGCTCTGGTGGAGGAGAACAGCCGTCTTCAGTCGGAACAGTTCGAACTGCAGCGCCTGCGGGAGCTTTATGATCTGGACCAGGACTATATGCAGTATCAGAAAATCGGTGCCCGGGTCATTGCAAAAGACTCCGGTGACTGGTTCCAGGTATTCCGGATCAACAAGGGCTCTGCGGACGGTGTTCTCGTGGATGCCAATGTGATCGCAGGAGGAGGCCTCGTGGGAATTGTCACGGATGTTGGAGCCCATTACGCCACGGTACGTTCCATTATCGATGATGTGAGCCGTGTCAGCGGAATGGCCCAGCAGTCCGGCAATACCTGCATTGTTGCCGGCGATCTGACGCTTTTTGAGGAAGGACGCCTGCGGATCAGCAATGTCGCGCAGGATGCGGATTTTAAAGACGGAGACCGGATCGTGACCTCCAATATCAGTTCCAAGTTCCTGCCTGGCATTCTGATCGGCTATGCTGCGGATATGACCACCGACCAGAACCGTCTGACCAAATCCGGTTACCTGATCCCGGCTGCCCAGTTTGACAGCCTGCAGGAGGTTCTGGTCATCACGACACCAAAAGAAGAACCGCAGCAGGATGACACAGAAAAAACAGAGGGGGCACAGACTGGCTCATGAAACGGATCTTATTAAATGTGGTGCTGATGATCCTGGCTTTTACGGTACAGAACTGTGTATTTCCGCTGATCCCGTTTCTTACCGCAACGCCGAACCTGCTTCTGATCCTGACCTTTTCCTTCGGATTTATTTACGGAAAGAAAGCCGGGCTGCTATATGGCCTGTTTGCGGGAATTTTACTGGATCTGTTCTACAGCGGTCCTTTTGGCTTTTATACGCTGCTGTTTATCAACATCGGCTATTTCAACGGCATCTGCACCCAGTACTACTATGAGGACTATATCAACCTGCCGCTGGTCATGAGCCTGGTCAACGAGCTGATCTATAACCTGTATATTTATGTGTTCCGTTTTCTGATCCGGAACCGGCTGGATTTCCTTTATTACGCAAGGGAGATCATCATTCCGGAGCTGATTTTTACGGTGGTGACGACCCTGCTGATCTACCGCTTCTTTCTGTCAGCCAATCGCAGACTGGACGAGATGGATAACCGCCGGGAACGCGAATACTAAACAAGAGATACAAATAGGAGTGACATAAGCGTGCTGAAAGATTTCTTTCATAAATTATGTGATTTTTTAAAACGGGTGTTAAGCTCCCGTATTTTTGCTCTGGCTCTGGTGTTTACTGGCATGTTTCTGGTGCTGGCGGCCAAGCTGTTTGATCTTCAGATCATAAACGGAGAATCTTACCTGGAAGATTACGTGCAGATGATCGAAAAAACAGTCACAACGCCTGGTACCCGCGGCAATATTTATGACCGCAACGGGAAGCTTCTGGCCTACAACGAGCTGGCCTACGCGGTGACGGTGCAGGACACCGGAGATTATCCCAAAAGCGCAGGTATGAATGGCATGCTCTTAAAGCTGGTGCAGATCTTAAACAAGCATGGCTATCAGGCTCAGGGCAAACTGGAGATTGCATTAAATGAAGATGGGGAGATTGTTTACACATCCTCGTCCGAGGCGGCCAGAAAACGATTTCTGCGTGATTTTTACGGACGCAGGTCCGTGGATGAGCTCGACGATGAAAAGGGAAAATACCCGACCGCGGTGACGGCCAAAGAGCTGATCGAGAAGAAAAAGTCTGCCTACGGTCTTGACAAGATGAAGGATGAAAAGGGTAATCCCCTGATCCTTTCTGACGCAGAGCTGATACAGCTTGTCAATATCAGGTATACGATGTCTCTTGTCGCATATAAAAAATATGAGGCAACTACTATCTGTGACCGGGTAGATGATGAAACAGTGGCAGATCTGATGGAGCACACCGCAGAACTGAAGGGCGTGGAGGTGGCAGAAACTACCATCCGCCGTTACAATGACGCAGTGTACTTTGCGCCGATCATCGGCTATACCGGCAAGGTACAGGAGGATCAGCTGGAGGAACTGAAAAAGACAAATCAGGAGTATGAACTCAGCGATATTGTCGGCCGGACCGGCATTGAGGCTTCGATGGAGCTCGAGCTTCAGGGCCACAAGGGCTACAAGAATCTGGTGGTCAACAATGTGGGAAATGTCATGCAGGTGCTTTCCGAGACACAGGCCTCGACCGGCAATGACATTTATCTGACCATTGACCGCGACCTGCAGATCGGTATTTACCATCTGATCGAGCAGCAGCTGGCCGGTATCGTTTCCAAGGCGCTGGTCAACCAGGATGTCGACACCTCTGCCATCACGGACTCTTCCAAGATCAGCATTCCGGTGAAGGATGCCTATTACCAGCTTATCAACAACAATGTCCTTTCCTTAAGCCACATGGCTTCGGAGGATGCCACAGACATTGAGCGCCAGATCCAGTCCATTTATACCTCGTCGAGAGAACAGATCCTGGAACGTCTGCGCTATGAGCTCATGAGCGATCATCCGACCATGATGAAGGATCTTCCCCAGGATATGATGGCATACATGGCCTACATCTATAACTGGCTGTCAGATTCAACGATCGGGATCGTCCAGAAAGACCGGATCGACCAGAACAGCGAGAGCTATCAGGCGTGGAAGAATGACGAGATCAGTCTGCGTGATTATATTTACGCCGGTATTTCGGAAAGCTGGATCGATACCACAAAGCTGAATGTCACCAACAAGTATTCCAGTGCCGATGATATCTACCAGGTTCTGGTGGACTACGTGCTGGAGCATCTGAAGGATGACGCAAAATTCACCAAGCGTATTTACCGTTATCTGATCAATGACCAGGTTGTCACCGGACGTCAGCTCTGCCTGGCACTTTACGCCCAGGGGGTACTTCCGTACGATGCAAACGAAGTGCAGCTTTTGACTGCCAATGGCGAAGAATACGCCTTCCAGTTTATCCGCCGCAAGATCCAGAACATTGAGCTGACACCGGCTCAGCTGGCCCTTGACCCGTGTACCGGCGGAGTTGTGATCACGGATGTCAACACCGGAGAGGTGCGGGCACTGGTTACCTATCCGAGCTACGACAATAACCGCCTGTCCGGAAGCGCGGATCCGGCTTATATGAGACAGCTGCAGGAGGATCTGTCCCTGCCGCTGTACAACAATGCGACCCAGGCCAAGAAAGCACCGGGCTCCACCTTCAAGCCGATCACGGCCATTGCAGGTCTGGAGGAAAAGGTCATCGGTCTTTATGAAACCATTGACTGTACCGGTGAATATAAAGAAGTAGACCCTCCGATCAAGTGCTGGATCTATCCGGGACACCATGGCCCGCTGACGGTTGTGGGAGGTCTTCAGAATTCCTGCAACTACTTCTTTTCGGAGGTGGCACACCGCCTGGCAACGAATCGCGACACACTGGTCTATTCTACCGATATGGGTGTGGACACGATCCGCCGCTATGCATCCATGTTTGGACTCAACCGTCCCTCCGGCATTGAGATTTCGGAAACGACACCGGAACTGACTACAGAGGACCCGGAACGATCCGCAATGGGTCAGGGAACCAACTCCTACTCCAATGTACAGCTTTCCCGCTATGTGGCAGCCATTGCCAACAGCGGAACGGTGTTCGACTTAAGCCTGCTTGATAAGATGACCGACTCGGAGGGAAATCTGATCCAGGATTTCACACCGGAGGCGACCGGTCATGTGGATATTGCAGACTCCACCTGGGATGCGGTCCATCAGGGTATGCGGGCAGTAATCACAGACGGCTCCGTGAACAAGATCTTTAAGGATCTGGAGGTGGAGATCGCGGGTAAGACCGGTACGGCCCAGGAGTCCAGAACCCGTGGTAACCATGCGTTTTTTATTTCCTATGGACCGTATACCAACCCGGAGATCTGCGTGACAGTTAATATCCCTTACGGATATTCCTCATCAAACGCGGCTATGGTGGCAAAAAATGTCTACCGCTTTTACTACGGATATACCGATCTGGAATCCATCCTGGGCAGTGGTGCCCTGGAGGTTTCCAATGTTAAGGTCGGAGACTGATCACCTTGTGCTCCCGGAATGCCGGGAGCGCAGAGACAACAAAGGGGAGCGGGTGAAAACATGAAAAACAGGATTGTGATCAAAAGCAGCAAAGCAGGCATGACGGTCATCCTGGATCCGGAATGCAGCTTTGAGGATCTGATCGCGGAGCTTGCCGCAAAATTTAAGGATTCGGCCCGGTTCTGGGGAAATGCCCAGATGGCGCTTCTGCTTCAGGGAAGGCCCCTGACGGCGGCCCAGGAGATGCAGATCGTCAATACCATCACGGAAAACTCTGGAATTGAGGTGCTCTGTCTGCTGGATCAGGATTTAGAGCGGGTAGAGCGCTGCGAGAAGGCACTGAACCAGAAACTGATGGAGCTTTCCGAGCGGACCGGCCAGTTTTACCGGGGAGATCTGCACAGGGGAGAATCCATTGAATCGGAAGCCAGCATCGTCATTATCGGGGATGTCCGTCACGGCGCCCGGGTAACAGCCAAGGGAAACATCATCGTACTGGGAGAACTGCGCGGTTCTGTCCATGCAGGTGTCGCCGGAAATCGGGAGGCCGTAGTAGCCGCCATGGAGATGGCACCTCTCCAGATCCGGATCGCAGATGTTTCCTGCCATTATGGCGATAAGGGACGCAAGCTGGGCAAGGGTCCGATGGTTGCTTCTGTAGAAAATTGTAGTATTTGTACGAAAGTAATAAAAAAATCATTCTTAAATATGTTAAATTTCAATTAATACTGGAAAAATTCCAGATTATAGGTTAAAATAGATTCGATAGTATTTTTCAGGAGGCGTTTCTATGAGCGAAGTCATGGTAATTACTTCTGGAAAAGGCGGGGTCGGCAAAACCACCACCACTGCCAACATCGGGACAGGCCTGGCGCTCCTTGGATACAGCGTTGTGCTGATTGATACGGACATTGGTCTTCGAAATCTTGATGTTGTGATGGGGCTGGAAAACCGCATCATCTACAATCTCGTAGATGTTGTGGAAGGCAATTGCCGTATGAAGCAGGCCCTGATAAGAGACAAAAGATACCCGAACCTTTACCTGCTGCCCTCAGCCCAGACCCGGGACAAGTCCTCTGTGAACCCCGGGCAGATGCGTAAGCTGGTGGATGATCTGCGGGAAGAGTTTGACTATATCCTGCTGGACTGTCCGGCAGGGATCGAGCAGGGCTTTCAGAATGCCATAGCCGGTGCAGACCGGGCTCTGGTTGTCACGACTCCGGAGGTATCCGCTATTCGTGATGCAGACCGTATCATTGGTCTTCTGGAAGCGGCACGCATGGAAGACATCCGCCTCATTGTGAACCGGATCCGCATGGATATGGTCCGCCGTGGGGATATGATGTCTGTAGATGATGTGGCAGATATTCTGGCCGTCCCCGTGATCGGCGCTGTTCCGGACGAAGAAGACATTGTCATCTCCGCCAATCAGGGAGAGCCGCTGGTCGCTGCAGGATCCATGGCGGGGGAGGCTTTCTTAAATATCTGTCGAAGGATTTCCGGGGAATCGGTTCCGTTTATGGATCTGGATCCTCACAGAGGGATTCTGGTCCGCATTTCCGGCTTTTTAAAGAGGGCGTAGGAGGTGGAGCGGATGAAAATGCCTGGAAGATCCGCAAAGAGTAATTCCGGTGAGATTGCCCGGTCCAGACTGAAGCTGCTTCTGGTATCAGACCAGTCCGGAATAAATCCCGGCATCATCGGAATGATCCGGGATGATCTGGTACGTGTCTTATCCAGATATGCCCAGATCGATGCCGGCGCGGTGGAGCTTCGGCTGATACGCCCGGAAAAGGACGGTAAGCAGGCTTTTCTGATTACGGCGGCCTTTCCGGTCCGGCAAATTACTACTGTACAGAGCCATCTGGACAGTTACATGACGAGGAATGAAGAATGTTCTTAGACTATAACTTCAGAAATTACAATTACCGTTTATTCCTTTATGTGCTGCTGCTGAATATTACCGGTGTTCTGATTATCCGGAGCGCCTCCAACCAGGATATCTCCATGGTCCTGAAACAGATCGTGGGCATTCTGGTCGGTCTTACGGCAGTTATTATTTTATCCCTTGTAGATTACCACAAAGTGGTTTCTGTTGCACCGCTCATATACGGCACCAGCCTGGCCTTCCTTCTGGCTGTGCTGGTGTTTGGCGTGAGCAGAGGTGTGGCACGGCGCTGGCTGGTGCTTCCGGTCATTGGTCAGATCCAGCCGTCTGAGTTTGTGAAGATCGGACTGATCATCTTTTTTTCCTGGTATCTTTCCAGGTATCAGGAGCGGATCAATGAGTTTAAGATCCTGTTTTTTGCAGGACTTTTGTTTCTGGCCGCATTCGGTCTGATCTTTTTACAGCCAAACCTGTCCACCAGTCTTGTCACTATGGTAATCTTTCTCTGTATGCTGTTTACGGCCGGCTTAAGCTACCGGTGGATCCTTGGGGCACTGGCAGTGGTGGTTCCCTGCGGGGCATTGTTTATCTATCTGCTCCAGTACAACATGGTACCGTTCCTGAAGGATTATCAGGTGCGCCGTATCATGGCCTTCATTGATCCCGCAAACTATGCGGAGGCCAATCTCCAGCAGAATAACTCTATTATGGCGATCGGCTCCGGCATGCTGCAGGGAAAAGGACTCAATAACAATACTCTGGCATCTGTAAAGAACGGAAACTTCCTTTCCGAGGAACAGACAGACTTTATCTTTGCTGTTATCGGGGAAGAACTGGGCTTTATCGGCTGCATTGCCGTAATCTTTCTGATCGCGCTGACTGTTTATGAATGTCTCATTATGGCGGCCAGGGCAAAAGATCTGATGGGAAGTCTGCTCTGTGTAGGTCTTGCTTCCCTGCTGGCATTTCAGAGTTTTGCTAATATAGCTGTAGCTACAGGCATCCTGCCGAATACCGGACTTCCGCTTCCGTTTATCAGCTATGGAGTAAGTTCACTCCTGAGCGTATATCTGGGAGTCGGCGTGGTGATGAATGTAGGACTTCAGAGAAAAGTAAGCAACTAATAAAGGAGGGTTCAGTTATGAACATCGGTTTAATCGCACATGATTCCAAAAAGAAGCTGATGCAGAATTTCTGCATTGCATACAGAGGAATTTTGAATAAACATGAACTGTATGCAACCGGCACTACAGGACGCCTGATTGAAGAGGTGACCAACTTAAATGTACACAAATACCTGGCAGGCCATCTGGGCGGACAGCAGCAGCTGGCATCCCAGATCGAGCACAATGACATGGATATGGTTATTTATCTGCGAGATCCGCTGCATCCGAAAAAGCATGAGCCGGATGTAAACGATGTAGTCCGTCTGTGCGATATCTACAACATCCCATTTGCAACCAATCTGGCTACCGCGGAGCTGCTGATCAAGGCTCTGGACCGCGGCGATCTGGAGTGGCGCGAAGTGTATCGCTAGAGGTGTGCGGCTTGAAAAAGATAAGAATGATGACGGCGGCCTGTCTGCTTGCCGGTCTTGTGCTTGCAGGCTGCAGCAGACAGACGCAGTTTACCTATGAAGGCTCACGCCTGGAAAGCATGGCTAGGGATCTTCAGGAGAATGCGCAGGCAGATTCCTTCGCAAAAAATCTGTGTGTGGTCACCGGGGAGGAAGGAGAGGAGGACGCATCTGTAACAGCAGAAGCGGCGGCTGCCTTTGGTATAGATTCCAAACAGGTGATCTTCCAGAAAAATCCGTTTGAACGGCTGTATCCGGCCAGCATCACCAAGATTATGACAGCTCTCATTGCAATCCGGGATGGTGACCTGACTGACTCTGTGACGGTAGGTCCGGAGACAGTCATCACGGAGACCGGGGCGTCCCTGGCCCATATTAATCCGGGAGACACCCTGACGATGGAGCAGCTTTTATACGGACTTATGCTCCCGTCCGGAAACGATGCCGGGGCTGCGATCGCAGTTCACATGGCGGGAAGTACAGAGGCTTTTGCGGAAAAGATGAATGAGACGGCTCACGCACTTGGAGCAACCGATACCCATTTTGTGAATCCCCATGGTTTAAACAACGAGGATCACTATACAACGGCATACGATCTCTACCTGATCTTCAACGAGGCTTTAAAATATCCGGAGTTTCGCAAGATCATCGGTACGGTATCCTATCAGGCACAGTACACGGACAGCACCGGACAGGCAAAAACTCAGGAATGGAAAAACAGCAACCAGTATTTAAACGGTAAAAGCAAGGCGCCGGAAGGCGTTGCGGTCATAGGGGGAAAGACCGGCACTACCAGAGCGGCAGGCTCCTGTCTGATCCTGGGGTGTCAGGATGAAAGCGGAAACGATTATATCTCTGTGGTGCTGAAAGCAGAGAACAGAGACGTCCTCTACGATAATATGACAAAGATTATGGGCAAAATTGTCAATTAGTGATTGCATATTCCATATATTTGTACTATAATTACGTTAATAATAAAAGAATTTTTATACAGATTCAATAAACCCAAGGAGGACACGACTATGGTTCAGATCATTGCAGGCAGAAAAGGCAAAGGAAAAACAAAACATCTGTTGGATATGGCAAACAACGGTATCAAGGCAGCTACCGGTTCCATCGTTTATCTCGACAAGAGTTCCAAACATATGTATGAGCTCAACAACCGGATCCGCCTGATCAACGTAAATGAATACCCGGTTTCCACCAGCCAGGGATTCATCGGTTTTATCTGCGGTATCATTTCACAGGATCACGATATCGAGACTATGTTTTTAGACAGCTTTTTGAAGCTTGCAGGTTTAGAGGGAGAAGACATCAGCGAGACCATCACCACATTAGAGGGAATCAGTGAAAAATACAGTGTGAACTTCGTATTAAGCATCTCCATGGATGCAGCAGAAATGCCGGAGAACGCACAGAAAGATGTTGTGGTTTCTCTGTAATACATAGTATGAATTTTTGTAACTATTTTTACAGCCGGGGCGGAAGGTTCTCCCCGGCTGTTTGTGTGACAGTAAATGCGTGCTCCTTCTAAACACGTGAAGCAGTCACAAAGACATCAGATACTGCCGGGAGGAACAGTGCATTGGCAAAAAAAAAGAAATCAAACATTGTGAGATATCGCCATCCGCGAAACATCAATATAGGCATGATGATCTTCGCGATCATCTTTGTCTATCTGCTCTTCAGTGTTTATACTTACATGAAAAAGGAGAAGGTTCAGTTTTATGAGGTTGTGGAGGGCAACATCGTAAATGACCGCCAGTATACCGGCATCATCCTGCGGGATGAGAGGGTGGAGAATACAGACCGGGCCGGATATATCAACTATTATATCCGTGAGGGCAAGAGGGCTGCAATCGGCACCCGTATCTATTCCATCGATGAGACAGGCAATATGGCGGAACTGATGCAGGAGAATCCGGACGCGAATGTAGGCCTGACAGATGCGAATTTAAACGATGTCAAACGTCAGCTCTCTTCGTTTTCCATGAATTACAGTGACCGGAAGTTTGAGAGTATCTATGATCTGCAGTATTCCCTGGAAGCGGCGGTACTGGAGTATGCGAATTTCAATGCGCTGGGCAACCTGGACAGTATCATCCAGCAGGCCGGGGCTTCCTTTGTGCAGGTGACGGCTCCGGTATCCGGAGTGGTATCCTATGCGGTAGATGGCTTTGAAGGGCTGACGGAGGATCAGATCACGGAAAGCACCTTTGATCGTTCCGGCTATTCCAAGGCCATCACGAAGGCCGGTCAGCTTATTGAGCAGTCAGCTCCGGTCTATAAGCTGATCACCTCTGATAACTGGAGCATTATATTCCCACTGTCGGAGGACGCGGTGGAAGAATATAAAGACCAGACACAGCTTCATGTGACATTTTCCGCCAACGACCTGGATGCAACCGGAGATTTTTCCATCATTACCGGTGGGGACGGAGCTTCCTACGGAAAGCTGGACTTCACCCAGTATATGGTCCAGTTTGCCTCTGACCGTTATGTGACCTTTGAGGTAGATACCGAAAAGGCCGATGGACTGAAAATCCCGGTTAAAGCAGTCACCGAGAAGGAATTCTATCTGATCCCGCTGGAATATATGGTCCAGGGCGGTGATACCAGCGATACCGGTTTCATGAAAGAGGTTTATTCTGACAGTGGGACCGCAGCAGAATTTGTGCCGGTTTCCATCTATTACGCGACAGACGAGTATTATTATATCGAAAAGGGAGAAGACTCCCCACTGCAGTCCGGGGACTATGTAGTGAAACCGGATTCCCAGGACCGCTATCAGATTGGACAGAGCGCGTCCCTGCAGGGCGTGTATAACATTAACAAGGGCTATGCCGTATTTAAACAGATCGAGATCATCAAATCCAACGATGAGTACTACTCGATCAGGAAGGGCACCAATTACGGACTTTCGGTATATGATCACATTGTGCTGGATGCCAATACCGTATACGAAGGCCAGCTGATTTACCAGTAAGAGGCTCCGAACAGAACACAGGATTGAACAGAACAGGGAGGCATAATCATGAACACCATAAGAGATCATCTGAACGAAGTGAGAGAGAATATCCAAAAAGCCTGCGAAAAGGCAGGACGTTCTCCGCAGGAGGTTACCCTGATCGCGGTGAGCAAGACCAAACCGCTTTTCATGCTGGAAGAAGCGTATGAGGCCGGCGCGCGGGATTTTGGTGAAAATAAGGTACAGGAGATTCTGAAAAAACACCCGAAAATGCCTGAGGATGCCCGTTTTCATATGATCGGCCACCTGCAGCGCAACAAGGTAAAACAGGTGCTGCCCCACGCAGTACTGATCCATTCTGTGGATTCTTACCGCCTGGCAGAGCAGATTTCCCAGGAGGCAGGAAAGCTGGGCATCACAGCGAAGATCCTTCTGGAAGTCAATGTGGCAAAAGAGGAGAGCAAGTTTGGCATGATGCCGGAAGATGTGGAGGAAATGGCAGGTCAAATTGCAGCACTTCCGCATCTTCAGATCGAAGGTCTTATGACCATTGCGCCTTTCGTAGATGACCCGGAAAAAAATCGTCCGGTTTTTCGAAAATTATATCAATTATCTGTTGACATCAAAAAGAAAAACATTGATAATGTTAACATGGGTGTCCTTTCTATGGGTATGACCGGAGATTATCAGGTAGCTGTAGAGGAAGGTTCAACCATGATAAGAGTCGGCACCGGAATATTTGGTGCCAGATAAGGATTGGAGAGAATATAGGTTATGAGCATTTTGAGCAAACTGATGGATACCATGCGTTTTAGTCCGGATGAGGACGAAGAATACTTTGGTCCGGATGACGATTATGAGGCAGAAAAGCCAGCCAAAAGAGGACGTTTCCCGGCTCGTGAGGAGTCTGAGAGCTACGATGACGGGAGCGAGGAAAAACCAAGATTCTTCTCTCGTTCTTCTAAAGTTGTCCCGATGAAGCGCAGCATGGAGGTATCCATGGTAAAGCCTACTTCAATCGAGGATGCAAGAGAAATTTGTGATTATCTGCTGGCCGGAAAGGCGGTAGTTTTGAATATGGAAGGAATCCACACAGAGATCGCACAGCGTATCATTGATTTCACATCGGGTTCCACATACTCCATGAACGGAAACCTTCAGAAAATTTCCAGCTACATCTTTATTGCCACACCGGAGTCCGTAGAACTCTCAGGTGATTTCCAGGAGATGATCGGGAACGGCACACTGGATGTATCCGGGCTGAATATCCGCTTATAAAACCAGGCAGACAAGGGTACAGACAATTTTCCGACGGACAAAAGAGGAAGATTGTCTGTATTTCTTTATTCAGAGTTTATATTCATAAAGAGAAGGAGCACAGACATCATGAGCGATCGCATGACAGTACATCGGGATGGAAAACCCATTTATGATATTATAATGGAAGAAAATTATGACAGACTGGGACAGGAGGTAGCAGCTCTTTCTGTCCGGGACAGAAGACTTTGCGTGGTGACAGACAGCACGGTTGCAGAACTCTACAGTGATACCGTGATCCGGCAGCTGGAGCCAGTCTGCAGGGAGGTCCATCTTTTTGTGTTCCCGGCGGGGGAGGAGAACAAGAATCTGGATACCGTGCGGGATCTGTATGAATTTCTGATCCGCAACCACTATGACCGAAGTGACATGCTGGTTGCGCTGGGCGGAGGTGTTGTGGGAGATCTCTGTGGTTTTACCGCAGCAACGTACCTGCGCGGCATCCGTTTTATTCAGGTGCCGACAACCCTGCTGTCCCAGGTTGATTCCAGCATCGGCGGTAAAACCGGTGTGGATTTTGACGCCTATAAGAACATGGTAGGCGCGTTCCATATGCCACAGCTGGTCTACACGGCAGTTACAAGCCTTCAGACCCTGACGCAGGAGCAGTTTGCCTGCGGTATGGGTGAGGTGATCAAGCACGGGCTGATCATGGATGCAGATTACTATGAGTGGCTGCAGGCCCATCGGGAGGAGATTCTCGCGAGGAATCTTTCCGTCTGCGAGCAGATGATCCTCATAAGCTGCCGCATCAAGCGCGATGTGGTGGAGCAGGATCCGACAGAGCAGGGAATCCGCGGCATCTTAAACTTTGGACATACCCTGGGCCATGCCATTGAAAAACTGATGCATTTCCAGCTGCTGCACGGACAGTGTGTAGCACTCGGAAGCGTGGCCGCAGCCGGCCTTAGTGCAAAGCGCGGCGAGATCACCCTGGAAGATGCTTTGCAGATCCGGGAGGTATTTTTCCAGTTCGGGCTTCCGGTGGCTATTGCAGATTTCGGCCTTTCCAAAGAAGAGATCATCGCAGCTACCAAAAATGATAAAAAGATGGATTCCGGCAAGATTAAATTTATTTTGCTGCACCGGATCGGTGAGGCCTTCATTGACCGTACCGTCACGGACGAAGAGATGGATGCGTGCCTGGACTGGCTGATGGGAGGCTCAGATGAAGACGAAAGGATTTAATCTGCTTTCCTGGGCAGCCCTAAGCCTGGTGCTGGTTTTGCTTGACCAGTACACAAAGCTTCTGGCAGTGGCACATCTGAAAGGGAAAACGCCGTTTGTGATTCTGGACGGAGTATTTGAACTCCTGTACTCGGAAAACCGGGGAGCTGCGTTTGGCATGATGCAGGGAAAACAGGGCTTTTTCTTCCTGATCGGAGCCGTTGTGCTGGCGGCGGCCATCTATGTGATGTGGCGCATGCCGGGATGGAGCTGCCTGCGGTATACCGGACTTCGCATCTGCACCATCCTGATCACGGCAGGTGCGCTTGGAAACATGGTAGACCGTACCACACAGGGCTACGTGGTAGATTTTTTATACTTCAAGCTGATCGATTTCCCGATCTTTAATGTGGCAGACATCTATGTGACCACAGCAACCGCGGCTCTCCTGTGCCTCCTCTGCTTTTTCTACAAGGAAGAAGATCTGGCTGTCTTTGAATGGAAGAAGGGGGAACACCGGTGATCTACGAACTGACTGCGGAGTCTGCTGCAGGACAGCGGATCGACAAATATCTAAGCGGACAGCTTGCAGATCTGTCTCGTTCTTATCTGCAGAAGCTGTTAAAGGACGGCGGAGTTGAAGTAAACAAAAAACCGGTAAAGAGCAATTATAAGCTTTCGGAGGGAGATCAGATCCGTCTCGAGGTGCCGGAGGCAGTAGAGCCGGAAATTACGGCCGAAGACATGGATCTGGATATCCTTTATGAGGACAAAGACATCATTCTGGTGAATAAGCCCAAGGGCATGGTGGTGCATCCGGCAGCCGGACACTATGCCGGAACCCTGGTAAATGGTCTGATGCATCACTGCCGGGAGGAGCTTTCCGGGATCAACGGCGTGATGCGTCCGGGCATCGTGCATCGGATCGACATGGACACGACCGGCGTTCTGATCGTGTGTAAGAATGACAAAGCGCACAATGCGATCGCAGAACAGCTGAAGGTCCATTCCATTACCCGCAAATACTATGCGATCGTGCATGGTGTGATCAAAGAAGACGATGGAACCGTGAACGCGCCGATCGGACGCCATCCGGTGGACCGCAAGAAGATGAGTATCAACGAGAAGAATGGCAAGGAGGCTGTCACCCATTATCATGTCCTGAAGCGCTTTCGCCGCTTTACCTATGTGGAATGCCAGCTGGAGACCGGGCGGACTCATCAGATCCGTGTTCATATGGCGAGCATCGGTCATCCGCTTTTGGGAGATCAGGTTTACGGACCTGCAAAGGTTCCGTTTTCCGGTCTTCAGGGTCAGACACTGCATGCCGGAGTCCTTGGCATCATCCATCCGTCTACCGGAGAATATATGGAATTTCACGCGCCGCTTCCGGAATATTTTGAGAAGCTGCTGAGAAAGCTGGAACAGGATTAAAGGCAGCGCAAAGAATCACAAAAAGTTATCTGAAAATAGACAAATTATATTGCTTTGTTCCTATACATTGGGCTTTATTTGTGCTATAATTTAATCAATAAAAGAATTACATCATGTGCATGCTGAAAGGAGAAGATAGTATGAAGGGAAATCTTGTTATTACAATTGGACGTCAGTGTGGAAGCGGCGGTAAGATGATCGGTCAGAAAATCGCAGAAAAGCTGGGCGTGAAGTGTTACGACAAAGAGCTCCTTACCAGAGCAGCAAAAGAAAGCGGATTATGTGAGGAGCTTTTTGAAACCCATGATGAGAAGCCAACCAGCAGTTTTTTGTATTCTCTGGTTATGGATACCTATTCTCTCGGATATACCAACTCTGCTTATATGGATATGCCGATCAACCACAAGATCTTCCTGGCACAGTTTGACACCATCAAGAAGATCGCAAACGAAGAGTCCTGCGTCATTGTAGGACGCTGCGCAGATTACGCGCTGGCAGATTATCCGAATACGGTTTCTGTTTTTATCACCGGCAACGATGAAAACAAGTTAAACAGCATCAAAAACCTGTATCATGTCGATGATGCCAAGGCAAAGGACATCATGGTAAAGACAGATAAAAAGCGCTCCAGCTACTACAATTACTACTCCAGCAAGAAGTGGGGCGATTCCAGAAGCTATGACATGTGCATCAACAGCTCTGTGCTGGGGCCGGAAGGTACAGCTGACATGATCATTGCTTTCGCAAAGGCGAAAGAGGCACAGAATCAGAAAAAAACAGAATAACTGTAACAGACGTAATAGAAAATTAATACTTTTTTCACATCTATCGCTTAAAATATCAGGCAAGGTATGTTATACTGAATAGCAGCAAAAATGAGGAGAACTGCCATGTCTGAAGAAAAGAAAGACTATACAAGGATTATCAAAAGAGCCAGAAGGCGCAGAAAACGGGCAAATTATCTGCATATTGCAGGAATTGCCGTGATTTTGCTCCTTCTGGTTTTGTGCGTTTTATTTTTGTGGAAAAAAGGCGGATTTCCGGCTTCTTCCGGTAAGTCTGAGGGCGTAGCGATCGCGACAGACTCGGATGCAGAAGCACGCAGGGCGGAAGCTGCGGAGACAACTGCCGGGGATGCAGGAGACCAGGACATTCACATCGAGGAAGCAGAAAAGCAGGCTGTGGTAGATGCTTACCAGGACCTTGGACTGGTGCAGGTTTCCGGTTACCTGAATGTCCGGGAGACACCAGGCTCTGACGGAAAGATCATCGGAAAGCTGGAACAGAACAGTGCCTGTGAGATCCTTGACAGAGAAGGAGACTGGGATCACATTTCCTCCGGCGGAATTGAAGGTTACATTCATAATCAGTATGTGATCAGCGGGGAGAAAGCCAGGACAAAGGCCCTGGAATATGTCTCAAAGATGGCCATTGTCCAGACAGAAAAGCTGAATATCCGCCAGGAGCCTGTTCTGGATCCGGCTAATGTGGTGGGACAGGCTCTGGTGAACGAACGTTATACGGTAGAGGAGGAGCTGGAGGGATGGGTAAAGATACCGGACGGTTACATTTCCGCTGATTATGTTACGGTTGGATTTGCTTTAAATGAGGCCAGAAAGCTGGATCTGAAGGCCATGGCCTTAAATCAGTATGACAATCTGCTGATTTCCAAGGTCAATAATTACTTAAACATCCGAAAAGAACCGAGTACCGACTCACAGGCGAATATCATCGGTAAGCTGCCGGGCAAGGCGGCCGGCGAGATCCTGGAAACGCTGGATGGCTGGTACAAGATCAAGTCTGGCTCCATTACCGGTTATGTGACGGCAGATCCCCAGTATGTGGCTGTGGGGCAGGAGGCAAAGGATCTGGCTGTGAATGCAGCCTCCCTGATGGCGATTGTGAATACCGATCGTCTGAACGTCCGGGCAGAGCCAAACACCGATGCCAAGATCTGGACCCAGATCTCCAAGGAGGAGCGTTATTCGGTTGTCTCCCAGCTGGATGGCTGGGTTGAGATCGAGCTGGATACCGGAGACGGAGACAGCGGGGAGAGCGCGGACAATGCCTATATCTCTACCCGTGATAATAACGTGGAGGTACGTTATGCGCTGAGTGAAGCCATCAAGTTCTCCCCGTTGGAGGAAAAGGCAAACCAGACCGCATCCCTGCGCAGCCAGGTAGTCAACTATGCGCTGCAGTTTGTGGGCGGACGTTATGTCTGGGGTGGCAATGATCCGCATACCGGAGCAGACTGTTCCGGCTTTGTCAAGTACGTTTTAAGCCATGTTGCAGGTGTCGGTCTTCCCAGAACTTCCAGGGAGCAGGCAAAGACCGGACGGAGCATCAAATCCAGTGAGATGCGCCCGGGCGACCTGATCTTTTACACCAACAGCAAAGGCACCGTCAATCACGTAGCCATGTATATCGGTAACGGACAGATTGTCCATGCGGCAAGCCGCAGAAGCGGGATCAAGATTTCGACCTGGAATTACCGCACCCCGAAAACCATACGTTCCTTCCTGGATTGATGATCCGGTTTTGCCATACAGCGATCAGAAACACATGAAAACATAAAAAAAGGATTTCCCGTGATGCAGCAGTGCTCACACGGGAAATCCTTTTTTGTGTTTTACAGACGATGATTTAATCAGTGCTTTTAGAAAATACGGTTCCATGCAGGAAGGGCTTATCTACCTCCGTCAGGATGTGGATGAAGTCACGCATATATTTGGTGAGATACAGGTCTTTTCGGTGGCAGAGATAAAAGCTTCTCTGATTCTCAATCCCCTTGATGGGATAAACCGAACAATACGGATACAGCTCCGGGGACATCTCCACATAGTTGATGGGGCAGATCATAACTGCATCGCAGGCAATGGCAGTACGCTTGCCAACCTCAATGCTGGTGGTTTTTAAAAGAATATCCGGCTGCATATCATAAGTGGCAAAAAGCTGTTTCTGGATGATGCTGACATTGTGCCCCTCTTTGCTGGAAACAAATTTTTCATTCCGGGCCTGCGTGATCTCAATGGGGGTTCCGGACGGGATCCGTCTGGCAAGATCGGTATTCCGGCTGGTCAGAAGGACCATGTCTTCATCTTCGATCAGGGTATAACACAGTTCTTCATGCTTTGGATAGGTGGTCAGGCACGCCAGGTCGATGGCGCCTTCGATCAGCATAGATTCCGTGATGGACGAACCATGTTCATGCAGATCGATATCCACAAAGGGGTACTTCTTCATAAAGCGGGGCAGCACATAGGGAAGTACCTGCATGGCGCGCTGGACCGGAATGCCCAGCTTCAGGCAGCCGTGGTCCTCGTGGTTGATCTCGTCAATCTCCTTTTGCAGGTTGTTGTTGATCGTGAGGATCTGTTTTGCTGCTTCGATATATTTTTCGCCGGCATAGGTCAGCGTGATCGGGTCCGTGGAGCGGTTAAAAATGGGAGTGCCGAGATTGGTCTCCACCAGCTTGATCATCTGGCTTAAGGACGGCTGGGAAATGTAAAGCTTTTTTGCGGCCGCGGTGATGCTGCCCTCCTGCATCACGGTCAGCATGTACTGGGCGTGTTTGATATTCATAAGAAAGACTCCCTTTCTGCGGAAAGTAATTGTAGTGTTTGCTGAAAAGTACATGAAATATTTTATTATAATATCACAAATCCGGAGTGGATTCAATTCCTGCGCTACATTCAGGGGCATAGGTTTTTTATTTATGCGATATAGGATAAAAATTATCAAATACGGAAAAGATATAGAGAAAGGCTTATGTACACTATAATAATTTAAGTATTTGAAAGATTGTATCTCGGGTGATACACTGTGGATGAACAAAAAACCGGTGTGTGATAGCAAAAACATTCGGCGAAGAAGTATTGATTGTCTTCGGACAAAAGGAGGAAGAAAATGGAAGTAAAGAAAGCTGCCATGGCAGGTACTCTGGAATCCAGCGATGCCCAGGTTACCGTAGAGCCGGGAAATGGTTCGGTTGAGCTTTCCATCGAGAGCAGTGTGATTCACCAGTTTGGAAAGCAGATCAAAGCAACTGTCCTTGAGACCTTAAACCGTCTTGATGTAAAAGACGCAAAGGTGACTGTAGTGGACAAGGGTGCTCTGGACTGCACCTTAAAGGCACGTGTTGAGTGCGCAGTATACCGTTCCAACGATATCACTGAGAATCTTCCATGGGGAGGTGTAATTAAATAATGAGCCATCCGAATAAAAAAAGACTGAGACGTTCCATGATGTTCTTAAACTGCCAGAAGCCGGGACTGATCAAGGATCCGTACATCTACAGACCGGATTCCATCATGCTGGATCTGGAGGATGCAGTAGCAGAGAACCAGAAGGATGCAGCAAGATACTCTCTGTACCATGCGCTGCAGGAGATCGATTACCGCGGAGTTGAGCGTGTTGTCCGCATCAACGGACTGGACACCCCGCACTGGAAGGAAGATATCCGTGTCTGCGTGGCTGGCGGTGCTGATACCATCCGTATCGCAAAGACCGAGAGCGCACAGGACGTACATACCGTAGAGGAGCATGTGCTGGCAGCTGAGAGAGAGTTTGGAAGACCGGAAGGCTCCACTCTGTTAATGGCAGCTCTGGAGTCCTGCAAGGGTGTCTTAAATGCCCTTGAGGTTTGTAAGTCTTCTGACCGTCTGATCGGTATTGCTCTTTCCGGCGGTGACTACACCAAGGATCTGCAGACCGTGATCACCGGAACCGGTGTGGAGCTGCAGGGCGCAAGACAGCAGATGATCATCGCTGCAAGAGCAGCTGGTGTACAGTGCTGGGATACCGTGTTCACCAACTTGGATGCTATGGACGTGTTTGAAGAAGAGGTCAGGATGATCAAGATGATGGGCTTCGATGGAAAATCCCTCGTAAACCCGCGTCAGATCGATGTTGTTCATAAGATCTTCACCCCGACCCAGAAGGAGATCATCTTCGCAGAGAAGGTTGTAAAAGAGATCGATGAGAAGAAGGCACAGGGTATCGGCGTATTTACCGTAGACGGCAAGATGATCGATATCGCATTCTACGATGGAGCAAAGAGAACAATTGCCTTGGCAAAAGCATCAGGCGTATATGAGGGGGATTTATAAGATGATCAATGCAGTAGGAAGAGAAATCCCGGAAGAGGTATTAAAGGCAACCGGTAAGGAAGCATTCAAGGGCGCTTACGCTTACGATAATCACGAGTATAAGAAAGCAGCTCCGAAGGCTCATGCCATGATGGACCCGAACAGAAGCAAGATCGTGGAGAACATTCACGAGGCACTGGTTAAGTGTGAGATCAAAGATGGCATGACCATTTCTTTCCACCATCACTTCCGTGAGGGTGACTATGTGGTAAATATGGTTATGGACGAGATCCACAAGATGGGTATCAAGGGCATCACCATTTGCGCGAGCTCCCTTGGTAAGGCAAACGATGCCATTGTTCCGTACATTGAGGACGGCACCATCGTTGGAATCCAGTCTTCCGGCGTACGCGGTAAGATCGGTGAGGCAATTTCCACCGGTAAATTAAGAGACATCGCCATCATGCGTTCTCACGGCGGTCGTGTCAGAGCCATCGAGTCCGGTGAGGTTCATATCGACATCGCATTCATCGGAGCACCGACCTGCGATGAGTACGGCAACATGAGAGCAAACGGCGGAAAGAGCGACTGCGGCGTTTTATCCTACGCTATGGTAGACGCTCAGTACGCAGACAGAGTCGTAGCGATCACTGACTGCCTCGTTCCGTTTCCGAACATCCCGGCAAGCATCTCCATGACCCAGGTGGATTTCGTCTGCGTAGTAGATGAGATCGGAAACCCGGCCAAGATCGCAACCGGCGCAGCGAAACCGACCACCGATGTTCGTAAGATCATGATGGCAGATTACTGCACCCAGTTCGTTATCAACACTCCGTACTTTAAGGATGGCTTCTCCTATCAGACCGGTGTCGGCGGCGCGTCCATCGCATCCACCATTTCTCTTGGAAAGATCATGGAAGAGCGCGGCATTAAGATGGGACTTGGCCTCGGCGGTATCACCACTCCGATGTGCAACTTGCTTGCAAAGGGTCTCATCGACAAGATCGTAGATACCCAGGATTTCGATATGGGTGCCATTGAGTCCATCAAGACCAATCCGAACCACATCGAGATCTCCGCATCTGAGTATGCAGATCCGTTCAACAAGGGCGCTTACGTCAACAAGCTTGACTTCGTGATCCTGGCTTCCCTTGAGGTCGATGTAAACTTCAACTGCAACGTGGTTGTAGGATCTGACGGCATGATCACCGGAGCCCAGGGCGGTCATCCGGATACTGCAGCAGGAGCAAAGTGCACCATCGTCATTGCCTCGCTTCTGCAGGGAAGAATCCCGGCTATCTGTACCAACGTAACCACCGTAACCACTCCGGGCGAGACCGTAGATGTTGTCATCACCGATTACGGTATCGCGATCAACCCGCGCAGACAGGATCTGATCGAGTGCATGAAGGACGTTAAGCTTCCGTTCTGCACCATCGAGGAGCTGCGTGACAAGGCATATGCCATCGTAGGCGAGCCGGATCCGGTACAGTTTGGTGACCGCGTGGTTGGTATCATCGAGAGCCGTGACGGCACGGTGCTGGATGTTGTCCGTGAGATCAAGGACTACGAGTTCCAGGATTGATTTTATGCAAAAGCGGATGAGGCAGGAAGCTGATTCCGCAGGATAAGCGCTTTTGGATCCGGCCAGAGCCGGGAATCTCTGGCCGGACCGGTAACAAAACAACACTTACACATAACATAGGGGAAATTATATGTCAGAATTAGTAGTAGGTATTTTAGGCTTTGCCTGTATCGTTGCTTTAGTAGTAACACTGTTCAAGAGTAAAACCATGCCTAGTATGGCATTTATCATCTTTCCGTCCATCCTGGCTCTGATCCTGGTAGCGGGCGGATACTATTCCATCGAGCAGATCGGCGATCTGATCAAGGGCGGCTTTAAGAGCACAGGCCCGACCGCAGCACTGTTTGTATTCTCCGTTCTGTTCTTCGGTATCATGACGGATGCCGGTATGTTTGATGTCATCATCAACAAGCTGATGAAACACGTTGGTGATAATGTCATCGGTGTAACCGTTATGACAGCTCTGATTGCCCTGATCGGTCATCTGGATGGCGGCGGTGCTTCCACCTTCCTGATCGTAGTTCCGGCCATGCTTCCGGTCTACAAGAAAATGCATATGAGACCGTCCACTCTGCTTCGTGTAGCTGTTCTGGCAATGGGTGTTTTAAACCTGATGCCTTGGGCAGGCCCGACCATGCGTGCAGCATCTGTACTGGGTATGGAGGCTGGACAGCTCTGGGGCAGACTGATCCCGATCCAGATTTTTGGTATCATTCTCTGTCTGGCACATGCAGTATTCGCAGGTATCCAGGAGAAGAAGAGAGGCGCAGGCCTGAATGGTAAGCTGGCACAGCAGTCCAGTGCAGAGGAGGCAGCAGAAGAGGCTCAGCATCAGGCTGATGAAAATGAGTATGCAAGACCGAAGCTGTTCGCATTCAATATCTGCTTAACAATCGCAGTAATCGCAATGTTAGTATGGGATCAGTTCCCGAGCTACTTCCCGTTCATGCTGGGCGTAGCAGCAGCACTTCTGGTAAACTACACTCCGATCAAAATGCAGAAAAAGATGATCAACCGTCATGCAGGTCCGGCGCTGATGATGTGCTCAACTCTCATGGGCGCAGCAGTTCTGATGGGTGTTCTGGTATATGGTTTCAACGCAGACGGTGCAGCAGTCATTGCAAAGCCGGGTGTTGAGATGATGAAGACCTCTGTAGTATCCAACATGGCTGGTATCATTTCCATGATCCTTCCGGCAGCGCTGGGCCAGCATCTGCCTCTGGTAATTGGTATCCTGTCCGTACCGTTAGCACTTTGCTTCGATACCGACTCCTACTTCTACGGAATGCTTCCGGTTATGATCGCAATCGGCGCATCCTTTGGTGTTGAGGCGTTCCCGATCGCAGTAGCGATGGTTGTGTGCCGTAACTGTGCAACCTTCATCAGCCCGATGGTACCGGCAACCCTGCTTGGTATTGGTCTGGCAGATGTGGATATCAAGGATCACATCAAGGCATCCTTCGGCTATGTATGGATTTTCTCCATTCTCTGCATGCTGTTTGCAGTAATGCTTGGAATCCTTCCGCTGTAATCTTAAATAAAACAGATAAAAGCAAAAAGAATGTCCGGTGGCATGAATGTCACCGGACATTCTTTTTGTCAGACAAATGCCGCGCCGTCCTGCCCTCAGATCATGCTGCATGCCGGATGCTGCCGAATTTTGCGGTAAAATAATCTGGTTCTTTTTCTTTTCCATGGATATAGTGAAGCTACAAATACAGAGGAAAAGGAAAGGAGTTTTTATTTTTGTTCAGCAAAGTATACAGTGGAGGACTGCGGGGGATAGATGGCTACGTGGTTCAGGTTGAGGCGGATGTCAGCAATGGTCTGCCTGGTTTCTATATGGTAGGATCCCTGGCATCGGAGGTAAAAGAGGCAGAGGAACGGGTGCGCACTGCTATGCGAAATTCCGGCTATCATCTGTCGTCGAAAAAGATCACAGTGAATCTGTCTCCGGCAAATGTAAGAAAAGAAGGCACTGCCTGTGATCTGCCGGTAGCCGTTGCGGTTCTGGCGGCATATGGGATTGTCATGCAGCCGGAATTAAAGCATACGGGTTTTCTTGGCGAGCTGGGACTGGATGGAAAGATCAAGCCGGTGCGCGGTGTGCTTTCCATGGTGCTTGCCATGGCAGAGACAGGACTCAGGCGCTGCTTTCTTCCGGAAGAGAATGTGGCAGAGGGAGTTGCTGCGGATTGCATGGAGATTGTAAAAATCCGGAATCTGCAGGAGGTGGTTGAACTTTTAAATGAACCGGATGAGATCTGTGCAGAACGTGTGTCAGCCGATATGGACTGTCAAACAGCTTATCACGTAGATTTTTCTGAGGTAAACGGACAGAAATTTATGCGGCGCGCAACGGAGGTGGCGGTGGCAGGCGGACACAATCTTCTCTACATCGGCCCGCCGGGAAGCGGCAAGAGCATGATGGCCAGGCGAATTCCGACCATTATGCCGGAGCTGTCCAGGGAGGAACAGCTGGAGGTATCAAAGGTATACAGCATTTGCGGGATGCTGCCACAAGGCCATGCCCTGATCGGAACAAGGCCATACCGGTCACCCCACCATACCATCAGCGCACAGGCGCTGACCGGAGGAGGCATCTGGCCAAAACCGGGAGAAATCTCTCTGGCATCCCGTGGTGTCCTGTTTCTGGACGAGCTGGCAGAGTTTGAAAAAAAGACACTGGAAATTTTACGTCAGCCACTGGAGGAGCATTGTGTGTCGGTATCCCGCGTGAACAGCAGCTTTACGTTCCCGGCACATTTCATGCTGGTGGCAGCCTTAAACCCCTGCCCATGCGGATATTATCCGGACCGCTCCCGGTGCAGCTGCACGCCGCAGCAGGTGAGGCGTTATCTTGGGCGGATTTCCCGTCCGCTTTTAGACCGCATTGATATCTGCGCGGAAGCAGCGCCGGTAACCTATCGTGACATTCGTACAGAACAGAAAAATGAGTCTTCCGCGGATATGCGGGATCGCATTGTGCGCGCGCGCCAGATTCAGAAACTCCGTTACGAAGGCAGCGGCATATATACGAACAGTGAGATGGGAATCCGCCAGATCCGTCATTTCTGCAGCCTGCGGGAGGATGATGAAGCATTTTTGCAGCAGATCTTTTCAAGACTTGGTTTAAGTGCCAGAGGGTGCCATAAGATCTTAAAAGTGGCGCGTACCCTGGCAGATCTGGAAGGAAAGGAGCAGATTGAGCGGACGCATCTTAGGGAGGCGGCAGGCTACCGCGATCTGCAGGAGCGCTACTGGGGGAAGGAGGCGGCAGATGACGTACCGAACTAACCTGGAGCAGGAACGGCGCATGCTTTTCTGCCTGAATCAGATTCAGCAGCTTGGTGCAGTATCAATCTGTTCCCTTGGAGAATATTTTGGGAATTATTCAAACCTATTTAATATAGAAGAAACAGAACTCAGGGAGAGTGGTATCCTTAGAGAAACTCAGATTCAGGCATTCTGTGAGGGGAAAAAGAGACGCTCAGAATATCTGGAGGAGTACGAAAAGCTGGCAGAGCGAAAAATCCGTTTTGTTACGCCTCTGGATTCGGAATATCCGGAGCGGCTTTTACATATCCATGGCTATCCGATGGCACTTTATGTGCGCGGAAAGCTGCCGGATCCAAAGCTTCCGGCGGTGGCAGTGGTAGGAGCCCGCGGATGCTCGGAATATGGGAGCCAGCTGGCATCTGCATTTGCGGAGATGCTTGCAAAGGAGAGGGTACAGATCATCAGCGGTCTTGCCATTGGGATTGACGGCGCGGCCCATCGCGGCGCCTTAAAGGCAGGAGCAGATACCTATGGGATTTTAGGCTGCGGCGTAAATATCTGTTATCCTTCGGCACATTATAAGCTGTATGGACAGATGCTCTCGCACGGGGGTGTTATTTCTGAATTTCCGTTGGATTCGGGACCGATCCCGATGCATTTCCCGATGCGCAACCGTATCATCAGCGGACTTTCGGACGCTGTTCTTGTGGTGGAGGCGAAAGAGAAAAGCGGTTCCCTGATCACGGCAGAGCTGGGACTGGAACAGGGAAAAGAAATATTTGCCGTTCCGGGAAGAATTACGGATCACTTAAGCGGGGGCTGCAACCGACTGATCCAGCAGGGGGCACATATGGCAATTTCACCAAATGATATCCTGGAATACCTGGGTGTAAAGTGCGAGAAAAGGTTAATTATTCATGAAAAAAATGCAAATGCACTTGCAAAGCCAGAAAAAATGGTGTATGCTTGCCTAGATTTCAAGGCGAAACATCTGGAAGAGATTTCGGACCGGTGCAGGATGAGCATCAGCGAATGTATGGGGATTTTGCTGGAGCTGGAGCTGCAGGGCTATGTGTTTCGCACAGCGAATCATTATTATGGAAAAAAGATCTGAAAGCCGTCAGAACGGTTTTGAGAGATCCGGTATTAGGAGTAGTTATGGCAAATAATTTAGTGATTGTGGAGTCACCGGCCAAGGTTAAGACCATCAAGAAATTCCTTGGCTCCACCTATGAAGTGGATGCTTCCAACGGACATGTGAGAGATTTACCAAAGAGCAGCCTCGGATTTGACGCTGAGCATGATTATGAACCAAAATATATTACGATTCGCGGAAAAGGAGATATTCTGGCAAAGCTTCGAAAAGAAGTGAAGAAAGCAGACAAGATTTATCTCGCAACGGACCCGGACCGTGAGGGAGAGGCCATTTCCTGGCACCTGATGAAAGCGCTGAAGCTGGATGAGGCAAAGGATAAAAAGGTCTACCGGATCAGCTTTAATGAGATTACCAAGAATGCGGTTAAGGCTTCTTTGAAGGCCCCGCGCACGATTGATATGCATCTGGTTGATGCGCAGCAGACACGCCGTATGCTGGACCGCATGGTGGGTTATCGCATCAGTCCGTTATTATGGGCCAAAGTAAAGCGTGGTTTAAGTGCCGGACGTGTACAGTCAGTGGCGCTCCGCATGATCTGTGATCGCGAAGCCGAGATTGAGGCTTTTATCCCGGAGGAATACTGGAATCTCGAGGCAGATTTTTCCCAGAAGGGAAGCAAAAAGACTTTAAACGCAAAGTTTTACGGCACGCGCGATGAAAAAATCGCCATTCATAAAAAAGACGAGCTGGATCAGATCCTGGCTGAGCTGGAGGGAAAGGATTATGTGGTGGAAGATGTAAAGTACGGAGAGCGCAGCAAGAAGCCGCCGATCCCGTTCACCACCAGTACTCTGCAGCAGGAAGCTTCCAAGGTGCTGAATTTCTCCACTCAGAAGACCATGAGGATCGCCCAGCAGCTTTACGAGGGCGTGGATGTCAAGGGACAGGGCACCGTGGGCCTGATCACCTACCTGCGTACGGATTCCACCCGAATCGCGGACGAGGCCGATGCGGCAGCACGCGCTTATGTGGAGCACACCTTCGGTGCGGACTATGTGCTGCAGCAGGATCAGACCAAGAAATCAGCCGGAAAGATCCAGGACGCGCATGAGGCTATCCGTCCGACTGACATTACCCGGACCCCGACCATGGTCAAGGACTCTCTGCAGCGTGACCAGTTCCGCTTATACCAGCTGATCTGGAAGCGTTTCACCGCAAGCCGCATGCAGCCGGCAGTGTATACGACGACCTCCGTGAAGGTGATGGCAGGAAATTATATCTTTACCCTGGCAGCATCCAAACTGTCCTTCGACGGCTTTATGTCCGTCTATGTACAGGAAGATGACAAGGAGACAGGCAACGCGCTTCTCGGCAAGCTGGAAGCCGGCGATGTGCTGACTCTTTCGGAGTTAAAGCCGAGCCAGCATTTTACCCAGCCGCCGGCGCATTATACGGAGGCATCCCTGGTTAAGGCCATGGAGGAACAGGGCATTGGACGTCCGAGTACCTACGCGCCGACCATCACAACGATTCTGGCGAGACGTTATGTGACCAAAGAAAACAAGAACCTGTATGTTACGGAGCTTGGTGAGGCAGTCAACGGCATTATGAAGAAGTGCTTCCCGAGCATTGTGGATCTGAGCTTTACCGCAAATATGGAGCTTTTGCTGGATAAGGTCGCAGACGGAACCGTGAAGTGGAAGACCATCATCGAGAATTTCTACCCGGATCTGGATCAGGCTGTGGCAACCGCAGAGAAGACGCTGGAGTCTGTGAAGATCGCGGACGAAGTATCCGACGTCATCTGCGATGCATGTGGACGGAATATGGTAGTCAAATACGGCCCGCACGGCAAATTCCTGGCCTGCCCGGGATTCCCGGACTGCAAGAACACCAAGCCGTATCTGGAGAAGATCGGAGTAGCATGTCCGAAGTGCGGAAAAGATATTGTTATCAAGAAGACCAAGAAGGGAAGACGTTATTACGGCTGTGAGAATAATCCGGAGTGTGATTTCATGTCCTGGCAGAAGCCATCTGCTGAGCGTTGCCCGAAATGCGGCAGCTACATGGTAGAGAAGGGCAGCAAGCTCCTCTGTTCCAATGAACAGTGCGGTTATACAACAAATATCAAAGAAAAACAGCCGAATGATTAAATTAATTGAAAATTTCAAAAAACTCTTGTTATTCATTCAAAATCGTGCTAATATTTAGATATTGGAGAAGGTTGTGGAAGCGAATATCAATTAATTGAGGAGGTTTTTTGAAATGAGTGTACAGCTTCTTGATAAGACCAGAAAAATCAATAAGTTACTGCATAATAACAATTCCCATAAAGTGGTATTCAACGACATCTGTAAAGTCCTGAGCGAGATCCTGTTATCCAATATTTTGGTGATCAGTAAGAAAGGAAAGGTTCTCGGCGTGGGTCTTTGCCCCGGAGTCGATGAAATTGAGGAATTGATTGAGGATCAGGTGGGCGGTTTTGTAGACCGTATGCTGAATGAGCGCCTGCTCAGCATCCTCTCCACAAAAGAGAACGTTAACCTTGCGACACTAGGTTTCGCAGAGGAGAACGTAAAGAAGTATCAGGCCATCATCACTCCGATTGACATTGCGGGTGAGCGCCTGGGAACCTTATTCATTTATAAATGCGATGAACAGTATGACATCGATGACATCATCTTAAGCGAGTACGGTACCACGGTAGTCGGACTGGAGATGATGCGTTCCGTAAATGAGGAAAACGCGGAAGAGACCCGAAAAGTCCAGATCGTCAAATCAGCCATCAGTACCTTATCCTTCTCCGAACTGGAAGCCATTACCCATATTTTTGAGGAACTGGATGGAAACGAGGGAATTCTGGTAGCAAGTAAAATCGCGGACCGTGTGGGAATCACCCGCTCCGTTATCGTAAATGCACTCCGCAAGTTCGAGAGTGCCGGCGTTATTGAGTCAAGATCTTCCGGCATGAAAGGAACCTACATCAAGGTACTGAACGATGTAGTCTTTGATGAACTGAAGAACATCAAAACATCCAAATAGCGGGTCATGAGAATATAGCATATAGAAAAGGAAGAAACAGATGCAGAATCTGCCTCTTCCTTTTTTGTTTCCGATACGCGAACTATAAAAAAGAATGTGCCATGGCAAATTTCAGGCAGATTTCAAAGAAAAAGCCCTTGTCAAACTCTGACAGTTATGGTATGCTAGTGGAGCTGACAAAAAACACGTTTGCTGATTCTGATGGTGGTGCCTTATGGTCCCAGAGGAAGTGCGAGACGCAGACGGAAGTAAAAAACCAAATGGAGGAAACAAACATGAGCGTTATTTCTATGAAGCAGCTGTTAGAGGCTGGTGTTCATTTCGGACATCAGACCAGAAGATGGAACCCGAAAATGGCCCCGTACATCTACACCGAGCGTAACGGTATCTACATCATCGACTTACAGAAATCTGTAGGTAAGGTAGACGAGGCTTACAATGCAGTATCTGATATCGCTGCAAACGGCGGCACCATCCTTTTCGTTGGTACCAAGAAGCAGGCACAGGATGCAATCAAGACTGAGGCTGAGCGTTGCGGAATGTTCTATGTAAACGAGAGATGGTTAGGTGGTATGCTGACCAACTTCAAGACCATTCAGAGCCGTATCGCAAGACTGAAAGCAATCGAGACCATGGCTGAGGACGGTACTTTCGATGTACTGCCGAAGAAGGAAGTTATCGAGATCAAGAAAGAGTGGGAGAAGCTGGAGAAGAACCTTGGCGGTATCAAAGAGATGAAGAAACTGCCGGATGCTATCTTCATCGTAGATCCGAAGAAAGAGAGAATCTGCGTACAGGAGGCTCATACTCTGGGTATTCCGTTAATTGGTATCGCTGATACCAACTGTGATCCGGAAGAGCTTGACTACGTAATCCCGGGTAACGACGATGCAATCAGAGCCGTTAAATTAATCGTGGCTAAGATGGCAGATGCAGTAATCGAGGCAAACCAGGGTGAGGCTCAGGCTGACTTTGCTGAGGCAGAGGAGACCACCGAGGCTTAATCGAGAAATAAGGTGCTTCGACCTGCAGCTTATGCGGCAGGTTGGAGCATTTTTGTTTGTAAAAGAAAATAAAAACAAAATATAAAATGGAGGGAATTAACAATGGCAGTTACCGCAGCAATGGTAAAAGAGTTAAGAGAAATGACCGGTGCAGGTATGATGGATTGCAAGAAAGCTCTTGCAGCTACCGACGGTGATATGGACAAGGCAGTAGAGTTCTTAAGAGAGAAAGGACTTGCCGGCGCAGAGAAGAAGGCAGGCCGTATCGCAGCTGAGGGTATCGTAGCAACCGCTATGACCGAGGACGAGAAGAAGGCAGTTGTTGTTGAGGTTAATGCTGAGACCGACTTCGTTGCAAAGAATGCTAAGTTCCAGGCTTACGTTGCACAGGTTGCAGCACAGGCTCTGACTACCACCGCAGCAGACATGGATGCATTCATGGAAGAGAAGTGGGCAGCAGACGAGACTCTGACCGTGAAAGAGGCTCTGTCTTCCCAGATCTCCATCATTGGTGAGAACATGAACATCCGTCGTTTCAAACAGGTTGTAGAGGAGAACGGTGTTGTTGTTTCCTACATCCACGCAGGCGGCAGAATCGGCGTTCTGGTTGATGTTGAAACCAGCGTTGTAAACGATGCTGTAAAAGAGATGGGCAAGAACATCGCTATGCAGATCGCAGCTCTGAACCCGAAATACACCAGCCGTGATGAGGTTAGCGCTGACTTCATCGAGCACGAGAAGAGCATCCTGATGGCTCAGATCCAGAACGATCCGAAGGAAGCTTCCAAGCCGGAGAAGGTAATCCAGGGTATGATCCAGGGCCGTATCAACAAAGAGATGAAAGAGATCTGCCTGTTAGACCAGACCTACGTAAAGGCAGAGGACGGAAAGCAGTCCGTAGCTCAGTACGTAGCTCAGGTTGCAAAAGAGAACGGTGCAAGCATCACTGTTAAGGGCTTCGTTCGTTTCGAGACCGGTGAGGGCCTTGAGAAGAAAAATGAGGACTTCGCAGCAGAGGTTGCAAAGCAGATGGGTAACTAATGCGAATTTCGCATTTTTTGAACCTTTAAAATTGACAGCTTAGTATAACCTGACAGAGAACGATATAAGTCCGGGAATCCAGCATTTATGCGGGTTCCCGGGCTTTTCCTTTATGAATTTCGCTGTGATAGATAGTATAGAATAGATATCATAACTTAGTGCGGAATATTGCAGCCAGATATTTATTTTTGTACAGTTGTTGTACAAAAGTTGTATAGTACAATTTTTAACAAACTTGATGTCCGTTTTATAACCCATCGCGCGTAAAAAATTAAAAGACTTTATCCACTGGCAAAATTTGTACAGTTGTACACCTGTTCCTCAAAAAATTGTACACTAAATTGTATAGTAAAAATGGGTGCTGAAAGTGCCAGAAAGCCTTATTCTAAGCCATTTTTCAGCGGTGTACAAGTTGATGTTGAGAATTGATGCAGGTGGCCAATTGAGGTGTTTTTCCGCCAATGTAAGGATAAACTGGCGTTGGACAGCTATCAAATCCGTTCTGCGCAGGGAATCCGAAGATATTGGTTGATTATGTCATTTGCACACTATATGTGTGTTGTTGGAACTGGCGAAGTCTGTCCTTTTGAAACAGGGTATCACAAGATCAGTGACATAATCCAGATGGAAAAATATCTGACCCTCTATCAATGTGCAAGGGAATGCAATGATTTTGACTCCTTTGTAAAGGTCGTGGCGTAGTTTTGTGCAATTTTTCAAATTTGCTCATTTATAGGTTATAGAATCCTTTATGCATTGTCAATCTGCTTTCATCAATCTTATATTATTCAAT